>Ga0154635_152_pt1 | contig 117837 bp, 125 predicted proteins | sample Rifle2008BG13ft_FD_116064 | JGI IMG/M metagenome (GOLD analysis project Ga0154635, IMG submission 116064) | Solincola sediminis RBG_13_55_18
GTTCAATTCTTGCTTCTGGATGTATTCCTGCCAATGGGCTTGGCGCCGACAGAAATCAATCTTGGAGAAAGGCTTTCGGGGGTGAAGGGCGACGATCATGAAAGCAGATCGCCTTTACTCCCGTTCGTCGTTAGAGCCGACTTGTCGCACTTTGAAGAAAAACACGAAAAGAACACCAAGGACCGCAGCCCACAAGATATGGGCCAGGAACTCCAGAATATACCAGTTCGTCCACAAGAGAACCGTTGGTTTAGGTCCATGGGGAATAAAGAAAACCCGGTCTATTCCCAATATCAACATCATTAGAGCTATTAGAAAGAGATATCCCGCAAAGAGCCTCATCTTAAATAGAGAGACAGCCAATTTTTCCTCTCTTCTCCTGGTCATGACATATCCCAAGCCGAAAAAAATGCTCCCCAAAGCCAATAAATAACCATTTAGCGCCAGCCAAGGCGAAAAGCTCTCTACCCATCCGGAGATGCCATGAAAAACAATTACTTCCGCGGGAGTGACGATCTCCCCGTTATTGTCCACTAGCGCTTCCTTCTGAACCACGCTAATCCCAACACCGGCGAGATCTACTCCATTAATGAAGTTTATTAGCATATTGATGCTGAAATATGTAATTAGGATGAGGCCGATAAGCATCAAAAGCCAGAAATAATTCTTTCCCTGCTTATCCACTTTGAACGTATTGTTCGTAGTTTGCACCTTCATACTTGCCTTTCACTTGGTCCGTAAAAACGCAGGACAAACATCTCAATACAATCTATCTATTCATTATCTATTCATTCACCTATTCTTCGAAAAAATCCTCTTTCTCGCGAATCTTAAAGCTTTTTATAAAATCCGAAGAGGCCCGTCTTAATGATCCGGGCCTCTTTCAAACGATATTCGCCTGTCTTTCGAAAAGCTTAAAGTTCCTTCCATCTCTTAATTGTAAAGGGAATGCGAAAAGCATCACTTAGCACCGAAGGGCTTTTATAAGTAACCGTATAGTTTCTCTCAGCAGGTGGTACAAACCAGTTTTCAAAAGCCCGGGGTGTTGATACTAAGACAATGTCTCCTCTTGCCGTTATCTGGCCTTCGAGTCCTCGGAACCAGCCCACTTCATATTCCACACTGACGGGATCGTTAATTGCATCATAGCTATCATGCGCAGCATAGATAAAGAACCTATCACCGACTTCGAATTCTATTGCCGCATCAACTGAATAACTGAACGTACCTTTCGTGATTATCTGAAAATCGGCTATGCCTCCCGCCCCCGATCTCTCTAATCCATGCACAATCACATTGCCGGTGCATACGAAGACACCTTTACTATCAGGTGGGATGACTGCCGACTCGATGCCCATATCTCCATCAACAAAAACGACAAACTCGCTTGATGCTATCATGCCTTCAGGTATGTTGAGGTTAGGCTGGCTTACGCCATAATAATGAATTTGTCCATCTACTGCTTCCTGAGACTTGGCTTTTTCCCTATAAAAATCAAAATCACATTCAGGAAACGGGACTTCAGGATAATCAAAAGCAGCCTGAGGTGGGTCTGCCGCGGGAACAGCAAAGCTGCCAACAGCCGGCGATGTCGTTCCTGTGATCGTCACATTTGATGAAACGGTAGGCGCCCCGGAAGCCCGCTTGGCGTTGCCGGTTACCGTAATTCTTGCACTGCTGGAGTTGGCAGAAAAAACCATCCCACCGTTTGAATAACAGCCGACGCTAGGCGTACCACCGATAAGCAGGCCGGGCATAGCTCCGTTAACATAAGTTCGAGCATTGGCTATTGTAGCCCGGGTATACATGTCAAAATTGCCGGATGTATAGATGCTTCCTCCGATGGTAACGGTGCTGGTGCCAAGAGTAGCCCTGTTATCAAGATCCAACCCGCCGGAGCAATAAATATTACCGGACACTCTATTGCTTATAGTACCCAGTGCCCCCAACTGGCTATCGAGGGTTACATTTCGCCCATAGATATTACCGCCAACCTGATAACCGCTTGGGTTTCCGCAACCGATGCCAAAATGTTCATAAATATATACATCGCCTCCAGCCTGGATATCTCCACCGACTCTATTCAGGATCGTAGCTGCAAAAGTGCTGTTTCCGTAGAGGGTTACATTTCCGTCAGCGTAAATACTGCCACTGATATTCGTGTTTACACTCGCTATGATATTGGGAATCGATCGGAATTCTACATCCGAACTGCTAAAGACGCTACCGTTGATGGTAGTACCTATCGTAGCAAACACGCTGGCCGCGTTGCTTGCATATACATCTTCATCTGAGTGGATGTCTCCATTGATTGTTGAGGTATAGCTCCCGGCCCAAGAAGTGGAGCCGTGAATGTAGACACCGTATGGATGATCTCGTAGTTGACCATGCGAATTGATGCAACCAAGGGCGGGATCGCTTGTGGTTAGAGTTATGGTTCCTCCTCCACCGATACTCATGCTGGTCTCAAGCTCAACTCCTCCCCCTGAACCGCCTGATGCGGTGATACCGCTGTAAAGTCCTCCACTTATCCTTATATTTGAAGCGGAAGCCCAGCGATCTACTTCTGATATCAATATGTCACCGCTCTCAGTAATGATATTTCCGTTTATCTCGAATTGGCCGGAAGAAGCGAACCTTGCGCCACTTGTAACAAGGACATCCTGTCCGGCATAGATATTGCCATTAACGGTCACCCCGGCAACCTCGCGCCCGGACAAATCATCGGTCAGGGTGAGATCCACGGTACCCTCTTTTGAGAAGAGTACATAATCAAGGGCACTGTAGTACCTTCCACCAGCAAAAGTTAATACTTCTTCCAGTTGGCGATAGAAGGTGCGCTCAACCCCTTCAATCATGGCAGTATACTCACCCTGTGCAGTAATCAGCCAGTCGTATGGATCCCCATCTCCAATATCAGGGTTCTTTGTTACGGAATAAGTATAGCTGCCACGCGGAACTGAGCCGGAATCGCCCCAAACGAACTGAGGATCAGCAAGTACGGTCGAATCAGCGATCAGTTCGGATGCGAGTTTAGCGTGCACCACATCCAATCCGATCTCGGCAACCGCTTGCGCTCTCGAAGCGGGTGTGACACCAAGTGCGCTGTTCAATGCATATGAGGTATACAGGAGAACAAGAGCGCCTAGGATCCCCAGGACCATGATGGCGAAGATGACAAAGAGCATTGCGAATCCCTCTTCTCTCCCAACCTTGCGGACTCCCGTCATTTTATGAGCCACGCTTCCTTGCCCCTTATTTTGCCGCCAGTATTCTCTTCTCATCGCCGATCACTCCCGTGCCTATTCCTGCCGCCCAAGCCTTAGCTCCGCAAACTTACAAAACTCGTAACCGTATCGCTCAATGGCTCTTGAGCCCCATAATCCAAGGTCATGGTAAGCTGTATCTTGATCATGCTTATTTCACCCAGATGCTCATCAGGATGACCCAGGGGAGTTGTTTTTGCTGAATCATAGTATTCAAATAGGAGGCCGCTGATTTCCGTCGCCAGGACCTCATTGATGATCGCTGTGCCAACGCTATTTTTCAGAGTGTAATAGAGGTCCGCGCCTGCGAGCCAGAAATGAACTGTATATAGCTCGTCCGTCCCTTTAGCGTAAGAAGCAAATTCAACATCAGTATTCGCAGCAGAACTAAAAGAGTAGGCTGCTCGTATTTGATCCACCATTGCATCACTGGCCTTGCTTAGTCCCTGGCTGAGATCCGTCTGCATGCTATAAGTCGTTTGAGAATTGATGGCCACATCGGTAAAGCCAAGGATGGCAGCCACTATGAGGCAGAATAATGTGAGGGCTACCAACATTTCTATCAAAGTGAATCCTTGTGTCGACCCAAGAAATTCCCTTGTCATGATTCTCGTTAAGCCCTTCAATGATATCTAACCTCGATTCTCCCGGTGTAATAGGTTGACCATTCGCTCGTGTTGTTATTCTTGATACGAACGGTTATCGGATTCTCTTCATCGGAATCCAGCCTATCCGGTCCCGTTGCCAACGCATCAGATTCAATCATTTCAATCCATACAAGGGCGGTTGCACGGCTGCAATTAACAGCAACTATCCAAGTTGCGTTCATACCCGGAGAGTTTTCTCCACTACTGTTCTTGGCTTCTATGGTAATTTGCCCCTTGTTGAAACCCATGCCCCGAAGCTCGGGGAAATAGACCACACCTTGAGTTCTCCGATCCTCAACTGAATTATTCGCATCGCTTTCCCAGACCCAAGCAGACGCGCCATCGCCTTCATAGCTCAGGCTCCAACTCGACCAATCACCCCATCCGCCGGGATTCCATTGCCTGCATCTTGTTTGGGCACTAATCGACCAGGGTTCTCCCGTGATCGGAATATTTTCGGTTAGAAGCATGGGAGCTCCTGCGTTTATGTCAAGATAGGAGGCATAGACAATCCCGCTCTGAAAATCTGTATAACCGCTGTCTGTTAGATTGCCCGGTATTGATTTCCCATAGATTTCCCATGTCCCCGTATCGCAATCAATAAGATTGATTATCGGGTACAGTAATCGTCCGGAATCCTGGGAGGAGTAGGCAGGCATGGCTTCAGTGGCCAACCAATCGTTGGTCGGTTCGGTTACTTCCCTGATCCTGACTTCAAATAAATTACCGCTTATTAAATCGCTATCGAAACATTCTCCCGTAATCCGCAAGATCGTCCCGTAATAGTTCTGATCGCATCCATATAGGCTTGAAGAATCGACATTGCAACTATAAATAATCGGTGCCGGTTGTCTTACATCAAATGCCGGATTCAATACCCAACCAAAGCCATTACTGTTTCTTACATAAAGCCAGTATTGCCCCCTTTCGCTGTCCTCTACATTGGGACCGAAATCAAAAGTCGCTTGAAGTGTCTGACTATCAATCGCCGTTGCCGTTACCGGAGTTATCTCGTTGGTTGCCCCCGCCGGCGGATCGGCTGAAATGTCTCCTCCAATGCCCATTATTATGTCATTACCGGAGATCAAATTATCGAAGTTATAGCCCTTGATCTCCAAAGTATAGGTATACGGCCTGTCATCATATCCGAAATGTCTCAGTTCCGTGCTCGCAGGAGTCTCTTCGTAGACATAGACTTCATCGACCCGCGGTGGACCATCGAGATAGTAGTATAAGGTTGGATCATCGAGCTCAATGTAGGTGTTGCCCGGTACTTCAATATCAGGCGTAGCTCTCGTCACGCAGTTTACAATTCGCACCATATAGTAACCGCCGATATGTCCCGTAAAGTCGAAAGTCGCGGTGGCGGTAATACCTGAATCATAACCGTTGCCTGCTGGAGCGATAGTTTCATTGGTGCCGATTATGAAGTCGAGAGGTTGACCTTGGGAATCCAGTTGTGAATGTACGAGGATTACTATTGCTCCAATACCCGGGTTCGGATAAATGTAGGGTACCAGATCGGTAAAATAGCTCAAGTTCGTAAAGGTCAATACTTCATCTTCCGTGCTTTCTAATCCCGATTTATCTCCATCGGAATTGTCGGAATCGTGGTATGTTGAAGTTGCGCTATAAACCGGCAACGGGTATTCAACTATAAATGCGTCGTTTCTGACCGAAATAACATGGTTGACCACGAGCCATGCATTCCAATTGCCAGGTGCCCTGTAATCAAGTGGTTCGTCTCCCCAGGGAGACCTTATTCCTCCGTCATTCAGGTCGATAGAGCCTTCAAGATATTTCAGGCTGCCTTCCTCGCCATATGTCATACTTGAGAGTTCTAAATCTGCATCGTCCACTCTTACTAATTTCAAGTCGACGAGACCCGAATCCACCTGTGCCTCGGTAAAACCTTCGCCATAAGCACGAATTAATATCCCCGGCTTATTGTGTGGAGCGCTGATACATTCATCCAGACTGTTCGTGCGTGTTCCCTTTTTTGACTCGTCAGGCGACACATTTACTACTTTGTCTATATAGACATTCATAACAACATCTGTGGGTGAAGCGAGCAGTTCTACATCCGTATAGGTAATTCCGGAACCGGTCGCGGTTACTCTAACTTCATACATGACCAGGTTCAACGACTTTCCACCAGCCGTGCGAGGCCGGTCCGAACCGTAAGTGAAAAGACCACCGATGACTCCGTTTGGACTCCAACCGGAATCCATGACAGTGTCATTCGCCGCTTGCTCCAGGCTGCCGGCAAGTACTTCCTCGTCCAGGTATGACATTTTTATTTCGACCCTCATATCCGGATAGGGCTCGATTCCCGGTGCTTTTATCAGCACATAAGGGGCGTTGGTCCATGAATTACTACCTGGCGAAGGCGATCTGCCCCAATAGTAATCGTCGATATCCAGCTTTTCATCAACATCATCGGTGGTATGAGCCTCGTAGAAGGCAAAATTTTTGACCGACTCGACATACATCCGGAGGCAGTCTCCGGACTTATTAATGTCGGCGGCTGCCCGAGATACGAGATATGCACCATCAAACATTCCGGCCATAGGAAGAATGGCAATCACGAGAATGAGAGCAGCTACCAAGACCTCCGCTACCGTAAACCCGGCTTCCTGGTTAATTGAGGTTCTCATGTAGCCTTTCGCCGTCATTTTCCGGTTCCTCCCCTGTGCGTTTTCGCATCTAATCTTAAAATGTAATGTCTCCTAATTCGTCCACCGTGATAACTGCACTCGTGCCTAAAGCATTGATCGTGACGCTCGATCCCTCCGTCACATTAACGACTGTTCCCTGGCGTTGAAACCGAAAAGAGGCCGATGCTGCCACGCTGACACCAGAATCGAATTTGAACCAATAATGACCAGCATCATCGGCAATATAATTAACGCCGGGCTGAGGAATTTCGGTGGGCGTGTCATCGGCCATTTCATCTATCACTGGAGAAACGCCTATCGGAGTAACGCGGTACATGCAGTACTGATTCGGATGATCGGGATCGCCCGGTTCGCTCGGGGGTGTGGAATCCCAGAAGACAAGATACACGTCTACGCCCTCCTGGTTTGCGATCTCATAGCATCTGGCCATCGTCGCTTTTATCTCCTCTTTCGCTTTTTTTAAAGTAAGGGTTTTTCTCGAGCCATTCCAGCCAACCAGTGCAACTCCCGTTACGATCCCAAGAATTAGCACTGTTACGACAAGCTCGCTTAAGGCAAATCCCGCCTGGGTTCGCCAATCCGCTCGTTGGTCTGTCTTGCTTGTATCGCTGGTTATCATAGGCAATTTGTTTATCCCCCTGCTTTGGGCAATCAGGCTGCAAATCACTTTAGTTCCTTTTGGTATAAGAATCGAAATCCCTTTTAATTATCTTAAGTGTTATTAGGGAATATGGAGGTAAAATAGCTGCAAAGCATGTTACGATAATGTTACAGCAGACTTCTGAGCTGGGTAAATGGTTTAAGGCTTCCAGGCACTATCTCTTATTTGTCAAATTCGCTAATGATTCCACCGCCAAGCTATAGCCGTGAACTCCCAGACCGGCGATGATCCCAGTCGTCACTCCTGATATGACCGAGATTGATCTCCATTCTTCTCTGGCATAGATATTTGAAATGTGTACTTCAATAATAGGGAAAGTCAGATTTGCCAGCGCATCCCGCAAGGAATAGCCATAGTGAGTCAGGGCGCCCGGATTAATGATCAATCCATCCACTCTCTCTGCCGCTTCTTGCAGATAATCGATTATCGCTCCTTCGTGATTGCTCTGAAAGAACTCCGTCTCTACTCCTATACCAACAGCCACTTCTTTGACTTCCTGCATTACCTCTTCGATAGTACTTTTTCCATAAAAGCCCGGTTCTCTTGAACCAAGGCGATTTAGATTAGGGCCATTTACCACCGAAACCAAGGTCATTTCACACACATCCTGACATCAGCGATTGTTTCAGCGATTGCCTCGGCCAACACCCTCTTCGGAAGAGAACTCATCATTCGGACCTTCTGTGGAGATTCAAGTAATATGAAGTTCCACTTCTGACCTCTTTTTTTATCCGACTCAAGGGCGCTCTCCACCATCTCCATGCTAATATCTTCAGGAATATTGACACCTTCGAGGAGCGGCAGAAGTACCTTTCTGTGCAGGCCGACAAGATCTGTCGCCGCAATTGAAGCCAGCTCTGAAATCCTGGCTGCTATCATCATACCCATAGCTACTGCCTCACCATGACGTAACAGCTTGTAACCGGTAGCGGATTCCAGAGCATGTCCAAAGGTATGGCCATAATTCAACTCCGCCCGCTTGCCGATGACATCCCTTTCATCTTCGGAAACAACCCTCGCTTTATATTCAATACATCGCGTGACAATTCCTGTAAAAACAGGCGTTTCGGTTTCGAACTCATGCGGCAAGTCTTGTAGCTCCTTTAAGAGATTCAAATCATAGAGGAAACCGTACTTGGCAACTTCAGCCATACCACTTCTGATTTCTCTCGGCGGCAATGTCGCCAGCAGCGACGGCTCCGTCAATACAACCTCCGGTTGATAAAAACTTCCGACAGCGTTTTTCGCAAAGGGAAGATCTATCCCAACCTTGCCTCCAATACTTGAATCTACCATGGCCATCAAAGTGGTCGGCAACTGTATATACCTGATTCCACGCATAAAGGATGCGGCCAGAAACCCGGCCATATCCCCTACCACACCTCCGCCAAAGGCCAACACCACATCATCTCGATTTGCTTGATGATTAAAAAGAAATCGGTATCCACTTTCAAGCACTTCCAGATTCTTATGCCTTTCCCCTTCCGGAAAAAGAAATATGATGTTTTCTTCAATCTCTTGGTGCAATATCTCAAGGAGGCGCCGTCCATGTATCTCCATTATGCCGGGATGGCTAATTAATATGGTTTTCCCCGGTTTTAGGCGTGAAATGCTTTGCCCAAGCTTCGTTGCATATGCATCACCGCCTACATAAACCCAGTATTCCTTTCCCGGGATGTTGACCTGAATCTTTTCCACCTTATTGTGATTTCCTCCGCTATAGCCCTGGGCTCTAATCTATCGACTTCGATTACTTCATGTGCCGCTCTCATATATTTATCTCTTCTTTCCGCCATGAGTTGCCTAACCTCTTGCAGAAAATCCCTACCTTTTAACAAAGGACGATCGTTATTATTTGCCAGACGTGCAATTACTTCGCTTTCCTCGATCAGTAGCCAAAAAACCAGACTCCTTTCTCGCAGCAGCCTGATGTTTTTTTCATCCAAGACGATCCCGCCGCCGCAAGAGATCACTTTTCCCGTTCCGGCTAACTCTTTCCGCAGTGCCTCTTGTTCGAGTTTTCTAAATTCGTTCTCTCCCTCATCCGAAAACATTGCTGATATGCTCTTTCCTGCATTAGTTGCTATTAATCCATCGAGATCGACGAAATCCATATCAAGATTCGAAGCCACAATCCTGCCGACTGTGCTCTTGCCTGCACCCATAAATCCGACGATAGCAATCGATTGTTGATTATTCTCCAAATTCCCCCCGATTTTCCTATCATCAGAACGCGATCTGTTCGCTCACCATTACTTCAAACCTTGACTTGATTTCCACCATGCTGTCCCCACCTAATTTCTCCAGGATAGCTTTTGCCAATTCGAAAGCCACCGCTGATTCGGAAACGACAGCCGCAGCTGGAACAGCACAAGTATCCGCGCGCTCAACTGTGGCTGGGACTTTTTGTTTGCTTAAGATATCGATTGTATCCGGAGGTGATGAGATAGTCGGGATCGGCTTCATGGCCGCCCTGATTATCAAGGGTTCACCATTAGTAATACCGCCTTCAAGACCTCCGGCATGGTTACTCAGGCGATAAAACCCTTTGTCGCCTTTATGATGTATTACATCAGCTGCCTTGGATCCCCTGAGTTCGGCCAGCTTGAAGCCGTCTCCGATTTCAACTCCCTTAATCGCTTGAATTGACATAACTGAAGCTGCCAGATTACCGTCCAATCTTCTATCCCATTGAACGTGGCTTCCCAGACCAATCGGTAATCCAAATGCTATTATTTCGAAGGTGCCCCCAACACTGTCTCCTGAAGCCCGGCTTCTATCGATTGCCTCTATCATTTTTAATGAAGCATCGCTATCCAAGCATCGTACCGGATCATTATCTCCAAACGCCAGTTCATCAAGGCCAGGTGGTTTTTCTCTCTCTTTCACCCTTACGCTGCCTATGGAAAGTACATGTGAAAAGATACTAATGCCGAGTTTTATCAGGAAGGATTTTGCACAGGCTCCTGTTATCACCCGCCCGACAGTTGCTCTTGCTGAAGAACGCTCAATTATATCTCTCAGATCCCTTGTTCCGTATTTGACCGCACCTGCTAAATCGGCATGACCCGGGCGGGGACTTGTTGCATCCGGTACATCACGCGTTCCCTCAGGCCGCATTCTCTCCCTCCATTTTTCGGACTCCGCATTCCTCACTAACACGGCAATCGGGCTTCCCAGGCTCAAGCCCAGCCTTACGCCACTAAGAATCTCGGCCTCATCTTTTTCAAGCTGCATGCGACTTCCTCTGCCATATCCCAGCCGCCTTCGGGACAATTCATGCTCAATATCGCCTTTTCCTAGCATGAGACCCGCAGGCAATCCTTCGATTATGGTAACGATCCCCAATCCATGGGATTCACCGGCATCCAAGAACCTTAACATCACTCAGCTCCCAATCGTTAGCCAATCTCATTACATAAAATATTAAGAATTAACAAAAAGAGGCGACCGAGAGCGGCCGCCTCTAGTGTCCGCACTCCTATATTTTTCTCAGTTGATTTACCTTTAATTCGTAGGTTTCGTCGCCACACAGCACAAGGACAGTCTGATTATCCCTTATCTCTTGAACCTTAAAAACCTCCGCGAACGCTGAGCCCGTCTTTAACCTATCATAGCTGGTATCGTTAACTTTTATAATAGCGTACCTTATCCCTCTGACCTCGTAAATGCTCTCCACGACTACAACGTTTTCCGATGCGCTTGTTGTAACTGTCGCTGCAGATGATGCCTGAGATGCAGCCGATGTTCCCGTCGATCCGCCAGTATCCTGCGTATAATCTGGGAATCCCAGCATCTGCCACTCCTTACCCGATAGCGTTCCTTCAGCACTGCGGAGTGAGCCGAGTTCCCCCATGAGCGGATAAAATGGGTCATTGAGCACCCATACTTCGACGTATGGAATCTCTCCGCTCTCTTGATCCGCTTCCTGCATATGGATCTGGAAGTTTTCTTCAATGATCCTTGAAGCGATTCCGCTCGAATCAATATTTAGTTCCGTCCCCTCTGATAGCATCGCCCCCGCCAAGACGGCCCTTTCCTGCCTGGCGGTGCCAGGATTGAGGGACATTATCAATACAACGGTCACTATCATTGCCAGGGTTATGCCGCTTAGAAGCCTTATATGGCTTATGTGAATCGTGGCTGGCCTTTTGCTTTCCCGTTTCCTGGTCACGGCCCCCATTAAACCATCATCTCCATCCCTTAATAACGCCTCTTTTGACATTTCCCAAAACCTAATGCTTGTCCGCCTAGCTACCCGATCCTGCTAATTTTTCGATGCCCAAATCCGTAGTAAAGTAAGCCCGCAATGTCAGCACAATCTCAAGATATGGAAGTGAATCATCACTTGGTGCGATCTCCAAAGAAACTACCTTGATGGTCCTTGGTAGTCTCTCTATCTGATTGAGGAATTCAATTAGATTGAAATAGCGCCCCTGCAGGCTCACTTCAGATGTGACTACATAAATGCCGCTGCTGGAGACGGGAGTGCTCGGTTTGAATGAAAAGAAATCCAAACCTGATTCCTCAGCTGCATGATCCAAGAGCTGAATGATATCAGCCAATTCTACGGTCTCAGGAATTTTCTCTTTCAAAGCATCTATCTGGCGATTAAACTGATCGGGATCCTTCTCGTATTGTTTCAGTTGGCTTAGGCGGTTCCCTTCCAGACCGATGCTTTGTTCGGTTTCAGTTATCTGTTTATCTATATCGCTAGCCTTGGTCTTCTGAGGAAACACAATCACGAATAACCCCAATACAAAGATTACGAGACAAACCAAGGCTCCAATGAGCAGCCATATCCCGGGACCGACTTTTATTTTCATTACCCTTATCCTCCCGGAGCTTGTGTCTGTTCGTTCGAGGCCCCTTGCCACACAGCTGCCTCTGAATTCCATTGCCCTTCAATTGTGAAATGAATAGCCCAATCTGAAAAAGTCTCGGTATTCAATTGACCGCTATCATCTGACACGATTCTTTCTTCATCCACAGTCTCCTGTTCGGATTCTTTTATCCACAGGTTGGACCATTCCTCCATGTTCTGCAGCCGGACAAAAAATTCTGCCACTTTAGGATGTCCCCGGAAATAGTAATAATAAGGATAAGCATCCAAAAAGCCCTTTGACTTGAAATCGCTGGCTCTTGGGAGCCATGTTTGAATGCAGAGCCAAGCAGGTGCCGCATATCCCTCGATTGCTATGGCCGCACCAGAGCTCGTTGTTGCTCCCCCTCCACCCCCTGCTGCAGCTTCAAGGGACTGAGCATCTATCTTGAGGTTCGTCAGCCAGATAGAGGGAGCCTTTGGATTCGACGCCGTTGCCAATCCTTCGGGAACATACATGGCGAGATCATTGAGCATTTGAGCCCAAGCCACCCGGCCGGCATTTGCTTGCTCGTACAATTTTTTAATAGTGCTTAAATCTTTTTGTTGCGTATCAAATATCTCGATTCCTCTCGTTTGTTTTTGCAGATCCGACAATTCCTGTTTCTTTTCGCTAAGAGTGCCAGATTTACTTGACTTCTGGGTCCCAAAAAGGAAGTAAAGGCCGCCAATCATGACAATAGTTATTAGCCCCATCAGGATAAACCATGGGGCCAAGCGGGGACGTTGCGCTTTATCTCTAATCTCAGGCGGTAATAGATTGATTCTGGTCATTCCATTACCTCCCGCAGCGCCAATCCTACCGAAACAGCCACCGAAGGTTCGATTTCCACTAGTTCTTCCGGTGTGAAGGGAAGCTTTCCCAGTTGAACATTCTGGAAGGGCTTGCCCACCTCAAGGGGAAGACGAAGTCCCTGGCTCATTTCCTGAATCAAACCAACAGTGGTTGAACCGCTCCCGCTTACTATGATTTTGTTGAATACCCTCTCCTGGGTCTGCGCGATGTAATAATCTATCGATCTCCTGATTTCCCCAATAAAATTAAAGACTTCTTGCTTTAACACGGAAAAGCCTTCTTCGCTTACCTGCTTTCCCCGTCTTATTTCCTCAGCCTCCCCCCAATCCATATCCAACCTGTTCATGATAGCTTTGGCGAAATCATCGCCCCCTCTTAAAAGAAACCGGGCAAAACGTGGGATGTTATCCTTGAGAATCGTTACATTGGTGATCCCTGCACCAATATTTATAAGACAGACGGCGTCCGTCTCTTCATAGCCTTGTCCACCATTTCTAGCGATTAGTGAACGAGGCAGCGCAAATGCTTTAAGATCTATGGTTGAAGTTGATAGGCCTGCTGATCTGAGGACTTCCATGAAACTCTGAATCATATCCTTGTGAGCCGCTACTAATAGAACGGTCAGCATTCTCTCCTCGTCAGCCGTCATGAACTCCTCAATAATGTCAAAATCGAGAATTGCATCTTCTATTGGTATTGGAATGAATTCCTGAACTTGAAAGCGAAGGGCTGTTTCCAACTCCTCCTTTTCCATGTATGGAAGCTCTATGGGGCGTACTATGACTTTCTGATTCGAAATTCCTAGGATAACCGATCGCTCCTTGATCCCCGTCATCCCCCACAGCTCTTTTAGCGATTCCGCTAAAGTTACGCCATCCTCTACTTCGCCGTCACGAATCACGCCTTCCGGCAAACGTACTATTCCAAGATTTGTGAGGACAGGATTGCCACGTCCAACTGCGATTTCCGCAAGTTTTATTGAATTCGTGCTGATATCAAGACCTACGGTGCTGCTTGCTTTCTTGGGGCTCATCCATAGCCTCCCGTTTTACTCTTCTTCTTTTCGTTGAAACCCTTGAGATAAGTAATCGTTGACGTCGATTTCTTTTATCCGGTAATTCTTTCCGACTCTGATGGCCGGAATCTGTCCAGCCTTAATCAAACGGTAAACCGTCATGTTGGAGACCCTTAAGATATCCGCGACCTCACTTACAGTTAATAATTTGTTGCTGAACCTATCCGCCAAGACCAACCTCCGGCCTCAGATTTCGGCTGACTCCCAACCATCACGAACATAAATGCCAATATAATTCATCGCCCGCATTCTCAATCAACTTTAGTCTTTGAAAGATAATGGCTCTTTGCTACAGAAGATGACTTCTCTTCCGTGTAATGCCCTTGTCAACCGTGACCAACAATAAAAAACAATCAATAACTCTTTCACCTCTATTTTCATTCTGCATAATCCGAGGAAATCCTTCCGGCAACCCGAATCACCCTTTCTTACATCCAATTGCCAGGAATCCCGTTGGCTGTTTCCTTTTCGCTCTGCAATTGATACTAATCACTTCTTCTGAAACTGGGATATAAGGGAGAATATGGGCATATAGAGTGCAAGTACGATGATGCCGACCACCAGACCAAGAGAGACAATCAATAGGGGTTCAAGTAGGGATGTCAAGGATTCGACAGTACTGGATACTTCTGAATCATAAAATTCTGAAACTTTGTTGAGCATTGTGTCGAGCGCTCCAGTCTCCTCCCCTATGGCAAGCATCTGGGTAACCATCGGCGGGAACAGAGGGCTTTGGCCCAACGGCCGGGCAATTGAATCTCCTTCCTTTACGCCAGCCCTTACGCTATCCACTGCTTCCGCTACCAGCATATTCCCGACCGTCTTGGAAGTTATTTCCAAGGCCTGTAATATGGGAACGCCACTCGCTACCAATGTCCCCAGTGTTCTCGAAAAACGCGAGAGTGACATCTTGTGAAAGAGTATGCCAAATACCGGGATTTTTAATTTGAGCGCATCGAGTTTCCTTCTGCCTTTAGGTGTCTTGATCCATCTTTTAAGCAGGACAAACCCTACTATCAATATAATCAGGATGAATACTCCCTTTATACTCGCCACAAAATGGCTGATGGTCATAATTATTTTTGTAAGGAAGGGAAGGGACGCTCCGAGATTCTTGAACATATTCTCGAAGGTTGGCACTACGAAGACTATCATGACTATCAAAAGCAGTATAGATATACAGAACATCGCGGCTGGATAAGTCATTGCCGATTTGATTCTTTGTCGGATTTCGGCTTCGCTTTCCAAAGTCGTTGCAACACGCAGGAGCACATCATCAAGCACTCCACCAATCTCTCCAGCCTTTACCATACTTGTATATAGGTCCTTAAATGCTTCAGGGTGTTTTGCTAGAGCTTCCGATAGAGACCGGCCCATCTCAACCTCGTGTTGGACATCCGCAATGATTGCGGTAAAAACAGGGCTCTCGGTTTGCTCGGTTAGAATACTCAGGCATTTTACCAATGGCAAGCCAGCATTTATCATCGTGGCAAATTGCCGAGTAAAAATATTAATGTCTTTACTTTTGATTTTGGGCTTGAAGAGCCGGATTTCTTTCTTGCTGAGCGATACCTTCTGTTCTTCTATTCCTACTATGAAATACCCCATTTCCCGAAGCCGCTGAGAAACGATGGCTTCACTATCAGCTTCCAGTTTGCCGCTGATAATCTTACCCTGCTTATCCCTGACCTTATAGGAATAGTTTTGAGCCATTCAGCTCTCCTTTTTACGCAGGACCAATCTCGGGCACTTGTGCTATTGATCCGGGCTTTTTCATCCGCGCTGACCCTTACCTTCTCATTCAATATATATCGTTACAATGCGGACTTTTCTTTATTCAATTAATGATTGCTCGAATCGACCTTTTCAAGCCCGTCGTCAGCAATACTATCGCCATGTGCCAGACTCCAATATATATTGACTGAATTCACAAATCCTCTCACAGTATCAGAATCGGCATACGGTTCCAACTTGAGCAGGTTATACGCTATACCTGCTGCTACTATTGATTGTGCTGCCTCCCCTGATCGCCCTAAGGCCCTATAACATGCTGCCAAAGCTTGGTCGATGTTCATTATCGATACATCGCCCGGTTCCCGAGCAGCAGCTTCGTTAAAAGCTTCTAGGGCTTCCTCATATCTTCCTTGTTGGAAATACATCATGCCGAGACTGTAATAGAGATCGCTGGATTCGGGGTTTGCTTGCAAGCCGTCTTTGACGTAATCTATTGCCTCTTGTTCATATCCGAGATCGAAGACCATGCCCGATACCACATAGTAGGCGCGCACATATTGGGGATCGAGCATAGTTATGAGGAAAAAATATGGAACAAGCTCTGGATTATTCACGCTAACTGAGTATTCATGACTTAGCCTATCGGCCTTTATGAAAAATGAATATGCGAGATATTGCCGCACTCCGCCCAAGAAATCGAGGACCCGCGCCGCATTGTTGAACTCACCGCCCCCTTCCTCATTCACCTGCGCAGAGCGCCTGTCGACTCCCCATTCAAGGAACCCGGCTGCGAGCAAAAGGACCACTATCAGGACAATCACTGTCTTTTTCACAGATCCCTCCGAGAAAAGAGAAAGATGCCGAGGTAGAGGAAGATACCGGTAAAGGCGGCGGCCATTAAGGTCAAGAGGATGAGATCAAGAAGTCCCACCCTGAATACGCTTTCTCCATGAGCTATGGTCTCATTAATATTAAAGCGTTCAAGGTTAGGCAGGATGTAATAGAGAAAGCCCGCGCCGATCCTGGCGATGGGGTTGCCGTTATTCATGGCATCGTAGAGATAGCCACCTTTAACATGGGCCACTACATAAAAGAGAATTCCCACAAAAACGCATACCAGGGGACTAAGATAAACCGACGCCATCATAGTGAGTGATGTGAGTATCGAAGCCTCGAGAAAAATCGTGAATAGGGCCTTGGCGAGGCCGGGATCAAAGACACGAAACTTCGCCAGCACGAACACTCCTATCACGATAAAGATTAGGGCGAGGGTGATGACAAGCACCAGCATAATTCCCAGGAATTTCCCCAAATAATATTGCCAGCGCTGCACCGGCTTGGAGATGATGTTATAAATCGTCCGTTGCTCGGCATCGCGTGCTATACTCGTACCCCCCATAATGATAGCGAGAACAAAGGCCATTATTGTCGTGAGGCCCAAGGCCGCCTCCCGCATTAAATCAAGCTGCACGCCGACCTGGGCGCTGGGGAGAAGCGGGATCAAGAATATCATGAGGACGGTCAGAGCCAGGATTATATAGAATACCTTCCTGTGCATTGCATCTTCGACGACGCTCCAGGCAAAGACGCCCAACAGCCTCATTCTTCCGTCCCTTCCGATGATCCTTTCACCCTGTTGGTAAAATATTCCTCAAGACTCAAGCGCTCTTCCCTGACCCCCGCTATTGAGGCTCCGTTATCGATAATCAACTTTAAAGCATCATTCAGGTCTACTCGCCTCAAACTGAGGCGGTCCTTTTCCTCGCCTACCCATTTCGCTGATGGAGGAAGTTCGGCGGATAAATCAAGTGCCGGTTCGAGCAAAGAGATTTCATAGCGGTCCTCTGATAGCAGCAGCTCATCCAGACAGCCGGATGCAACATTTCGGCCCCTGTCGATTATCGCTACCGCATCACATATATCCTCGATCTCCGATAATTGATGCGAGCTGATGAGAATGGTGGTTCCTCCCTGCCTCAAGTCCTCGAGAATTCCCCTTATATGAACCTTGCCCAAAGGGTCGAGGCCGCTCGATGGCTCATCCAAAATCAGAAACTCCGGCTCGGAGATCAGGGCTTGCGCTATCCCCATCCTCTGCAGCATTCCCTTGGAAAAACGATTAAGACTGAGGTCTGCTTCCTCGGTCAAGCCGACCAGGCTCAAGAGGTGTGAAATGCGTGCTTCGATGCCCGATGGCTGCAGGCCGAACAACTTCCCGAAGTATTTCAGCAGCTTCCGTGGGGTGAGATACAGTTCGAAATAAGGTTGCTCGGGAAGAAAACCTATTTTCTTTCTCGCTTTGGCGTTTATGCCCTGCTCCCCGAACAGCCAAATATCTCCGGAATCGGGGTTTACCAGACCGAGGACCGATTTTAGCGTGGTTGTTTTGCCCGCTCCATTCGGCCCCAGCAGGCCGAGGATTTGTCCGGCATCCACCTGGAGATTAAGGCCATCAATAGCTTCCCGCCGGGGGCTCTTTCGTCCCGTCCTGTAACTTTTTTTAAGGTTCTCTATGCGAAGAACCGCTGCCATCAACCGTCACCCGATTAGCCTTATCATCTCGTCACGGTTACTGCAGCGCGACATGGCAACTTCGTATGAAATAATACCCCTCTTGAAAAGAGCGGCGATTGAATGGTCCATGGTCTGCATCTTGTACTGGCCGCCGGACTGCATAGAGGAATATATTTGATGCGCTTTTGCCTCGCGGATCAGGTTCCTTATGGCCGACGTTGCCACCATTACCTCCACAGCCGGTATTCGCGTCTGCCCATCTTTTGTGGGCAGCAATTGCTGAGTGACGATCGCCTGAATGGTCGATGCCAGCTGCTGCCTGACCTGTTGTTGCTGATAGGTGGGAAAAACATCGATTATCCGGTCAATGGTCTGTGGTGCATCCTGAGTATGCAGGGTGGCGAAAACCAGGTGGCCGGTTTCGGCGGCCGTCAGCGCCGTGGAAATTGTTTCCAGGTCCCTCATCTCCCCCACCAGGATGACGTCGGGATCCTGACGCAGGACATACTTGAGAGCATTGGAAAAAGAGTGGGTGTCTCCGCCCACCTCCCTCTGGTTCACGATGCACTTTTTGTGAACGTGTAGGAACTCTATAGGATCTTCGACAGTTATGATGTGCAAATTACGATTCTCGTTGATGATATTGATTACGGCTGCCAGGCTGGTCGATTTGCCCTGTCCGGTCGGCCCGGTGACCAGGATAAAACCCCGTGGCAGCATGGCAAACTCGGTGAGCACGGGTGGGAGGCCTAATTCCTCCACCGTCTTGATTCTGTAAGGGATGATGCGGAAAGCGGCCCCCAGCGAGTTGCGCTGGAAATAGGCATTAACCCTGAAGCGCGCACTGCCGGGCACCGAATAAGAGAGGTCATACTCAAGGTTGCTCTCCAACTGCTCCCTTTGTCTCGCAGTCAGAATGCTGTAGATCATGTCCCGAGTGTCATTGGAAGTCAATCTGGAATACTCCTCCAGCCGCTGCAGAACGCCGTTTATGCGCATGACGGGAGGGGCACCTACCGTGAGGTGGAGGTCCGAAGCACCTCTCACCAGCACCTCTTCCAGGAGTTCATTGATATCAAGCTTCACAGCCAAGGCCGTTCCTCCTCTCGACTCTCATTAGTGCCGAGCCATATTACTCTTCTACATGATGACCCTGAGAACCTCTTCAAGAGATGTCACTCCCTGTCTGGCTTTAGCGAAGCCTTCCTCCCTCATGGTTCTCATTCCCTCGGATCTGGCCATCTCTGCGATCTCGACGTGTGGCGCGTTCCTCGCCACCAGCTTCTCTATGTTTTCACTCACCTCTAATACCTCGTAAACTCCGATGCGGCCCTTGAATCCGGTTTTATTGCAGGCAGCACACCCTTTTGAGCGGAACAACACCTTCTCTTCCATATCTTCCCAAGTGAACCCCACCTTTTCCAGGAAATCCGGGTCGGGTTCATAGGGTTCCTTGCAGCGCGCGCACAACTTTCGGGTGAGCCTCTGAGAACTGACGCAGTCGACTGCCGACGCTATAAGAAACGGCTCGATGCCCATCTCCAGAAGCCGTGTCAGGGCGCTTGGCGCGTCATTGGTGTGCAGGGTGGAAAGGACGAGGTGTCCGGTGAGGGCTGATTCAATAGCTATCTGGGCGGATTCAGGATCTCGTATTTCCCCGATCATGACGATATCCGGGTCACAGCGTAGGATGGAACGCAATGCCGACGCGAAAGTAAGGCCTGCCTTGTAATGCACCTGGACCTGATTTATGAGGGGCAGCCTGTACTCGACCGGATCCTCCACCGTTATTATATTGTGCTTGATGCTGTTGAGAACATTAAGGGTCGCATAGAGTGTCGTAGTTTTGCCGCTTCCTGTTGGGCCGGTGACCATGATGGTCCCGTAGGGCTTACGAAAGCTGCGGGAATACGCCTCCATGGTTTGTTCCCGGAAGCCCAGTTCCTCGAGACTCATAAGGGAAGCGCTCTTATCCAGAATGCGCAGCACCATCTTCTCGCCATGAATCGTGGGCAGAGAAGCGACGCGGATGTCTACCGACTTCCCCCTCATCTCCACGGAGGCCCTGCCGTCCTGCGGAACTCTTTTTTCGGCGATATTCATATCCGCCATGACCTTGATCCTGGCCACTACCCCGGGGTGAAGCTGTCTGGGATTACGGCGGATCTCGTGCAATACTCCGTCAATTCGAAAACGCACCCGCACATCTTTATCCATCGGTTCGATGTGTACGTCGCTCGCACGATCGGCCACGGCCTCCGTTATAAGCAGATTGACGTATTTTACGATCGGCGCATCATCAGCGTCCGCTTCTCGGCCGTCGTCACCTATCTCCTCGCTGATGTCCTCCACCGAGAGTTCGGAATCGGCTTCGGCCCGGCAGAAACGGCTGATCGCCGCTACTATATCTTCTTTCGTAGCCACCAACGGCTCTATTTCCATGCCGGTCATTATTCGCACGTCATCGAGAGCGAAGACATTGGTGGGATCGGCCATGGCGATCAAGAGTCTGTCGCCCTCGAAACCTATCGGCAGCAGGGTATAGCGGCGAGCGACCTCCGCATCGACAAGGCTGGAAGCGGAAATATCGATGTCATAATTTGCGAGGTCTATATATTTCAGGCCTATCTGGCGAGCAAGGATAGAGGTGAGTGCTCCTTCACTGACCATTTTCAAGTCAATGAGCACCCGGCCCAATGAGTCGCCGCTCTCCCTCTGCTTGGCCAGAGCTTCCTCGAGCTGGTCTTCAGTAATGATGCGGTTTCGTATTAGTATCTGCCCCAGTTTCTCTTTCTTGGGCTTTTGCATCTCTTTCCTCTACCTTAGGAGGTCATCTCCTGTTCGATTGCCTCTCGCATGGCCTCGAGGGGCGCCGGCCGCCCCGTCCATATCTCGAAGGAGGCGGCTGCCTGGTGCAGTAGCATGCCTTCACCACCCGCCGTCCCGGCCCCCCTCGCTGCCGCCTCCCGCAATAATAAGCCTGTTTCCCGGTACTTCAAATCGACCACCCACTGACCTTGATGGAAATCCTCCACATCGATGGGCGGCATATCCTCGTGCCTTTTCCCCAGGGGCGTGCAATTGATAATCAAGTCCGACTCATTGATCACCCTTGCACCCTCGTTGTCGAACGTCCTTTCAGATATCTCGGAATCGCAGATGGCCCTCTTTAACAAGGCTTTCAGCTCGAGTGTCCGATCGCTGGTTCTGTTCATTACAAAGACTCTAGCCGCCCCTTGCCTCGCAACGGCTAGGACGACACCCCGTGCGGCCCCACCCGCGCCAAGAACGGTTACCAGTCGGTTTTCAACATCTATGCCCGCCTCGAGCATGAAAGCCTCAAAACCCTTGGAATCAGTGTTGAAGCCCAGAAGAGCGCCGTCAACGCAAGAAATGGTATTCACAGCCTGCAGCAGCTGGGCATCGCCCCGCAATTCATCGACCAAATCCGAGGCGGCCATCTTGTGCGGGATGGTTACGTTTGCCCCTCTGAAACCTAAGGCTCTGAAACCGGCGAGCGCCGATTCCAGCTGATTGGGAATGACCCTCATGGGGATGTACAACCAATTCATTTCGAGACTGCAAAAAGCCGCATTATGAATGGCCGGCGATAGCGTATAGTCGATGGGGTATCCGATGATTCCTACCATTTGCGTTTTACCGTCCACAGGTACTATAGAATCCACCCCCCAATTCGTGGGAACCAAGAAGAAGGCGTCAGGAAGATCTTGAGTTCAAGTCTACTTATCCAGGGTTTTCAGGATATCATAGAGGAGACCCAAGAGGACTTTCTTTACGTCTTCCTTTTCCATGGCCTGGCATGGAATTATTTGGACCTCCCCATCCACGCTGAGTTCATTCCTGATTCCCTCGACCGCTTTTGCGGGATCGCCATCCTCGATTCGTGTCGCAGCTACCACGTAAGGGGCATCCGACAGGGTGGCAAAAAATTCCAGAATCCGTTTTCCCTCGGTATAAGTGTCCGGGCTGCTCGCATCAAGCATCAGGATATAGCCGAGCATTCCTTCCGATAGTATCTGCCACATGAAATCGAATCTCTCCTGTCCGGGAGTACCGAAAAGGTAGAGGACTATGTCTTTTGAAATGGTGATTCTACCGAAATCCATGGCAACGGTCGTCTCCGCCTTGACCCGTCTTGTCGAATCGGAGATGGCTCTCTCGGTCGAGACGATCGCGATCTCGCTGATGCTCTTTATAAAGGTAGTCTTACCCGCACTGAAGGGTCCGGTTACTACGATTTTGAAGGATCGCAAGCCACTACACCCCTTACAATCTCTTTATCCCATCAATGATACGCATGATAATGCTCTTGGTCACCGCTTTGTCGCGCTTCACCTTCGGTACCGGCTTTCCCTTATCTATTTCCTCCACTTCCCCCTCTTCTCCTTTCGGTTTTACCGGAATCTTGATTTTCTTGGTCGGCTGCGGTATTGATGCTCCGGTCAGTTCGGCGAGTTCCCTCTCAAGTGAATAGCCGCCCATATCAAATCCGGTTGCCTCTTCCTCTTCAACGGGCCGTTTCTCCTCCTCTGGTGCCTCCAGAGGAGCAGGAGCCGGAGTCTCTGCAACCTCAGGAGTTATCGGCGGGGGTTCCGCCGGAGCTTGAGGAGGCGTTACCACATCCGGTGCCGACGGCTCCGCCGGCGGAGACTCGATCGCCGCAATCTCTTCAACTTGTTCTTCTGGCTTGGCCGCCGGCGCGGCTTCGGGAAGTCCCTCCATCAGATCACGGAGCTCATCCTGCTGCAACTGCTCCCCGGCCGTGGGCTCGATAATATTTTCCGGCGATTCGAAGGCTTCCGTTAAGGGCATCCCCTCGTCTGCCTCGATTGCCGGGGAATCAAGCGTCTCCTCGGAGATAGACTCCAGTAGTTCGATGGGAGCGGCCGGCTCTATCGGCGCTTCAAGAGCTTCCGTGCGCGATTCCTCGTACAGCTCCGCGATTTCACCTTCCAACTCGCTTATTTCCGCACCCAGATCTGGTTGTACTTCCTCTTTGAGGATCTCCTGCTCAAGATTTGTAATTTCTTGCTGGAAGCTTTCCAAGGGTGCCGTGGTCCCGTCCTCAGTTTCCAGTATTTCCCTTTCGAGCTCCTCGATCTCCTTCAGGAACTCATCATCGAGTCGGGGGACCTCACCCCCGCTCCCGATCTCGACCACCGAGGACTCGTCCACCTCAAGGGCCGTTCCCGCCATGAAAGGTGCTCTCTCCGGTGGCATTAGCGCTTCTCCCGCCGGAATATCTTCCAGCATGACACTCTCAAGAATGTTTCCGGCAATCGATTCAGCCGCAGAATCGGGCTTGATGGCCGCCGATGGAATGAGGTCTCCAACTTCAGGCGCAGAAGCAACGTCTAAGGTCAAGGCTTCCACAGTCTCCGGAATCTCTTCGAGCATAACGCTTTCCAAAACGTTTCCGGCTTTGCGAATCGGTTCGACCGGCTCTTCCGGAGCCTGCTCTTCGAGTAATTTATCGAAGCCTGTATCGGGAGCTGCTTCGACCATCTCGGTTGCCCGTCCCTCCGCCCTTGTTTTCTGGAGATGATCCTTCCATTCTTCCGGTATCTCATCCGGTTCGAGTTCCGGGATGTCTTCCTCGCCGGCCAGACGTTCGATCTTACCGTATTTCTTTTCGAGATACGCCCTCTTTGCCGCCCTGGCCTCCACACTCTCCTTGGTCATTTTTTCATAGCCGTAATCCGGCAGTTTCTTGGTCTCTTCGGGTTTGGCCTCTTCTTCCTCCTCCTCATCGATGCGTACGCCTTCCGGGAGAAGCAAGCTTATCTTTCTCTTGAGTTCATCGAGCTCAGCTTCCTTGCTGTCGATGGAGAGGATCTCCTCCGCCTCTATGGTTTCTTCCATAGCAGCTTTTTTCATCTCTTCTATTTGCTCTTCTTGCTTGCGCTGCTCATCCTCGATCACCTGGCGGGAATCACTCGTTATTACCAGTTCCTCAATCAATTCCTCTTCGACCGCTATTTCACACACCGCATCGATATCTAATGACGGAGCTTCTTCCTCAACCAGAATGTCGCCTTCGAAGTCATCACCGATCTCGATTTCTACAAAATCCCCGGCAAGTTCGGATTCAGCCTCCAGTTCCGCACTTTCCTGTATTGACTCCGCCTGAATCGCATCCATGCTCGGCTCCGGACCCTCAAGGATTCCCGCTTGCATGGGACTCTCAACCAAATCATCTATCGCCGTCTCTTCTGAAGCAGCGACCGTTGCAGCTTCCTCCGGCTCCTCTTCTATAGCCGCTTCTTCCGCTTCGATCATCGCGGCTTCCTCGATTGTAAGCGGCTCGATATCGAGCAAAGGCACCTCTCCGGCCGCCTCGGGCGCCGCCGCCTCCATGATCTCCGAGACCTCCTCGAAAATCGCTGGCTCAGCAGCAGCTTCGCCCGGCGCTTCTTCTTTCGCTTCCTCCTCGAGTACCTCTTCAATAGATGCGATGGGGCTCTCTTCCGCTTCGATCGCGGATTCCTCCTCGAACTGCTCCAAAACCTCCCCAACTGCGTCTGCTACCTGCCATTCACCTTCCGTTTCCAGCTCCGATATTTCCCGGGCGGGTTCGGGTGCCGCCGCTCCCTCGATAGCTTCAAGATGTATCTCGTCGATCTCGCCCGTCACCTCAGCCGGCTCCTGCGCCTCTTCGTCCAGGGCTTCGGCTAGGGTATCTATGAAATCCAACTCCTGAACTTCGGGGGCTTCCGTCGGGATCACCTGGTTTTCGAAACGGTCCAACTCCTCCGCGAGTTGCTCCAGCCTGCGATCTGCTTCCTGCTCCTCGACTGCCGGCGTAATGTTTTCAAGCAAACCGGATCCGATCAATCCGTAAAGGATCTTGCACGTGTGCAGTGTGCTCATGCCGGTTAGCTCAACAATCTGCCGAACGCTCTTTTCGCCGTCTATGTAAGTAAGAACCATCCATTCCTCGGGCGTCAGACTGATTTGCGCCGCATCCCGGCCTTGCATTGAAGTCATGTTGAAGATGACATTCAGATTCGGGATTTTCTTCTCGATTCGGTTCCATTCATCCAGGCGCCTGGAACCCTCCATTATCAATTCCTCGGTGCTGATGGAAAGCCCGATATCCTCTTCCGGAAATACGACTCCGGGCTGGAAATCGAAACCCCCATCGGTCCAGCGCAGCATCTCGAATACCGCATCCTGGATCTGCTCCTCGACGAAAATCTCCAGCTGTTCCTTGGTTATGTAGTTCAAGCGTACGAGTAGTTGCCCCAGCCGCTGCCCCCTGGCCGTTGTCTTCTGCATTTCGAGCGCCTCGTCTACCTGCACCTTGTTGACTATGCCCGCATTCAGAAGCTTCATACCCAGCGCCTGGCGCTTCCAGTTTGTGGTGGCGAAAAAGACTTCGCCATTGCGGAAACAAATGTAGCCTCTCGCTTTACCACGTGTAAGGTTGAGCGTCCCGTTCTTCTTGCTAAAATTTAACAATTGGAATAGATCGGGAAGACTGAAATCCTTAAGACTCCCCTTCAGTGCCATATCACATCATCTCGAATCCGGCCCGTTTCAGGCCTGGGCCTTGTTGTTCCCGTAGTACCTGGGTTCATGAATACGGTCAGGCGCCGAGAGCGTCGGGGCGCCGTGCGCTTTATCTCCTCGTGAAAGGCCGTGCCAATCGAGATTGCCACGTCGGTTGCGCCTTCTCGCAATACGGCTTTTCGCTTCGCTGCAAGCCTAATGCGACCGTATTTATTAATCCAGGTGCTTGTTTTGTTCCCTCTAATCATATTCGATCCTGAACTCCGCCTTGATGATCTCCGCGATCTTCTTGGCGGCTCCCTTCACATCATAAAGGACCAATCCCAGCTTGCTCCCCTTCCTGACGAGAGCAGTTAATACCGCGTCTTCTCCCGCGGCCATCAGGAATACGTATCCCGCGTTGCCTTCAACGAATACCTGGGCCAACTCCCCCCGTCCCAGTTCCTCGGAGGTCCTCTCGCCCAGGCTCAGCAAGGCTGCCGACATGGCACCCAGCCTGTCTTCTTCCAGGGTATTGGGAAGAACGGAGGCCATTACCAGCCCATCCATGCTGACAACAGCGGCCGCATCGACTTCGGCCGACCTCGATACCAGTTCGCTAAGTGCGCTTCGCAGCCTTTCTTCCCTTGATTCGGCCAAGTAAACCTCCTATATGAAATCCTCTTGCTTCCCGCTTATTCGAATAACTTCGCCAGTTCCTCAGCCGTACGTTTCGCTTCCATGAAGACGACTCCCAACTTGGCTTCGGGATTTACCAAGAGTGACAGCAGCGCATCCGGCCCGCAATGGACGAGAAGGAGATAACCCAGATCGCCTTTTATATATACTTGCTCGAGTACTCCCCGCTTGAGGTCACGCGCCGCCCTTTCACCCATGCTCAAGACGGATGCGGAGAGAGCGCCGATCATATCCTCGTCGGCTTCCTCGGAAATATCCGAAGCCAAAGCCATCGCATCGGAACTGATGAGAACCGCAGCCTCTATTTCCTGAAGGTTGGCTCTGAGGTCCCCCAGGATGGAGTTCATTTTATCAATTCTGTCTGAAGCCAATCTAACCTCCCTGAGTAAGTGCCGGCCGATTCCAAATCCTATGGAAATTTCCGGAGAGGTTCTCCCTACAAGCTACCCTCCACGGCGGGAAGAAACTTGCGGATGTCATACCTGGCTTTTCCCAGGTTTGCTCCGGATGGCAAAATGGAGACCAGAATGGCGTCAGCGCCCACGGCGCTCATCAGTATTGCGCCCTTTTCAAATTCAAACATAGCCTGGGCCATTGGGCCCTGGGCCAACTCAAGGCCGATAACCTCGGCAGCACCCAGGGAACTGGGGGCGATAGCACCGACGGCCTCCAACTGCGCCGCGTCCTCGCCGGCCGTCTCTATAATAAAGCCGTCTCTCCCCACCACCAGACAGGCTCTTACCGCCCCGGTGGCCACCAATTCCTCCAGGATCTTTCTTAGATCGGCCAATCCACACCACCTCCTGCCCTATTTAAAAAGGGCTCTCTTGTTCGTCCTTAGGCTGCCGTCCATACTACTTCCTCTAATGCTTATGGTTTCTATCGACATCAGCTCAACCGCTTTTAATCCCGTTCTTTTTGTTCTTAGAGCTCCAATGGATAGATATCGTCATTTCGATTCTTTTCTTAAAACATGGCCCTGTTTTTATTCTCGGCCCGTACTTCCCCAGCAAATAGATCCTTTCTTACAGCATTTTCCTCCTCAACCTTTATGGCCATAGCCCGGCAATTGACCTCGCAACTGCGGCATAGAATGCAGCTCTCCGGATTGGCCACTTCGGGGGTTCTCTCCGGACCCTCGATAAAAACGGGATACTCAAATTCGCCGCTTTGAGGGCAGATGTCGATGCACTCCAGACATCTGATGCACCTCTCCTCGTCGATCTCTATGGAGAGTCCAACCGGCTCTACCTCTTCAACCATCTTCTCTCCTTGTGACCCACATCAATGCAGCGCGCACATCGGGCAGGGCGCGTAAGCACGCACCGCCATTTCCATGAAGCCTGCCGCCCGATCCTCGGGCTCGCCCGGACCTAAATAGGTTGCCGCAGTCTCTGCCAGCGACGCCTCCAATCCTTTCATGTTGAATTGCAGCGGCGCGACATAATTTAATTTCTTTATAAGCCCTTCTTCGTCTACCTCCACGTCGTACATGAGCAAGCCTTCCGGCGCTTCGATTATACTCGAGCCCCTTCCCTCCTTGCAGGTTACAGGCCTCCTCATTACCTCCCCCTGCGGCATATTCAAGAGTTCCTTCATCCTCTCCCAGGCATGCATCATCTCGAGCATCCGAGCTATATGAGCCAGCATGCTGGGGTGGATAGGAAAGCCCCATTGGGCCTTGATTTCCTCCAATTCTTCGTCGGGCATCGCGCTACCGTACTTTCCATTAATGTTCAATCGCGCCAGGGGGCCGACCCGAAACCGCCCTGCCCCTGAAACTTCAACAAACTTTATGTGGGAATAGCTGGCATTATTTTCCACAAATCGGGCGGGCATATCCGACATCTCGATGCTTCCCAGATCCTCGCCTTCGGGAGATACCAGGCATACCCGGGAACCTAAGAGCGCCAGGGACGAGTCATCCTTGAGGGCAAGGTAGGAGGAGGGGTCCGTGCCCAGGGTCTTTATAACCTCCTCGTTCCTGCGAAGCAAGAGCTTCACGAGGTGCGATGTTTCAACCAGCAAGGGTCTCGCTTCTTCCAGCCTATCGATAAGTTCGCCGCGGCGACCCGCCGCTATCTCTTTTACGGCGCCCCCGATCAGGAAGTTAACCGGGTGTACCGCCCGGCCTCCAGCCTCCGCCAGTATCGCCGTGCCCAATGATTTAAGCCTCATAACACGCTGTACGACTTCCTCCTCTACTTTGTGAATACTTATGATGCTACGCAGATTCTGTCCAGATGATGGAAACAGCAGATCGGGGAGACTGTGCACAGTCAGGGATACGGCGTGGCGTTCGAAGAGTTGCGCCCACATGCCCAACTCACGTAAGCGTAAGGCTTCCTCCGGCACTTCGACAGCTAGAGCCCGCTCGACTGCAATAGCCGCGCCGATCTGATGAAAAAGGGAATCGGGGCCGCATATACGGGCCACTATGGGCAAGAGGTTGTCGATGTGTGCTCCCCTGAGAATCTGATCGAAACCCCGATATCCAAAAGCCCGGAAACGCACATCCGGCGGGCTCCCGTCCTCACCCAGCGTCACCGCTACGGCGGAGGTGCCGTAAGTTCTCGTTACCGGATCTATCAGTATATCCACCATATCTCTGCCTCGCTGCCAGTCGCGGTCAGACTGATTTATCTCTCACCCAGACGTTTTATATACGAAGAAGTCCCTCCCGGCCTGCGCCGCCTCAAGAGGGGTTCGGCAAGGCAATGCATAAAGAAAGATTGCGCCGGATCCTTTATCGATCCATCTATTTCTGAAGGACGTTTGCGGGTTGCGCGGGCGAGCCTCCTCACACTTTCCAGCCGGGGATCGAGGAATGGTTCGGCGAGAGCACCTGCTGAGGGCCCCCGGCAACCGCTGCAAGGAATCCCGTGTTCGCTCGGACAATCGGCGCCGCAACCATCACGCGTCACTGGCCCCAGGCAGATGAATCCCTGATCCAGCAGGCACTCGCCCGCCTCCGCTTCCTCCTCGATTATGCGCCGGGGCCCGGGTTGCGGTAGAGGCAGGCAGCCGACCCGGCATTCCGAGCACACGGTTGCGCCGTCCCGATTTGGCAGCGCGCCTGATAGCGCCATTTCCAGAAAGGACTTCAGCAAATCGACCGGGGGCGGGCACCCGGGAAGATAGGCGTCGACGCCTACATATGAATCGAGGGGCAGAAGCCTGCGAACCGGAGCGGGAGAATCCTCGAAGGAAGCGCCCTTTCCGAAACGCCTTCGCATCAGACCTTCTTCGGAGTACATATCCGCCAGTCCCTGCACCCCTCCGAAACAGGCGCACGTTCCCAAGGCCACCAATCGCTCCGCTTTGCCCCTCACCTCTCGCGCCCGCTTAAAATGATCCCCGTTTCTTACCGTTCCTTCCACCAGCGCCAGATCAACCTCGGGCAATTCCCTCTCGCTCAGCAGGAAGGGGACATAGGGAAGGTGGTTCTCATCCATGAAGTCATACAGGTATTCTCCCAGGCTCAGGAATGCCATCTGGCAACCTTGGCAGGAGCTCAAGGAAACGATAGCAACCCGCATTTTTACTCCAGATCCGTCTTCAACATGACCAGACAGGCATCCTGCCCCATGTGTTCGGTGTGTAGGTCGACCCTACGCCCGAAGACTTTTTCAAGAATTCCCGCCGCATAGCCATGGATGGCCTGACAGGCGACGCCTCCCAATTTTGTCCCTGACACCCGGCACGATTCACGAATGGGACATTGCTCGAAAAGGAGGCGAACAAACATATCCTCGACGTCGTACACCCAGAAATCGTCGTCTTCCTTATTCTTCCATAAAGTGATCTTCCAGGTTTCTTGCGATTGGGGAAACACCCAGCGCAGGGCCTGCTCGAGATCGTCGGTGCAATCATACCTGGCCGATTCTTTCATACCCAGGTCCTTGCCCGCAAAATACATCAATTGCGGAGCGGACCTGCCGGTTACTTCTTCGCCGGCCAGGTCGAGTACCGCCAGCGCTTCCGAAAGGGCTCTCAACCTCTCCTGGAGAATCTCTATCTCGCCAGCCATATTGAAGATCTCTCTTTCTTTCAGATGATATGTCGGCCATTTATTGTTAAATATAAACGGCTGCTTATCCTGCTGGTTTTGCCCGAGGAGTTGCCATTCTTCCCTTGTGTCCGCACCCTGACGAGATTGCTTCGTTAATCCATTCCTCGCAATACGGATTTCGCCTTAAGGCGAAATCCTAGTTGCCCTTCTGGACCTCGTTCTTCACCCGCAGGAACTCATTGTAGTCGGCCGTAAAGAAGTGCCGGCCGTTGCCGACCGCCAGGTAATAGAGGTAATCGACATTCGCGGGATTGAGTGCGGCATCGATACTGGCAAGCCCGGGGCTGCATATGGGTGCCGGAGGAAGGCCTTTGTGGAGATAGGTATTGTAGGGTGATTCGATTTTGAGGTCATCGTAGGTCAGCACATCCTTCCATTCCGGAAGGGCGTATTGAACCGTGGCATCGATCTGCAGAAGCATATCTTTTTTCAGGCGGTTGAAGATGACGGCAGCTACAAGCGGCCTCTCCTCGTCTATCGCCGCCTCCCTCTCTATCAGAGAAGCTACTATCACGGCTCTATAAGGCGTTAATCCCATCGCTTCCGCTTTCGACCAATCCAGATCAGACGTCTCGGCCTTAAATTGGTTGAGAAGCATCTCGATCACCTGGCCGGCAGAAACATCGTTGGCGACCGTGTAGGTCTTGGGAAAGAGGAATCCCTCGAGGTTATCCCGGTTTGCCGATGACATGTATTCGATGCTGTAATCGCCACTTAGAGCAGCTTCGATAAAATCATCGGGCGTGATTGTTGTAGCCTGGGCTACCCGAGAAGCGGTTTGTTCGACGGTCAAGCCCTCCGGGACGGTAAACCTGGCCTGGTAGTTGGGCCCCGCTTCCAGGATCGAGAAGGCTTCCGCATAATGTATCCCCTTGTCGAAAACATAATCGCCTGCCTTGAAATCACTTCCATTACCTTTGAGCCAGGTGAGAAAGCGAAAAATGCGGGTTGAGGTTATCACGCCGTCGTCATGTAGCATCTTGGCGATCTCCGACGTGGTAGCCCCTTCCTTGATAAAAACATGAACAGTTTGCTCCTGTCTTGGTGGATAGAAAAAGTGGACGAAGAGGATGAGGAAAACCAGGAACATGGCAAGCAACAGGCCGAGGATCACGAATCCCCTGTATTTATGAATCCATTTCTCGTCGCCTTGCCGCTTAGCGATGGTACTATTCTCCCGCCTGTCTCTTCTTGGTCTTTAAATACTCTAAATATGATTGCAGGATGATGGCGGCCGCCTCGGCATCCACCTTCCTGCCTCGCAACGAATGCCCGGCCTCCTTGAGCCGTCTCTCCGCTTCAACTGTCGAAAGTCGCTCATCCCAGAGCACCACTTCGATGCCCTCGATTCCCTCCAGCGCATTCGCATACTCCCGGGTAATGGCCGCCTGCTGGCCTTCCTCGCCCCTTGAAGTCAAGGGCAACCCCACGACCACCCTCCCGACTCCTTCCCGGGTCTTTTCTTCCACATAACGCCGCAACGCCGGGAAATCGATATCCTGTAACACCTCTATGGGATGTGCGCTCATGTTTAAAGGGTCCGAGATGGCTACGCCGATTCGGCGGGTGCCTATATCCAATCCCATGCTTCGCATATGATTATTCCAGATGCGACTTCGCATCATCGATGACAAGAGTCAGGGCTTCATCGATATTTTCAATGCTCGGTCCGCCCCCCACGGCCATATCCGGGCGGCCGCCGCCACCACCCTTCAACAGCTTTCCCGCCTTCTTTGCAAGTTCGACTGCGTTTAAGCCCGTCGCTGTCAGGTCTTTAGCCACCGCTACCACCATGCTCGCCTTTTCCTCCTGTGCAGTAGCAATGGCTACCATACCGGCTCCCCGTTTTGAAAGCGTTTTCTCCGCCAGCTCTCTCAGGTCATCGGGTTTGAAGTCCTCGACCCTCGCCGTAATGATCTTTCTGCCGGCCACCTCGATCTCGTTCCATTCGATTCCATGTTCTATAAGCGCCGCGACCTCTTCATGTCCCCGCTTCCTGAGTTCGGCTTCCAACTCCTTGATTTGCCCGACGGTCCGGTCGACTCGATCCGGCAATCTCTCCGGCTCTACCTTCAGGGCCGCCGCCGCCTCTACGATAATGGCCTGCCGGCGGCGATAATAATGATATGCCTCCATTCCGCTGACGGCCTCTATCCTTCGCATATTCGCTCCGATGCCGCTTTCACTCGTAATCAGCAACATCCCGATTTCGCCGGTCCTTCCGACATGGGTTCCTCCACACAACTCCCTGCTGATTTCGTCCACTTCCACAACACGCACGTAATCCTCGTATTTCTCGCCGAAAAGCGCCACGGCGTTGATGCTGCTTGCGTAATCGAAAGTCGTAACATAGGACCTCACCGGAATGTCCTCTATTATCCGGCTGTTTGCGAGTTCCTCGATCTCGGCCAGTTCTTCCGCCGTTACCGCCGCGAAATGGGTAAAATCGAAACGCAAGTGCCTTGCATCTACCAGGGATCCCGCCTGCTTGGCATGCTCCCCGAGTACCTGACCCAAGGCCCAATGCAGGACATGGGTCGCGGTATGATTTCGCCTGATCGAGAGCCGCCGCTGGGTGTCCACCTCGGCCTTTACGCAATCCCCGACCTGGAGCCTGCCTTTTTCGATCCTGCCCCTATGTGAAACAAGGGAAGGGGCGGGGTGGAAGGTCTCCTCGACTGTAATGCGGCTTTCAGGACCGGTAATAATGCCCGTATCGCCGACCTGTCCTCCCATTTCACCATAGAACGGCGTGCGGTCGAGGAAGACCTCTACCTCCCGGCCTTCCTCGGCAAAAGGCGCCGCCCTGCCGGCGATTACGATCGCGGTTACATTTGCCATCTCATCCATAGTCTCGTATCCGGTGAAAAGAGTCTGCCCGTAGTTGTCCAGAACCTCGCTATATATCTCCTGAATCTGGGCGGAGTAACCTTCTTGCGCCCTGGCCATGCGCGCGCGCTCCTTCTGCTCCTCCATCAGGCGTCCGAACTCATCTTCGTCCAACTCCAACCCGCGCTCATGGGCGAGTTCTCGCGTAAGCTCCAAGGGGAAGCCGAGCGTATCGTGCAGGTGGAATATTGCACTTCCGGGCACGATAGTTGCACCTGCTGCCTGCAACTCGCACACACTATCCTCAAAGTAGAGGAGCCCCGTGCGCAGGGTCTGGGAGAAACGTTCCTCCTCGCTTCTTGCAATCGAGGAAACAAATCCGTGATTTTGTTTCAGCTCAGGGTACGCTTCCCCCATGTTCTCTACGACTACGTCGACCATGCTTGGAAGGAATAATTTGGTAATTCCCAGCAGCCTGCCATGCCTTACCGCCCTCCGGATCAACCGCCTGAGGATATACCCACGGTCCTCATTCGAAGGCAATATGCCATCGGCGATCATGAAGGTCATGGCCCGCGCATGATCGGCGATGATCTTCAGCGAGACATCCGCGTCTCCGCCATACGGTGTATGGGCGATGTCAGAGGCCGCTTTCAAGATTGTCGCAAGAGTATCCGTTTCAAAATTGTTGGGTACGCCCTGCATGACCGATGCAAGCCGTTCGAGACCAAGACCGGTATCGATATTCTTGGAGGGCAGCGTGGTGAGGTCGCCTTTTTCATTGCGGTCGTACTGCATGAAGACCAGGTTCCATAGCTCCAGGTAACGATCGCAGTCGCATCCCGGCCGGCAATCGGGCTCGCCGCATCCGAAGGCCCTCCCCTGGTCGTACAGTATCTCCGAACAGGGACCGCATGGTCCGGTAGTGCCCATGTCCCAGAAGTTGTCTTCTTCGCCCAGGCGCACGAGCCTTTCCTCCGGTACTCCCACCACATCACGCCAGATCTCGTACGCCTCGTCATCCTCCTCATAAACCGAGCAATACATTCGAGCGGTGTCGAGGCCCATATCACCGGTAAGGAATTCCCATGCCCACGATATCGCTTCCTTTTTGTAATAATCCCCGAAGCTGAAATTGCCCAGCATTTCAAAGAAAGTGAGGTGTCGCGCCGTGTGCCCCACCTTTTCGATATCGGTGGTGCGGGCGCACTTCTGGCAACTGGTCGCTCGCCGGTATTCCGGCTTGGCGATTCCCAAAAAATAGGGCTTGAACTGCACCATACCGGCATTCGTAATCAAAAGGGTCGGATCGTCAGGGATAAGCGATGAGCTTTTTACTATACGGTGCTCCCTGCTTCTGAAGAACTCCAGAAACCTGGCCCTGATTTCTTCACTCCTCAAGAACGAATCCTCCTTATAACAAAAGGAGTTCCCGCATGACCGGAACCCCGAAGCCGTCATTAACCCTTATTAGTCTTCTCCCGCTTCAGCCCGGTCCCCTTCCTTCTCGGAGGATCCCCCCAGAGCCTTTTGCACCCCCACTCCCAGGCTTAAAATCCTGACCAAAGGCGAAGTCACGACCTTCTGCAATGCCTTGGTCATCGAATTAATTCGCTCGGTTAATTTCTGCCCGGATTCCAAAATCCCATCGACGTAGCCCATCTCGTCATTTATGTGATCCATTGTGGTCTCGAACTTGCCTAACAAGGGCACAGCCTCTTTTCGAATATCATTGAGGATGCCGTTGGTGATGGTCATCGTCCGCGCGAGCTTGAGAATCACGATCGCAAACGCCAGCATCACCAAAGCGAAAGATATTGCGCATATCAGTGCGGCTATGCCACCCATGCCACTCCCCTATTCACCTTTCCCGATCTTCTGTTTGCTGAAGTAATCTTCGATCGCCGTCCTTATTCCATCAGCGGCGAGGTTGGAGCAGTGCATCTTTTCGGGAGGCAAACCGTCCAGTGCCTTCGCCACCTGGCGATTGGTTATTTTCATGGCTTCCTCGATCGTCATGCCCTTGGCCATCTCGGTGCCCATACTTCCTGAAGCGACTGCCGCACCACAGCCGAAGGTCTTATACTTGATATCGGCCAGACGCCCTTCTTCCACCTTAATATATACCTCCATCATGTCCCCACATGCCTGGTTACCCACCTTGCCGATGCCGTTACAATCCGGTAGGTCGCCTACATTGCGGGGATTCTGAAAGTGGTCGATCACCTTGTCGCTATACATTTGCTTTTCTCCTGAATATGCAGGGCTTTTAACGTTTTCGAGGATAACACCGCCTCTTCGAGAGTGTCAATGCGAAAGGCTGATTCAAGCGGGCCGATGGCTCAAGATTAAATAGAGCTACCCACAGATTAACCAAATGCTGATCATGTTTATGTTAAGGCACGACCCCATGTTTAGGCCTGGCACCATGTTGATGTTGAGGCACGACCCCATGTTTAGGGGTGACCCCCATGCTTCTCAGTCAGGCCGGCGGGCCTTCGTCGCCACCGTGCTCGGCTATTCGCTTCGCTTCCCTCCATTTGCTCCCTATTTCCGCTTCTCGGCCTTCGCTTCCGGGACGGTAATAGGTTCTGTCCTCCAAACCCTCCGGAAGATATGTTTGTTTCACATAATGCCCCGGGTAGCTGTGGGGGTAGAGATAGCCCGTGCCGTGCCCGAGGACCTTGGCGCCCGGATAATGCGAATCACGGAGGTGGGGCGGGATGGGGGGAGTCGCTCCCTCCTCGGCTTCTTTACGCGCCGCCATTATGCCTGTTATGGCTGAATTACTCTTGGGGGCGAGAGTGAGGTAGAGGACGGCATGCGCCAGGTTGAGCTGACATTCGGGAAGCCCGACGAATTCAACCGCGCGCGCCGCCGCAGTCGCGACGAGAAGTGCTTCGCTGTCCGCCAATCCCACATCCTCGGAAGCGAAGATAATCATCCGGCGGACTATAAAGCGCGGGTCTTCCCCGGCATAAAGCATTCGCGCGAGCCAGTAGAGCGCTGCATCGGGATCGGAGCCGCGCATCGACTTGATGAAGGACGATACCGTATCGTAGTGAGCATCCCCTGATTTATCGTAGAGCAGGGCTTTGCGCTGAGCCGCCTCCTCCGCGACCTTCAAGTTCACGCGCCTCATCGTACCGTCCGATTCAGCCAGCAGGGCCGCCGCCTCCAGGGTATTCAAAGCCACGCGCGCATCACCGCCCGCCGTTTGAATAATATGCTCCCGGGCGTCTTCATCGATGTCGAGATGGAGATCCTTCAAACCACGTTCGGCATCGGCTAAAGCCCTATCTACTATGGTGCGCACTTCATCGGAGGTCAGGGGATTAAGACGAAATATCTTGGAACGGGATACCAGGGCTGAATTGACCTCGAAATAAGGGTTCTCCGTGGTCGCTCCGATGAGAGTGATTACTCCCTTTTCGACAGCCGGCAGGAGAGCATCTTGCTGAGCCTTGTTGAAGCGATGTATCTCGTCGATGAAGAGGATGGTCTTTCGCCCCTGCATTGCGAGCCTGTCCTCCGCCTCCCCCAGCAACTTGCGTACCTCCGCGACTCCGCTGGTAACAGCGGATATCTGTTGAAAATAGGCGTGCGTAACGTTCGCGACGATTTGGGCGAGAGTGGTCTTTCCCGAGCCGGGCGGTCCCCAAAGAATGGCGGTAAGTAAGCGGTCTTCTTCGATCGCCTTGCGAAGGTACGTCCCCTCTCCCACCACCTCATGCTGCCCGATGAATTCTTCCAGGTCGCGGGGACGCATACGGAGGGCCAGCGGTCCCTCCCTTGCCTCTATATCTTCTCGCACGGAATCGAACAGGTCCAAATTTTGGTTCTCCCGGTTATTTGGAGTGGAAAATAATCAAAGCCTTCTCCGGGGAAAGACCGGGCTCCACCTTGCCGTCTCCGCCGATACCATGAACCTGCTCCTAGCAGGTGGGCACCTACCTCGGGCCTTCACAGTCCCCTTGTTGCCGGGGCATTGTGTCCGCCTTCGGAAAACGGTTCCCTAATACTGAGTGTTGGCTCAACGATAAATTCTCGACACAAACGCACAAGGTCGAGCCCGTAACTCGAGTCTACTTAAATCTTAACACAGGCCTTGATCTCACACACGGGCCTGATCAACCTTTTTAGTATTATTCCCTATGTAAAGTGATTTCAGCCCGAACCGACTATTTTTTGCCGCACTTCTTCCACAATTGTATTGGGAGTCGAAGCTCCACCGAGGATGGCCACCCGCTGAACGCCCTCCAGGAACGCAAGATCGAGTTCATCGGCCGTTTCGATCTTCAGAGTGCGGGTACCGGTTATCTCGCATATTTTGCGCAAGAACTCGGTATTGGAGCTGTTTCGGCCGCCCAACACCAGGACGAAGTCCGATGAAAGAGCGAGCTGAAAGGCTTCGGACTGGCGGGCCAATGTATTACGGCATAGCGTATTGATAACCTTGACTTCGAGCACCTCACTCACGAACTCGGGTACTTCGGTGATCAATTCGTCCACCAGATTGCGAAACATGAAGAGATCGACAGTAGTCTGGGCGATGAGGCCGACTTTTCTCACCTTGCGCGTTTGGTTGCTCCACCAGTTCTTCAATTCATGAGGCTCGCTTATGACCACCGCCTCGCCGTCTATGTGGCCGAGTATGGCTTTAACTTCGGGATGTTCCGCATTACCCACTATGAAGAGGTTGTAGCCCTCTTTTACCAGCCGTATTGCCGCCCTCTGCGCCTTTTTGACGGTAGGACACGTGGCGTCAACGAGGTGGGCGCCTCTTTCCATAAGTAGCTGCTGTAAATCGGGCGATATTCCGTGTGAGCGGATTACGATATGAGTGCCGGTGATATGTGATTTTAGTAGAGTGGCTTTATCATCGGGCAGAATCCTGATACCCCTCTCCTGTAGTTCGTTTACCACATGCGGGTTATGGATAATAGGGCCGAGGGTGCATACAGCCTCCGGCGCCTTTTCCAGCTCACTCTCGGCCATCCGGATGGCCCTCTTAACCCCCGGACAGAAACCCGCGTGTTTTGCGACAGCTATTTCCATGAGTAATAACTCCCCTTACTACAATTGAATTATAAACGTTTCATGAATAAGCATCTTTAGTGGATGCCCCAATCCGGAGGGCCGTCCTATGTCGACCTGATGCGAAGCTCCTTGAGCTGTGCCTGGGATATTATGTCAGGAGCGGCCGTCATCAGGTCGAGACCTGACTGAGTCTTGGGGAAAGCGATTACATCCCTGATGCTATCCTTGCCCGCCATCAACATGGCAAGCCTGTCCAGACCGTAGGCGATTCCGCCGTGCGGCGGGGCCCCGTAACGAAAGGCTTCGATGAGGAATCCGAACTTCTCCTCGACTTCCTGTTCACCCAATCCCAGAATCTTGAATATCCTGTCCTGAAGCTCGGGGTCGTGGATACGAATGCTTCCGCCGCCGATTTCAACTCCATTGAGCACCATATCGTATGAATCCGATGTAACCTGCAGCGGATCATCATCGAGGAGTTCCAGGGTGCGGCGTGAAGGACTCGTAAAGGGATGGTGGTTCGACTTATAGCGCTTCTCGTTTTCATCCCAATCGAAAAGAGGGAAATCGATGACCCACAGCAGGGCCCATGCTTCGGCCGGCTGAGGAGCGAAATTCTTTATACAATACTGGCGGAGGCCGGCGAGAACGGGGTTTAAATCGCCCGGGCCGGCGGCGAGTAAAAATACTTCGCCCTCCACCATGGCAGCCTTCTCGATCAGAGCGTCCGTTTCACCCTGAGACAGGAACTTGGCCACTGGGGACCGCAATGAATCGCCCTCCCTCACCATCCACACCAGCCCTCCCGCTCCCAGACGTTGCGCCTCGGAAACCAGGCTGTCCAGCTCTCGCCGGGCAGGGGCGATCAATCCATCGACCTTGAAGCCCCGCACCCGGCCCTTCTCCTCAAGTATCGAACGGAATAGTTTAAAGTCGGTCGCCGAAAATATACTCGAGAAATCATCTATTTCCATGCCCCAGCGCGGATCCGGTCGGTCCGTTCCATATGCCTCCATGGCTTCTTGCCAGCTAATCTGAGGGAAGGGGTCGCTTAATTCCACGCTCATGACCCGCCGGAAGAGGTCGACAAACATCGCATCCATGATTGCAATCAAATCCTCCGGCTCGATAAATGACATCTCCAGATCTATCTGGGTGAATTCAAGCTGCCGATCGGCCCGCATATCCTCGTCGCGGAAACACCTGGCTATCTGGTAATATCTGTCAATTCCGGCTATCATCAGGAGCTGCTTGAAAAGCTGGGGCGATTGGGGCAAAGCATAGAACTTGCCTGGTTGGAGCCTTGACGGGACAACGAAATCGCGGGCTCCCTCCGGGGTGCTCTTGGTGAGCATCGGCGTCTCTATTTCGAGGAAACCGCGACTGTCCAGGAAGTTCCTAACCGTAACGGCCACCCGGCTGCGAAGTATAAGCGGCTCGAGCTGATCGCGCCTCCTCATATCCAGAAAGCGGTAGCGAAAGCGCAAGGCTTCGTCGACATCCGACCCCTCCTGAATCTCGAACGGTGGTGTGAGGGAAGCCGAAATAACATCCGCTTCCTCGACCCTTACCTCGACCTCGCCCGTGGCGAGCCTGGGGTTTACCGAATCGGCCGGTCTGGCACCTACCGTGCCCCGGCAGGAAATCACGTATTCGCCGCGCAGCTCTCCGGCCACCTCATGTGCTGCCGCGCTTATTTCCGGATTGAATACCACCTGCACGAGGCCGGATACATCGCGCAGGTCGATAAAAATCACCCCTCCATGATCGCGCCTCTTCTGCACCCAGCCATTGAGAACTACATCCCGTCCTACATCTTCGATTCGCAGGCTGCCGCAGTGGTGCGTTCGTTTTTTCCATTCTCTACCAATCATATTCCCAACCCTCCGGCGCTGTGGCGCCGCCTTATTTCGCCTTCCAACTCAGCCACCTGGATATTTTCCTGCGCCCCGCTCTTCATGTCCCGCAAGGCAACATAGCCTCCCGCCATTTCGTCTTTGCCGATGATTGCCGCCAGCTGAAAGCCCATGCGGTCGGCTTCCCGCATCTGCGCCTTCGGGCTGCGATCCATGAGATCGAGGTCCGCACTGAAACCCTTGTCCCTCAAACTTTGTGCCAGCATAAAAGCGGGCTTCCTCGCTTCATCACCTATGGCCATCACATAGATCCCGAAATCCCGTTGTTCCGGCAACCGTGGGTCGGCCAGCATGACCCGCTCCATCCCGATGGAAAAACCCGTAGCCGGAGTCGGCTTCCCGCCCAACTCCTCGATCAGCGTGTCGTATCTACCGCCGGCGCTGAGCGAGTTTTGGGCGCCCAGAGCAGGAGTCGCGAACTCGAAGACGGTGCGCGTGTAGTAATCGATTCCTCTCACCAGCCGGCTGTCTCGTTTCGGGTACACCTCGGCTGCTTCTAGCGTCTCTTCCACCTGGCGGAAATGGTCCCTGCACTCGTCACAAAGGTAGGCTTGGATATCCGGCGCCCCCAGCAGCGCTTCCTTGCAACCCGGAACCTTGCAATCCAAGACCCTGAGCGGATTTTCTCTCGTGCGACGGCGGCAATCCTCACATAGCTCGGCTGAATTGTCTTCCAGATATTTCCTAATAGCCTCAATATAGCCTGGACGGCACTTATCGTCACCGACACTGTTGATCACCAGTTCCGTTGTTATTCCCAAAGCGCAGAAGAAGCGGGCACAGAGGATGATGACTTCCGCATCAGCGAGCGGCAGAGCCGATCCAATCAGCTCCACGCCCAGTTGCTGGAATTGGCGGTATCGTCCGGCCTGCGGCCTCTCGCGGCGAAACATCGGTCCCCGGTAATACAGCTTGATCGGCAAGCCGCCCTTTTCCATATGGTTTTGTATAAATGCTCTCACAACTCCGGCCGTGGCTTCAGGACGCAATGTAAGGCTCCTGCCGCCTTTATCCTCAAAAGTGAACATTTCCTTCTGCACTATGTCCGTTTCCTGCCCGATTCCCCGATTGAACAGCTCGGTGTATTCGATAACGGGGAGGATTATTTCGCGATAATCATAAGCGCGGCAGAGATCGATCGCGGTCTGTTGGGCATGCCGCCATCGTTCACTCTCCGGCGGGAGTATATCGGCTACCCCCTTGGGGGCTCTTATTACCATTATTTGCCTTTCGCCTTCAATCCAGTCCCGCCAGGAAGGGGTTCTTTCTCTTCTCGACGGCGATAGTAGTAGCGGGGCCGTGACCCGGCATTATCCGGGTATCATCCGGAAGACTCCAGGCCTTCTCCTTGACCGAGCGCAGCAAGGCCTGTAACGATCCGCCTTTGAGGTCCGTCCTCCCGATCGAACCCTGAAATATCAGGTCGCCGCAGAACAGGTAACCCGGCGTATAGAAACTGACGCTCCCTATCGTATGACCCGGAGTATGAAGGACCTTTAAGGACAACTCACCGACTGCAATATCCTGCGCGTCTATGAGATTGCAAATCGATTCCGGTTTTCCCGAGGCGGCACCTCCCACCAAACCGAGGACGCGGGTTCGCGCACTCCTTAGCGCCGGCGCATCCGCCTCGTGAATGTAAACCGGTGCCTGCACGGCATCGCTCAAAGGCCCCGCTCCCGCCACGTGATCGCTGTGCCCATGCGTGCACAAGATGGCGGCACATGAAAGGCTCGAGCGTTCCAGGCAGGAAATGATCCTCTTGATCTCGCCGGCCGGGTCTATGACCAACGCTTGAGAACCGGGTTGTGAGGCCAGAATATAACAATTGGTGCCCAGCATTCCTATAGTCAGGGTTTCGAGTAACATAAAAACCTCTCTTAAGCAGATTACGGAACATTATAACCTTAATGACAAGCCCGAAAAAAGTATTACGGAGCGCCGCCGGTACTCATGATTCCAGAAGAATAGTTACCGGTCCGTCGTTTTCGAGCTTTACAGCCATGTGCGCCCCGAAAGCACCGGTTGCCGGAGGGAATCCTGCTTCGTAAAAGGCCTTACTGGCAGCCTCATAGAGTTCCTTGCCGTGTTCGTGATGCGCCGCTTGCGTATATGCGGGCCGCTTGCCTTTTCTGGTGTCGGCGTACAGGGTGAACTGGGATACAAGCATTATTTCGCCGCCTACATCACGGAGAGAAAGGTTCATCTTTCCCTCCCGGTCATCGAAGACGCGCAGATCGGCCGTCTTTTTCACTATGAACTCGACATCGTTCAGGCTATCGTCTCGTGACACGCCCAGAAAAACAAGCAAACCCCTTCCAATGCGGGATATTTCCTCACCATCCACGCTTACAGAACATGATGAGACTCTCTGTAGAATAGCCCTCAATGGCCCGGCACCACCCGGTATGCATTGTATACGGCATCCACCTTGCGGATATTACGAAGTATATCTTCCAGATGGGCGATGTTGCCCAGTTCGAAAACAAATCTACTTAGGGCCACGCTCTCTCGGTTGATATTCATCGTCGCCGAGAGGATGTTCACGTGGTATTCGCCCATAATCGTCGTTATATCGCGGAGCAAGCGCGGACGGTCCATCGCTTCGACGCAAATCTCTACCTGAAAGCTCGTGGGCTGCAGCGTGTCCCAGCTTACCTCGATGGGCCGGTAGTCCTGCTCCATCATGTGCTTGGCATTGGGGCAGTCCGCTCGGTGAACCGATACACCTCTTCCACGGGTGACGAAGCCGGTTATGCCATCGTAAGGGACGGGATTGCAGCAGTGCGCGATACGGCATAAAACGTTCTCGACTCCTTCCACCTTCACGCCCCGGCTGTATGCCGCCGGTCCCCTGCGCCGGCGCACCGGAATCGGTTCGGGCTCCTCCCCCCTTTCCCCCGGCTCCATCCTGGCCGAAACGTGGTTAGCCACTTGCTGGGCCGAAGCCTTGCCGGCGCCGATGCTGGCATAAAGATCTTCAAGGAGGGCAAAACCGTATTCATCTACGGCGATTTCCTCCAGCATGTCGGAACCCAGTATTTTCTGCACGGGAAGTGCGGCCTTGCGCAATGCCTTCTGCAGCATCTCCCTGCCTTCCTGGGCATCCTCCTGCCGTCTTTCCTTCGAATACCACTGCCTTATCTTGGTCTTGGCCCGGGCGGTTTTCACGATGCCGAGCCAATCCTGGGAAGGGCCGGGAGAGGTATTTGAAGTAATGATGTTTATCATATCGCCGTTGCGGAGGTTGTATTCGAGAGGAACCAGCCTGTCATTTATCTTTGCTCCAACGCAGCGGTGGCCGACCTCGGTATGAATGGAGTAGGCGAAATCGACGGGAGTCGATCCCTTGGGAAGGTCGATAACGTCCCCCTGCGGCGTGAACACGAAGACATCGTCCTGAAAGAGGTCGATCTTCAGATTCTCCATGAACTCACGAGGGTCGGCCAGGTCCCTCTGCCATTCAACAATTCGCTTTATCCAGGCGATCCTTTCCCTTATCCTCTCCTGCGAATGTTGTGCCTCCTTATAACGCCAATGGGAGGCGATGCCGAACTCGGCCGTGCGGTGCATATCATAGGTTCTTATCTGAATCTCCATCGGTTTACCTTGAGAACCGATCACGGTGGTATGCAGGCTCTGGTAGATTCCGAACCTGGGTTTTGCTATGTAATCCTTGATGCGTCCGGGCACCGGCTGCCAAAGGGAATGAACGATTCCCATCACTGTGTAGCAGTCCTCCTTCGAATTGACCAGCACCCTTATCGCAAAAAGGTCGTATATTTCGTCGAACTGCTTGCCACGCTCCCTCATCTTGGAGTAAATGCTGTAGTAATGCTTGACCCTTCCGCTTATTTCCGCTTTGATGCGGGCTTGCTTCAAGGCCGTCTGCAGGTCCTTTTCCACCCTCTTCACGTAGGCTTCCCGTTCCGGGCGCCGCTGGTTGACCATCTCCACGATCTCCTGAAAGCGCAGGGGGTGGAGGTTTGCGAAAGAAAGATCCTCCAATTGCCAGCGCAATTGGGAAATCCCCAGGCGGTGGGCCAGGGGCGCATAAATATCAAGGGTTTCGCGAGCTTTCGCACGCTGTTTGTCCTCGGAGAGATGCCCTACGGTCTTCATGTTATCCAGGCGATCGGCCAGTTTTATGATGATTACTCGAATATCCTTGGCCATGGCCACGAACATCTTGCGGAAGTTCTCCGCCTGCTCTTCCTCACGATTCCGGAAGGATATGCGTTCGAGCTTGGTTACGCCGTCTATAATGTCGGCCACCTCGGGACCGAAACTTTTCTTCACCTCATCAAGTGAAATCTCGGTGTCCTCGACCACGTCATGCAGGAGTGCGGCGACGAGTGTGGTTTCATCCATCTGCATATCCGCGAGTATGTGGGCTACGGCCAGTGGATGAAGGATGAATTCTTCTCCGCTTATCCTCACCTGCTCGGCGTGTTGGGTGCGCGCGAATTCATAGGCGTCCCGAATGGCCTTGGTATCGCCCTTACCGTTGTATGATTTTACCTTTTGAACCAGAGACTCGAGGGATTGTGACAAATCCTGCTCCTCCACCTGTTAAAACATGCTGCTCATTTGATAGTGCCATAGGTAAGGGGAGGCTGGCTAGATGAAATAACATGGTGTTGATGCTGTCTGGCTGACCGAGAATAGTTTAATAAGGAGAAGCTGAGCCCTATTTCTTTTTCTTCTTCTTTTTCTTCTTGCCGCCGCTCGGGCCCTTGGTCGTGCTCTTCTTGGCTTTCGATGCCGGTGGTTTGTTCCGGGAGGGCGCCGGTTTGGTTGCCGTAGCACTTACGGCCTTCTCCACTTCAAAAGCCTGGAGGGCTTCGCTTTTCCTGCCCCTCGTTGCCGCCTGAGCCGGCCGGGTTATGAGGATTGCCTCCTTTGCGCCCTTGCTCACGACCTTTTCCCTCACGGTGGCGTAGCGTGGCTCGCTTTCCTTCCAGATCGCCAGTAAGGGTGACGCAAGGAAAACCGAGGAGTAAGCCCCCAAGGAAACTCCCAGTAGTAGCGCAAACGCGAAGTCCTTGAGTGTTTCCCCGCCGAAGATCAATATGGTAGCAATTGGCAACAAGGTGGTCAGTGTCGTACCGATCGATCGCATCAAGGTCTGGTTTACGCTGTCGTTTACGATATCGGAATAGGCGACTCGGCCGCTTTTGGAAAGCAAGTTCGTATTTTCCTCGATCCTATCGAAGACCACGATGGTATCGTAGAGCGAATAACCAAGGATGGTCAGAAAGGCAATGACCGTGACCGGCGTCACCTGCCTCCCGGTCAAGGCATAGATGCCCACCGAAATCAACGTATCGTGGACGAGTGCGATAATACCGGTGATGGCCATCTTGAATTCGAGGCGGAAAGTTATAAAGATGATAATGAGCACCACGAAAACGCCCAGGGCTATCAAGGCCTTGCGACTTATTTCCTGTCCCCACTCCGAGCCTACCTGCTCCTCCTGTATGGTCTCGGCGATCCCGTATTTCTCATCCAGTTGGTTTTCCACATTCTTGATTGTCTCGTTGCGCGTAGTTGCATCCTCTATAAAGGGCATCCTCAAGGTCAGCACATATCCATCCTCGGCCGTCTGTACGATGGCCTTGTCCAAACCTTCACTCGAATACCGGCCGAGTATATCCCTCACATCTTCCACATTCGCCGGCTCATCCAGTTGCAGCTTCACCAGATAACCGCCCTTGAATTCGATCCCGAGGTTCAACCCCAGGGTAATCAGGGCGACAATGGACATCACGATGAGAGCCGCCGAGAACGCGAACCAGTAAACGTTGGGCGGCTTGAAGGCCTTATCGCCGACCAGCCCGAACTTGACCTCGCGACCCCTTACAAACATCAGGCCTCACTCCTCTCGATCTCCCTGCCCACACCGACGAAGCGCGGCTTGTTGTAGGCCTTTAGCCGGGAAAGGAGCGATGCCATCGAATGCGTGAAGAAATACATGGTAAACAGATCGATGATGGTTGCTATCCCCAATGTGAAGGCAAAACCCTTCACCGGCCCGGTGGACAGCCACCAGAGGATGAAGGCGGTTATAAAGGCGGTGGCATTGGCGGTCACCATGGTACGCCAGGCGGATTTGAATCCACGGTCCACTGATGATCGCAAGGTCTTGCCCTGCCTTACCTCTTCCTTAAGACGCTCATAAAGGACGACACTGGAATCGGCGGATATACCGATGGATACCACGATACCGGCGATGCCGGGCAACGTCAGCGACCAGGATATGTAATGCCCGAGAAGGGTCACGATGCCGTACATGAACAGCCCGAAAACGGAAAGGGACAGGCAGGTGATGAGCCCCAAGCCTCTGTACATGAAGAGCATATAAAACAGAACCAGTATCAAGCCGATGATTCCCGCCAGCAGTCCCTGCCTCAAGGAATCGCGGCCCAAGGTGGCACTCACATTCTCGATCAGCGGATCGGGCCTGAACTCGATGGGCAGCGCACCCATTCGTAGGACCAGCGCCAGGTCCCTCGCCTCCTCCCTGGTGAAGCTCCCGCTTATCACACCCTCCCCACCGGTTATAGGTTCATTGACGTTGGGAAAGGATTCGACCTCGTAGTCGAGGACTATCGCAAGTTGTTTTCCATTCAATTCGGTCGTAAGGGCCCCGAATTGAGGCGCGGCTTCTGAGGTCAAGGTGAATTTTATCTCAAACCCGCTCTTCTCCGTATCCACCGCCGCCTCGGCGCCGGCGATTATGTCTCCGGTCAGACGGGTCGGACCCATAACGATTTTTATTTCCTCCCCGCTGTCCGGCGTAAAGGGAAGCGTTATCGATTGGTCTTTCAGCGCCTGGTAGGCTTCGGTATCGGACGGATTTATATCGGTCAATTGGGTCTGGTCATATTTTTCGTCGCTCGCATATACGATTTCGGTAACCTCGCGGAACTGTAGTTGGGCCGTGCTGCCGATGATTGACAGTACTCTATCCTGATCGCTTTCACCCGGGATCTGTACCAGGATGCGATTGTTGCCCTGCGGTGCTACTACGGGTTCGGTCAAACCGAGGGCGTTCACCCTGTTGCGCACTATATCGGCCGCCTTGCTCATCTGCTCGGAGGAAGCATCGCCGACCGCCTGAAGGGTAACACTAAGGCCGCCTTGCAGGTCGAGCCCGAGCCGGGGTGAAAAACCTCCCAGTATGATAGGCAGGTAGATTCCAATCAATAGGACAACTACCACCGCCAGCATTGTTATTGATCTACGGACGTTCAATTAATCCTCCAGATGAATGGGAATACTCAAAGAGAGCTTGTATGCAGCGCGCCCCGTGAATTGTCATTTTATGGTATCTATTAAAAGGCACTTTTCTCCTAATTGCGGTCCGCCCCGATCTTCAATTATTTTTCTTGCTTTTCGAGGAATTTCCGGAAGCATTTGCTCCCCCGCCCTGCTCCTCCTCGGCGGCCTCCGTTTCTTCAGTCTCCGGCTCTTCGCCTTCCAGCGCTTCTTCCTCCTCGATTTCTTCCGGCTCTTCCTCCGGCTCATGCTCGGTCAGTACGCGGGACACGGCGTTCTTTGCCAACCTGATATGTACGTCTTCCGCGACCTCCAGTATGACCGTATCTTCTTCCACCTCGCTCACGGTTCCGTAGATGCCGGAGGAGGTCATCACGTCGTCGCCCTCCCGCAGGCTGCCCATCAATTCCATCTGCTGTCGCATCCGCTTTTGCTGCGGCCGAATGAGCATGAAATAAAAGATTACTATCAAGCCCACGATGAGCAATATAGACATGGCACTCTGATTCATTTCAACCTACCTTCCAATATCTGGTAATATTTCGTTCTCAATCAGCCGGAATGAAGCGTGTCCCAGCCCTTCCATTCCTGGATTAACTCTACCATTCTACCAGCACCTATTGCGGCTCTGCAATCAAGTATAAGCTGCCGCATAAAGGACAGGTTGTGCCACGTCAAGAGACGGTGGCCCAGCATCTCATTGCCCTTATGCAGGTGCCTCAGGTAGGCGCGGCTGAAGTTCTTGCAGGCGGGACAGGCACAATCTCCTTCCAGGGGGAGGAGGTCGGAACGATAACGGGCGTGCCGCAGATTCACCTTTCCCTCCCTGGTGAAGGCGACACCATTCCTCGCCATCCGGGTGGGCATAACGCAGTCGAAGAGGTCCACTCCCAGGGCTATCGCCTGCAATAGGCCTTCCGGATCTCCTATGCCCAGGAGGTGGCGGGGCTTGGATTCCGGCAGTACGGCCGTTTGCGATTCCAGGCATTCGAGCATCAGCTCGCGCGGTTCTCCCACCGAAAGACCGCCTATGCCGTAACCCGGAAAATCCATGGCCACAGTCTCCTCCGCGCTGCGCACACGCAAATCCGGATAGCCGCCCCCCTGCACGATGCCGAAGAGCGCTTGTTCTCCCGGTTTCTTCTTCCGCACGGAGATCTTCGCCCACCTTAACGTCGTCGCTACCGATGCTTCCACCTCTTCCCTGGAAGCGGGATAGGCCGTGCAGTGATCGAGTATCATCGCGATGTCCGAGGCCAGAGATTCCTGGATGGAAACAGCCTTCTCCGGTGTAAGCAGGTGTTCACTCCCATCGTAGACCGAACGAAAGAAGACCCCCTCCTCTTCTACTTTCAAAGTCTTGGACAGGGAGAACACCTGGAAGCCTCCGCTATCGGTAAGAATGGGGTGCGGCCAGTTCATGAAAGCATGCAAACCGCCCGCCTCATGAATGAGTTCGGCTCCCGGCCGTAGATACAAATGGTAGGTATTGGAAAGCAACATCTTAAACCCGATATCCTCGAGTTCCCATGGCGCCATCCCCTTCACCGCGCCCCTGGTTCCAACAGGAAGAAAAGCGGGCGTTTCGACATTGCCGCGGGCCGTCCTGATTATGCCGGTTCGTGCCCGCGTCGCCGCATCTCTATCGATTATTTCGAATTGAAACGTCATTTGAAGGTGTCCCTTCCGTTCGGAAAATTGAAGAAGCAGGCGTCTCCCAGGCTAAGGAAACGATACCCGCTCATAACCGCCGCCTGGTATGCCTCCATCACCAGACCGGTTCCCGCAAAAGCGCAGACCAGGGCAAGCAGACTGGATTTAGGCATATGGAAATTGGTCAGCAGACAATCCACCAGCTGAAACCGGAAACCGGGATAGATAAAAAGATCGGTGTCGCCGGAAAAGGCCTTCGCCTCGCCCCCCGATGCACAGCTCTCCAGAGCCCTCACCACCGTTGTCCCCACTGCGACAATTCGCCCGCCCTCCTCGCGGGTACTGTTAATCAGGTTGCAGGCGCTTTCATCGATGGCATAATTTTCCATATGTATTCGGTGGTCTTCCAGCAGTTCCGTCTCTATCGGACGAAATGTATCCAGGCCGATATCCAAGCGCAAGAAGGCCGGCTTCACTCCCGTTTCTTCCAGGGCTCGCAACTCTTCCTGCTCGAAATGGAGCCCCGCCGTCGGCGCTGCAGCGGAACCGAGCTGTGAGGCAAAGACGGTTTGATACCTCTCGGGATCATCCGGTTCCGCTTTTATATAAGGGGGCAACGGTATCTCGCCTATTTCCTCGATAATCGCCTCGACCGACCTGCCCGCCCGCCCACTCAAGCGGATCGAGACCTCCCCGCGCTCATGCGTCTCGATGACCTCGGCCTCCATCTCTCCGCCGGCGAATTTGAGCCTGACGCCCGGCCGGAGGCGGCGTGCGGGCCGCGCCAGGGCATTCCACTTGCCGTTATCATCCTTGTTGAGGAGGAGTATCTCGATCTCGGCGCCTCCGCCCTCCTTAAACCCATGAATGCGGGCTCGCCTCACGCGGCTGGAGTTCAAAACCAGGCAGTCGCCCTCTTGCAGATAGAGCCGAAGGTCGCGGAAGAGGGTGTGCTCGAAGGTCCGCTTCTCACAATTAACGGCCAGCAACAACGAGTCACGCCGTCGCTCCAATGGCTTCTGGGCTATGAGCTGGGGTGGAAGATGATAATCGAAGAGGTCTGTTTGCATCTATGGTCTTTCATCCTTTTTTTGCCATCCGGCGCGTTTGTCATACCTCTCGCGCTCGCTCATTATGCAGCCGCAATAGGATTGTGTGTACATGTCCCTTTCCCTCGCCCGTTTCAGCGTCTCCTGATAATAAGGCCGGCCGTCCCAGACTAAGAATTCAAAGCCTCTGCTTCGGCAGATGGAATCGCCGAGCAGGGAGATCAGATCGTGATCCTGATAGGGGCTGGCGAAGAGGGTTGTGGTGAGTGAATCAAAATCCTCCTCCATTGCTAAGTCGGCCGCCTTCCTCAAGCGCAATCTGTAGCACATCTCACAGCGACTTTCCTCTCTGTATGCGACTGCCCGGATCCACTCCTCGGGTTCATAGGGCAACATGGTATACTCGGCAGTCTCTTCGGCCATTAGCGACTCGAAGCTCTCGAGCCTCCTCCGGTATTCCCGGAAAGGATGGATATTCGGATTGTAAAAAAGGTAGTGTCTGGAGTAATCCGGCCAGGGAATCGCATCCATGGCAGCCAGGGAACAGGGACCGCAACAGGCATCGATCAGTATTCTACGCATATTTCACCGGCATAATAATCAAAAGAGTCTGGCCTCACCGTTTCTCTGCAAACCCAAGTGCTTATAGGCATGATCGGTTGCGACACGGCCGCGGGGAGTGCGCTGCATGAAACCTATCTGAAGAAGGTATGGCTCGTATACTTCCTCGATGGTGTCTATCTCTTCACCGATTGAAACGGCGAGTGTATTCACGCCTACGGGTCCCCCGTTGAACTTCTCGATAATCGTCGAAATTATCATTTTGTCCACCTTGTCCAGGCCCATCTCATCCACCTCGAATAGGGACAGTGCCCTGCAACCGACGTCATAGGTTATGTTCCCCTCCGCCCTCACCTGGGCGAAATCGCGCACCCGCCTTAAGAGCCGGTTGGCAATTCGAGGAGTACCTCTCGACCTGCGCGCCAGTTCGTATGCGCCCTCGTTATCGATATCAACCGATAGAATTCTTGCCGAACGGATTATGATCGCCCGGATCTCCTCGATTCCGTAATAGTCCAAACGGCACTGCACCCCGAAACGATCCCTCAGCGGCGAGGTCAGGAGGCCGGACCGGGTGGTGGCTCCAACCAGCGTGAAAGGAGGGAGATCGAGCCTGATGGAGCGCGCCGCCGGCCCCTTGCCGATAACGATATCCAATTGGAAATCCTCCAGGGCCGGATAGAGCACTTCCTCGACTATGCGGTTCAGTCTGTGGATTTCATCTATGAAGAGGACGTCGCTCGGCTCCAGGTTGGTGAGGATCGATGCGAGGTCTCCCGGTCTTTCCAGGGCGGGCCCGGACGTTTGCTTGAAGGTGACCCCCATCTCGTTGGCGATGATGCCCGCAAGGGTGGTCTTACCCAAACCAGGTGGCCCGGACAGAATGACGTGGTCGAGCGGCTCCTGTCGGTCTCTTGCGGCTTTTATAAATATCTCCAGGTGCTCCCGAATGCGGTCCTGCCCCACGAACTCCGCTATCCAGCGCGGGCGCAGGCTGAGGTCGAACTCCTGCTCGTCCTCCTTCCGCTCGGGATCGAGCAGTCTTTCCTCAACCGCTTCCAGGTCGCCCTCTAGATCATCGAAATGATCGCTCATAATATTACTATGCTCCCCCCAGGTGTTTGAGGCCGAACCTTATCATGTCTTCGAGCCGAGGCTCCTCGGATGCATAATCATCAAGGGCGAGATTGATCTCGGTCGCCCCATATCCCAGTCCTTTCAATGCCTCCCTGGCCTGCCGGTACATATCGCCTCCGTCTCCCCTGGCGCCTATTTTCGAAAGATCGCCCGCTAATGGTGCGAGCTTGTCCTTGAGTTCCAGCAATATTCGCTGCCCGCTCTTTTTCCCCACGCCAGAAACCGCCGTGATGGCATCCAGGTCTTCCGTCGCAATGATTCGTATAAAATTTTCCGGATCGTAGGCCGAAAGTACCGCCATCGCCGCCTTTGGCCCGATGCCGCTCACCCCTATGAGCTTTAAAAATATTTCCCTCTCCCGCTTGTCGGAAAAGCCATAGAGCTGCAGGAGGTCTTCTTTAACGTGCAGGTAACTCTGTAATCTCGCCTTCTCGCCAAGCTTAGGGAGGCCCTGCAGCGTCGAGGTTGAGACACAGAGGAATAAGCCCACACCGCCGACATCGATTATGGCGCCGTCCTCCGATTTCTCCGCCAGTTTTCCCTGCACGAAATCTATCAAGGCTTGGGCCTCCTTACCGCCGCTTCCACCTGGCGCCTCATCTTCTCGTGATGAGCATGGCATATGGCCAGTGCAAGGGCATCGCTGGCATGAGAGGATTTTATGTCCTCCTCGATGTGGAGTAATGTGCGCACCATATACTTCACCTGATTCTTATCCGCCCGGCCGTGTCCTACCAGGCATTGCTTCACCTGTAGGGGCGTGTACTCCTCGACCGCTATCCCGCTGTGCTCGGCGGCCAGAATAATGCCCCCCCTCGCCTGTCCGACCAACATGGCACTGCGAACATTGGTATTGAAAAAGAGCGCTTCGAGGACCAGTAGATCCGGCTGGTACCGCTCTACCAGTTCTTTCACCTCGCCATATATCTTAGCAAGGCGGAATGACATGGAGTCCTTTGATGAAGTGGTTATACCGCCGAAGCCAAATGGCCGCAGCGTGTCGCCATCCTTTTCCACAACCCCGAACCCGGTAAAGGAAAGCCCTGGATCAATACCCATGATGATCATGGAATCCGCCGGCCTCACCCCTCGGAGATTTCCTCCAGCACGTCGTCAGGAATATCGAAATTGGCATAGACTTCTTGAACGTCATCGTAATCCTCGAGGGCATCTACCAGCCGGAGAACTTTTTTCGCCGACTCCTTATCCAGCTCGACAGTGTTCTTTGGGAGCATGGTTACTTCGGCCGAGGCAATCTCGATTCCCCCGGCGGCCAGCGCCTCTACGACGGGGCGGAAAGACTCGACGTCAGTCACGATTTCCCAGTGGTCCTCCTCCGCCCGCATATCCTCGGCTCCCGCTTCGAGTGCCGCCTCCAGGAGGACATCCTCGTCCACGCCGGCATCCTTATTGACAATAATGTTGCCCTTCTTCTCGAATATCCACGCCACCGATCCTGACGTCCCCAAGCTCCCGCCGGTTCTCGAAAAGATGCGCCTGATATCCGAAGCGGCCCGATTGCGGTTATCGGTCATGATATCCACCATTACCGCTACTCCATTAGCCGCATAGCCTTCATAGAGTATGTTCTCTAGGTCGGCGCCCGAGCCCTCCCCGGTGCCCCGCTTGATCGCCCGCTCGATGTTGTCCTTGGGCATGGAGTAGCTCTTGGCCTTTTCTATGGCATTGGCAAGCGCGGTGTTCATGTCAGGATTACCGCCCCCCTCCCGCGCCGCGATAATAATTGCGCGAGATAGCTTGCTGAACATTTGCCCCCGTTTCGCATCCTCTGCGCCCTTCTTGTGTTTTATGGACGACCATTTGGAATGTCCTGACATTTTTCCTCCTATCCTTTCTCGGCGGTGACCGAGTGATTTTCATTTACCATTTTCAGGAAATGGCGATGGATCCTTGAATCCTTGGTAAGCTCGGGATGAAAGGCGCAAACCAGCATGCCATCCTGCCTGGCGATGACCGGCTTTCCCTCGAACCGGCCAAGGACTTTCACCTCGGGCCCGGTGTCTTCAATCCACGGTGCACGGATGAATACAGCCTTATAAGGATTGTCCGCTTCCTCTATCCCCTCCAGGTATAGCTCCGTCTCGAAACTATCCACCTGGCGTCCGAAGGCGTTTCTTCTCACGGTTATATCCATAAGCCCGAGCAGGGGCTGATCTCCCTCGTCCAGTCTTTTCGCCAGCATTATCAAGCCGGCGCAGGTGCCAAAGACCGGCATCCCTTCCCGCACGAGGTCGCGTATCCCCTCGAGGAACCCATACTCGATCATAAGCTTGCCTATGGTAGTGCTCTCGCCGCCCGGGATCACCAATCCCTGACATAAATGAAGCTCGGCAGGATATTTTATGGCAATCCCTCGAGCTCCGATTCTTTCAATCATCTGCAAGTGCTCGCGAAACGCTCCCTGCAAGGCGAGCACTCCTATGGTCGGTTTTTTCATTCTCGTTTCCTCTTGAAGCGGCTGTTCTAGAATCTTACCAGCCTCTGAACTGAATCAGGTTTTCGTGGCCGATCTCCGATATTTCCTGGCCGGCCATGGCCTTACCCAGACCACGGCAAGCGTCGGCGAGTATGCTAGGGTCTGCATAGTGGGTTGTGGCCCTCACTATCGCGCGCGCCGTGGCAGCGGGTTCCTCGGATTTGAAAATGCCCGATCCCACAAAGATTCCATCGGCCCCCAGTTGCATCATCAACGAAGCATCGGCAACGGTGGCGATGCCGCCCGCCGAAAAATTCACCACCGGCAGCTTCCCGTTTTCCGCCACCCAACAAACCAGGTCGTAGGGCGCACCCATCTCTTTCGCCGTCGACATCAGCTCTTCCCGTTCAGCAATCCGGAGCCTGTTGATTTCTGTGTTTATGGTGCGCATGTGGCGCACGGCCTCGATTACGTTACCCGTACCGGCCTCGCCCTTTGTGCGGATCATGGCGGCGCCTTCACCTATGCGACGCAATGCTTCGCCGAGGTTTATAGCCCCGCAAACGAATGGAACCTTGAAGTCCCATTTATTGATATGGTGCTTCTCGTCGGCCGGGGTCAGCACCTCGCTCTCATCGACGTAGTCGACTCCCAACGCTTCCAGAATCTGTGCCTCCGCGAAGTGGCCGATCCTTGCCTTGGCCATGACAGGAATGCTGACCGCCTCCATTATTGCAGCGATAATCTCGGGGTCGGCCATGCGGGCTACGCCTCCGGCCGCCCGGATATCGGCCGGCACCCTCTCGAGCGCCATTACCGCTACCGCTCCCGCCTCCTCGGCGATCATGGCCTGCTCGGCGGTGGTGACATCCATTATTACACCGCCCTTGAGCATCTCCGCCAGACCGGTTTTTACCCGCAACGTTCCTTTTTCTTCCATGCTTGCGATTTCCTCCAACCATCATTATCAATAAAGCGCCCTAGCGGGCTCCCTCGTTTCTATGATAGCTCTCATACGTCTTATCAAACAAGGATACCCGCAGGTTTTTCTTATCCTTCTCGCTTTTATGGCCACGGTCGAGGCAAACCGGAGCCGGGAGAAAGATTACTTGCCTCAGCCCGGCGCCGCGCTGCCTTTCCTGACCGGGGTCGATCTATATCTCCCGGGGCCAATCCTCCCAAGGCAACCATATCGCTTGTGCTGACTCCACGAGGCGGCGGCGGCAAGATGAAGACGATAAACGTTCCGAACTGGGCGTCCTCGCAAGATGTGGTGTCGATTCAGTTCAATGACTACGTACAGGACGCAAAGCAGCACCACTAAATGCATTGGGGAATCAGACTGCAAGAGCATGTCGGACAAAGGTATCGATAAGCGCGAGAGAATAAGGAGTCAGAAAGCGAGGGCAGGGGTCCAACTACTGCCCTCAACTCTTGGCGTAGATGCTGAAAACAAGTCTTCTTTATTGGCCCTGCAGCCTTGCCTGCATCTGGGCGTCGTTGTACATCCCCTCCATGCCTTCCATGCCCCTCAAACGCTTTATTCGCTCCATAATCGGAGGATGCGTCTCCCAGAGAGTCGTCTTGTTGCGTTTGTGGCGCTTCGCCTCTTTCCGGAAGGGCTGCACGATAAAGAGATGGGCGGTGGCATTGCTGGTTCGCGGGAAGGGCTGCGCTTCATCGGTGAGCTTTTCCAGCGCGCTGGCCAGACCTTCCGGGTAGCGGGTGATCATAGCGCCGCTCGCATCGGCCAGGTATTCGCGCCGGCGGGAGACCGCCAGTTGCAGCAACCGGCCGAGTATGGGTGAAAGGATCAGGAAGGCCAAGCCCACAACCAGCAGGATGATCTGAAGGGGGTTTCCGCCGTCTCCCCCACCTTCGCGGCGCTCGCCGCCGATACCGCCCCAGAAAAGCATCCTGAGCATGATTTCCGAGAAGATGACCAGCAGTCCGACCAGGACCACGATCATGGATGCCAGGCGGATGTCGTAATCCTTGATGTGCGACATTTCATGCGCGAGAACACCCTCCAACTCCAGGCGATTGCATTTTTCGAGCAAGCCCGTGGTAACCGCGATGGCCGCATGCTGCGGATCCCTTCCCGTTGCGAAAGCGTTCATAGCCGGCGTCTCAATAATATATGTCCGTGGCGGATTGGGAAGGCCGGCGGCAATGGTCAAGCCTTCGACCGTATTTACGTAATATGGGTAATCCGCGCGGGTGACCGGCTTGGCGCCTGAGGTGGAGAGAGCGATCTTATCGCTGTTGTAGTAACTGGTGAGAGACATAACGGTTGCGATTATCGCGGCTATGACCAGCCCGATCAGCGCGCGTTCGAATCCCCAGATGAAACCTACGCCAAACCCTATCCCCAGGATGATGATAATGAAGAGGCTCACCAGGAGAGCCGACTTCATCTTGTTCCTGGATATCTCTTTGTAAAAATTCACGCCTTAACGCACCTCATAAACGGATTTTCTTCCATCAATAAACATAGTCCAACCAGGGGCTCGAGGTCCATCCCGATGTGCGGCTCGTGATTGCTAAAAAGCAACCTTGGGGGCTTCGCGTTCCCCGGGCACCTCGATCTCGAAGTACTCCTTGGGAACGAACGTGCTGGAGAACATTCCGGCCACGATATTTCCCGGGAACCTCTGGCGAATCGTATCGTAAGTCATGACGCTGTCGTTGTAGAACTGCCGGGCGAAAGCAATCTTTGATTCGGTTCCCGACAATTCCTCCTGCAGCATCAGGAAGTTCTGGTTCGCCTTGAGGTCGGGGTAATTCTCTGCAACCGCAAACAGGCTTTTCAGGGCCTGGGTTATGGTGTTTTCCGCCTGGGCTTGTTCGCCGACTCCCTGTGCATTCATCCCCATAGCCCTGGCTTCCGTCACCTTCTCGAAAACCTCCCGCTCGTGCGCGGCGTAGCCCTTGACCGTCTCGACCAGGTTAGGAATGAGATCGTAGCGTCTCTTCAACTGGACATCGATCTGGTGCCAGGCATTGTCCGTCTGATTCCTATAGCGAATGAGTCTGTTGTAGGCATAAATGGCCCAGACGATCGTCAAAAAAACCACTGCGGCTATTACGATTATGGCTATAAGCATGTAATCTACCTCCTCCTTTATCACTCTGAATTCTAGCACATAAGCCTATAGCAGTCTGTGATGGCATTTCGACGTACGGGTTGTGAAAACTTTCCGCCCTATACCAGATTGGCAAGCCCGCTTCCGATAAACCTGCCGCCGAGAACGATCAGGAAAGCGCCACATCCCACTATCACCCAATTATAGACGCGATCGGAAAGGAATCGTTTCCCGGTAACGATCAACAAAGCAACCAGAAAATACCAGATTACATCGGCCATGACATGACCGACGTAGAAGGAGACGACTCCTGCGGGGCCGTGCTGCAGGGACAAAAGAAGGTAGCTCAAGCCGAAAGTCGCCCACCACAAACTCCAGTAGGGATTGGAAATGCTGGTAGTGAGTCCGGCTACGAAAGGCCCGATCCGGGTTCCTCCCTTCTTCTTGAGATCCAGGTGCAACCTGCCGTCTCTTACATCGACCACCATCCCCAGACCCATCCAGATCAGGAAAGCGCCGCCGGCTAAACCCACTATCCTGAAAAAAATGGAATTGTGGACTACTTTGTCGAGCCCGAGAACGAGGAGGACAACCAGCGTCCCTTCGAGTACGGCATGACCCGCCACGAGGAGCGGGGCAGCGATGAATCCCTTGCGGTACGACTCATTGATGGTGACCGTTAGAAGCGGCCCCGGCATTATGGCGCCGGAAAATCCAACCCCGAGGGAGACGAAAAAAATACCGATAAGCTCCATTTATATCCATCCGTAATGCTGCTTCATACGCTCGATGCCCTCATCGATCCGGCTTATTATCGCTTTTTCGAGAGCCTCGGAGGTGGCGGCCACGCAGGACAGTTGGCCTTCCTTTCCGCAGGCAAGGAGAGGATAGCCGTCCAGGCTCCGTCCAAAGGCGTCACAGACAGCGATCCCGGCCTCGGAAGCTATCAAAGCGGCCGCAGCCAGATCATAGGAGGAGTTATTGAGGACGTACCCGTGTCCCGCCGACAGAAACTTGCCCTCGAGTCCCGGTGCCTCTCTGAGCATACGATCACCTACATCGACATAGGCATCCAGCTGTCCGGTAAGCAGGCGGGTCATGCAATAGGTGGCGCTGCCGAGATCGAAAAGGCCGCCGTCTACGCTCGATAGGTCGATCAAGTCCTCGAGGACCAGGGCCAGCGGCAACGCCGGGCGGCCCCTGAAACCCAGGGTCCAGAAGAGGGCGCTCAAATCGGGCGGTGGCCTCAACGCCACCTGTTTTTCCATTCCATCAAGCGACATCCTGCAACCCTTGCCGCGCTCCGCCTCGAACCAGGCCTGGTTCTTGAGCTCTTCTATGAAGCCGAATACCACATCGCCCAGGGTTGCAGCACCACTATTTTTAAATTTAGCCGCGGCGATCGATACGCAACATGATTCGAAACCGGCGGCGGCCGGCCTGGTGCCGTCAATGGGATCGACAACCAGGACCCAAGCGGCCGATTCCTTCCCCACCAACCCCCTGTCCTCCGAGAGATACGCTACCTCGGGAATCGCATCCAGCCTCTCCTCCACCAGGCTCTCCGCTATTTCGTCTATCGCAAAAGTCGAGTCGCCGCCCGCTCCCCGACCCATCATCTTGCGGGCTTGCGGATCTCCAAGGTGCGGTCTCACGATGTCTCTTATTTCATCCGCGAGATCGCGGCATAGATTTTTTACCTCTTCAAAATGCATCAGACAGTCCTCCCATGTAGATCAATCGCCTCCCGGTATGCTTCCTCCACCAGCAGGGCGAGCTTCTGCCAGGAATATTCCCGCGATTTTTGCAGCGCCGCCTCCGACATCTCCCTCAAGGTATCTTCATGCTCGATCAATGCTATAACGGCGGCGGCCAGATCATCGCTGTCCCCCGCTTGCACCAGTCTTCCCTGTACACAGTCATCAACCACCGCCCGGTAGCCGGGAATGCTCGATGCAACGACCGGCACCCCGGAAGCCATCGCTTCGATCAGTATTATTCCGAAGCTTTCCGAACCGAGTGCCGGCGAGATAAGCAATCGCGCCGAGCGATAGGCCATGGGCACCTGTTCATCGCTCAGCCTGCCCAGCCATATGACTCCTTCCATCTTCCTGATAGGATTTTCCACGCCTGCTATCAAGAGCCGGGCTTCGGGATGATTCTTGTGAATTTCGGGAAATGCATCCAGCAGAACATCGAGTCCCTTGCGCGGTTCCGGACGACCTATAAAAAGCAAGTGAAAGCGGCCCGGGTCAAGTCCCGGAAGGGCTTGCCCGTCCGGGGAATACTCGCTCGTATCGACGCCGTTGGGGATGATGCGATAATCGCCCGGGAAATAGCCGGAGATTAGTTGTTTCGCCGACTCGCTTACGGCCACCCGGACGTCGATTTTGCGTACCAGGGGGCGGAGTAACGGCCTCGCCAAGGAGTATGCTCTGCTTCCTCCTTCCCTCGCAGCGTGAAAGGTTGCCAGGTTGGCGCAATTGGAATAATGCAAGGCAAGCATGGATGTACTTGGTATGAGAGGTTCGTGCAAGTGCAGCAAATCCAATTCCTTCCCGCTGAGAAATCGCTTCATCCTGGCAGCCGATGCAGCCCCGAATGACAGGTTGGCCACAGAGCGGTTGGAACGGATGGAGATGGACTTCCCGGCATTATGGAAATCTTCGCTTTCTCGGCCGTCCGGCGCGATAACGGTCACCTTGTGCCCGCGCCTGCGTAACTGCTCTGACAACTGCTCGACGTGCCTGTTGACGCCACCGGGAAAATCCCAGGAATATGGAGAGACCATGCCGATATTCATGGCGATAATTCTACAGCATGGACATATTTTAAGCCTGCTGCCTTCAGATGCTCCTTGATTTCCTTCTTTGCTCTCCGTTACCTCATCCGCAAGCGCATAACAGCCTATAGATGAACTGTCAGCTGCGGCTGCAGAGGTTATGGATGGCAACCTCGATGTCGAGATTGAAATCCACAAGGGCGAGGAGTTCCAGGGTCTGGAATATGCCTTTAAGGGACTGCTCGACGCCTTCCGCAGCATAATTGCGCAATCGATCGGCGGTGGGGAAGACTAAGCGGGCTTCTGCCTCTGCCTTCCCCTGCTTCTTATAAGATACCAACCATCCTCTTCCAATAACTTGATAATATCACGCACTTTCATGTCTTCCCGAAGGCGGGCCTTCATTGGGCCTCCCATATACCTGATAGAATTTTCGAAGAAGGTCTCCAAGTCCGTCAGATGTTGTTTTTCATTTCTTCTTACCTGACACGATATCCGGCTCATTCTCCTTAAAGATCGGTTGGAACATATGCCATTGGGACGGATCCCGACGTATGAAATCTTCGAATACGCGTGCCAATTTTTGGGTATTGACCTGAACATCATGGCGAGTATCTCCGGTCAGTTCAATATCGAGTGGAGGACCGACATAACCGTGGTACTTGTCCCCTTCCCTTATGGTCAGGCAAGGGAGGATGGCTGCGCCGAGTTTTATAGCTAGCAATGCGGGCCCGATCGGCATCTGAATTTGTTCTCCGAAAAACTCAACCTCGACTCCGTTTCCAGCTACCAGCCGATCAGAGAGGAGACAGACCATACCGTTGGAGGTAAGGACTTTAATTACCTCTTCAACAGTATTGCCGCCAAGGGGAATGATGCTTATGCCTGAATGGCGGCGCAGTTCGGTATGAAAATCGTACATTGGCCGGGGTTTCAAGACCTCGGCAACGGCCCAGAACGAAGGGTACTGGTGACCGACCCAGCCCCCGATCATATCCCAGCTACCGAAATGTGGAAGCGCCAGAATAACTCCGCGCTTCGCCTTCAGGCATTCATCAAACCATTCGACTCCGTGTGGCACGACCAGGTCGTAATATATCTCTTCGAAAGTGAGCCAGTAGCAACGCAGGAAATCGATCCAGTAGCGACCGTAATTATAAAAGCTGTGCCTGGCGATCCGGCGCAAATCCCGAGGACTCGCATTTGGTACCACTCTGCGCATGTTCTCGTATACGATCCGACGCTTCTCGGGAAGTAGCCTGTAGCCTATCTCACCGCCGATCATACCCAGCGCCTGGTTTGCTGAATTGGGCAACCACCCGATCAGGCGGCAGGCCATGCGAAGAAGGTAATACTTCAGGTAGCCGGAAGGGTCGGTGTAAAAGCTTTCGTGGTCCTTCATTGCTCAAGAATTCGTCCTCAGGTCTGCTGACCTTGCGCCGAGGTAGATCACGACGACTCGGTGCACAAGGGTCTCCACACCTAGCAGCAATACCAGGTAAAGCGAGCCGCGAAATACCCAGATATTTCCTGTAATACCATAGATAAACAGAGGTACACCGAGGAGCAACAAGCGCAGCGGCCGGGCCAGCACACCGACGTTGCATTGAATACCGAGACCCTCCGCCCTGGCTTTCACATAGCTTATCAAGGATGAAAGCACCATGTAGGCGACGATCATAAATGCAATGTCGTATATCTCGTTGATCGTAAAATAATACAAGGCTCCCAAGGAATAGAGGAAATCGTTGACCCGGTCGGCGGCGGAATCGAAGAAGGCGCCGAAAGTGCTTATGCGGTTTGTGAGTTTGGCGACTTGCCCGTCCCAGATATCGAAGAGTCCCGCCAGCAGCAACAGCCAGGGGCCCAGGAAAAACCTTCCGCGGGCGAAACAATACCCGACCGCGACCGAGGTAAGGATGGCGAGAGTAGTGAGCAGGTTAGGCGATAGTACACGGGCCATCACCCATCCTATGGGGTGAAAAACGGCACTGGAAAAACGCCTCAAGCCTTCGTCCACGCCCCAGGTTCTTTCCAAGGCAATCACTCCCTACATGAGCGGTCCGTCAAAGATGCTTATGATTGTGCAGCCTTCCTCGGCGGTGAAGTAAGGACCATGATCCACACCGGCCGGATAAAAAGCGAAAGAGCCCTTCGGATATACTTCCTCTCCCTCCGGACCCTCCTGTCTGAGTTCTCCCTCCAGAACGTAGGCCGCCTCACCCGAAGAAGCATGAACGTGGGCGGGCATGTCGCAATAGGGATCGAAGTGAAGGAGGAGAATCTGTCCTCCTCCTCGCGTGTCCATGTACAGCACCTTCATCTGGGCTCTGGGGAAATCCGCCGGAACCCATTCCAGGTTTTCCTCGTGCACCTTGAAGATGTCCATCGCATCGACCTCCATTGATTAGACCGATTTAAAAGCGTTGCTCAGGTAGTCGAGACAGGCTTCCATGCCAAGATTCAAGCGTTCACCGCCGTCTCTCACCTGTAGCTCCAGGTTGCCGTCACTATCGTAACCCTTTCCTATAACAGCCCGGTAGGGTATGCCTATTAAATCGGCGTCCGCGAATTTGACGCCGGCGCTCTCCTCGCGATCGTCGAGCAATACTTCCAAGCCCCTCTCCAGGCATGCCTGGTAGAGTTCCTCCGCCGCCTGCCGCCGCTCCTCCCTTTCATAATTGAGGGGTAGGATGTGCAACACGGCGGGAGCCACCGAGACGGGCCAGATTATTCCCTTCTCATCATGCGATTGTTCGACAACCGCCGCCATCAACCGGCTCACGCCTATCCCGTAGGTACCCATGACCATGGGACGGGTGACTCCGTTCTCGTCATCATAGCAACAGCGCATCGGGGATGAGTAGCGCGTTCCAAGTTGGAAGACCTGGCCTACTTCTATTCCCGCTTCTACCTTGAGTTGGCCGTTACATCGCGGGCAATCATCACCGGCTCGGGCATTTACCACATCCGCGAAGCGGTTAACCGTAAAGTCGCGCCCTTCCTTAACATTGATCAGGTGGTGATCGGCGTCATTGGCTCCGGCAGCCATTCCCCCCACTCCCTCGAGGCCCCAATCGGCGATGATCTCTGTGCCGTCAAGGCCGACCGGCCCTACATAGCCCTGGAGGTACCCTGGCAATCTCTTCCAGTCGTCCTCGTTGAACAGGCGGAATTCATCGGTCCCCAGCCCTCGCCCCAGCTTGATCTCGTTGGCCTCGCGATCACCGGGAACAAGCACCGCTACCGGCCGTCCTCCGACAAGATACATCAGGCACTTGATGAGCCGGTGTGCTTCGATGGCGAGAAACGAGCTTACTTCCTCAATAGTCCGTTGCCCGGGAGTATGAACCTTTTCGACTATCATGTCTCCGATCGAGGGCGGCGACGGGCGACGGAAGGAAGCGAGTTCGAGGTTGGCCGCATAAGGGCACTCGGAGCAGTAGGCGATGAAGTCCTCTCCGACTTCGGCCGGCACCATAAATTCGTGTGACACGTCCCCGCCTATCAAACCGGTATCCGCCTCAACCGCTCTCCATGTACAACCGGAACGGGAAAATATCCTACCGTACGCTTCATACATACGCCCGTAAGAATCAGCCATGCCCTCTTCATCGCGATCGAAACTATAGCCGTCCTTCATGAGGAATTCACGTCCGCGCAGCAAACCGAAGCGGGGTCTTATCTCGTCACGGAATTTAGGCCCGATCTGATACAGGTTCAACGGCAGCTGGCGGTAGGAAGAAATATTTGAGCGGACCAGGTCCGTAATGAGTTCCTCGTGTGTAGGACCGAGACCGAAATCCCTCTCTGCCCGATCCCTCAGACGCATCATCTCCGGTCCGTACTTGGCCCAGCGCCCGCTTTCCTCCCATAGTTCCCGAGGTTGCAGGATAGGGAGCAGTAGTTCTTGCGCGCCCGCCCTGTCCATTTCGTCTCTAATTATCCCCTCGATCTTCTTTATGACCCTGAGGCCCAGGGGAAGGAATTCATATAGGCCGGAGGCAACCCTCCTGATATAGCCCGCCCGTATCAGCAGGCGGTGGCTGGCGATCTCGGCATCGGCCGGGCTCTCTTTCAGTGTCGGGATAAGGGTGTTGGACTGCCTCACGATTCTTCCTTTTTCGATAGCTCTCCGGTTATCTTCTCCACCTCGTCCAGAAGCACCTGCAAGAGATCCCCTTTGGCATACCAGCCAACTCGCTTCCCCCCCTTGAAAAGGAGCGCCTTTGTCTTGCCCCCCGCCACCCCGAGATCCGCTTCCACGGCCTCGCCCGGGCCGTTCACCGCGCAGCCCATGATGGCAATCTTTATCGGTGCGCGCAAGTCCCGCAACCTTTCCTCCAACTCCGACGCGATTCTCTCCACGTCGATTTGCGTGCGCGCACAGGTGGGACATGCAATGATATCAGCGCCTGCTTGCGACAGCTCGAGGGCTTTCAATATCGCCCGGCCCACTCGAACCTCTTGCAAGGGATCGCCGGCAAGGGAAACACGAATGGTATCACCAATGCCTTCGGCGAGGAGTGTGCCGATTCCCACCGAAGAACGTATGGTTCCCGTCCAGAGGGGCCCGGCTTCGCTTACGCCAACGTGAAGCGGGTAGTCGATCCTTTCAGAGAGCAAGCGGTAGGACTCGAGCGTGAGCGGTACCGATGAGGATTTCACCGAGACCTTAATATCCTGAAAACCATATCTTTCCAGAAGGCCTATCTCCTTCAAGGCACTCTCCACCAATGCCTCGGCTGTCGGATGCCCATATCTGGAAAGTATTTCCTTTTCGAGCGAGCCGGCGTTCACCCCTACCCGTATGGGAACCCCGCGCTCCCCCGCAGCCTCGGCGACGGCCTTCACCCTCTCCTCGACCCCGATGTTGCCCGGGTTTATCCTCAAGGCTTGCACGCCCGCTTCCAGTGCCGCAAGGGCCAGCGTGTAGTCGAAATGGACGTCGCCGACAACGGGAATGGGGGAACCGGCGACTATTTCCGTAATCGCCTGCTTCGTCTCATGCAATGTCCAACCGGGTCCGGTTGCCGGTACGGCGACCCTTACTATCTGGCAACCGGCGTCCGCCAGTTGCCGTATTTGATCCAGCGTAGCCGCTGCATCGCGGGTATCGGTATTGGTCATGGATTGAATGCTGATAGGAGCGCCCCCACCCACGCGGACGTCTCCAACCATAAGCCTTCGGGTCAATTTTTTTACTGTCATGGCAGATTTATAGGGCTGAAGATATCCAGCCTAAGCGTCAGGATGAATAGAATAGCAAAAAAAGCCAGGACGGCTACTGCAATAGGATAAAGCTTCTGCATATCTACTTCCTTCCCCCTGATCTTTTCGATGGCAAGAACGAGCAGGTGTCCGCCATCCAGTGGGGGCAGGGGAAAAAGATTTACATAAGCCAGAAAGAGCAGGATGAAGGCCAGAAAATTAAGGAAGAAATAGGCGCCCTCATTAGCCAGTTGACCGGCCAATCGTGAAATGCCGACCACGCCGACCGGCCGCTCGGAAGTTGGAGGCGAGATGCCGACGAGCTGTTTCAGGGTGGAGAGGTTGAAGATCCTGTAGAAGCCGTAGAAGACACCGTAAGAATAATCGCCCAACCATTTGCCGGTCTCCCCAAACGATGCGCCGAGGGAATAGTTGTGTTTGGCGGCTTCGGGCGTTATTCCCAAGAATCCGTTTCCGCTATCCAGCCTGGCAAGAGTAATGGTCTGGTTGATCTGTCGCCCATCTCTTTCGATCAGGAAATCAACCTCCTCGCCCGGATGGCCGGCGATGAAATTGGTCAGGTCCTCCCAGCCTGTGATCTTTTGCCCGTCCGCTTGCGTAATGGTATCACCCGGCTGCAAGCCGGCCATATAAGCGGGCGTTTTCGTATCCTCGCTCAAGTTCTGCTCAACCTGGCTGACGGTGCTCGTGAGCATCGGAATCCCTACCAACCAGATGGTGAAAAAAGCTATGAGGATGGCCAGGATGAAATGCATCAAGGAACCCGACACGATAATCCAGAAGCGCTTGCCGTAAGATACCCCTTTATAGGAATGAGGAAAATCTTCAGGTGAAATCTTCTCCTCGGGGTTCATGCCGACGATCTTTACATAGCCTCCGATCAACAACCATTTTATTCCATACTCCGTGTCTCCCTTACGGAAGCTCCAGATGCGAGGCCCGAAACCTACAAAGAATTCGCTTACCTTCACGCCGGCGCGCTTGGCAGCAATAAAATGGCCGAATTCATGCACTACTACTATGACTATGAGGACTAGTAGCACAAGCACAATATTGATTATGTAACCCAAATCAACCTGCCTTTTCCACGCAAGCCGCCGCCCTTTCTCGGGCCCATTCCTCGGCTCGTATGACGTCTTCCAATGAGGTCACCGCCCTCGGCTCGTGCCCCTCGAGGGTCTCCTCGATTATGCCCTCGATATCCATGAATCCTATTTTTCCCTCCAGGAATGCCGACACGGCGATTTCGTTGGCCGCATTGAGGACGGCGGTTGCCGTACCTCCCTTTTCTCCGGCATTATAAGCCAGGTCCAGGCAACGGAAAGTTTCTCGGTCCACGTCACCAAAATCAAGCCGGCCCAACTCGGGAAGGCTTGTCTTCTTAAGCGCAGGTCCCCATCTCTCGGGGTAAGAGAGGGCGAGAGCGATGGGGAGACGCATATCGGGCACGCTCAGTTGCGCCGATAGAGATCCGTCGACAAACTCGACGAGCGAATGCACCACGCTCTGCGGATGCGCGACAACTGAAATTTGCTCATAAGGAAGGCCGAAAAGGAAATGCGCCTCGATCACCTCGAGCCCTTTATTCATAAGGGTGGCCGAATCGATTGTTATCTTCCTTCCCATCTTCCAGGTTGGATGCGAGAGCGCTTCCGCCCTGGTAACTATAACCAGTTCGGCACGGGACCGGCCATAAAAAGGGCCGCCTGAAGCGGTAAGTATTATCCGCTCGACGTATCGCGGTTCTTCGCCCCTCAAGCAATGGAAAATCGCTCCATGTTCGGAATCGACCGGGATCAACTCGCCGCCCCTCGCGAGAGCCGCCAGGACCAGGTCTCCGCCGGCCACCATACTTTCCTTATTGGCCAGTGCCAGTCTCTTACCCGATTCAAGCGCAGCTATACTCGGTGGCAATCCGGCCGAGCCCACGACGGCATTCAAGACAGTATCCGCTTCAGGATGGACGCTTGCTTCAAGCAGGCAATCCTTCCCCCCCAACACTTCCATATTGATGCCCGCAAGCCGCCGCTTCAACTCCCCGGCGGCCGCCTCGGAAACCATGCCGGCCATGACGGGGCGGTATCGCCGCACCTGCTCCTCGAGAAGATCGACATTCTCATTGGCGGTAAGGGCCACCACCTTCAACCGGTCCTCATGCAGGGAGACAACCTCCAGGGTCTGCGTCCCTATAGACCCCGTAGATCCGAGTATCGATACATTTCTCGTCTTGCCTGTTCCGCTCATAGCCTAATTATAGAGGAAAGCCGATAGGGGTCTTTAAAAAGAGCTCTCATCATATTTTAAAGATGAAGAAGCGCAGAAAATAATATGCAATCGCCGCCGTGAAGAACATGCTGTCGAAGCGATCCATGATGCCTCCATGGCCGGGAATCAAAGAACTCATGTCCTTGATGCCCAATTCCCTCTTCACCATCGACTCCGACAGGTCTCCCAATGGTCCGAATATAACTACGATTACCGCAAGCTCCATGGCCACCCCCATGCTCAACCATGCGCGGTTGAGGGTTAGCTGCAATACGTACGCGGCGATGAAGACCCCCGCGGTTGATATTATGGTCCCCTCCCAGGTCTTGCCCGGGCTGATATTGGGAGCCATTTTGTGCCTTCCGAAAGCGGAGCCGCCGAGATAGCCGAAGGCATCGGATATCCAGACCATTACTATAATCGCAAAAGGCGCGGTCCAGGCGTCGAAGTGAAGCATGAGGACGAAATGGGCGAGACCGAACCCCACCAGGACCACCCCCAGAAGCGAGATTGCGATATCGGAAGTCGGTGACTTGGATCCGCGCCGGAAGATGCAGCTGATAAAGAGCAGCGGCATGTAGAGGGCAAGCGCCGTCGTGAACCAGCTGAGATCCTGCTCGTCCCGCCCCATGATGAAGTAGGCGAGTATGGGAAACGCGCAGGCGGCCGCCAGCGAGATAAGGATGGCCGGCTTGTAGTCATGTCGTGAGAATGTGGAGTAAAGTTCCCAGAGACCTCCGAAGACGATGAGCGTTATACCTACAGTGAAGGGAATATTGCCCCACCAGAGAAGTGCAACGATTATGGCTACCAGAACAACCGCACTCGCGACTCTTATCAGCAGGTCTCCGAACCGTGACAACAGCCAGGATTTGATTTTATCGATACCCGCGGCCTTCTTGACATCATCCGGCAAATCAGACCTCCATCAGCTCTTTTTCCTTGTTTTTCAACATCTCGTCAGTTTCTGCTATGTGCTGGTCCGTGAGCTTCTGGATTTCTTCCTGCCCGCGGTGAAGGTCGTCCTTGGTTATCTCACCGTCCTTCTCCAGCGAACGCAATTCTTCAATAGCATCGCGCCGCACGTTGCGAAGCGCTACCCTCCCGTCCTCGGCTTTCGTCCTTACCAGGCGGGTCATTTCTTTCCTGCGCTCTTCGGTGAGTTTCGGAATGGGAAGCCTGATGATATGGCCATCGTTCATTGGATTCAAGCCCAGATCTGACTGCATGATCGCCTTCTCCACGTCATTCATGATGCTTTTATCGTAAGGTGATATGACGAGGAGGGTGGGTTCGGGAACCGTAATGGCGGCGATCTGGTTCAATGGCGTCGGCTGACCGTAATAATTGACGCTTACCCGGTTGAGCAGCGAGGCGCTCGCTCTTCCCGTTCTTATACCGGTGAAATCCTGCCGAACGTGCTCCTGTGTATTGTTCATGCGCCGTTTCGCACTCTCCACGACGTCCTCGACCATCGGTTACCTCCCTTCTTCCGTATCCGATGCGACTATTGTTCCTATCCTCTCACCCAGCAACACCCTCTTTATATTGCCGGGAGCCGTCATGTTGAAAACGAGTATAGGCAGGTTGTTGTCCATACAAAGCGAAACCGCCGTCGCGTCCATGACTTTCAGGCCTTGCTGCAGGACATCGATGTATTGCAGCGAGTCATACATTACGGCATTGGGATATTTCATAGGATCGCAATCATAAACGCCGTTCACCATCGTCGCCTTGAGGATGGCATCAGCCCCTATCTCCAATGCCCGTAGAGCGGCTGTCGTATCGGTCGTGAAATAGGGATTTCCCGTGCCGGCGGCAAAGATCACAATCCTCCCTTTTTCCAGATGCCTTACCGCCCGGCGCCGAATATACGGTTCCGCTACCGCCTGCATTGCTATAGCCGACTGTACACGGGTGAAAACACTCCGTTTCTCAAGCGCGTCCTGAAGGACCAGGGAGTTCATGACCGTGGCAAGCATTCCGGCATAATCGGCTGCCGAACGGTCCATACCCGTCGCGCTTGCCGCCACTCCCCGAAATATATTTCCGCCTCCAACCACTATGGCTATTTCAACCCCCAGCGCGTTCACTTCGGCCAGCTCATCGGCAATGCTGTTCACCGTCTCGGGATCGATACCGTACTCTCCCTTGCCCATAAAAGCTTCGCCGGAGAGCTTGATCAGGACCCTCTTATATGAGGGTGCGCCACTATTCGCCTGGGACAACGCAGCCTCCAAACTCGTCAGATGTTCATTCCGACCCAGTAAGATTTCTACTCCGAAATCATTGATACCTTCCGGCGGCAAGAACTACTCGGGAAGTGCTTCTCCGATCTGGAACCTGCTGAAGCGCCTTACCACGATATTCTCACCCACCGCCGCTATCGTTTCGCGGACCAGTTCGCCTATTGTGGTCTCCGGATCACGGATGAATGGTTGATCGAGCAGGCATACCTCTTCATAGAACTTCTTCAAGCGGCCTTCGACGATCTTATCCACCACCTGCTCCGGCTTGCCCTCTTTGATGGCGCGCGCCCGGTTTATCTCCTTCTCCACCTCCAGGATGTTTTCGGGGATGTCCTCCGGACTGACATACAGAGGGCTGGAGGCGGCGATATGCAGAGCGATGTCATGAACCATACACCTGAAAGTTTCGTTTCTCGCTACAAAATCCGTTTCGCAGTTCACTTCCAGCAGCACGCCGATGCGGTTGTTCAAATGGATGTAGGCGTCGACTATGCCTTCCGATGCCACACGGCCCATCTTCTTCTGGGCTCCGGCAAGACCCTTTTCCCGAAGTATACGGACGGCCTTCTCCACATCTCCCTGTGACTCTTCAAGCGCCTTCTTGGAATCCATGATTCCGGCTCCCGTTGCCTCACGCAGTTCTTTGACTTGTTTGGCAGTTATTTCCATTTCTCCTCCTAAGGTTATCGTGAACAAGGTAATTACCTTGTTGATATCAGACTTTTTCTTCCTCCCCCTGTGCTTCCGCCTGTGCCACCTCGGCCTCCGCAACAGCTTCGGCCGCGACCTCCGCCTCTCGTTCACGGCCCTGTATCGCCTCGCGCAATTGTTTGCCCTCGAGAACTGCATTGGCGATGATCTTCGAGATGAGGTTGGCCGCCCGGATAGCGTCATCGTTTCCCGGGATTACAAAATCCACCATGTCGGGATCGCAGTTGGTATCGACCACTGCAATAATAGGTATATCGAGCTTTCGGGCCTCCAAAAGCGCAATATTTTCTTTGCGTGGATCGATAATGAAGACGGCGGTCGGGAGTCCCTGCATCTCCCGCAGCCCCTCGAGATTGCGCCGAAGCTTGGTCAGCTGATGCCTGACTCGCGTGCCTTCCTTCTTGGGCATGGCGGCGATGTCACCGGAAACCTCCATATCCTGAAGGTCCTTGAACTTCTCGATGCGCCTCTTGATCGTTGACCAGTTGGTGAGAGTACCTCCCAGCCAGCGGTTGGTGACATAAGGCATTCCGGCCGCGAGCGCGCTCTCCTTTATCGCTTCCTGGGACTGTTTTTTGGTCCCGATGAAAAGGAGACTCCCGCCATCCCTGACCGAATCGCGTATGAAATTATAAGCCTCTTCGATCAGAGCCAGGGTTTGCTGGAGATCGATGATGTAGATTCCGTTGCGCTCGGTGAAGATATACTTCTTCATTTTGGGGTTCCATCTTCGGGTTTGGTGACCGAAGTGAACCCCCGCCTCGAGCAGGTGTTTCATTGAAACAACAGTCATTTCTTCCTCCTTGGTTTCTACCTCCGCCCGCCTCAATCCACTTTCCAACCTGAAAGGCACCGGGAAAGGGTCAGCGGACGTGTGTATTTTCTATCTCAAGCAGATCACAAAAAAATCCCGCCTCATGGCGGGCCCATAGCGCCTCGGCTCAAGCTCGGATTCGTGTGCAGGCCCACCTCCTTATATATCAGCCAAGCGCCAGCTAAATATAGCATAGGAGGATTCCAGGGGGCAACGAAAGAGCATCAAAGGCAATCAAGCGAATCAACTGTTGCCGTTGATTCCGCTCGACTCTTAGACCTCTAGAGCCCCCTTGGCGCTGGTCAATCTCCCCTTGAGCCGCAAAATCGCTTTAGTGTGCATCTGGCAGACCCTGGATTCGGTTACACCCAGAACCTCTCCGATTTCCCGCAGCGTCAGACCCTCATAATAATAGAGGCTGATGACTATCTTCTCTCGTTCCGGCAGGCGATTGATGGCGTCCGCCAGGATCCTCTTCATCTCCTCTATCTCATAGGTCTTGGAAGGGTCCTTCACCCGGGCGTCCTCGAGCGTATCCACCAGGCTGACCTTGTCCCCCTTGTCGCCGCCGACGTTCCACAACTCGTCAAGGGCGACGAGTGATATGAAACTCATCTGCTGCAACAGCTGGTGGAATTCGTCGAGTGAGATACCCATGCACTTGGCTACCTCTTCGTCCGTGGGCAGCCTCTTCAGCTCATTTTCCAGCGATACATAGGCTTTTTCGAGCTCGCGTGCCTTGAACCTTATAGAACGGGGCACCCAGTCGATAGACCTCAGTTCGTCTATGATCGCGCCCTTGATGCGGGCGATCGCATAGGTTTCGAACTTTATGCCGCGCTCCGGGTCGTATTTCTCTATGGCGTCGATAAGGCCAAAGATGCCATAGCTTACAAGGTCCGCGTATTCGATGTTGGGGGGAAGTCCGGAGGAAACCCTACCGGCGACGTATTTTACGAGCGGAGCATAGTTGAGGATAAGCTTTTCCCTTGATTCCTGGGAGCCGTCTCTCTTAAATTGCCTCCATATCTTGCCTACGTCTTCTATGCTTTCCAACCTTGCTCCTCTTTTATAAAAATCAGCCGTATTCAGCATACTCCCCATCTCTTTTCAAAACGATGCCGTTCCTGAAAGCATCAAGCACGGGGGTGTGTTTGGAAAAATACCTCTTTGAGCTGACCTTTACTAAGATGAGTATATATCTGGGTAGTTGATAAATCAATGTGACCCAGCAGCTCCTGGACCGTTCTGAGATCGGCTCCACCCTGCAGAAGATGCGTCGCAAATGTATGGCGCAGGGTATGAGGACTTATCCTCTTTCCACCCTCTAATCCTCGGAAAAACCGCTCGATGACCCTTCGGACACCGCGGTCGCTCAGCCTCCCGCCCTTCACGCTCAAGAAAAGCGGATTGCCTTCCGTTTCGCCCTCGGCCGCATTGCCTTGGAGTATCGGCCTCTCCTTGCGGATATAATTGGCCAGCAATTGTTGGGCGGCCTCATGCATTGGAATCAAACGTTCTTTTCGACCTTTGCCTAGTACTCTCACCTCCCCTCTATCGAAATCGATGTCTTCAGAGTCCAGTCCCGCCAGTTCAGCCACCCTCATCCCCGTCGCATAAAGCAGCTCGACGATGGCCATATCACGTATGGATGTGCGGTAAACATGCAGGCTCTGCATCCCCTCCGCCCCATCGATTTCTTCGAGCCGCAGCACCCGGGGCAGCCTTCTCTCTCTGTGAGGAGGAGACATGGCAGCCGCAGGATCGACGTCCAGGAGGCCGCGTTGAACCAGGAACCGGAAAAAGCCCCTTATAGCGGAAGACCTTCTCGCAATCGTTGATTTTGAATAACCTCTGGTCTGTTGATTGGAGAGATAACGGCGAAGCAGCTTGTGATCTACCTGCTTCGATCGAGTTATTCCAGCCCGTGAACAGAACTCCGCGAAACCCTCGAGGTCGTTTTCATAAGCACGCAGGGTTTCAGGAGACATATTACGTTCAGCTTTAAGGAATCTAAGATATAGAGCGAGTTCTTCCCGCATCAGTTATCCCCTCTTCCAGTGCAAGCTGTTAAAATTATATATAATTTTATATTAAAAGATATTATTGTCAATAGTTGAACTTATTGTTGAATTTTTATACTTCTGTTACTTTTTATTCGGCTTGGCATTTCGGGATCGCGGAGAAGCCTGTATTTCCCCCCGACCTCCTCGCCCACCCAACCTTTCAAGGACACTTCCGTAAGGCAGGGTAGCAGCTCGCCGGGATTGCGCTCGAGCCTGGCACTCAGCCAATCCAGGCTACGGGGACCTCCACGCAGGAGATCGAGAATGGATAGCTCGATTCCGGCTAATTGAGCGCCGGGGAGACCGGGGGGCGTAGAGGCGGCATGAGAGAAGTCCCAGGGTAGCTCGTCACAAATATCCTCGATGCTCCTGACCAGCTTGGCTCCTTTCTGAATAAGGGCATTCGTGCCCAGCGAGAGAAAGCTGTTGATAGGGCCGGGTACGGCCAGGACTTCCCGTCCCTCCTCCAACGCCATGTCCGCCGTTATCAAGGCACCGCTCTTTTCCGCCGCTTCAACCACGACGACCGCATGGGATAGGCCGGCGATAATACGATTGCGATGGGGAAAATGCCAGGCCAGCGGCTCGGCACCCGGAGGATATTCGCTGACGATGCAGCCGGAGTTCTCAATATTTTGAAAGAGTTTTTCATGCTCCGCAGGATAGATGCGGTCGATACCGCATCCGAGCACTGCTGCGGTAAATCCCGAAGCTTTCAAACAACCGAGGTGAGCACAGGCATCGACCCCGTAAGCAGCCCCCGATACCACCACTATTCCCAGCCCGGCAAGTTGGGCTGCCAGCGTCTCCGCCACCCACTTACCGTATCCACTTGCCCTCCTCGCCCCCACCACCGCCACATACATGCCCTGATGCGGCAGTTGATTTCCTTTCATAAAAAGCACAGCCGGCGGGTCGTAGATCGAGGTTAGCCGCTCCGGGAAATCGGGGCCGCCGGGGAACATGACTCGGATTCCATGACGCTTGAGCTCCTTTAAGACCATGCCCGGATGCGACGATCGCGAGGCTTCCTTGAATTGAGCCGCTTTTTCGCTCCCGACCAGGGCAGCCGCCCTACCTCCCCCATTTTCAAAGATATTCCATAACGTAGTAGGCCCCCCGGCCATTTCTATCAACCTGGGCAAGGCAAGAATATTCATGCCCGGTATGCAGGCAAGCGCCGCTCTATATGCTTCCTCCATAATTCACCTCCGTCATATTCGCCGAACCCCTTAATCTATCAAGGGAACGATACTGAACCGCTTCCGCCAGGTCGGCCACTGCGACCTCTTCCCGTCCTGCGAGATCCGCTATGGTCCGCGCCACTCGCAGACAGCGATCGAACCCCCTGCCTGTCAAGGCAAGCCGATCTGCCGCCATGTACATGAACCTTTTTTGCTCCTCTCCCAGCCGGCAGGAGTCGCGCATGTGCACAAGCTCGATATGAGCATTCGTCCTCCCCGGCCGCCAACGCTCCTTCTGCCGCTCCCGCGCTGCATTCACCCTTCTCGCCATAACTTGCGAGGTCTCGCCCGCCGGCATTTCCACCAACTCGGCCGGCGTTAGTCGCGGAACCTCTACCTGCAGATCTATGCGATCGAGCAATGGGCCGGAAATGCGACTGTAGTAATGCCTGATCCTGCTTTGCGCACAGGAACAGGCGTGCTGCGGATCACCCATGTATCCGCAGGGACAGGGATTCATCCCGGCGACGAGAAGAAAGCGTGCCGGGAAGCTGGCGCATATCAGTGAACGCGAAATAGAGACGCGGCCGGATTCGAGAGGCTGTCTCAACACCTCGAGGGCGTCTCTGCGAAACTCCGGCAGTTCATCGAGGAAGAGAATGCCGTAATGGCTGAGACTGATCTCACCCGGCCGTGGAAGCGGATGCCCCCCTCCTGCGAGGCCCACGTTGGAGATGGTATGATGCGGAGCCCTGAAAGGTGGATGCTTGCTGAGGGACTTATCCGGTTCCAGCAAGCCGGCGATGCTCTTGATGCTCGATACCTCGAGCACTTGGTCGGCATCAAGCTGCGGAAGAAGGCCGGGCAGCCTCTGGGCCAGCATTGATTTTCCCGAGCCGGGAGGGCCTATCATGAGTATGTTATGAAATCCCGCCGCTGCTATCTCCAATGCCCGCTTTGCCTGCAACTGGCCTTTCACGTCGGAGAGGCAAGGGAACGACTCGGTTTCCGGCAAAATGGGGGGAAGAGGTTTGGATGCAATCGGTTTGCCATGCAGATAATCAACCGCTTCCTTCAGGCTGCCGACACCGACCACCTCGATTCCGCCGACCTGCGCGGCCTCACCCAGGTTCTCCCGGGGCAGCAACACGATCTCTCGTTTGTTGCGCCTGGCCCAGAGAGCCATCGTGAGCGCCCCCCTCACTCCCCGCACCCTGCCGTCTAAGGCCAGTTCACCCACGACCAGCAGCTTTTTTAATGCCTCCGGCTTGAAGCACCCGGAAACCGCGAGGATGGCCAGCGCGATCGGGAGATCAAAGTTGGAGCCTTCCTTGCGGAGGCTTGCCGGTGCGAGGTTGATGGTGATGCGCTGCCTTGCAAAAGGAAGCTGGCAATTCCCTATCGCCGCCTTTATCCGCCGATAAGACTCCCGCACCGCGGCATCCGGTAAGCCGACCAGATGTATTCCGGGCAGACTGCCAGTCGTATTTACCTCGACCTCTACCTTGATTACTTCCATCCCCAGTATCGAGCAACTGTCCAATCGTGCAAACATTATTAAACCTCCTATATATGTTGTACATATTGTATAACTGGGTAATGACAAACAGGGGTCTTATTCTGACAGGTGGATTTTTTGCGCGAGGTCACATGCCCGTTTGTGGGGTAGAAGTCTCTCCGCTATCTCATCGCCTAGTTCCAGGACCGGCTCACGAGCAGCGGTAAAATTCGCCCAGGGAGGAAGGCCTGCCCCATTCGGATCACCACTTCGAGCGAAATTCGTAAAATAATCGACCATATGGCCGGAAAGACGGCGGTCAAGCGCTCCGTACCCCGTCTCGTCACTGATATCATCGAATACATAAGGGATCTCACTGCCGTGGCATGCGCATAATGCCTGACCATCAGGGCTGGGAGGCACGCGGCTGAAGAAGTAGAGAAAGGATCTCAACCCCGACCGGGCCAGGCAACGGGCGACGAATCTTGCCGGAGCTTCAAACTCGAATGCCGTAACCGCTCTGGCGAAAACCTCGGCCAGGGACTTATCGTCGGTTGGGAAAAGCGCGAGGGCTTCTTCCGTATATGAGCCTGCCATCTGCCGCATATATGATCGATAACCGGCCAGGCTCACATCGAAGAGGTTCATGTAATAGTCGGCGTCTCGTTCGGTCCAACCGGCTAAGAGATCTATATGATGATGGCTTGATTGGGAAAAAAGAGCTTCGGGGTTGCCCTCGATAACCCAGCTGTCAACCACGGGCCCGAAACGCAGAGACTGTCGAGTAAGGCCGCCTTCCAGACGCGAGCCTCTTATAAGATCTCCTTCCGGCAAGTTCCGCATCATGCTGATGGCATCCTGGGAATCCCCGCAACCGAGGATACGAGCCAGCTCCCGGCCGGTTTCCTCAGCCGAACGCATATCCTGATACGAAGGGGGCAGACCCGATTTTATCCATAGCGGCCCGCTCAGGCAGATGGCACGTTGAAACAATCCGGCGGCGATTGGACTCACTGACAGCATGTAGATGCTCACCGCGCCCGCCGATTGGCCGAAAAGCGTGATCCGGGAAGGGTCTCCCCCAAAAAAACGGATATTGTCGGCGATCCACCGCAGGGCCGTTATCTGATCGAGCAGGCCGTAATTTCCCGAAACATGAAGCGGGGATTCCCTTGAAAGCAAGGGATGGGCCATGAAGCCGAAGGGACCCAACCGGTAATTTATGGTAACTACAATTACTCCGCGGCCGGCCAGGCGGCTCCCGTCGTACAGTCTCACGCCCGGTTGCATTTCTACCGAGGCGGATCCCGAGAGAAAGGCTCCGCCGTGAATCCATACCATGACCGGCATGGCTTCCGCCTGCCTCTTCTTGGGAACCCAGATATTCATGTAGAGGCAGTCTTCCCCCAACCTGCCCAGCTGATATGCCGCCCCGTCCGGTTGCGAGCATGACGCCCCGAACTGAACGCAGGGCCTTATCCCCTTCCATGGTTTAATGGGTTGCGGCGGCGACCAACGCAACTTGCCGAGGGGTGGTTGCGCATAGGGTATTCCCATGAATTCCCAAACGTTATCGGCTGCCTTTCCCTCCAGCAGGCCGTCCTTCACTTGTAGATATGTTGAGATTCGATTAGCCATGCTTAGATTTTTTCCCTAATTGGGGTCAGGCTTAAACATCAACAAGCTTCCGTTGACCTTGGGGTCGTTTTAGGGGCTCGCGATATCGCTGACGGCTCTCCTTCCCGAGAGCCAGGCCATCAAGCAGCCAAGGGCAAGGTAGGCGGGCACGGTCCACCATGTTTTAACAAGAAGATTGGCGACGCCCCCTATATAGCCCCTGCTGGAAAGGAAATAGAGCATAGGAGGTATAGTCACTGCCAGCAGGATCAGGTTGGATATACCTGAAACAATAATGCCCTTGTTCCCTATCTTTCTCGAGATCCTGACATCCGGATAGTAGAGAGCGCAGAGCAGTGCGGCTCCCAGGAAGGCGAGGGCCGCAATGGCGACTGCATCACTTTCATAGCTCACCTTCATCGCGATGAGGGCAAAAATGAAAGCCGCCCCCACCGCGAGCAGAGCGAGTAATATCTTGCGCAGAATAGATATCAACACCAGGCGTAACATTGACGGCGCTTTCGCAACCCTGGTCCGGCGCAGCTCCATTTCGATCTCGAAGCTATCCTCCTTATCGGGAACAGCATTGAGATCCTTCTCGCAATTGAAACAGTAGTCGTCACTGTCCAGGTTGTTCCTGCCGCACCACGGGCATGTCTTCATGATTGGCTTACCTCAAAAGCATCCTTCACGTGTTCTATTCTCCACTTCGCCCCATCTTTCAGCAATGCAATAACATCAAAACGGCAATCCTTCTCGTTATTGCCCTTTGCGCTCAGGTAATGGGAAGCCGCCCGGGCCATCCTCTGCTGCCGCGTGCCGTCCACCGCCGCCAGTGCCATGTCCCGCTCACCGCTCGATCGCGCCTTCACCTCACAGAACACGAGCCACTTTCCCCTTGAAGCTATGATATCAAGTTCGCCAAAGGGCGAACGGTAATTCCTTTCCAGTATATGGTAACCGTGCCACCTGAGAAAACGGCAAGCCTTGTCTTCCCCGGCGATACCGATTTGCCTAAGCCCCATATTCCTCATCCAGTTGGAGCTCCATTTGATTGACTCCCTTGAAGGAAGCACGGTGACACGGCAAAGGGCCTAATTCATCGAGCGCTTTCCAGTGCTGCTCGGTACCGTAACCTTTGTTTTTCTCAAAACCGTACTCGGGGTAAAGGACGGCCCAGACCATCATCAGATGATCCCTTATCACCTTGGCGAGAACCGATGCCGCCGCGACGCTGCGGCAGACCCGATCACCGTGAACCAGGCCCCACTGCGGTATCTCCAGGTCATCCACCTTATAGAAATCGACGATCACAAGGTCAGGTTCGGGTTTAAGGCCGGCGACCGCCTCGCGCATAGCCGAAAGATTCGCCGGCTGAAGACCGCCGGAATCTATTGTGCCCGGTGCTACGCACGCATAATTCCAACTTTCCGCCACCTCTATAATCGTCCGGAAGAATTGCCGGCGCTTCTCGGGTGCGAGCAGCTTGGAATCGGTCAATCCTTCCAGGCCGGCCAGTTCTCGCTCTTCGGGCAGGATGACGGCGGCCGCTACCAGCGGTCCGGCCAAGGCTCCCCGCCCCGCCTCATCGGTTCCCGCCACACGGGCATATCCCATGCGCCAGCCCCATTTTTCCGGTTCCAAAAGCAAGTCGCCCACAGCCATTAGAGACTGCTCCACCGGCTGGGCGGCCACCAGATGCAAATGGCTCTTCCCATGATCGCTTTATAAGGTACGAATCCCCAGCGCCTGCTGTCATTCGAATTGGAGCGATTATCGCCCATGACCATAACCGAGCCCTCCGGAACGGTCCACTTTCCGTTACTGGTATCCTTAATGTACTCATATTCATGCGTATCTATCTCGCCGTTTATGTATAATTGGCCGTCTCGCATCTCGACAGTATCCCCCGCTTCCCCCACTACCCTCTTGATAAAGGGCAACTCGCCCTGGTGGGTGATGTTCAACACTTCAGCTAGAAGGTCGAGGGAACGGGAGATGGGATTGCTCCCTTGTGTCCAGTTGGCGCTGTCGTTGGGATTGAAGCGAAACACTATGATTTCTGCCCTGTGCGGGGTGCGGAAATGATATGTGATACGGTCGACCAAGACCCGGTCGCCCTCCATCAGGGTAGGCTCCATCGACGGAGACGGGATCATGAAAGGCCTTATAAAAAAAGCCTGCAGGAAGATGGCGAGTACCAGAGCGATGATGAACAGTACGGCCAACTCCAATAACAAACCGACCCATTGCTCACGCGTCCGGATGGTATCATCGCGGCGCTTTGTGGGCTTTTCGGGAGGAGAAGGGGGTGTTTCGGAAAAACCCGCGTGGTTTCTTTCGCTTTCCGCGCGCGCACCGGACGAAGGCTGGTCGCCTTCGCGATGCCACGGTGGAAGGGATGAAAAGCTCGGCCTTTCGCCCGGCCCCTGCTTCCTTTCTGGTTTGTAGGGATCGGAATTGGACATCTGGCTATGGCCTACGCTTCTCCTTGACCTTGGCGGCTTTGCCGACGCGATCCCTCAAATAGTAGAGTTTGGCGCGGCGCACCTTGCCCTGCAATATTACTTCGATTTTAGAAATCATCGGTGAATGTACGGGGAATGTCCGCTCGACGCCGACTCCGAAAGATATTTTTCGGACGGTGAAGTTCTCTCTCAGCCCGCCACCTTTGCGGCTTATTACGACACCTTGGAACATTTGTATGCGTTCGCGGTTTCCCTCCACGACCCTAACGTGGATCTTTACCGTGTCTCCCGACCGGAAGTCTGGTATGTCATCCCGCAGGTATTCGCTCTCCACAATATCCGTTTTCTGCATTGTATTCTCCCTTCTCGCTATACTATTAGACCTCATCCGGCTTGCGCTGGGCAATACCGGAAAGCTCAGGCCGGGTTTTTCGTGTCGATTCCTTCGCCACCTGGCAGCGCCATTTCTCGATTTCTCCGTGGTTTCCTGAAAGGACGATTTCCGGAACTTTCCAGCTGTTGAAATCGGCCGGTCGTGTATACTGCGGGTACTCCAACAAACCCCGCGAAAAAGACTCATCGGCCAGTGAAGCTTCATTGCCTACCACGCCCGGCACCAGTCTGGCGACGGCGTCTATCACTATCAGGGCCGCGAATTCTCCCCCGGAGAGAACATAATCTCCAACCGATAATGCCCGGGTACATAGATGTTCGCGCACCCTTTCGTCCACGCCTTCATAACGACCGCATATCAAGGCCAAATGTTCCCTTCCGGCAAGCTGGTTTGCCTTCTCTTGATCGAATGTCTCACCGCTCGGAGTCAATAGAATTACTTCCACCTCGCTCTTCAGTTCATCCAACCGGTCCATTCGATAGCCAAGCGTCTCGGTTACCGCGCGGAAGATGGGTTCCGGCTTCATCACCATCCCCGGCCCGCCCCCAAAAGGTGCATCGTCGACCTGCCGGTGTCTTCCCTCCGCATAGTCGCGAATATCATGCAGCCTGAGGTCGATCACCCCGGACTCTATGGCCTTTCCCAGAAGACTCTCCCGCAAAGGCGATTCGAAAATGCCGGGGAAGATGCTATATACATCAATGCGCACCGATTACTCCTCCAATAACCCGGGAAGCGGACGGATCACCAATACTTCCGCCTCCAGGTCCACCCGCTGTATTGCGTCTTCGATCATAGGAATCAAATATTCCGCTTCTCCGGAAACCAAAAGGACATCATTCGCCCCGGTCTCTATCACTTCCGTCACTTCACCCAACCGCCGGCCTTCCGTGGTTTCCACGGTTAGCCCCAGCAATTGGTGCTCCCAGAAAGCATCCTCGGGCGATTCGCCTAACTCTTCGGGTCTCACAAGCAGCAATTTGCCGGAGAGCTTTGCGGCCGAATCGCGGTCGTCAATCCCCCGGAACTTGCCGATCAGTCCACCCCCATGCCCCTTAGTTTCCTCCAGCAGGAGCCGATCACCCCTCTCATTTCCTTCCAGAATGAAGCTGTTACCCGCATCGAAACGCAGGGGGTTAGTGGAAAGGGATTGGATCTTCACCCAGCCGAGGACACTGTAGGGCTTGATTATTCTGCCAGTCGCAACATAGGGGCTCTTGCCGATTGGCCGGGACATGGCACTAATCGATTATCTCGACGATGGCATTGCGCCCTTCTTTGGTCGCCGAAGCCTTGATCAGGGTTCGCATTGCCTGCGCTATGCGTCCCCTCTTGCCGATTACCTTGCCGACGTCTTCCGGATCGACCCGTAATTGCAGGATGGTCGAGCGCTCGCCCTCGACCGAAGTCACTTCCACCATCTCGGGGCTATCTACCAGCGCTTTTGCCAGATACTCCAGGAGTTCAACCATGTCGACCTCTTGAGCCGGCTGGTTGTTGTTATCTTCCACTCTTTTCCTCCTCGAATTTCTGCCAGATTCCCTTGATCTTCATGAGATTTTTGACCTGGTTCGATGGCTGTGCTCCCTTACGCAACCATTCCAGGGCCTTTTCCTCGTCCATTTCAATCATGGAAGGCTCAGAGCGAGGGTCATATTGCCCCACGATTTCTATGAATCTGCCATCTCTGGGGCTGCGGCTGTCGGCAACGGCCACCCTGTAAAATGGCTTTTTCTTGCCACCCATTCTCATCAACCTGATTTTTACCAATTAACATGCACTCCTTTCACTTTTCAACAACCCCGCTTTTCGCGGATCCGCTAGAACTGGAAGGGAAATGCCTGTCCCATCTGGCCTAGCTTGCGAGGGGACATCTTCCCAAACTGTTTAAACAACTTCTGCATCTGCTGGAACTGCTGTAATAGACGGTTCACATCCTGGGTGCTGGTGCCGCTGCCGCGTGCGATGCGCTGCTTGCGGCTCGCTCCGATTATCTGCGGCTTGCGCCTTTCCTCCGGCGTCATCGACTGGATTATAGCCTCCACGCGCTTCAGTTGCGACTCTTCGACTTGAAGGCCTTTCAGCTTGCCGGCGCTGAGCCCAGGAATCATGCCTAGTATCTGATCGAGCGGCCCCATCTTCTTCAGCTGAGCCATTTGGTCGAGGAAATCCTCGAGGGTGAATTGCTGCTTGCGCAGCTTTTTTTCCAACTCCTCGGCTTGCTTCTCATCGTACGTCGACTGGGCTTTCTCGATAAAGGTAAGCATGTCGCCCAGCCCGAGTATTCTCGAGGACATGCGATCCGGATAGAAGGGTTCGAGATCACCCATCTTTTCTCCGATGCTCGCGAACTTGATTGCTTTGCCGGTAACCGCCTTTACGGATAAAGCCGCCCCGCCCCTGGCGTCGCCGTCGAGTTTGGTTAGGATAATACCGTCGATTCCCACCGTCCGGCTGAACTCCTCGGCCACGTTTACCGCATCCTGGCCGGTCATGGCGTCGACAACGAGAAGGGTCTCGTTGGGGGGAGTTTTTTTCTTGATCCGGACCAGCTCCTGCATCATGTCTTCGTCAATGTGCAGCCGTCCGGCGGTGTCCACAATGGCCGTATCAAGGCCTTCCTTCTCAGCCTTCTTGATCCCCGCCTCCACTATAGCCTCGGGTTTCGCCTTGCGATCGGAATAGACTTCGATACCCGCCTGTTCCCCAAGTTTTTCCAACTGGTCGATTGCGGCCGGACGGTAAATATCGGCGGCGATCATGATCGGGTGGCGCCCCTGGCTCTTCAAGTGATTTGCGAGCTTCGCGGTCGCAGTAGTCTTACCGGAACCCTGCAACCCCATAAGCATGATTACCGATGGAGGCCGGCCAAAGTTGATACCCTGCTTGGTGCTCCCCAGAAGGTCGGTCAATTCCTCATCTATTATCTTTATCACCTGCTGGGCCGGAGTCAGGCTCTTCAGCACATCCTGACCGACGGCCCTCTCCTGTATGCGACCGACGAATTCCTTGACCACCTTGAAATTGACATCGGCCTCGAGCAGGGCAAGGCGGATTTCGCGTGTGACCTCATTTACCTGTTTTTCCGTTAGTTTGGCGTGCCCGCGCAAACGCTTGAAAATATCCTGCAGGCGGTCGCTAAGATTGTCGAACATGATCCATCACCACTGTCGTTAATATGTTTTACCCGAGCGTTTAAGTGCTGTTTTAGATTCTTAAGTTATCCGAAACTGATTGACCTGTCAAAGACTGGGGGCAACTATGAGCATCAAGTATTCGCAATGGGAGCTGTGAAGAAGAAGGTCGAGCCGGAACCTGGTTGAGATTCCACCCAGACCTTTCCTCCCCATCCATCCACCGCCCGTTTGACGGTGGCGAGACCTATTCCCAGGCCGGGCTGTCCGGCGCCCACGCAACGGGTGAATGGTTCAAATATTTTCTGAAGGTCCTCGCCTTGCATGCCGCTGCCGTTGTCCTTTATGAAGAATATTCCCTCGCCCGACTCTTCTTTGCCGCCAATCTCAATTCTTGGATCAGGATTTCCGGCATTGTATTTGATCGCGTTTTCCAGCAGGTTGGCCAGTACCTGATACAGCCTTACGGATTCGACCTCGATCGCCGGCAAGCCTTCCTGGATTTTCATATCCGTCGCGCTCTTCCTGATTTGTTCCCTATAAGCATTAAGAACCTCTTCCAATACCCGCCCGGATTCTACCCGGGTCTTTGTTTCCTGTGTCCGCGCCGCCTCGCAATAGGTGAGAAGCGATTGGATGAATTTATTCATGCGGGTTGTGCCCTCGATGATTTCCGAAAGGCAATTAATTTCATCGTCAAGCCGTTCGTCCTGCCTGGCGCGCAAAGCGGAATGGGCGAAGCCCTTGATAACCGAGAGGGAGCCGCGCAGATCGTGGGAGACCATGTAGGCAAAACTATCGAGTTCGGAATTGCTCGAGAGAAGCCGATCCTCGGCCAGCTTGTGTTCCGTTATCTCGGCCTGCAATTTATCGTTGGCTTCAATGAGTGCCTGCGTGCGTTCTTCAACCAGCTCCTCGAGACGCTTGCGATATCCCTCAAGCTCCGTCTCTGCTTCACGGTAATCGGTCATATTGGATGCGCACAAGACGATCGCCGAAAGCGGCGGATAATCGAGGAGATTGGTCGCTGCGGCATGAGCGTATTGCCACCTTCCGTCCTTGTGCTTTATTCGATAATCGCACTCTCGCCTGGATCCCGGTTCCTTCAAAAGGTCGGCTAGTGTTTGCATCACGGTGGAGACATCATCGGGATGGATCGAATCGAGTGGGCTGCCTCCAATCAGTTCTTCTGATTTATATCCGGAGTGCTTTTCGTTGGAGGGGCTTATATAACGGATCGTGCCGTCAGCTTCGAGAAGTACGATGACATCTCGAATATTTTCGATAAGAAGATTCAAGAAAGGATTATTGATATCGAACTCTTGCCCCGCTTCAATTACGCCTGTGATTTCCTTCTCGTTTTCCGAAGCGGTTTGCTTTTCACCCTTCATTTGCGCCCTCACGAGGATCTATTGAGCGATTTTCGGGCAAAGAATGCCTCTGCTCTCTTGCTGTTTGATGATAATGATATTCTATTAGCCGCCAACAATCGAACTATTTTTAGATTATTGTATGGAGCTACACAAAGGTGCCTGACACCTTTGTGTAGGTGACACCTTTGTGTAGGGGGTTAGGAGAAGAGGGCGGCGGCGAATTCCTCCGGATCGAAGGGATAGAGGTCGTCCAGGCCTTCACCGACCCCGATGAATTTGATGGGAATCCCTAAATCGTGAACAATGGCCACCACTATGCCCCCTTTGGCCGTGCCATCGAGCTTGGTAAGGACAACGCCGGTCACGTCGACTGCCTCTTTAAACCGGCTGGCTTGGATCACGCCGTTCTGCCCCGTGGTTGCGTCGATCACCAGCAAGGTTTCGGTCACCTGGGCGCCTCTTTCCGCTATCCGCCGTATCTTCTTCAATTCCTCCATCAGGTTGGTCTTGGTATGCAGCCGCCCCGCGGTATCGGCGATAACCACATCGATGCCCCGAGCGTTCGCCGATTCAACAGCGTCATGGATGACGGCAGCCGCATCCGCCCCCTGGCGATGTTTCACCGTGTGCAATCCCACCCTTTCACCCCAGGTCTCCAGCTGCTCCACGCCCGCCGCCCGGAAGGTATCACCCGCCGCGAATATGACGGTCTTTTCATCACGCTGCAGGAGATGACCGAGCTTCGCAATAGTAGTAGTCTTTCCCGTTCCGTTCACACCGACGACCATAAACACGCTCGGTCCCTGGGTTGCGAATCGGAGGTATTGGGCCCCCGTATCAAGGGCTTCGGCAAGGACGCCGCGAAAAAGCGCAAGCAGCTGCTCGGGCTCTTTCACTTTTTCCCGCGCCATGCGCGCTTTTACCCTCTCCACGAGGATCATTGTCATATCCACACCTACGTCCGCTCCCACCAGGATTTCTTCCACTTCTTCCCAGAAAGCGTCATCGAAACGCCGTGACGCCATTGCCCGTGATAAGGGTGCCACGAAATTCATGCGGCTTTTCGAAAGGCCGTTGCGCAGCCGGGAGAACCACCCTTCCCTGTCTTCTTCCTGCGCCTCCTCTTCGAGGATGGTCAGAGGTTCTTCCAGTATCGGCGGCTGCTCTTGCGGCTCTTCCTCGCACTCGTAGGGTATGACCACGCCCTCCTCCACTTTGGAGGGCTGGAAAATAGGTTCGCACTTGAGTTCTTCGGAGTTTTGATCCGCCTCGATGTCCGGGAGTTCCTGCATCTCATCGAGGGCTTGCTCTTTCTCCCGCCTCTCGCGCTCCTTGCGCTCCTTGCGCTCCGCCTTGAGCCGCTCTCGTTCCTCCCGCTGCTTTCTCTTCTGCTCTTCCTTTTCGAGTTTCTTTTGTTCTTTTTCCTCGCTCATGCCTGCCTCACGCTCCGGACTTTCTTGATTTATAATACCCTCGATGCGTGTGTCGCCGACCGGATCAGTCGGTGCCGGTCCTGGCCAGCCGTTCCGCTTCATCCAGCCTCTGGCTGACCACTTTGGAGATTCCTGAAGCTTGCATGGATACCCCGTAGAGTACGTCGGCTATCTCCATGGTGCGCTTCTGATGGGTGATGATCACCAGCTGGGAATCACCTTTGAATTCCTTGAGCATATTGAGGAAGCGATGCAGGTTCACATCATCCAGCGCCGCCTCCACCTCATCCAGAAAATAGAAGGGGCTGGGTCTGGTCTTGAAGATGGCAAAAAGGAATGCCAGCGAGGTCAAGGCCGTTTCACCACCGGAGAGAAGTGAGAGCTTCTTTAGCCGCTTGCCGCGTGGCTGGGCCTCTATATCCACCCCCGTATTGAGCAGATCGGTAGGGTCGGACAGTCCAAGTTCGGCCCTCCCTTGCGGGAACAACTTTGCGAAGAGCTCCTGGAAGTGCTGGTTCACTTCCTCGAAGGTTTCTTTGAAGATGCGCACGATTTCCTGGTCGATCGCTCTAACCACCTTGAGTAGCGAAGCCTTGCTTTCCTTGAGCTCCTCCACTTGCTCCCGCAAGAAATCATGACGCTCTTTCAGGGCCTGAAACTCCTCGACGGCTCTCAGGTTCACCTGACCGAGCATTTCTCGGCGCCGCTCCATGCGCTCCAGATCCTGCCTCATTTCCTCCCGGCTGCAGGTTGGAGCGTATTCGCGCACCGCCGTTTCGAGTGGCAACCTGTATTCATCGAGCAGGCGTTGAACCAGCATATCGACCCGCATCTTCAGTTGTGCCGTTATCAAGTCTTTATTGTGTACCGTCTCCCGGAGCTCCACCTCGGCGCTTTCCATCCCTTCAAGGCGAATGCGCAATTCGTCCAGTTCGCACTCGCCCTTTTCAATGCCCTCCCGAGCCTCTATTTCACGGCTGCCCGCCTTTGCCGCCAGGCCCTCATGGGACCTCACCAAACGTCTGGTCAGCTCGAGCATCCGCTCCTGTGCCGCGGACATCTCGGCCAGGTCTTCCCGTCCCGGTAAGACGGGAGCCGATTCCTCCTCCAATTCCTTGAGTCTTTCATGTAAATGAAACCGCCTCTCGGAGAGAGAAGCCTCCTTCGCCCTCATTTGCTGTAATGCTTCGTCCAGTTCCTTTTCACGCTGGCGCAACCCTTCAACGACGCCCTCCTCCCTCGCCCATTGCGGTTCCAGCCTTTCCAGGGTCATGGCGAGATTCGACTCTTCCTCCTCCAGAGCGGCTGAATTAGCGATAAGGTTGCGTTGCTCTTCGTCCAGCTCCGCATGTTTCTCGGTGAGGCCCGCAATGTCCGATTCCATTCGCTCCCGATCGCGTGCCTTCTCCCTGGATGCAGCCTCCAATTCTCTCGAAGCAGCTTCGATCTCCTCCGCATCTTTTTCCATGATCCGGATTTCGCTTTCCAGCCCGGCAATGAATTCGAGGGTTTGCGAGCGCTCCGTCTCGATTGCAATCGCCTGCTCGTCACATAGTGCAAGCTTTTCTTGCAGTTGTTTTATCTCCCGCTTGCCGGATATGACGTGAAAGGCGCTGTCGGGCTTGGCTCCTCCTTTGATCATGCGGCGCGGCGCTATGATGTCGCCTTGTGGTGTTACAAAGGTAAGCTTGGGGTACAGTTCGGCTTGCCTCCCTGCCTCCTCTATGTTGCCGCAGAACACTACTTCGCCCAAGAGATACTCGACCGCCGGGAGGATTTCATTATCGCAATCAATGATATCCAGAGCTGCCGTGCCGCCGGCCCGCCTCGCCATCCCCTTCAAATCCTCACCAGGCTCTTTGGATATCTCGGAGAGCGGCAGAAAAAGCGCGTACCCCTCTTCGCCCTTCTTCAGCGTTTTTATCGCTTCCAGCGCCTCCTTCAGGCCTTCGGTTATCACGCAAAACAGCCAGGGCCCGAGGTAGGATTCCAAAGCCTTTTCCCAGCCCGCGGTCATATTGATCTTCTCCAGCAGGATCCCGATGATCCCGGTCGTGCCCTGCATGTCTTCGAGTACCTTGGAGGCTCCCGCTGCAAAATCGATTCTGGATGAAAAAAGTTCCTCGAGCGCCTTGAGCCTCGCAGTCACCAGGGCCGAATCCTGATAGAAGGACTTTTGTCTTTCGGTTATCGCTTCGAGTTCCGCCCGTAAACGGGATAGCTCCTGTTTTTTCGCCGCCAATCGTGATTGCCTGTCGGCTTTTTCGCGCATCATATTCGAAAGGGCCAGCTCCGTCTCCCGAAGGCTCGCGGACACTTCCTCGAATCTTTTTGATAGCTCATCCCTGCGTGATTGAAAGGCACCCGCCGCTCGGTTCAACTCCTCAGCTTTTTCCAGATTATTCCTCTTGTCTTCCTGGATCGCCTTATCCCGCGCCTTCATATCGTCCCAGGAATGCCGCAAGGCATCCCGCTCGCGCCGGGCGGAGCTTAGTTCCGCAGCCAGCACTTTCCGCTCGTGGCGAAGGCGCTGTCCCTCTTCTTCCAACTCCGACATCAGTTCCTCGGTTTTTGTGTATTCCGATTCCAGCTCGGCGCGTTTTCTTGCCAACTCCTGTTTGCGAGAGACCCATCCGTCTTCGCCGTAGCCGATGTCACCATCCAGAGCCGCATACAGTTTGAGCCTCTCCTCGCCCAGCCGCTGGCAGGCCCGCAGTCTCTCCCCGAGAGAAAGCAATCGCATCTGCCGGAGCCGGCATTTTTCGAGCTCCTCCCGCCCATTGCGAATGCCTCCCTCCAATTTCGAGATTCTTTCCTTGCCTTGCCTCACCGCAACGGAGGTCTCCTCGAGTTGGTGCGCGAGCCGCTCTTCTTCCTCGCGCCGGTTCTCCCACTGTTCTTTCAACTCCTCCAGTTCGGCCACCAGCAGGCGGATCGCGAGTTCCCTGATGCTGGTCGCCAATTCCTGATATTCCTTGGCCTGTCTCGCCTGTCGCTCCAGGGGACGGAGTTGTTTGTTTACTTCCGAGATGATGTCCTTCACCCTCACCAGGTTGCGCTCCATACCCTCCATCTTGCGAAGCGCTTTCTCTTTGCGTCGCCGGTGCTTTCGCAGCCCGGCCGCTTCTTCGATGAAAGCCCTGCGGTCCTCGGCCTGGCTTCGAAGAATCGTCTCCAACTTGTTCTGGCTGATTACCGCTGTGAGCTCGCGGCCTATGCCAAAATCAGAAAGGATCTCCTGAATATCTATGAGGCGGCAATTGGCCTTGTTGAGCAGGTATTCGCTCTCGCCCGTTCTCAGTATCCTGCGTGTGACTACCACTTCGGGAAAATCGAGGGGAATATCGCCGTTACGGTTGTCGAAGGACAGGGATACCTCCGCCATGCTCTGCGGCTGACGGGTGGCGCTGCCCGCGAATATAACGTCCTCCATTTTGGTTCCCCTGAGATTGCGGGGGCTTTGCTCCCCGAGTACCCAGAGGACGCTATCGGCAACGTTGCTTTTTCCGCTGCCGTTAGGGCCGACAATTACCGATATGCCCGGCTCGAACTCAATCGTCATCTTTTCGGCGAAGCTCTTGAATCCTCGCACGGTAAGAGATTTTAAATACATCTTGGCTCTTTCCGCTTCTGTTGGCCTACGGATATTCTAGCTATTTTTCTCCTACCAGCACTTAAAACCCTTCCAGGGCCTGAAAGAGAGGGGGGCTTTAGAGGGGGGTGGACATTTTTAACATGCCGGGGGCGCCGAAGAGGGTCGCGAATTCGGGGTCTTCGCGTTGATCGGAAGCCTTGAATCCGGCCTTCTCATACGCCCGCTGCGCGGGAGCGTTGCCAATGAGCATATCGAGCTGGGCCAACTTATAGCCACGCTCCCGTCCCCGCTCCAGAATCTTTTCCAGCAGGTCGAGGATCAAGCCCCGGCCTCTGAACTCGGGGAAGACGGCCACATGCTCGATAATCCAGGCATCCTCAGGATGGTCGGGGCGAACGCGGTAATAAGGCTGCAAGGCTTGAAGCATGACTTGCCATTCCTCCCGGTCGACACCGACCTCTATGAAGGCATCTCTTACCTTCAGGTCTCCCGACTCCAGTTCGTTATAGCCGCACAATGAACCCGCAACCTTACCGTCAGACTCGCTTACCAGGTAGCAATCGTAGCGATACCAGGATCGGGCGGAGGCTTTATAGAGTGCCGCCAGCCGCCCCATCCTCAAATCCATGCTCTGCGGCCACATGATGTCGTAAATGGATTTCTCCACATTGCTTTTACCCGCAAGGTACATCAACCGCGTTACCGCGTCGACGTCCTCCGGAGCAGCCTCACGAATAGCGGCCATTCTTAGGCCCTTTCAATAAACAACTAATCCACTGGGAAGAAAGCCACCGACACGGTACCCGGCCCGACGTGAGATCCGACGACAGGCCCCGTCTCGTTGTAGCAAACGCCGTCCCGGTCACACTTCACCGCTTTCCTTACTTTCTCCGCCAGTTCGAATAAGCGGGCTTCGTCTCTTACGTGGGTGTATCCGACTCGCGCTTTTTTCTTTCCCAATTTCTCCCGCGTCAGTTCCACAAGGCGGTCGAGTGCCTTACCGCTCCCTCTCACCTTTTCCAAGGCATCGATGGTGCCGTCGAGGTAAAGGATGGGCTTGATTTTAAGTAAGGAGCCCATCATGGCCTGCGCCCCGCCTATGCGGCCGCCTTTATGAAGGTATTCCAGCGTATCCACGGCGAACATGATGGTGCTTTGCTCGATCCTCTTCTTGAGAAGGGCTTGCATCTCCGGTAATTCCATGCCCTTATCCCTCGCCTCCACCAGGTCCTGAATAATGAGCATCAGCATGACGCCGGTGGTCCTGGAGTCTATTATCTCGATGGGATAATCTTTCATGTCTGCCGCGGCACATCTTGCCGATTCGCAAGTGCCGCTTATCCCGGAGGAGATATGTATGCTTATCAATTGGTCGTAGCGACCGGCCATCTCCTCGTAAGCCTCCAGGAACTCGCCCGCCGAAGGTTGGGAAGTGGTGGGAAAGGAAGGTGATTCCTTCAGCCTCCGGTAGAATTCCTCATTGCTGATGTCCACGCCCTCCCGATAGGACACGTCTTCCATAATCACCTTGAGCGGGACAACTTTTATGTCGTGCTCGTTGACATACGCGTCGTCCATGTAGGCTGTTGAGTCGGTGACGATTCCTATTCCAGCCATTTTCATTCCCCCTTCTTATCGACGTTCGAGCCTTCCGGAATCCTATCTCGAGAGGCCGTTTCGAGTGCCTGCCGCGCCGCGGCCTGCTCGGCCTCTTTCTTTGAGCTCCCCTTCCCCTTGCCCATGATCAGGCCGTTGATATAAACCGCCGCATGGAAGATCTTTCTATGGGCCGGTCCATCCTCGGTCAAGCGGTATTTGGGAAGCGTTCCCGTCTCCTTTACCACCTGTTCCTGCAGCCGGGATTTGTAGTCGTAATCCAACGGCCCCGCCACAGCCTCATTCAACTTGTTGAGCACCAACTCAAGAACCACTTCACGCGCGATGTTCCATCCCCGGTCCAGGTACAGCGCTCCGATGACCGCCTCCAAGGTGTCGGCCAGTATCGAAGATTTCTCGGCGCCACCGTCCGCCCGCTCCTCCCGGCTAAGCAGAATATAAGGTCCTATGCCGATCTCCCTCGCCATTTCGCTCAACGAATTCATGTTTACCAGAAAAGATCGGATGCGCGTCAGCTCGCCCTCGTCCAGTTCCGGATAATTGCAGAACATGTAATCGGAAATGACCAGATCAAGCACGGCATCGCCCAGGAACTCCAACCTCTCGTTGGTGTTCTCCGAATTCATCGAAGACGCGTGCGCATACGACCTGTGGGTAAGGGAGTTGTGAAGTAATTCGTGGTCGTGAAATCTGACTCCAAGGATTATTTCGATGCCTTCTCTCTTTTGCCGCCGAAAGATCACGAAGCACTCCCTTTCGGCGCCAGGTATCGCTCCGTCATTTCGACCATCCCCGATTCCGCGGCTTCCGCTGCCACTCGCAACGAGTTCTTCATGGCAAGCGCGTCTGAACTGCCGTGAGCTATGATACAGATCCCCTTGACCCCCAGCAGCGGCGCTCCACCGGTACTACGATAATCGAGTTCCTGCTTGAGTTCCAGCAAGGCGGGCAGCACCGGCTTCAGCTCCCCTTCACTCAACGTTCTCAACGATTCAAGCAGCCGGCCGGTTATCATCGAAGCGACGCCCTCTACGACCTTGAGCGTCACGTTTCCCGTAAAGCCGTCCGTCACAATCACCTCGGCCTTCTGTCTCGCCAGGTCGCGTCCTTCCAGATTCCCGATGAAATTGATGCGCTCGTCGGAATTCAATATCTGAAACGCTTCGCGTGTGAGCTCGTTTCCTTTCGATTCCTCCACCCCAATATTGAGAAGGCCGACCCGCGGGCTTTCGAGCTGCCAGCGCAGCGAGGCATAGGCACTTCCCAGGAGAGCGAACTGTCGCAAGTGTTCGGGACGGCAGTCGCTATTGGCACCGACGTCGATAAGGAGGCTTGGCGATGCGAGAGGGGGAAGCACCACCGCAAGCGCGGGCCTCTTGATCCCCTTGATCCTCCCCCATGAAAAAAAGGCGGCTGCCATGGCCGCCCCGGTATTGCCTGCGGATACCATAGCGCTCGCGCCGCCCTCTCGCACCGTCTCGGCCGCTACGACTATAGAGGCACCCTCCCGGCTCCTTACGGCCCAGGCACCCTCCTCCTCCATTCCTACCGCCTCGGGGGCATGGATAATCCTCAAGTCACCGCGCCCTTTTTCAGCCATAAGCCTGCCGAGGAGGTTCTCATCTCCTACCAGGAGAGTCTCGATCCCAAATTCGTCCCGGGCGTCAAGCGCTCCGGTAACGCTGGCTTCGGGATCGTTATCACCACCCATAGCATCAAGTGCTATGGTTATTTTTTCCAGATTCGCCACGCCAGTTACTCCCGGGCGTCTATTCCGTCTCGATCACTTCCCGGCCATTATATGTTCCGCAGGTCGGACATGCCCTGTGAGGAAGTTTCGGGGAATGGCATTGCGGGCAGCTGGACTTTGAAGGTTCCTGAGCCCTCCAATTTGCCCGCTTCGTCGCGGTTCTTGAACGTGATTTCTTTCGCTTGGGTACCGCCATTTCCTGCCTCCGAAGGATAAATTATCTAATTTCCTCTTTCTACCAAACTTCAAGAAAGTATATTCTCAGCCCTCTTTGCGGTCAAGCAATTCGCGCAGCGGTGCAAGCCGCGGATCGATATCCTCGATGACACAACCGCACTCCGCTTCATTGAGATTTGCCCCGCATACCTCGCATAAACCCTTGCATAATTCATCGCACAACCGCTTGATGGGTAAGCCGAGCATCACATAATCGTTGAGCAGCAGATTAAGATCGATTATTCCTTCATCGACAATGTATTCGTCCTCCTCCGGAACTTCGATCTCGTGTGACGCCGTTCTGCCTTCGGGATTCACGATGCTCAAGCCGGGCCGCCGGTAGAATTCGTCGACGTCGATATCCAGTTCCTGTCCGTAGTCCTGGAGGCATCGAGTACATTCCATGCTCACTACTCCGCCTACCTTACCTTTCACCCGGATGCCGTCCGGGCTGCTTTCCAGCCACACGTCCAGCTTGAGATCCCCATCCTTGCCGCGCTCGTAAAGGCCGTGCTCGCCGACACCGACATCCAAAACCGCCGAAAACCTTTCCCTTGAAAACACCTTCCTCATGAGATTGGTTACGGAGACTTTCAGTTTGCGTGAATTCAATGTGTCTTTTATTCGAGACACCTCCCAATATATATAGGCATCAATCGCTCGAATAAAGCTTGAGAAATGATTAGAGGGGCGCTTTTCCTTACCAGATTCGTGACTATTATTTCCTGCCGGCCTGGCCTGATAGCGAAATGGGCCGGATGGGCAATCGCTTTACTCCAGCTCGAACTCCTGCGCTTCCTCGGTCTGCTCCGGTGTGCCTTGGAGCCTTTCCCTCGCGCGTTTTATTACCTCGAGGAGCTTGTAGCAGGTCACCTCGAGATTGGCCAGCCTCTCATCCGCGTAGTCCTCGGCCTCCAGCCTGATCTCCCTCGACTGTCCCTGCGATTCCTCGAGCATCCTCTCCGCTTCGGCCCTGGCGGCCTTTATAATTTCGGTCTCCTCTATCAGGCGCGATCTTTCCTGGACGGCTTCTTCCCGGATGCGGTCGGCCTCCTTGCGCGCTTCGTCCATCAACTCCTGCTTTTCCTTGACCATCCAGCGCGCCTGCTTCAACTCCTCCGGCAGCGAGCTGCGGAATTCATCCAGCAGCTCGAATATCTCGGTCTCGCTGACCATGACCGAGGATGAAAAAGGCACATGTTTACTCGAAACTATCAGGTCCTCTATCCTGTCTAGCTGTTGAAAGACGTCCATCTAGACCGCCCCTTTCTCCAGGCTGCTGAATTTTCTATTGAACATATCCGCCAATTCCCGTTCTATTTCAACCGGCACCAAACCCCTGATGGAACCTCCATAGGAAGCCACCTCCCTCACGGCGCTCGAGCTGACGAACGTGTATTCGGCACTCGCCATCATGAAAAACGTTTCTATCTCCTCGCCCATAGCCTGGTTGATCTGGGCCATCTGGAACTCATATTCGAAATCGCTGATCGCGCGCAGTCCCTTGACTATCGCCGTGGCACCCACGCTCTTCGCGAATTCCACGAGCAATGTGTCGAATGATTCTACATCCACGTTCGGTAGGCAGTCAGTGGCCGTTTTGACCATGTGCACTCTCTCCTGTAAATCAAAGAGCGGTAATTTATCCGCCCTCGCGGCCACCCCAACAATGAATCGGTCAAAGTGCCTGCTTGCCCTCTTGATTACGTCCAGGTGCCCATTTGTTATCGGATCGAAGGTGCCAGGACAAATCGCCACAATCATGTCGCCCGGCCTTCCTCTCCATCGCTTACATTATTTTCCTTATTTACATAAACATCCACCGCGGCCTCCCCGTACTTTCGCCTTTCCGCGAATCTCAACCCCTCCGGCGATCGCGGGGGCTCGCTGCGCAGTGGAGCCTCTATAATGACAACCGCCGATGGGGCCGACAAACCGCCTTCGGCGATAAGCTTCAGCATTTCCTGGCGATATTTCAAATCAATTCTAAAGGGTGGGTCTATAAAAATCAAATCAAAAGGAGGCTCCTTACCGCAGGCTTTACGCAGGTAATCGAGAACTTCCGCCCTTATCAGCTTGCCCCTCGCCGACATTTCCAGCCTATCTAAATTATCCTGAATGATCCTTATCGGCTCCCGGCCGCGGTCGACGAAGACCGCCTCTCGGGCACCCCGGCTGAGGGCTTCGAGACCGAGTGAACCACTGCCCGCGAATAGATCGAGTACGCGTGCGCCCTCGACCGATCTTCCCAGCATGCTGAAGACCGCCTCGCGCACGAAATCTCTCATGGGCCGTGTCGTCCGGCCCTTGGGCGCCTTGATCGTGCGACCGCGCGCCTCTCCTGCTATGATCCTCATGGTTTTATATTCTACGGAGGAGAACAAGTCGGGGGCAAATGATTGGTCTGCGCCTTTTCGATGTCGAGGCCCAACCCATGTTGATGTTGAGGCACGACCCCAAGGTTAACATGTTGATGTTGAGGCACGACCCCAAGGTTAACAACCCCAAGGTTAACACGACCCCAGGGTTAGGGGTTGGCGGAGGTAAGGGCGGCGCGAATTACGTAACGATAGGGCGGGTGAAAGGTGGGGGAAGGCCGGCCGTCAGGGCCCGAGCAAACGAAGATGGTAAGCATGGGATAATCCTGCTCGTCCAGTATCCACATATCGCTTTCTGAAACCACCATCGTTTCATTGATTTGGTATACATATGTTCGCCCGGCGTAGCGTACCCGCATCTCGGCTCCCGCTTTCAGCTCCTGCAGGTGGTTGAAAGGGAAGCTTATCTGCGCGCTGGCATGGGCCATGAGCACCAGGTTGCCCGCCCCCGGACGCCCGGCTCCGGGATAATGACCGACTCCGAATCCCAGGGCGCTCACCACTCCCTGTGCGTCCTTTCCCTCCAAAATGCCCTCCTCGAATGCCATATCGGGAACGGCCAGATAGCTCGCATCATTCCTCGTCGTGAAATTCATCTCGAGCCCGTCCGCACAGATTTCAGAGTCAAGGTCGTGCGCCTTGCCCGCCTGCAGGCGGAAAGTGTATTGCCGGTCGCCTTCCAGCAAGCCGGAGGGCACGATCAGGCATTCCGCCTCCCCCGAGACGGTGAAGGCAAGCGGCGGTTCGAAGGATACCGCTTCGGATATGCTGGAGAGGTCCATCGGGCGGTCGAAAGAGAGGGCCAGTGTGATATCCCTTCCAACCCCTTGCGACTGCGATGGTGTAATCCTCATCAGGCGGGGTGCGCCGGCTGCCGGCGAATCTCCAGCGTAAGTTGCAGCCGGACCGAGAGAGACGAACAACAGGCAGACCAGGATCGTCGCCGCCAGCGATTGCTTCACGCAACTCGTCCTCAGCAATATAATCAGCCTCCTCAGCCGATTATATCAATGCTCGCTTGAGGTCAGGCATGGAAGAGCCAGTCGAGGCTCTCTCCAAAACGCCTCCCGACTTCAAAGCGAAGCAAGCAATGCCTTGGGTCTTCGAGACCCGGGTCCTTTTCCACGATCTCGAAAGCGTCGGCGCGGGCCTTTAGAAGCAGATTGAAGTCCTTGATGAGTCGCGCCACTCGCAAGTCGGGCATGCCTGACTGCCGAGTGCCGAATAAAGAGCCCTCGCCGCGTATCTGCAAGTCGGCCTCGGCCAGTTCGAAGCCGTCTTCGATCCTGGATATGGCCCGCATGCGGCTTTTCGATTCCTCGCTCTCCCCATCGAAGATAAAAATAGCGTGTGATTTGTACTCGCCCCTTCCCACCCGTCCCCTCAATTGATGCAATTGTGAAAGGCCGAACCTGTCCGCATTCTCGACCATCATCACCGTCGCATTAGGTATGTCGATACCCACTTCGATCACCGTCGTCGAAACCAGGAGTTGCACGGTACATTCCCGGAACCCCTCCATCACTTCATCCTTCTCGGACTTCGCCATCTGGCCGTGGAGAAGTCCTATGGTAAATTCTGGGAATACCTTCTTGAGATCCTTCGCCTCCTTCTCGGCCGCCTTGGCCTCGACAGCGGGGGAAGCGTCAACCAGGGGGCAGACGACAAAGGCCTGCCTCCCCGCCTCCAACTCGCTGCGGATGCGGTCATAGGCGCTGTGCCTGCCCTCCGGTCCCGCCGCTATCGTCGCCGTTCCCGCCCTGCCGGATGGGATCTCGTCGATTGCGGAGACCTCGAGATCACCGTATAAGGTGAGGGAAAGGGTACGCGGTATGGGGGTGGCCGTCATTATCAGGGTATCAGGGTAATCGCCCTTCTCCTTGAGGAGCATCCGCTGGCGCAAGCCGAAGCGCTGCTGTTCATCAACCACGATAAGACTGAGGCTTTTGAATTCCACGTCCTCTTGAATGAGAGCATGGGTTCCGAGCATGATATCCAATTCGCCGCTTCTTGCCGCCTCCAGGATCTCTTTTCGCCGGGCCGCAGGGGTATTACCGGTGAGTATTTCGACCCGCAGATCGAGAGCCCCGGGAAGGAGATTGGTGAGATTGCGGAAATGCTGCTCGGCAAGGACTTCAGTCGGCGCCATCAGGGCACCCTGATGGCCGCTCTCCTTGCTGAGAAGAAGGGCAAGAAGGGCCACCACCGTTTTCCCCGAACCGACTTCCCCCTGCATCAGCCGGTTCATCGGATAGGACAAAGACATGTCGCTTGCTATCTCGGAAAAAGCTCTTTCCTGAGCCTTGGTAAGAGCAAAGGGCAAGGCCTTCTTGAAGGATCGAATCAAGCTTCCCGGCTGTTCGTGCGCTATACCCGTCGTCGTCATGCGGAAGTGCCGGCGGCGGAGGGCCAGAGCGACCTGCATCACCAGCAACTCGTCATATGCCATGCGCTGGCGGGCGCGATTGAGTCGGCCGAGGGATCCCGGGAAGTGCATTTCCCTCAGCGCCTGTGTGCGCGACGGGTAACCGCGAATAAGCCTGATATCCATGGGGAGATGGTCCGGTATCTCCCCGCAATGCTCCAGGCATCGCATAATCACCCGCCGAAGCATTGCCGCGCTCAGCTTCTGCGAAGCGGGATGCAGCGGGATGATCCGCCCGGTGTGCAAGGTCTTGCGGCCGACCTCGGTCTGGTCCTCGAGGATATCGTAGGCCGGATTTATCATCTGCAGCCGCCCGAGGCGGAATTGAACCTTGCCGGAGAAGACGACTTCCGTTCCCGGCTGCAAGCGATCCAAATGATAAGGCTGATTGAACCAGGTACCGTAAAGGTAGGCACTACCATCGTAAATCGCGACGCTTGTAATGGTGCGGTTACGTGAAATGCGATTGAGGTCGGTGCTCCGAACGGTACCGACCACCGTCGCATCTTCACCGATTTTTATATCGCCTATGCGGGAAAGCTTGCGCCTGTCGAGATAACGGCGCGGAAAATGGTAGAGCAAATCTTCAATAGTGTTTATACCCATGGACTGCAGGTAGTGCAGGAAGGTCTTACCGACGCCCTTTATCTCGCCTACGCCGGCATCCAGAATATTCCAGTTCTTTTCCAACTCTCGGACGCGCCGCTCGGCCGGCTCGGCCGCCTTCGCCTTGGCACTGCCGTGATGCTTACTCGATACCGAAGATATACTGATAGACCGGTTGCCCCCCCTCTATCACCTCCGGTTCGAGACCCTTTTCCCCTATGAAGTCCAGGATCTCGCCATGGTCGGCTTCGTCCGCCTCTTCGCCGATGATTACCGTGACCAGCTCGTCCTTCGGCGACATCATCTTTTCAAGCAGTTTTCGCGCGGCCTCTTTGGCCGTACCCGCGGCGGAGACTATGTCGCCCTTAAAGAGACCGATGTAATTTCCCTTCTTGATCTTGCCGCCCTTATACTTGCTGTCCCTTACAGCTGCCGTCACCGCCCCGGTCTTAACGCTCTTCATGGCCTTGGTCATCCTGTCGCGGTTGGTCTCGAGGTCCGCGCGGGGGTCGAAAGCGACCAGCGCGGCGAAGCCTTCGGTTATCGAACCCGATGGCACCAGTGCGATTTTCTTATCGGAAAGTTCCTTGGTTTGCTCGGCGGCGAGAATGATATTCTTATTGTTGGGAATAACAATGATGTTCTGCTGCGGCAGCGTCCTTATGGCCTTCAGTATCTCAGCCGTGCTCGGATTCATACTCTGGCCGCCTTCCACGATATGGTTGACGCCCATCGAAAGCAGCACTTCCTTTATGCCGTCACCGACCGCCACAGCAACCACTCCAACCAGCTTCCGGCCTGCGGCCTCGCGGCCCGAACGCGCGTCCTCGGCCTGCAGCTTGAGATCGGTTATATCCACGTCGCTCAAACGCCCGATGTTGGATGATTCCTCGATGACCTTTCCAAGCTCGTCGGTGTGCACGTGCACCCGGTAGGTTTTGTCGCCTCCCACCACCAGCACCGAACCCCCAATCTTGTTAAGGGTTTCTCTCAAGCCTTCGATCTTCGAATCCTTGCCCTGCAGAATGAACTGGGCTTCGTATCGATAGTCCTCGGCCTCGATTTCGGCAAGGCCGGCCCCGGCGTACACGATTTCCCCTTCGATGTTGCCCAGATCCTGCCCGGTGAGATGGGCTAGAATCCCCTCGAAAATGGCAAGCAAGCCCCGGCCCCCGGCATCCACAACGCCTGCTTCCTTCAATACCGGAAGCATGTCGGGCGTATGTTCGAGCGTCTGCCTGGCCTGCTCGACGATGATATTGAACCAGTCCTCGAGCTGCCTGTAGCCCTCCCTTACGCGTATTCCCTCCTCGGATGCTTCCCTGACCACGGTAAGTATTGTTCCCTCGACCGGTTTCATCACGGCCCGATAGGCGACGTCGGAACCATGGCTCAAAGCTTCGGACATAACGTCCACGTCCACGCTTTCCTTGTTGGAGATGATGTCGGTCATGCCCTTTAGGATCTGGGATAGCACCACGCCGGAATTGCCCCGCGCCCCCATCAGGGAACCGCGTGACATCGCCTGGCATACGTAAGCCATATCTACGTGATTGGAATTTCCTAATGCCTCCCGGACGGCCTGCATTGTGAGTAGCATATTGGTGCCCGTATCGCCATCCGGCACCGGGAAGACATTCATGGCGTTTATCTCTTCCTTATGTAGTTTTAATGCCTCGATGGCACTGTTTATGAGACCAACGAAATCGGCAGCCTCAAGCCGCTCAACCAAGCATTACACCCCCGTATGCGGGTTCAAGGCACTCTCACACCCTGGACGTGGACCTGGACCTCGTGCACCTTGAGCCCTGTAGAGCTTTCGACCATGTATTTGACCTGCTCGATAAGGTTGTGGGCCACCTCAGTGATATTTATACCGGCTTCTACGATTACGAAGAGGTCGAAGCTCACCTCTTCTTCATTGCGTTTCAGCCGAACCCCCTTGCGAAGACTATCCCTTCCCAGGAGGTCGGCGACTCCTTCGTGAAAACTCTGGCTGGCCATGCCGACAATCCCATAGCAGCGCGTGCAGGTAATACCGGCAATGTCGGCAACGACATCGTCGCTGATGATGATGCTTCCCAATCCTCTATCCTGGTCGTCTTTTTCAGCCATCTTCCCTACCCGAATCTCGTTAACCGGCGGCCGGAATAGAATGATTATAACAATCGCTAGAGACTAAAACACCCGAAAGCCCCGCTGGATACGCTCCTTTTATATTGTCATGCCGGGGAGCTTCTGGTAACATAACGCCTGTATTTGAGGAGGTATTCTAAGTGTCGAAGATATGTGACGTATGCGGAAAGAAGCCAAGCTTCGGCTTTAATGTCAGTCACTCCCACCGTAAGACCAAGCGCAGGTGGAACCCTAACGTACAAAAGGTAAGGGTCCTCGTGGACGGCAAGCCCGGCCATATGACGGTTTGCACCAAGTGTATAAAGGCCGGCAAGGTCCCCCGCCACTGAATAACGGGTTGAAGCTTAGACGAAAGGAGCGAGCCTGGCCCGCTCCTTTTTCAATTTTTCTTTGCTTTCCCGACTGCAAAGTGATGATACTCAAGCCCGACCACGCCTATAGTTTGCTCCCTATCGAGTCCGCCGCCTTTTCGATACCCTCTATCTCAAGATCGAGTTCGGTTAAACGCGCGTAATCAGGATTGCTCGCCAGTTGCTGCAAATCCGGCGTTGTACCGGCCGGGAGCGATTGAATGTAAGAAGTTATGCTCGTGATGAGATTCTCATAAGCCATAACCCTTTGACCATCGAGATCGATCGCCTGCAGCATCTGGGACGCATAATCCTTATAATCCTGCACGCCACTGAGAGACGAGATGGCCGTATATTGCTGCTTTGCTGCCGCATCGCTCGTGGTGATCGTATCGAAGCTATCCTCGAATTTCTTAATCAGAGTTGTTGCCGCCGTACCTTGCAGCGAGGAAAGGTCTCCGGACATTATCGCCGTTGTGACCTGGGTCTGTAAGTCCTGGATCGTCTTCCATTCATCCTTCGATAGCTGCCAGCTCGCGTCTCCGTCGGTCTTGTGTTGCTTCGCGGTGTCTTTGTCCTTGTCGCCGCCGCAACCCGCAATGAAAGCAACCAGGGACAACGCGAGGGCGGCGGCCAATGCGATGACCAAAATCTTCCTCATGCTCTACCTCCTCCTATTTTTCATCTTGATTTTCTTCCTAATATTTCAATTGTCTTGAACCTTTTCCCTTTTTGGGCCATTCGGTTAATCGAGCGCCGGCACCTGAAGGTTTAGTAATTTGCCGCCGTTTCGCAGGTCGAGGATGCTTACGATCCCATTCTCCAGGACGCCGACCGAAGGAATCTCGTTTCCCGTGGGAAGGGACGGACTTCCCGGGTTGCAGACGAGCAATGAACCATGATTCCAGACACCATGAATGTGGGTATGGCCGCGTACCAGGAGTTGAACCGAATAGCCCGTCGCCATCTCGACCAACCCGGCATCGCCCATGCCATCTCCGTGGGTAACCATGATTTTCAAACCATCGACTTCACAGAGGACATAGGGGGACATTATGGGATCCGCGATCGCCAACTGGTCAACATCGGAATCGCAATTGCCCCGAGCGTGGAGGATAGGGATCGGGCACTGGTTCATCTCGTCCGCCAGCCTTTTGGGATCGTAGTCTTTTAATATGGGATTGAAGACGCCGTGGTAGAGGTGATCGCCGGCGTGAAGGATGAGGTCACATGATTCGAAAAGCGCCAGGGCCTGCCGCCAAGCCGCCACATCACCGTGCGTATCACTAATAAGTCCGACCTTCATAACATTTCCCTTCCTCTCGGCCTTCCCAGGATCTTTCCCCCATCCGGCAGAGTCCAGAGGGTCCCGGACGGGATGTAGCCATAGCGACTCTTTCTTCCGCCCTTAATGACAGCAAACCGGTTGAACGGCTCCCCTGCCCTTGCCCACCTGTATCGCATTCTCGAGCGCCCGTGCCACGTCTTGCTTGGCGTTTTCCACCGCCGAGAGAATGCTTTCGCCCAGGGCCAGTCGTGAGCATATCGAGGCTGAAAAAACGCAGCCGGTTCCATGATCATCGCCGGTTATGACTCTGGCGCCACCGAGCTCAAGCATCCGCTCGCCGTCGTAAAAAATATCAATGGCGTTTTCGCCACCGAGATGCCCGCCGGTTACCACCGCCGCTTGCGGCCCCATTTCCCTTAACATCCGGGCGGCCTTCCTCATATCCTCCAGGCCCGCGATTTCGAGACCGGTGAGCGCCTGGGCCTCTCCTATATTGGGTGTAACAACGGTAGCCAGAGGCAATAGGCGATCACGCAAGACGGCAATCCCGCCAGTATCGATCAAGCGCTGGCCTGTCGTTGATAGAATCACCGGATCGACGACCAGGTTCTTCGAATCATGCCGGGCCAGAATCTCCGCCACTGCTTCCATTATTCCCTGATTGGCGAGCATGCCTGTCTTTGCAGCGGCCACCTTGAAATCCGAAAGGACGGCGGTCAGTTGCGATAAGACCACATCGGGGGGAAGGTCGTAACGGCTCACAACTTCCCTCGTATTCTGAGAAGTGATGCTGGTTATCGCACAGGTTCCATGCACTCCAAGTGTAAAAAAAGTCTTGAGATCGGCCTGCACCCCGGCGCCTCCCCCGGAATCGGATCCGGCTATGGTAAGCACTACCGGCAGCTTCACCATTTAAGCTCCCCCGAAATGGTCGTAACCAGTTTTTTCCAACTGCATCATGCGCCCGGAAGCATCCAATACGGTCACCCCCGAGCCCTGCGTTATCTCCCCGATGCGAACCAGGCCTATCTCCGCCCGCATCGCGAGGGCATTCTCTTCATCCGCAATAACGATCAACTCGTAATCCTCGCCGCCCGATAACGCGGCCCCAAGTGCATCTTCATCCAACTCCCGTGCGGTTTCAAAAGCCGCCGCTGAGATGGGAATCTCCTGCGCCATTATGCGCGCCCCCACCCCGCTTTCTTCGCATATATGGCCGAGGTCGCGAAGGAGACCGTCACTTACATCTATGGCCGCCGCCGCGCCAAGCTCCAGGGCTCGCTTGCCCTCACGCAAGCGAGGTTCGGGGTACAGGTGTTTCCTGGCGCAGGCGTTCTCCCCGCCTCCGCCCCGCTTCAACCAATCAAGCCCGATGGCGGAATCTCCCAAGGTGCCCGTAATCATTATCGATTGCCCCGTGCCGGCGCCGGCACGGGTAAGGAACGTTTCGCGGGGCAGGCCTCCAATCACTGAGACGGATATGAAGAGCTGCCGGGGCGAACGCACAATATCGCCGCCGACTATACGGCAGGAGAATTTCTCGCCGCATTTCATCATGCCTTCATAGAGGTGATTTATATTCTCGACTTCGATATCCTCCGGCAGGCCGAGCACCACCAGTGCGAAAGAAGAGGGGCAGCCGCCCATGGCCGCCAGGTCGGAGATGTTGACGGCGAGTGATTTGTAACCGAGGGCGCGCCAGGAGACATAGGCTCGATCGAAATGCACCCCCTCGACCAAAGCGTCGGTAGTGAAAGCCATGAGCTCTCCGCCCGGGGCTCGGAAGACGGCGGCATCATCGCCGGGGGGAAGAATGATATCTTCCCGATCTCCCGAAAGTATCTTCCTGAGCTCGGCTATCAGCCCGAATTCGCCGGATTCCGATACTCGCACGGCACAGCCTCCAGCTTCTCAATCGCAAGCCACTATTTCCTCCCGGCCCAAGTACTCGCCAATGAAGCGCATAGCACAAAAATCGCCGCACATCGTACAGGCGTTCTCGCCCTCAACCTGGCGCTCCCCAAAAAGGCGTCTCGCCTTTACCGGATCGAGTGCCAGCTTCATCTGGGCCTCCCAGTCGAGTGCCTTCCTGGCCCGGCTCATGCGAAGATCCCAATCCCTGGCTCCCGGAAATCCCCGCGCTACATCGGCTGCATGGGCGGCGATGCGGGTGACGATAACTCCTTCCCGCACATCGTCCTCGGTCGGTAAGCCCAGGTGTTCCCGCGGGGTTACGTAACACAGGAAATCGGCACCGGAGAGTCCCGCCAGGGCCCCGCCTATCGCTGCCGTGATGTGATCGTAGCCGGCGGCCACATCCGTGACCAGGGGACCCAGGACGTAAAAAGGCGCTCCCCCGGTTATCGCCTTGGCCATTCGAATATTAACCTCAACCTCATTCAGCGGAACATGCCCGGGGCCCTCCACCATACATTGCACTCCCGCCTCGCGGCAGCGCTTGACCAGTTCGCCCAGCACCATCAGTTCAGCCACCTGCGCGGGGTCCGTCGCATCCTCTATGCATCCCGGCCTCAATCCGTCCCCGAGCGAGAGGGTGACTTCATGGGCTCGTGCAATATCGAGCAAACGATCGAATTCCGAATACAACGGGTTTTCCTTTTGATGCTGCAGCATCCAGCCGGCAAGGAATGCTCCGCCGCGGCTTACGATATCCGCGACGCGAGGATTTGCGCGCAAAGTCTCGAGCACCTTCATGGTCACACCGCAATGCACGGTTATAAAATCTATGCCTGACCGGCAGTGGTCCTCGATGGCCCGAAACATGTCGTCCGGGGTCATGTTTATTATGCCGCCCTTTTCTTCCTGCGCCCTCACGGCGGCCTGGTATATGGGCACCGACCCCACGGGCACCGGAGAATTCTCAAGGACCGCTTCCCTGACCCGATCGATTGGTCCCCCGGTTGAGAGGTCCATTACCGCATCCGCCCGCGCATCTATCGCCGAGCGAAGCTTGGCCATCTCGTCCTCGATTCCCGCGTAGTCGATCGAGGTGCCGATATTCGCATTGACCTTGACCCTCGAACCGGCACCGATCACGCAGGGCTTCTGCATGTAACGTCCCCTGTTATAAGGGACGGCCGCGGTCCCATTCAACATGGCCTCCACCAGGTCGCCGACCTGGAGACCCTCGTCGCTGGCAATCTTTTCCAGAGTCGCCGGCACATCGCCGCGTCTCAACGCCTCGAGTATGGTCCTGTCGGCCATTATCGCTTCCTCCCTTTGCCGTACGAATCTACCAACCGCCGCAGCCCGCGCACCGATTCCTCCATATCCGCCGCCATGGTCACAGCGGAGATGACGGCCACGCCGTCGGCGCCCGCTTCAAGAACGCTCTCCGCGTTATCGTGGTTGATACCACCGATCGCGACGATGGGAATCCTCACCGCCCGCCTTATCAGGCGCAACCCCTCGAGCCCTATGGGCGGCGCCGCGTCTGCTTTGCTGGGTGTTTCGAAGATAGGGCCGAGTCCGATGTAATCAGCCCCCTCCTGCTCCGCCTTTTCCGCCTCCCTTATATTGCTTGCGGATACACCGACCAGCATCGCCGGTCCGCATAGAGAGCGAGTTTCACGAGGATCCAAGTCATTCTGCCCGACATGCACGCCGTCGGCTTTGGCGGCCACCGCCACATCGACCGTATCGTTTACTATAAACAGGCACTCGCTTCCATTATTATCCAGGAGGTTTCGCATCTCCAGGGCCGTTTGCAGCAGCTGCTGCGTGCCCGCCTCCTTTTCTCTTATCTGGATGGCGTCCGCACCGCCTTCCAGGGCGGCTCGCGCTATGTCCAGATGGCCTCTACTTAATTCGGGGTAGTCCCCGGTTATCAAGTAAAGCCCCAGTTTGAGTTGCTTCATCCTCTCTCCTGTATTATTCCCGCATTAAAAATACCGCTCCCCGATACGGGAAACGGCATGAACATCGATCGGCTCCACGTTTCCCACGCTGGCATTATCCAGGTCGGGTCCGGAGGGTATCCTCTCAGCTCCCGCTCGGGGGCACCCCTACATGGCGTTTATACAGTTTTTGCCTGCATTCTGATCATAACCGATTCTCCACAAAGCCAGCTAGCGATTGCTCACCATTCAGATATAATCTATTAAAAAGGAGGGCTGAAACATGCCAGAAGAAGAGCAGGAGAAAAAGACGGCGTCCAAGAAGGCCGCGAAAAAATCCGAAAAACCGGCGGAGCCAAAGGCGGAGGAGACAACGCAGCCGGAGGAAGCCGGTGATCTCGAGGAGGAGCAGGGGGCCCAGACCCTGGCGGAAGAATCCGGAAGCGAAACCTTGGAGGCAGAACCCGAGGCAGGTGCGCCGGATGAAGAGGAGTTGAGTGACGAGGAACTACGCCAGATGGTCGAGGAAAGTCTGGAAAGGGTGACTATGGCGGATATCGTGCTTAATATGATGAACCAGCTGGCGAGCATCGGCTACCTCAAGATGGGTCTGCCCGAGAACGTCAACCAGAAATACCAGGATTTCGACCAGGCCAAGCTTGCCATCGATATACTCGACTCCATGCTAAAGGCCTCGGAAGGAAGAATTCCCGAACAAGCAAGTAACGCTTTCAGGGGAACGCTTGCCAATATGCAGCTGAACTTCGTGCAGTTGAAGGCGCATTCGTAAGCCTTGATTTCAATCCGGGGATATGCCGTCCAGTGCATCCAGGCTAACCAGGACTTTGTCCCGTTCATGCCTCTCCCCGGCCAGCGTGCAGCTGACCTCCTCGAGAACCAGGAAGCCGGCGGCATCTATCCCGACCATTGTGCCCCGGAAATAGTGCCCGCCGGATGTCCATACCATAACTTCATTGCCGGGCTTGTCCCCCAATAGACGCTTATACCCCTCGATTTCCGCCAAGGCCTCTCACACTCCTTCCTTGAGCTTTTCCAGGCGCTTGCGCGCCCGCCCATCGTGTGGTTTGTAGTATAGGTAATCTTCAAGGTCATGTCTCGCTTCATCTACGCCCCCGAGTTCGGTCCAGGCCAAAGCCCGCTTGTAATAGGCGTTGGCGTAATCCGGATATAGCTCGATGGCCTTTGAATAGTCTTCCACCGCCAAGTTGAAATCCCCTGCATCGGCCTGTATTTCGCCCCGGGCCGTATAGGCGGCGGCAAAATCGGGTTTCAGGTGTATCGCCTGAGTCAGACTGTCTTTGGCCTGCTCGTATCTCTTTATTCTCCCCAGCGCGATGCCCAGATTATAATGGGCACTGACAAAGCCGGGGTAGAGTTCGACGGCGCGCTCATACATGGCAACGGAGTCCTCGAACTGGCCTTTGGAGTCGAGGAGTTGGGCTCGTGAATTGATGTCCGCGGCTTCTTTGATGGCTTCGATGCGGCCCCTGGAAAGGGCGAAACCGCAAACGGGACAGTTATCGACTCCGAGGGGTATCTCCTTCGCGCAGTTGAAGCAACGGGTCGTTTCGGGCAACTTTGCGTCCCCCTTAAAAGAATGGCGCCCTTGGGGAGATTCGAACTCCCGCACGTGGCTCCGGAGGCCACTGCTCTATCCACTGAGCTACAAGGGCACTGATACCCCTAAAAATTGCATTCTCATACTATCAATGTGGATTTGGCTTTTCAATTAAGACTGCTGACCGAGAATAGCTTAAAAAGTATAAGCTGCATTGGATTTGAGTGGGGTCGGCGCCTCAAGCATCAACATTTTCCAATTTCGGAAGGGTTTGAAGTAAAGACATCAGGAAAATATTGATGTTGCAGGCCCGAACCCCCACGCCTTCTCGGTCAGCCTGTAAGTGGGAGGAACCTGAATAGATCCCTTTCATCCTTGCGCGCAATGGCGCCTGCTTCCTCCAGGATTACCAGATGGCCGAGGGCCTCCTTCAAGGCCAGGAAATAATCGACTCCCGGCGGCTGTCCCGGTACCTGGGGAAAGAGCTTGACGGCAACCTCCCACACCGTGGAATTTCCTTCCATCACAGCTTCCCTGGTGCTTTCGAGCCTGCGCTCATGATGCAGTAGATTGAACCCGATCCGCCTCGCCACCTGCTTTATGGCTCTACCGTGGCCCGGAAAGGCGCGGCTAATCTCGTAGTCTTTGAGGAGCTGAAGCGATTCGATGAACTGGCCGAGACCGGTGATGCGGCCGTCCCGCGGCGGCCAATATAGCTCCGGGTTCGGGGTGATGGACCGCATGAGATGATCCCCCGAAAAGAGAAGCCCGCGCTTCCGCTCGAAATAGCACAGGTGCCCGGCCGTGTGTCCCGGAGTGTGGATAGCCTCGAGTTCGTAATCGCCGGCCGGAATGAGCTCTCCACCCTGCAGGGATGAGCTGAGAGGACAAGGCTTGATGAGGTCCAACCAGGGCTGCATGCTTTCGAAAACCTGCCTGAGCATCTCTTCCGGAAATCCGAAGGAAGGAGCAATCGAAGCATACCTTTCATATTCACCAGCCATATGCTCCCTTCCGCCCTCCATACGCTCCCTTTCCAACTCGTGCGCCAGCACCTCGGCTCCGGTAATATGGGCGATGCGACCCGCCAGCCCACAGTGGTCCATATGGGAATGGGTTATCAGAATGCGCGAGAGGCTATCGACACCAAGGTAATTGAGGCAGCCGGTTACCACCTCTTCGAGCGTGGGATGATAGGGTCCGGTGTCGATGAGGGTCGGTTCCTTCCCCAGCAAGACATAGAGGTTGAAGTTCTTGAGATCGTGGGGGATCGGGATATCGATATTATAGATATTGTCCCCGATCGGTTTGACGATCGAGCTGTAGTCGAAACGGCCCGATCTCATCCCACCGCAACTGTCTCTAGGTAGGGCTCCCAGGTGGGATGAATATCGCCGGCCTGGCTGAAAATCCATATGTGGTCATTGGGCTCGAAAGGCTTACGGAACAGCCTGAGGCCGGATTCTGCGGGAAGCTTATTCATCTTCTTGGTATTGCAGCGCCGGCAAGCCGCCACTACATTTTCCCAGGAGTGTTGACCGCCTCGGCTGCGAGGAATAACGTGGTCGATGCTCTCCGCTTTGCCCCCGCAATATTGGCAGGTATGTTTGTCACGGATAAATACGGCCTTGCGGCTGAGTGAAACCGAACGGTACGGAACATGAACCAGGTAAGCGAGACGAATCACCGACGGAAAGTTCATCTTCATTCTTTCCGAACGGATTTCCCCCTCCCTTTCCTCGATGACCTCTGCCTTTTTCTTAAGGACGAGCACAACAGCCCGCTTGACGTTGACCAGATTCAAGGGCTCATAGGAAGCATTAAGAACTAAAACTCCTGCCATCGTTTCCTTTTCAAGCTTGACAACCACACTTAGTGATAATGATAAACTATGGCGCTGACAATTGAACAGGTGAACGGTCATGCACTTTCGCTAATAACTTGCCCTACGCTTTGACTCTCCAGCCTTATCATCAGTGCATCTCAATCAACGGTGCCATCAGAAAGCAATTGAAGCCCGGCGAGAAGACGGGCGGCGGCTATCTCGGCCAATATCGAGAGGTCTTCCGTCGGCAGGTAGTTGGGGGCGGAGATATCAAAGAGGACGCGGGCCGAGGCGGGAAATTCCTCGTCCTGTTCGTTGAAGATGATGAGGAGGGGAATGTGGGGGAACGCTTCCCAGGCGAGTGCGATGTCCCCGGCGATTTCAAGGGTGCGCGCATGACGGTCTGACCACTCCCGGAGGGCCTGCAGCCGGCCGGCCAGCCCTAATGAAAGTGGTCTTTCTACCTCTGCAACGAAAGCAGGCTCGTGGTAGCGCGCACCGGGAAGGTCCCGGTAGGCCACCCACTCATGCCTTACAGGGGTTCCGTCCGCTTGAATCAGATAATGAAGGCATATCAAAGCTTCCGTATCCGTCACCCCGCGCCTATCGACGCGCTCAACCAAACCGGCAGGATACGATACTTTCAGGAATTCATCGAAAAATGGGACTTCGAATGCCGTTTCGGAAAAATCGTAGACGGTACCCGAACGTGAAGCCATCCAGGTGGGATCGAGAAGGCTTATTTCGCGGCGCGCTTTTTCAAGTGCTTGCCTGAGGTTTTCGGAATGGCTCTCTGTCATATATTATTCTCCGACCCGATTTATTTATTACTCATTTTATTCCCCACAAGCGATGCATTTGAGGAATCACCCGCACATCATTGAAATAAGCAGAAGCGATTCCATGCAATCTTATCGCCCTATCGAGGGCAATGCTGCCGTCCGCTGAAGTGGCCGGCTGCAAAACGAGGGTCACCGACCGGGATTCCCGTGAGAGGAAAGCGCACATTTTCGACAATTCATCCTCGCCGCTCTCAGGGGTTATTACCATTTTAAGGAATATATTAGCTATGGCTGCTATTTCGAGGAAGCGCACATGTTCGGCGAAGAGGTCCTTGCCCCCTTGAGAAGACGGCAGCTTTATATCCATTGCAATCCAATCAATGTGAGGTAAGAGGATCTTGAGTTCCTCGTATCGTGTCCCATTCGTTTCGAGGTAGATCGGCATCCCCTGCTGCTTGAGCAGGGGCAGCAACGCGGTTAATTCCTCCGCCTGCAACAGCGGTTCTCCTCCAGTCAAGCTCACCGAATGCATGCTCGGCTTCCAAAGCTCCCCCACCAGCCTCGCCGTTTCCTCAACATCAATAGGATTTGGCAGTGTCTGCTTATTGCCCTCGGCATCTGGGATCGTAAATGTGTCGCTCTTGATCCTGGCCTCCGTGGTGTCGCAATAATCGCATGCGAGGTTGCAGCCGGAGAGCCTCAAGAACACCTGGCGCACACCAAGCAACAGGCCTTCGCCCTGAAAGGATGGGAATATCTCATGCAGGTACAGGTGCCATCGCCTCGCTCGTGAAACTCAGCAGACCGGTCTTACCTTGCAGCGGTCCAGATCGATCCCCTTCACCTCGTTGATCAACCCCTGCAACACCTTGAGAATGAAATCGTCCACCGGAATGTCGAGATCCTCGAGGCCCAGGGTGGGAACCGGTGTGCCCCGGCTGGCCACGTTGATTCCGGTATGTATGAGGGTCGAGATCGGGGTGGCGGTAGCCACGGAGACGGTGAGCTTGCGGTGCTCTTCTTCCTCTTCTTCCTCCGCCTCCACCTCTATGTATAGTCCGTTGCCGCGCCTGCTTATGAAAAGCTCCGGCTTCAACTCCTCGATGACGTCCTTCATGATGCAGAGGAACAACCGCTGCAGAACAATCGTGCGGACCAGATCGGAATCAAAGAGCTCGACTACGAAATGGGCCATATCCTCGCTGAAGATCTCCGCGTGGTTCTTGCGGTCCTCCATGTCCACCAGGTCTTCCTCGAGCACACGGCAGGGCCCGCGAAAGGCGATGACCGAGTTGCCCTGGACATTGTGTTGCGAGAAAGCCCAAAGGGACTGCAGTTGAGAGCCGTCGTAGGTTATCCTCTTGCCCTTGATATACTTCCCTTTCATAATCCCCGCTTTCCTCGGAGCCTATATGACTGCCTTAATTTTCGGCGAAAAAGTCCTGCAACCTAACCGAATTCCCGGATCGCGCAGCCACCCTTTGCAAGCGCGCGCATGACTCGCAGGCGCCACACATGAGTTCGCCTCCCTCATAGCATGACCAGACCAGGCTGAAGTCCAGCCCTCTGGCCAGCGCTTCCTCGAAGATTCTGGCTTTGTCCCAATCGATTGTGAAGCTCCTAAGCTGCACTCCGGAAAGGGTGGAATAGGCGAGTGAGCGGTTGGCTTCCTCGATGAAGCCCGCCGAGTTGTCCGGAAAGGAAGCCGCCTCCTCGGCGTTCAGCCCCATTACCAGCCAGGGAACTTCCATTGCTTCGGCGACGGCAGCCCCCATGTTTACCAGCAGGCCGTTGCGGTTAGGCACCCAAACCGCCCGCATGGTTTTCTGCATCAGGTTTGCGTCCTCGAGGTCCGAGCAGGCCACTCGGGGCAAGGCCCTCTCCTCGGTGGTCAGCGCATCTTTTGAGAAGCCGGCGAGCCAGCCTGCATCGAGAACGATGTGCGGGGCGCCATGGCGGTCGCAAAGCGCCTTTGCCTTGGCGACTTCGCGCGCAGCCGCCCTCTGTCCGTAGTCTACGGTGACCGCCGCCCCGACTCCCCCCTTTTCCATAGCGATCAGGAAGTTGACGGCGGAATCGAGGCCTGCGGAGAGAAGGACCAGGTTACTCGCCATCCTATCCTTCTTCCCGGTAGACGGCTTTGGTATCCCGGGATTCGGCCACCGAAACCCAGGCCAGGGTCGCCCTGTGGGGGAATTCCCGTAGTTTGACGAGCAGCTCTCTATATATATAGGCCGCGATATTTTCCGAAGTGGGAGACAGCTCGCTAAAGGCATCCAGGTCGTTCAGGCAATTATGGTCGAAGGACTCGATCACTTCGCGCAGCAGCTTCCGCAAGTCGTGAAAATCCATAAGCAATTCCGACTCGTCCAGCTCGGAGCCGGTTACCGCCGCTTCGACCGTCCAGGTGTGGCCGTGCATCCTGGCACATGCCCCCTCGTAATTGAGGAGGTAATGAGCGGCGTCGAATCCGGCCGTAGCCCTTATCTCATACACTCGGCTTCCTTTCCTCGGCTTTGCTGCGGGCAAAGCAACAGCAGCCGGCTGATGCAACGAAATCCGGTTTGTCCGGCACGATGACCTTCGCCCCGGTTCGTTGCCCCAGCAGCTCGCGCAGGGCTTTATTGTAGGCGACCCCTCCGGTAAGGACCAGGGTCTCGAAATCGAAGCGCGAAAGCAACGGGAGCAGGCGGCGCAGCACGGCCTGATTCACACCCGCTGCAAGCCGCTCCATGTCGTGACCCTCCCCTATCAGGCCCACCAACTCCGTTTCTCCGAAGACGGCACAGGTGGACGAGAGTTCGACCGGATCCTCCCAGTAATTACCTATTTCTGATAGTTCAAGGCCCATAACCCGGGCCATACTTTCAAGGAACCTTCCAGACGATGCGGCACAGCGGTCGTTGGCCTCGAACCCGGTCATGCGCCCCTCCCGCAGCAGCAATGCCTTGGAGTCCTGCCCGCCTATATCGAGGATGACCGCATCCGATATTCCGGTTAGGTCCATAACCCCGGCGGCGATGGCTTCTAGTTCCGGCACCATTACCGCTCCATTCGCGAGCCTCGCCCGCCCGTAACCGGTGCATGCCAAGGCCGGGTCTTCCTCCAACCCGAGGATATCGCGGCGGAGCGAAGGTCCCTCCGGGCCGGGTTGCACGCAACGGCGATAGAATTCAGCCGTATCGTAGGGTCCCAGAAATTGGTACCCGGTCTCCTCATCTATGGCCACCTTGACGAATCGGCTGCCCAGGTCGATGCCGTAGAAGATCTTCATCTTGCGCTGCCTTTCAGCATCGAAACGAAATTTTCCATCCTCATCTTGGTCCGTGCATCGAGGCTGGTGCTGTTGTCCAGCTCGATTGTGAGTATCGGAATATTTAATGAACGGCGAAGGATTATGTCTTCCACCTGGCGGAAACAGAAGCTTTGAACGTAGTGGATAAGGCCGGCCGGCCTCCTTCTCTCTATTTCTCTTTTTATATCCTCTATGCGGTAGAAAATGGAATAGGGATAGCTGTAGAGCCGGTACTTTTCGACCAGGTCGGTAGTATCGAAGGGCAGGCTGAACTGCCGCTGCGTCTCGTTATAGACAACCCGGGCGCCGAGCTCTTCCAGGTAGCCATAGAGCCCGGGCGCGATGGGCGGCACTCCAACGTAGCCGAGGGGAAGCGCATCGGGGAGAGTCTCCCGGTTGCGCGCCTCGACCAGGAATAGGTCCAGGTGCTCCTCGAACAGATCGGGGTTTCCCTCCATATCGCTGCAGCTTATCTGCCAGATGTGATTTTCAAGTCCGGTTATGACCCCTGCCTCCCAGGTGAGGCGGTCTACCTCCGCCGCCTTTCGCCTGATGCGGTCGAGCCTCGCCATGGCTTGCGCAGCATCGCTTAATTCGATGCCCATCCGCGTGGCAAAACTTACCATCTGGTGATGCAGCAGGCCGTAGTCCCGCTCGTATGGATAGGCGAAGGGAATTACTTCCATGCCTTCCATCTGCAGGGTCTCCATCAGGGCATGCGTGTTGGAGCAGTCGCCCTGGGTTACCGCGACTACCGCTTCGAGGTCCTCCATTCGCCTGGCCGTGCTGTAGATGCCCTTTATCCAGGAGCAGAAATTGCGGGGGAAGCCGGCGAGCTCCGCTGCTTCCAGCAATTCCCTGTTATCATCGCTGGCCACGAAGACATTGTTCAAATCGACCGGTTCCTGGCCGGCTGCATATATGACCTCAATGGGCACAGTCGTCGTAATACCAATTTTCGCCATGGTAATGATGATAGCACTTGGTGTCACGTTGCCCGTTACTCCTATGGCTTTCCATCCAACGGACGCTGAGCCAGGAGAGCATTGCAGAGCTTCCTGGGTTACTGAATCTACTGCCTATTAGCACTTTATATATTTTATGGATTTTCTGGGATAATATTATGCAAACAATGATAAGGAAGTCGGTCACATGGAACACGAACAAGAATATTCAGAAAAAGATGTCCTCGACGAAATTGTAAATCGCCTGGTTAAAGCATATCAACCGGAACTTATCTATTTGTTCGGGTCTAAAGCGAGGGGAGACGCCGGATTCGATAGCGATTACGATCTTCTGGTGATCGTTGCTGATGACGCTCAGCCGGAACGCCAAAAAAGCCGACTGGCGTATGAAGTATTGTGGGGAACCGGAACAGCAGCAGATGTACTTGTCTGGACGCGAAACTATTTCGAAAGCCGCAAGCACCTCAAGGCATCCCTTTCAGCTACCGTCGTCGAAGAAGGACGTATTCTTTATGCCGCCTGATCCGATAAGGATTGCAGAAGTAAAAGCCTGGCTGACAAAGGCTGAGATAGATCAGCGGGCTGGTGAGTTTGAACTTACTGCGACTCCCCCAATCACCGCCGATATTGTCTTCCATGCGCAGCAACTAGTTGAGAAATCATTGAAGGCATTCTTGTCCTGGAATGATATCCCTTTTCGCAAGACTCACAACCTTGTTGAATTAGGTGAAAAATGTGTACAACTGGATAAAACACTTGAGGCACTGCTAAAAAGTGCCTCAACCTTGACTGAATATGCTTGGAAGTTCCGCTACCCCGGTGATATTGAGGATCCAAGTGAAGAGGAAGCCAGGGAAGCCGGACCTTGCAAAGCTGGTTTATGGTGCGATTCTGGAACGCCTATCCGAGGCAGAACGTCCTTGACTGACATCGCTTCTTAAGAGGTAACGAATCATTAAGGTGGAATCAGACGAATCGATCAAGCCAGTAATATGGAGGTGAGCTTGCATGCCGGTCCTTTTGACGGAGGAAAAAATGCGGGAGATTGCAGCCCCCTATCTGAAGCCCGGAGAAGAAATTTCGATTATCAGCTTTGCCTCACGTAAGGGCTTCTGGAAGAGCCTGGCATTCATTTTCACCCTCACCAATAAACGCTTCATTCTCTTGGAGACTGGTTGGACCTCCCATAAAAACATCAAGGATTTCAGGGAAATCCCGCTTGATGCGGAATTTTCCTATGGCATGAAGCGAGGCTCGACCCTTTCTGCGGCACCTGGGGAAGCTGCCTCAAAGGGCTTGCGGATGAATACTCTTTTTCTAGTGATGCCCGATGGGACAAAGGAATCCTTCACATTTCAAGACAGTGATAAGGATATCCCGGCGGCTATATCCGGCCTCCTAGGAAAGATAGGAAAACGGCAAGCCACCTAGTGTCAATTCAATTCGGGATAATTTTTGTTTAACCATTCCATCACGGCATCTCTCAGCCAGATCGCAAGACCCAGTATCTCTTTGACCTCGACATCTGAGGTCTCGCCCGAGCGCTCATAATCGCTTTTGTTCCTCTTTTTCCTGAACTGATCGAACTGTCCAATTATTTCCCTATCTGCCTGAATTGTAAATCTGAGGCTTTGAATAACTCGATAATGATGAGCTTCATGGGCGGCGCGATAGCCGGAGGCATAAAGGGCAATGGTGGCAGACTGGAGAGCAGCATTATAGGCGATGTTTAATCTCCAGTCTGCGCTAAGGCCTCTTACCTGACTGTCTTGGATGTCTCGCTCAACTACGTTCAGCAAGTCCAATATTTCGGAACGACTTGTGGCATGCTCAACCAACCATCCCTTTCTCAGCCAATTCCGCAAGCTCACTTTCGTCCCCTATCACGAAGATCTTGGATGCCCCATAGACTGAATCAACAAAATGATGCCCAGCCGATAGCTTCTCGCGAAACTCATCAACTCCATATACAATCGGGTTGATTTCTCGCCCTATCGCTTCCTGCGCTTTATCAAGTGCGGCAACAAGCTCTCGTAATGAAACCTTTCCGATTATCAGAAGGTCCACATCACTGGTGGCCCTATCCGTTCCGTCAACAATCGAACCATATATAAAGCCTATCCGTATTTTATCTTTCAGCACTGACAAAGCCGGACTTATGACCTCAGCAATGCCACCGGTTTTTACCATCATCGATTTTATCTCTGAAAAAATGGGCGCCTCCTTGTTTGCCTGGTAGAAGACTTGGTTTCCTATCACGGATCGCGTGATCAATCCTGCTTTTACAAGATTTGACAGTTCCCTTTGCACCGATCCTCTCCCTACCTTTACGATTCTTATGATTTCCCGGAGGTAGAAGGATTCCTCATCGTTCAAGAAAAGGAGAGAAAGAATCAATAAACGGGTTCTGCCGAAAAGAGCAGATCCG
>Ga0154635_119_pt2 | contig 104256 bp, 80 predicted proteins | sample Rifle2008BG13ft_FD_116064 | JGI IMG/M metagenome (GOLD analysis project Ga0154635, IMG submission 116064) | Solincola sediminis RBG_13_55_18
CGGCCGAAACCATATCCTGTTTGAACCTAGCGATATTGCCGGCGGTCAGACCCGAATCGAGCCCTGCCGCAAGCAAGTAAAGCAGGCCGTTCGAGGCATAGAGTGAGTAGGCCTCGCGGTCCCGGCTGGGAACCGAGTAGTCGGCACAGACCGCAAAATGATCGCCCAGCCACAACTTGTCACCCAGGCTTATATTGATCAGCCTTACACCGGCATCGCAATTCGTAATAAAGGTTTGGTCCGGAACATTCTGTGCCTGTGCCATCTCACGCGCCGCCCGGTAGGCCCCCAGCTCCTTCACACCCAGATAAGTCTGGTTTCGACTGTTTTGAATTGCGGCGGAACCCTGGTCGATGGTGTTAGCGGTGTTCAGATCGGCAAGGCCGTCGCCGTCGGTGTCGCAGGCGAATAGGAAGTTGACGTAATCCCGAATGTAGGGGAATTTTGTCTTCATAAAGGCGGTATTACCCGTGGATTTCCAGTAGCTGTAGAGCAACAGGATATAATTGGTATTTTCTTCCACGGGCATATCATGTGGATAAGCCATACCGGTTGCCTGCGCGACCGCTCCCATATCATGGGAGAGATACGCCCCTTGCGCATTGGCCTTAGAAAAGAGGGGCCATTCGCCGAGCAGTTTCTGCAGCAGGTCCGGCCAGAAATAGAGGTAGAACCAGGCGTCGTTGTATTCGACATCAATGGTTGAGTGAAACATACAGGGAGTGCCTTCCCAGACGCTGAACCACTCGCTACCGGAGGTGTTATAGCACCACCAGGTGTTGCAGAGGAAGCTTTGCAGGGCATAGGCCATGAGGTCTTGTCCCGACTGAGGCAGCCCGGTCGAGTAAGGGTCGAAGAGCAGGCCGTCGAAAAAGTTGCTCTTGGCCCAGATATCCGCCCGGCTGCCTACGGCGTAATCCGCCACCGCATCTATATTAGCCAGGTTCGGCCCGGCGGGCTTGCCGTAGAGGAAGCGGTAAGATGCATCTCCGCCTACGTTAAGCACCCCCTGGCCGGTATAGCCGCCCAGAACGATGGTGCGGTTCTCCGAACCCGAGAAGTGCCATTGCAGCCCGGAATAGCCGGTAGGCGCGAAGGAGTAGACCTTGTGATGGTAGGGGAGGGGATAGCCCGAAGGGGAACCCCACACCCAGGAGCTGGCGGTTATATCCGCGTAGTGCCAGCCCACATTGGTTTCATTATCGATGGCTACCGCTTCCTGGCAGTCGACGTAGCCGGAGTTCGCATCCAGAAGAACCCGGCTCTCGTCCCCATAGGTATAGCGGGTGTTGAATTTGTACCCATTGGCCGTGCCACTGAGTGCCTGCGGAGCCGACGCTCCGGTATTGTTATCCTTGTGCGGTTTTACCAGAATAAAATCTCCCTCGCCTCCCGTCACATTCACATCAAGATAGAAAAAGGGTGCGCTCGATAGCTTGGTATCCTGCGGGTAGAAAGGCGCCCTGAGAGTGACTGTCGCGCTAAAGGGGAGGTTCGGATCCTGGCACTGATAGGTCACCCCGGTCATAGTTAGTTGCTGGTTGACCGAGGTAAAGACCGGATATCGGTCGGTGAAGGGCAGGCAGCGGATATCACCCTGCGCGTCTTTGAAGGCAAGGACCAGTTCGGAGATATCCGAGGTCCAGGTGCCCAGCGGCGACTGCCGCCATCCGAGGAGCTGGGGTACCGGGTTGATCATGAAGCGCGAGCCGAGCCGGCCCAGGATGTTTTCGTGCACGTTCTGCCCCGGCCCGTTTACGAAGCGCAGGGGAAAGGCCGACCAGTTGCGCGTCTCCATGACCCCCACTTCAACCATCGTCTGTCCGTCCGAGACGAGTCTTATATCGCAGATCGTCGCCTCGGCCGCACTGGCGCTGAACCACAGGTCTATTTTTCCGCTTGCCGGCGACACACCCACCGTCGCCTGATAGGCCTGAAACTTCGGCGTCCTGGCTATGAGGTCAATCGAGGTGAGGTTGGGTAGCGCGCTACCGTTGGCGGTAACGCTGAACACCCGTTGGCCCGGGTAGCTGTAATAGGATTCAACCATACTGAATTCGATTTCGTAGTAAGACTGAGAAAGCCCGCTGAAGACATAATGGAAGGAACTACCATATCGTTCCTGCTTGTATTTATAGGGTTGCTTGGTTGTGTTGTCCGTTCCCGTAACCGGCCGGTCGGCTATTGGGATGGCCGATGAATATCCCCCAAGCTCGACTATAACCTTTCCTTCTTCCGCGGCGGCTGCCGCTCTTTGTACGGGATAGAACGCGGCGAGCATGAGCACCAGGCCCAAGACCACGGTTGCTCCTGTTACCTTCCGCAAGATTTTCATTTTCATCACAGCCTTCATATCGCGATCAGTCTACTCCGGGCTGATAGCCGACCTGGCAGGTTCCGCCCTTCCAGGTCTGCGATCCGTAACTGAAATATAGTGGCCGCTCGGCAACGATTGGCCAGTTGGACGTAATGTGAAGGGAAACATCTACATCCTGCCCGACGTCTTGATTGACGCTTACCGTGATTCGGGAATGAGCGGGGATCACATACGCTTTCGTACTGTTTGAGCCCTGCCCCGCTGCAAGCAGGTAATAGACATCTACTATCGCATCCACGTCGCCCGGGTTGGCAAGCGTCAGCCACTCCTCGAAACCAGCGCGCGTCGTCCCTTCGGCAAAATACCAGTTATTACCAGCCTGCGGCGCGCCCATGACATCGTGCCCTCCCTGCGCTCTGCCATGATAATCGAAATACATCGGGCGTTCGGCAACGATCGGCTTGCTCGAGGTGACGTGCAGGGAGACGTCGACTTCGGGTCCCACCGCCATATTCACATTGACCGTGACCCTTGAGTGCGCCGGTATCTGCCAGTCCTGCTGTTGATTGGTTCCTTGCCCGGCCCCGAGGAGATAGTCGATGTGCGCCGTCGCATCCTGGCTTCCCGGGTTGGCAAGCGTCAGCCACTCCTCGAAGCCAGCGCGCGTCGTCCCTTCGGCAAAATACCATTCGACGGAAGGCGATAGCGCTCCTATGACGTCAGCTCCGCCCGCCCATTTATCGTGGTAGTTGAAATACATCGGCCTCTCGGCGACTATGGGCAGGCTGGAATTAATGTAGAGGGAAACATCGAGCTCCGGGCCGATCGCCATATTCACATTCACGGTGATCCTCGACCGCGCCGGTATTACACATTCCTGGACCCGGTTAAATCCCTGTCCCGCTCCGACCAGGTATTGAATGGTCGCTCCGGCATCCTGATAGCTGGGATTGGCGAGTGTCAGCCATTCCTCGAAACCCGCCCGCGTCGTCCCTTCCGCGAAATACCAATCGGTGGAGGGCCGCCGCGTACCCTTCGCATCGGAGCCGCCGGCCCACTTCCCCTGGTAGTTGAAGTACATCGGCCTCTCCGCGACTATCGAATTCCCGCTCGAAACCACGGCGGCCACGTCCTTTTCGTCGCCGACGACCGACCTTACATTCAACGAGAATCTGCTCTGCGCCGCTACGGTGAAAACGGCATTTTTCGTCTCTCCTCCCGACATCAGAAAATCGAAGGCGACTTGCACGTCCTGGGCATCCGGATTAAGTACGCAGAGCCATTCCTCGAATCCCGCACGCGTCGTCCCTTCCGCGAAATACCATGAATGCTGTCCAACCGCCGCCACAGCCGCCGCGGCATTTAAAAGGCCCGCGCCGTAATAGCCGTCCCATCCGGCGCTTCCTATATCACTGCAGGTCGATGTGATGATCTGCGAGGTCTGTGCCGGAGTCAAGGCCGGGTTCAAGGATAGGATGAGGCCCGCGACCGCTGCCACTTGGGGCGCGGCCATACTGGTGCCGTCCGCCCAGGCCAGGGTGTAACCGGCCTGGCTGTTGCCTGATTGAATGTAGGACTCCTGGCAGATACCGTCGCCATAACCATCATGGTTGTCATCTCGCGTCATGTCGCCGCCCGGAGCCACGAGATCGAGCCCACTGCCATAGTTGGAATAATGCGCCCGTTCGTTCCTGTAGTCGGTCGCCCCTACGGCCAGGACCGCATCACCCTCGTCCGCCGGACAATCCATGCCTCCCGGGTAGCCCGCATCCGAGCCTTCATTCCCGGCCGCGGCGATGCACAGCACGCCTTTGGAAGCCGCATAGGCGACGGCCTGGCCGACCGCCTCGCTGTGCCGCGGCGAGGCCACGCTCATCGAGATGATTTTGGCGCCGTTGTCTGCGGCCCAGGTTATGCCCGATGCGAGTTGGGACGCACTGCCCACGCCGTTGCTACCCAGCACCTTGACGGGCATTATCGAGCAGCCGTAGGCCATACCCGCGCCACGGAAGACATTACCGAAAGTAGAGGCGATGATCGCAGCCATATGAGTTCCGTGGCCGTAGTCGTCGTCCGGATAGTCATCGTTTTCGATGAAATCATGCCCCGTTACGAATATCGTACCGCCGAAATCCGGGGCTTTGGTGAAGCTGCCGTTATCGCGGTAAGCGGCACCGGAATCCAATACCGCAATCTCAACGGATGGATTTCCTCCGCTCGCCGTATCCCATGCCTGGGGCATGTTAATTCTTTCCAGATACCATTGCCTGGCATAATCGGGGTCGTTGGGTGTGGTCTGAGCATAGAAGGGTATATCCGGCTCGGCCCAGGAAACACCGGGTAGCCGGCTGAGAGAAGTCTCACCGATTCCCTCCGGCGCTTCAACCAGCAGGTTGCCTTGCGGCAAGGCCTTTTGCACGCTCGCGCCCTGTACCACGATCTCGGCTACGACATCGGCAAGCTTGCCTTCTTCCGGGTGTAGAATGAACTTACCTCCGGATTCATCCGGCGGTGGAGCGGCGGCAATGCCGGGAGAAATAAAGCCGGATAGTAGGAAGGCTGCAAGAAGCAGCCCGAATAGAACTCTCGTTTTCATAACCTGCCTTTGTTACTTTGTCGAGACACCTCTATTACTAACGAGGAAACCCCCCACCTCTTTCAGAGTCTAAACTCACCTGCTGACAAGATAGTCCTGAAGCCGGCGGGTTCCTTCCGCCAGGTTCTCGAGGTGGTTGGCGTAGCTGAAACGAATATAACCCTCGGCTCCGGTCCCGAAATCGATGCCCGGCGCGGTGGCAACCCGTGCTTTTTCCAGCAGCTCCATGGCAAAATTATATGAATCATCGGTGAATCTCTTGGCGTTGGCCAGTATGTAAAAGGCGCCGTGCGGTTCGACAGCGACTTTAAGCCCGATTTCGTTCAAGCGGGGCAGGAGGAAACGGCGCCTCTCATCGTAGGTACGCACCATCGCGGCTACTTCCTCGCCGGCTTCTTGGAGCGCTGCGATACCTGCCCATTGTACGAAGGAATTGGCGGATATGAAGAGGTTTTGCATCATCTTCTGGATGGGGCGCACGAATTGCTCGGGGGCGATCAGGTAACCCAACCTCCAGCCGGTCATGGCGTAGAGTTTGGAGAAGCCGTTTATAACGAAAGCGTTATCGGTGAATTCGAGGATGGAGTGTTCCTTGCGCTCGTAGACCAGTCCGTGGTAGATCTCATCACTGACTATATACCTGCCCGGCTTTCCCATTGCCGCGATTTCCTGCATGACCTCCGGCTCCAGCAGGTTTCCGGTGGGATTGGAGGGGGAGTTGATGAGGATGCCCTTTACCTTTGGTCCAAGTCTGCCCTTTATTTCCTCGGCGCGGTACTGGAAACCGTCTTCCTCGAAGACGGGCACCTCCACCGGCTTGCCCTCCACGAACTCGATGATGTTCGGGTAGCATGCGTAGCATGGGTTGGAAAGGATTACCTCCTGGCCGGGATCGAGCAGGGCGGCGAAGAGTAAGAGCATGGCGGGAGAGCTGCCGTTGGTGATGATGATGCGCTCGGGGTCGACCTCTACGTTGTACTTGTCGAAATAGTGGCGGGAGATCGCCTCGCGCAGCTCAAGCACCCCCCTGCTGTCGGTGTAGTGCGTCCTTCCCTCGAGCATCGCCCTGTGCGCCGCGTCCTTTATGCACTGGGGCGTATCGAAATCCGGCTCGCCAACTTCCATGTGCGAGATATCATGGCCTTCCCTCTCCATGGCGAAGGCCTTCTCCATGACCTCCATCACGATGAAGGGCGAGATGCTTTTTCCGCGGTTGGCGATCATGCTGCGGCTCCTTTTGAATTACGTGCATCAATTATAAAGGAAGGGGAGACAAGGTGCCGTGTCTTCGTTAAATGACATTGGAGTGTCATTGTTTTCACTGCTCCAACTCCATTGATTCTTCGGCTGAAGAAGCCGAGGGCGGGCACCAGGCCCGCCCTTACAGCATGATTCCTTACTATTTCTAAGGGGTCGCAGGGAGCACGAAATCGAGAAGCGGGTCGATGACTTCATTCGGCCGCCGGGAAGGCGTGTTCGCGGCAGCCATCAAGGCATCCAAATGGTTGTAACCCTTGAGGACATGGACCTCGGGTGGCAACTGATCCGTGCGTCCGGTCATCGGTCCTTCATCGCCAACGAATTCGATTTTGGGAATGCTTTTTATCGCGTCGGGGTGCAGGTAATTGAGCCCGTAATTGGTATTGAAGCTCTCTTGGGCGGCCCAAATATCCACCCACTGGCGAATAGTGAAATACCATTCCAAGCCGTTGCTGGATTGATCGAACATCGAGAGAGCGACATCCTGTATATCCGAGACTTCCGATTGCGCCGTCGTATAGTTAAGGCTCTCGTCGGTGCTTATAAAATTGGGATCTGCGCTGTCGCCCACCTCATCGTAATTATTCCATGTGTAAAGCGGACCCATTCCCAACTGGAAGTAGGGACCGGCATCGTTGGCGATAAACTGCCTGTCCATATTTACGGTGCCTTTGAAGGTGATCTCCGGATACAGGTTCTGCAACTCCTGAGTTATCGGAAAGTCCTTCCGCACCACGGCCCCTCCGCCCAAGAAACCGCAGCTTGCCTGCAGGGGCATCATGGGATCGAAGTTATCGTCAACCACGCAACCGAAGGCGGCCTGGTTGGTGTAACGAAAATCCTGGATGGATGGGATGCCGGTAAGATAATTGTCAAGGCCCCGGGTATGCAGTAGAGCAACGGTAAGTGCCGCCGATTGGGAATAAGGAATTCTTTCTAATAAATCGGATTCCTCATCGGGACGCCAGACCGCTTCCATGGCCATCAATTCCTCAATAGCCATAATTTCCGGGGTGAGCAAAAAAGATGACGGTATAAGCCGCGTCAGTGACCCCGTGCGGATGTCCTCCAGGAAATTGATGTAGTACTGCTCGTTGTTCGTGACCGGGGCATCTGTAAGGGCAGCGACATCGGCCGTTGTGGGCGTGTCCGTCACGAAATCGAGGTTTATCTGTACCAGCGTATCCAGTCCGACAAGACCGGCGACATTCATGTAGCCGGCATCCTCGGTGGTTTCCGGGTTGCCGTCGAAGTCCCAGCCGGTGAAGAGGGCGGTATAGGGGCCTCCCATGGAATGGCCGCCGAGGAAGAGCTTCTGCCGCCGCATTTCGGGATCCGGAACCGTGGTGGTGATGAGCGTATTCACGTCCTTCATAACCAACTCCAGCCCGAACTCCGATAGGTAGGGCATATCCGGCTCGAAACCCGCGAATTTGTGCCCGTCTATCTCAGCCCCATGGTAGTAATAATCGATGGCGACCTGGGTGTCATGCGCAGCCATGGCGGCATTCATGCCGGTAAGATCCTCGACATTGTTGGGGCGCCTGTCCATGACCAACATCTCGATGTGCTTATCGCGTTGTGTGAGGGCCATGTAGACCGCCTGTTTGCATAGTATTTCCATGTAGCTTTGGCCGGCCTGGCCACCGGGTATGAGGACTATTATGGCCTCGGCGTCACTTATCGCTCCGGTGTCTTCCGCCGGCCGGCAGCGCAGGTAGGTAACGTAGTTGGCTTCTTCCGGAGGTGTGCCGTTGGCCACCGGAGCCGGTGACGGAATTTTTTCCCTGGTCAGGGAAACCGCCGCATTTACGTCCTCCATGGTCCACGTTCGCTGTACCGCCGGATGTTTTTCTTCGGGAATCGGTCCACCCTGCTCGTAACATCCGGATAAAGCGAGGAGAATAATGGCAGCCACGATAATGATAAGGATAGTTGCTCTTTTTCGCATGGAAAAACCCCCTTTATGAAACTTGCTCGATATGTCCCTCAACCTCAAATGAATGAAGCTTCATTCACCAAATTATCATCAACCCTCTGCTTAGGCAAGAATAAAACGAAGAAAGCAAGCACCGATGATAGCCGTTGAGCATGACATATAATATAGTGAATCAATCTAGTGGCCGGAGAAGGGAGATAACATGGATTGGGAGGCCTTACGCAGCTGCATAAAATCGGACTTCGATTCCAAGAACGCTACACGGGAAGAAGTACTAAAGATATGCCGTTCGCTGGTGCAGACTTCGAGCTACATAATCAGGTCGGTGCATCGAGGCGAAAAGGAGGAAGCCCAGCACCTGCTCGATCAGGCGCGCGACCTTTCGGCAAGCATTACAGAAATAACCAAGGATCACCCGCAGGTCTATTCGGCGGGATTCGTCCACGACGCCCAGAAGGAATACGCGGAAGCCCGGGCAACCTATGCGCTCATCAATAGAGAGCCGCTGCCGCTTCCTGAAGACATCGGGGTCGAGTACCCCGCCTACCTCAATGGATTGGGTGAAGCGGTCGGGGAGCTCAGGCGGAGCATCCTCGATCTCATCCGCGAAGGCCACCTCGAACGCGGAGACGAATTGTTGAACTCGATGGACGATATATATTATCTGCTGGTCTCCTTCGATTACCCGGACGCCATAACCGGCAACCTTCGCCGCACCACCGATATGGCGAGGGCCATAATGGAACGCACCCGGGGTGATCTAACTACATCGCTCAGGCAGAGCAAGCTCAGGCAAGCCATATCTGAACTGGAGGAGAACCTCAGGGAGAACGGCAAGAAATGACGGGCTGTTTCCCCTTGCTATCTTGCAACTTGCATTCCTATAGATTATTATTAGCCGAAATTTTCAGATATTATCCCAACCTAGGCTGTTTTTCGATTTTCAGGTGATGCGTCCGCTCTGATCTGAAAGGAAAGGAATCGAAGTGGAAAATACCTGGCCTTACATTACCCTGTTTCTCGGTCTCCTCGGCCTGGGTTCCGCCGGCTTCTATGCCTGGTGGGTGCTCAAGCAAGATCCAGGCGATGAGAAAATGCAGGGGATATCTCGCCATATTCAGCAAGGAGCCAAGGCATTTCTTAGGCGTGAGTACTCCACCGCCATCTGGTTCCTTCTGGTTGTAGCCCTGGCTATGTTCTTTTTTATCAAGAGTGGAAATCTTCCCATCGGCCGCTACCAGGCCTTGGCATATCTCTTTGGCGTTATATGCTCGGGAAGCATTGGCGTTATAGGGATGTATGTATCGACTCGTGCCAATTCCCGAACGACCCAAGCGGCCAAGGAAGGTATGGGACCAGCTTTGAGGCTGGCCTTCCGAGGTGGGTCGGTAACCGGTTTGGCCGTGGTCGGAATAGGTTTATTCGGGGTTTCTCTGGTCTACCTGCTGATGACTAAATGGTGGGCGCCGAACACCATTCTGCAAATAGTACCCGACTTGGGACGTAACTCGGTGCCGGATGTCATAGCCGCCTTCGGACTCGGCGCTTCATCCATAGCCCTATTCGCCAGGGTAGGCGGAGGTATTTTCACCAAAGCAGCCGATGTCGGAGCGGACCTGGTCGGTAAGGTAGAGGTAGGTATACCGGAGGACGATCCTCGAAATCCCGCGGTCATCGCCGACAACGTAGGGGACAACGTGGGAGACGTCGCCGGGATGGGAGCCGACCTCTACGAGTCGTACGTGGGTTCAATAGTGGCCCCGGTGGCTCTGGGGGCCATCCTCTTTGCCGGCATAGCCCCCGGACAGGAATGGAAGGGTATGGTCCTTCCTCTGGCTATCGCCGGAGTAGGAATCATATGTTCCATCCTGGCCAGCTTCATCGTAAGAGCCAAGACGAGTGTCCATCCCGGGCGCGCTCTTTCCTTCGCGACCTACGGTGCGGCGATCCTCACGACGATTGCCACTTATTTCCTGGTGACGCTGTTCCTCAAGGACACCACGGGCATTGTTCATCCCGTCGGGTTTTTCATCGGCATAGTGGCCGGACTTTTCGCGGGAATGCTCATAGGACAGGTCTCCGAGTTCTACACCTCGGACGCCTTCCCTGTCGTTAAGAACATCGCCAAGTCGAGTCAGACCGGGGCAGCCACCAATATACTCGCCGGGATCGGCTCCGGAATGGCATCCACGACCGGAGCTATATTGCTATTGGTAGGAGCGATTGCCGCGGCGTTCCTGGCGGGGCGCTGGGCGATGGGTGGAGCCGGAGCCGCAGCGGGAGTAAACGGAGGCATTTATGGAATCGCCCTGGCCGCTATCGGAATGCTTTCAACAACAGGTACGGTAGTTGCGGTAGACGCGTATGGACCAATCGCCGACAATGCAGGCGGTATTGCGGAAATGAGTAAGCAGCCGAAGGAGATACGCGAGATCACGGACAGCCTCGATTCAGCCGGTAATACAACAGCGGCCGTCGCCAAGGGGTTCGCCATCGCCTCCGCCGGGGTGACGGCATTGGCGCTTTTCAAGGCTTTCACCGATGCGGCTCACGTAACGTCGATTGATTTGAGCCACTACCAGACCATCATCGGTCTCTTTTTGGGCGCCGCCTTCCCATTCCTTTTCTCCGCCCTGGCCATCGGAGCGGTTGGAAAGGCCGCCAACAAGATGGTAGAGGAAGTGCGCCGCCAGTTCCGGGAGATACCGGGGCTGCTGGAGGGCAGGGAAGGTGTGGAGGCGGAATACGCCAAGTGCGTGGACATCTCGACCAGGAGCGCACTTCGTTATATGATCGCCCCCGCGACCATCGCCGTTCTCAGCCCGATTCTTATCGGTCTCTGGAATGCCGAGGCCCTCGCAGCCTATCTCGCCGGAGTCCTAGTGGTCGGCTTCCTGATGGCCATCTTCATGGCTAATGCCGGGGGTGCCTGGGACAACGCCAAGAAGTACATAGAGTCCGGAAATCTCGGGGGCAAAGGGACGCCTACCCACGCGGCCGCCGTGGTAGGAGACACCGTGGGCGATCCTTTTAAAGACACGGCAGGCCCGTGCATGAACATCATGATAAAAGTAATGACCGTCATCGCATTGGTCTTCGCCCCCATCTTCATAAAGTAACCTTCACATTGGGGACGGGTACGTTTGTTAAGGCCTTAACAAACGTACCCGTCCCCAATGTGTAACCTGGCTACCTCTCTTGACGCCCCCCTGTTAAGTATGGTACGTCTATTTGCCGAATGTTTGGAGATAGAACGGGATGAGGGGTATGAAGTTAATCATAACCGAAAAGAATACGACGGCTAAGCGAATATCATCCATCCTCTCGGATGATAAAGCTCGCGCTTTGTCAAAATCCACCAACCCCGTTTACGCCTTTAAAATGGATGGGGAAGAGGTTCATTGTCTCGGCCTGAAAGGCCATATCTTGAAGGTCGATTTCCCTGACGCATATCAGCAATGGCAGGATGTAGAGCCACGCGAGCTGATCCATGCCGACATAATAAAGATCCCGACGAACAAAGCCCTCATAAAGGCCATGCAGACGGAAGCAAAGCAGGCGGATGAGGTAATTATCGCCACCGACTTTGATCGTGAAGGCGAATTGATAGGCGTTGACGCCATCAACCAGGTGAAGCAAGTGCGCCCGGAAATCCCCGTGAAGCGGGCCAGGTTTTCAGCCCTGACGCCCGTCGAGATAAAACGCGTATTCGCTCACTTGGAGGAACCCTACTATGACCTTGCTTCGGCTGGAGAGGCGCGGCAGGATATCGATCTCATCTGGGGAGCAAGCCTCACACGTTTCATAAGCCTGGCCTCGACCAGGCTTGGTAAATATTTCCTTTCAGCCGGCCGGGTCCAGAGCCCTACCCTGGCGCTCATCGTCGACAGGGAAAAGGAGAGAAAAGCCTTTGTCCCGACTCCCTTCTGGACGCTCAAAATAAACTGTATAAAGGAAGGGGAGACTTTCCAGGCAGTGCACGCCAAGGAGCGCTTCCTCGTGGAAAAAGAGGCAAGGGATGCCTTTTCGCACCTGCAGGACACCGCTCTCATGCGGGAGGTCAAGATAACGGAAAGGTCGGTGCGGCCGCCCATTCCCTTCAATACCACCGGCTTCCTCACTACCGCCGCTTCGCTTGGTTTTTCCGCAGCGAGGGCAATGAGCGTGGCCGAGAACCTGTACATGAATGGCTATATCAGCTACCCGCGTACGGATAACACCGTATACCCCGCTTCCCTCGAATTGAGGGAAATCCTGCAGGAGGTATCAAAGAGCCCCGATTTTGCGCAATCGTGCGCAATGCTGCTCAAGCAGGATAAGCTCACCCCGACTCGAGGCAAGAAGGAGACCACGGACCATCCTCCCATCCATCCTACGGCCGCCGCTTTTCGTGGTAAGCTCTCAAACCAGGAATGGAGGATTTACGAATTAGTCGTGAGGCGCTTCATGGCAACTCTGGCTCCGGCTGCCGTCGTGCAGTCAATACGGGCGGATCTCGATTGCGGACCGGAACCCTTCATCGCGCGCGGCAACCGCATCGCATTTGAAGGCTGGTACCGCCACTATCCATACGGCGTCAAGAAGGAAGTGATACTCCCGGCACTCGAGACGGGGGACGTGGTCGCGGTTGAAGACCCGCCGGAGCTGAAGGAGAGCGAGACCCAGCCTCCTGCGAGGTACGGCCAGGGTAAACTAATCGAGAAAATGGAGGAGTTGGGCCTGGGCACCAAATCTACGCGTCATTCGATAATAGAGAGCCTGTATCAGCGCGGCTACATCTATGGAGATCCTATCGTTCCCACTGAGACAGGCATATCGGTTACCGAGGCTCTGCGAAAGTTTGCGGGAGTAATCTCGTCGCCGGAGATGACCGCCCAGCTCGAAAACGATATGGATGCCATCGCCGAGGGCAAAGAAACCCAACTGCAAGTGTTGGGGAAATCACGCGATATTCTGAGCGAAGTGATGAACCACCTCGAAACCAGTAAGGAAGAGGTGGCGGCGGAGATACGCAATGGCATAAAGGGAGACCGCATCCTGGGGGCGTGCCCCAGTTGCGGATCCAACCTGCGAATGGTGAAAGCCAAGAAATCGAAAAAGCGTTTTGTAGGATGTAGCAACTACCCGGAATGTACGACCACATATCCATTGCCTCAGACCGGCACGGTCACCCCGACCGGAGAAGTCTGCCAGGATTGTGGTTCCCCGAAGGTCCGCGTCCTGAATAAGGGACGCAAACCCTGGACCTTCTGCCTGGATCCGGATTGCCCAACCAAAAAGAAAACCGGAGATGCCTCCGGCTAGCCTACACAAAGGTGTCAGGCACCTTTGTGTAGGCTAGCCCAATATGCATCGAGTACCTCGCTCGTTTGAGTAACCTACACAAAGGTGCCTGACACCTTTGTGTAGGTTTGTTGCGCAGGGTTGTATTGGTGTAGGAAAATAGCCACAGCATATCCACCGGAAAAAAAGGAGAATCTATGCCCAAGGTGGCAGTAATCGGCGCCGGCCAGGTAGGATCGACGGCGGCCATGCGCCTGGCCGAATCGGGCATCGCCGAGATCGCCCTTATCGATGTAAAGGGCGATTTGGCCAGAGCTAAGGCCTTGGACATATCCCAGGCGCTACCCCTGACCTCATCGCCATGTAAAGTAACAGGCGGTTCCGATTACGAACTCGCGGGCGAAAGCGAGGTCGTCGTAATAACCGCCGGCATGGCCCGGCAGCCGGGCATGTCACGGCATGATCTCCTGCGGTCGAACGCGAAGATAGTCAGGGACGTCGTTACTTCCATAAAGGATGCCACACCCGATTGCGCTATCATCATGGTCACCAACCCGCTGGACGAAATGTCCTACCTGGCCTGGCGCCTGACCGGCTGGAAGCGGCATCGCATAATGGGTATGGCCGGCCTCCTCGACTCTTGCCGTTTCGCCTCGTTCATTGCCGACAAGTTGGAGATCCCACCCGATCAGGTGGACGCTATTGTGCTCGGAAGCCATGGTGATACAATGCTTCCGCTGCCCCGTCTCTCAACGGTTTCCGGAACGCCGGTTACCGATAGGCTGAGTCCCGAGATCTTGCGGGAACTGGAGGAGAGGACGAGGAACGCAGGGGCCGAGATCGTTTCGCTGTTGCAGACCGGAAGCGCCTACTATGCGCCCTCGGCCTGTATCGCGAGGATGGCGCAGGCGATAATGGGTGACGAGGAATTGCAGGTGCCGGCGAGCGTCCTCCTCGATGGCGAATACGGGATGCGTGACGTTTTTCTCGGGGTTCCGGTTACTCTTGCCCGAGGAGGATGGAAAATAGTGGTAGAACTCCCTCTCTTAGCGGATGAGCAGGAGGGACTGGAGACCTGCGCGAATCTGATAAGAAAAAGGTTGGTAGAGCTTGATGAGTGGCTTGAGGGTGCTCGCTGAGGAAGAGATATCGTCGACTGTAACCCAGCTCGCGGGCAGAGCCAGCCTTGACCTCCCCGCTGACGTCGAGGACGGACTTCGCAGCGCTCTTGAAGCGGAGTCCCAACCGCGGGCCCGCTTCGCCCTTGAAATGATAATCGAAAACGCACGCATAGCGAGAGAAAAAAACTTACCTCTATGCCAGGATACCGGCTTCTTTCATCTCTTTGTATCTTTGGGGAACGCCACGGCCCTGCCCGCACGCTTTCAGGCCGCCGCTGACACGGGAATAAAAGTAGCCACGGAGAAGTACTACCTGAGATCCTCGATCATTAGCGACCCGCTTTCGGTCCGTCCCGACCGCGGGGATAACAGCCCGCTGCTCGTCCACATCGACCAGTGCGATCTCGATTCCGCCGCGCGTTTCACGGTGCTCGCCAAGGGAGGCGGGAGCGAGAACACAACAGGCCTGCACATGCTTCTCCCCGGTGAAGGAAGTGCCGGCTTGAAGAAGGCGGTCCTCGAGACGGTCCTCGCAAAAGGTGCCTGGGCTTGCCCTCCGCTGGTGGTCTCGATAGGGGTGGGAGCGGACGCCGCGGGATGCCTGGAGTTGGCCTTGAAGGGGCTTCTACGGCCGCTGGGCGAGCGGAGCGAACGCAACCACCTCGCCGACCTCGAGGAGGATTTGCTCTCCCAGATAAACGCCACGGGAATCGGGGCATCGGGCCTTGGCGGCGACATCACCGCCCTCGACGTTCATATCGAGGAAGCTCCGACGCACATCGCCTGCCTCCCGGTCGGGATCATCCTTTGTTGTCATGCCCTCAGGCGAGCTTCCCTAGAGGTTTAAAATGGCAGATCAAGGAACCGCATCGGGAAAGAGACCGCCTGACGAAGTCCCTAAGACCTTTCAGAGGACGCACGACCACGTTCAGATACAACCCTCCGCTTACAGGTACCTTTTGCGAAACCGAAACTTTTTACGTCTTTGGTCGAGCCAGATGGTCTCCGCCATCGGCGACTGGGTTATCGTGGCCGTCCTTTTCGCGGCCATCGACACCCTATCCGAAGGCAGGAGCTACGCCATCAGCCTGCTCATGCTCGCTAAGTTCCTGCCGGCGGTGCTCCTCGGTTTTCTGGCCGGCGTTTTCATCGATCGCTTGGATCGAAAAAGCACGCTTATCATCTGTGATGTAGCACGGGCGGTCCTGGTCGTGTTCCTCCCCTTCATTCACAACCTTTTCCTGATCTATGTGCTCGTTTTCGTAATAGAAACCTTCAGCATCATTTACGGGCCGGCAAAGGACGCCAGCATCCCCGATTTGGTGGAGCCGGAGCAACTGATGAACGCCAATTCTCTCAACATGCTCACACTGTACGCCTCCATGGCATTCGGAACGGCGATAGCGGGTGCGGTTATCGGTTTTTTCACATGGCTCGGCAAGGTGAATCCGGGGTTCATCGGTGCGCACGTCGATCCGAACGGGGCCGCTTTTTTTATCGATTCCCTCACCTTCCTGGCCTCCGCCTTTTTTATCTTTAGAATCACGGGTTTCAGGCGGCTGACGGAGGAGGAAAGAGTAAGGATAACCACCTCGCAGGTGAGGAGCGATTTTCGGAAGGGGTTCAACTACCTCTGGGGCGAGCCTCTGACCCGCGTGATTCTGATCCTCACGCTGACCTGCTTCCTCGGCGGCGGCACTATCTACGTTTTGACCGTCGGATTTGTGAAATACGTGTTGGGATCCAGCTACTCAACCTTCATGTATATCCTCACCACTCTGCTCTTCGGCATGATGGGTGGTTCCATCCTGGCCGGATTGCTCAGGTACCGGGTGTACAAGGAGAGGCTGCTCGGCCTCGCCATATCGTTTTTCGGTGCGGCCGTAATTGTGTTTTCCCTCCTGACGGTGAGGTGGCTCACCTTTATAGTCGTTTTCGCCGGCGGCTCCGCCATGGGTTATGCCATCGTAGGCATGGTGACCTTACTGCAGGAGAGGCTCGATGAGGAGTTCAGGGGACGTGCCTTTGCCACCATCCAGGTTATTATGCGTGCGAGCATATTCGCTTCCATCATGCTTGCCGGTCCTCTTGCCGACCTGCTTACCGCCATAGGCCGGCGCCTCGGATTCGGACCCTTGTCGCTTGGGATCATACGTTTCGGGGGCTCGGCGGTTGTGACCGATGGAGAGACGGTGAACTTCAGATACTTGCTTAACGGTCCTCAAATTATCCTCTTTGTCGGGGGTGTTATCATCCTCATGGCCGGTCTGTATGGGCAGCGTGCCTTTCACCGCTACTTCCGCTGGACGGGCCATACCTGGGAGGCGCCGCCTCCGCCGGCCGATAATTCGGTCGCAGCACAACCGGTCGAGCAGGAGCGCCTTTCCGAGGAGGATGGTAATTAATGGTAAGTGCTGCGCCGAACATGAAAAAGATTAAACTTCCTTTGGATAGGAAGACCCGAGAGAAGCTGAGGGCGGGAGACGTCGTGCTTCTCGAAGGCCGTCTTTTTACTGCCAGGGATCAGGCCCATCGCCGCCTGGTGGAAGCTTTGTCCCGGGGCGACGTATTACCCTTGGAGCTTCGGGATGAAATCATTTTTTATGCAGGGCCGACCCCGGTTCCCGAGGGTAAGAAATCCGGTTCGATAGGACCGACGACCTCGGCCCGTATGGATCCTTTCGCCGCCCGGCTCGCCGAGCAAGGTGTGGCGGCGTTCATCGGCAAGGGACCGAGATCGCAAGAAGTATGCCGGGCCTTGGCCGAAAACGGCACCCTGTATCTGGTCGCAGTAGGGGGTGCCGGCGCCCTTCTCGGTTCCAGGGTGAAAACGATCCGCACCGTCGCTTACGAAGATCTGGGGCCGGAAGCCATCTATGAACTGGAGGTTGAGGACTTTCCGGTGATCGTCGCATGCGATCTTCAGGGCGCCGACATTCATAACTCGAATTCTTGAAGCGCTTGCCGATAATGTAAGATATAGCTTCAGAGAATTTCAAAGAGAAAAGGACAAATGATGGCGGAAACCAATAATCACAGGAAAGGTAAATCCATTTTCATAACTTTTGAAGGAGTGGAGGGTTCCGGCAAGACCACCCAGATGAATATGCTGCAGGCGAGGATCCTTCGCATGAATCTTTCCGTGGTAACCACCCGAGAGCCGGGGGGCACACGCATAGGGCAGGAGATAAGGCACGTACTCCTTAACCCGGCATTCAAGGAAATGCATCCCATGACTGAGGCCGTACTCTATGCCGCTGACAGGGCACAGCACATCCATGAACTGATAAAACCCGCATTGGAACAGGGTAAGGTGGTGCTCTGCGACCGCTTCATCGACTCGTCTCTTGCCTATCAGGGCGTAGCGCGAAGGATCGGCATGGAGGGCGTGCAGAACTTAAACGAATGGATCACCGAGGACCTCTACCCGGACTTGACCATCCTTTTGGAAATACCATACGAGGTCGGGTTGGAACGCCTCAAGCAGCGCAAGAAGGGCCGGGATCGCATGGAATCGCAACCCGAGGCTTTTCACGAGCAGGTGCAGGAAGCTTACAAGACACTCGCCAAGTTCTTCACCAACCGCTTCGTAGTAGTCAAAGGTGACGACAAGCCGGAGAACGTCCACCAACTCGTATGGCAAGCCGTCCAAAAATACCTATAACCTTCACAAAGGTGTCAGGCACCTTTGTGAAGGTCGGCATACACAAAGGTGCCTGACACCTTTGTGTATGGTGGAGGATATATTGATCGGTTGTAAGGACTGGAGCGAAATATACGGGCAGGACCGCGCCATCGCTTTTCTGAAGCACTCGCTCGAGCGCGGAGAGATACCCCACGCACTACTTTTCACCGGCCCCAAAGGGGTGGGAAAGTATACCAGCGCGCTTCTGCTCGGGGCTGCGCTTATTTGCCCTTCAAAGAAGCCCGACGGCTGCCCGGCTTGCGCCAAGGTGGCGAGGGGAGTACATCCTGACTTACATATAGTAGAGGCGGAGGGAAATGTGATCCGCCGCGAACAGGTAACAGAAGTCGAGAGGGAGTTGAACAGGAAGCCGCATGAGGCGCCGTGCAAAGTCGTTATCATAGACGATGCAAACGTCATGAATGCGGAGACGGCAAACAGCTTTCTTAAAACCCTCGAAGAACCCCCACCCGAGAGTTACATGATATTGGTGAGCCCGAGTAAGGAAAACCTGCTGCCGACTGTGGTTTCACGCTGTCGTGAAGTCGCCTTTGCGGCGCTGGGCAAGAGGGATATCGAAGATTTCCTGATCAATATGGAAGGGCTTGATGAGGCGGAAGCGGAGCGGCTTGCGCGCAAGAGCGCCGGCATTTTCGGACGGGCTTTGACATGGGCGAGGAACCCCGATATCGAAAAGAATTGGGACCGGGGAGTGGAGATAGCTGCTTCCCTGCGCCGCTTGTCTCTATTACAGGCGCTCGATGAGGCTGACGAGGCGCGCCAGCGGCTGGGAGAACTGGCAGGGGCCGAAATGGAGGAGAAGCCCGACCTCGAGGCCTACCTCAAGGCCGTCGACAAGCGGAGCCGGGAACGTCTGAAAAAGGGCTTCGAGGAGAAGGAAAAACGCGAGACGGCAAGGCTCAAGCGCCAGGCTGCGGTTGACTTATTCGATGGCATGAGCTCCTTTTACCGGGATATAATGCTTTTGAACATGACTGAGGAGGCGGGAGAGCTCTCCTCGGGGGTTCCTCTCATCAATCTGGAGTGGAGGGAGGAACTCGAGAGGGAAGCACTCCACATAGGTTCGGCCGAATCGATGCGGCGGCTCCAGGTGCTGCAAAAGGCAAGGAAAGCCCTGGAGGCCAATGTCGATCTCGGCCTTCTCTTGGATAGCCTCCTGTTGGAGTTGAAAAATGCTTGAAGGGCGAAAGCCTTGGGAGGATAAAAATGCCTGTGGTAGTAGGAATCAGCTTATGCAAGGGATGCAAGGTCACTTATTTCGATCCCGACCGCCTTTGCCTGCGTTCGGGAGACGAAGTAATAGTGCCGACCGCCAAGGGCGTCGAATTCGGTGTGGTGGTTACGCCGGCGCGTGAAATACCGGACTGTGCAATGGCCGAAGATATAAAGAAGGTGGTGCGGCGCGCAACCGACAGAGACCGCCAGCAGAGGGATCGCAACGAGTCTCGTAAGGACCGGGCCTTTCGCAAGTGCCAGGAGTTGATAGTAAAACATGAGCTTCCTATGAAGCTCATCAATATCGAATACATCTTCGACGGCAGCTCGATAACCTTCTATTTCACCGCCGAAGGAAGGGTCGATTTCCGGGCCCTCGTGCGCGATCTGGCATCGGCTTTGAAAACCCGCATTGAACTTCGCCAGATAGGAGTGCGCGACGAGGCCAAGATGATCGGCGGCCTCGGCCCTTGCGGGCGCACCCTGTGCTGTGCCGCCTTCCTGGACGAATTCCAACCCATATCCATACGCATGGCGAAGGAACAGCATCTTCCTTTGAACCCGGCCAAGATCTCCGGCGTTTGCGGCCGCCTCATGTGCTGCCTTCGATACGAACAGGAGGCCTACCGGCGCTTCACATTGTGGGTGCCGGAGGTAGGCGAGAAGGTATCGACCGAGCAGGGAGATGCGAGAGTCATCTCACATGACGTCCTCGAGGAGAAGGTCGTCCTCGAGCTGGAGGACGGCGAGAAGATGACGGTCAATGCAGATTTCTTCGGGCCGATGCCGTCTGATATCGAGATCGAGACGGAGGATGCCGAGGACGAAATCGTGGAAGACAGCGATGAGGAGTTGAGCGAGGGCCTCGAATAAGCATCGATTGCAGACGGCAAAACGCGTCGACACCCCCCGAGTCCTTGTGTTATAAATTGTTACTATGCTCAGGAATAACAGCACGTAAGGGGGAAGGCAAAGGAGCATGACAGGTAAATTATGGTAGAGATAAGATTCCACAGTCTGGGCGGCCAGGGAGCCGTGACCCTCATCAACATGCTGGCGCAGGCGGGGGACCTGGTAGGCAGGAAGGTGCAGGCCTTCCCCTTCTTCGGCGCCGAGAGGCGGGGCGCCCCCGTTATGTGCTTCTTGAGGATGGATGATAAGGAAATAGCCTTGCGCAGCCAGATATACAAGCCGGACTTCCTGGTGATAATGAGCCCCTCGCTTATTGACGCAGCGATCGAGGAAGGGACCAAGGAAGGAACCACGGTCTTGATCAACATGGCCGAGGAGGAGGCCCGGAGCCGAACCGCCGATCTACCCTTCGCCGTCTATTCGGTTGACGCAACGCCCATAGCCCTGGACCTGGGTATGGAGGTGGAAGGACTACCGGTGGTCAACATCGCCTTCCTCGGAGCCGTTTCGTACATGACCGAGCTGGTACCGCTCGAAGCCGTGACCGAGGTCTTGAGAGAGAAAATGCCGCCGTCACGGGTAGAGGCGAGCATGGAGGCGGCGCGACGTGGTTTCACATCGGTCGTGGAGATAAGGAAAAGTAAGGCGGCATCTCGTAAGGAGAGAAAAAGCGCCGTTTCATAGCAGGAGTCGAAACAGATGCCGAAGCGCAAGAAAGAAAAAATAGGTTTTGTAAGCACCATTTCCGTTCCCTCGGAAGGCAGTGTCGGCCTCACCGGGTCATGGAGGATCTTCAAACCGGTCCTCAACGAGGAGCGCTGCAACAAATGCTTGTTCTGCTGGATATATTGCCCCGAAGGTTGCATCACCAAAGATTTAAAGATCAACTTCGATTATTGCAAGGGGTGCGGCATCTGCGCCGAGGAATGTCCCGCGAAAGCGATAACTATGGTGAAGGAAGAAGCCGATGAGACTGGTTGACACCGGCAATCACATAGCGGCTCATGCCGTGCGCCTATCCCATGTGGAGGTCGTTTCTGCCTACCCCATAACCCCTCAGACCCAGGTAATCGAGGAGATATCGCGCTTCATTTCAGAAGGCGAGATGGATTGCGAATATATACCGGTCGAGAGCGAACACAGTGCCATGGCGGCCATGATAGGTTCGGCCTCCATGGGAGTGCGCTCCTTTTCCGCCACCTCGAGCCACGGCCTCGCTTACATGCACGAGCTGCTGCACTGGGCGGCGGGCATACGCCTGCCTATGGTTATGGTGAACGTGAACCGGGCCATGGGACCGGGCTGGAATATCTGGTGCGACCACCAGGATACCCTCGCGGCCCGCGACACCGGCTGGATACAACTCCACTGCGCATCTCACCAGGAAGTGCTCGATACCGTGATCCAGGCCTTCCGTATCTCGGAAGATCCCCTGGTGACCCTGCCGGTCATGGTCTGCTACGACGCCATCGTCATCTCGCACAACTACATGCAAGTCGAGATACCGGAACAGGAAACGGTGGATAAGTTCCTTCCGCCCTTCCGTAGCATGTGGAAGCTCGATTTCAAACACCCGTTCACACATGGGTCGGTTATCTATCCGGACGACTATGAGGAGGTCCGCTACTCCATGTTCGAGGCACTGGAAAGCGCCCGGGATGTTATAAAGAAGGCGGCCTCCGAATATGAGAGCGCTGTGGGCGGCTACCACGGAGGCCTGATCGAAACCTACCAGATGGAGGATGCGGATGTGGCCCTGGTCGCCATGGGAAGCATCGCATCCGAGGGGCGGGTGGCTGTGGACGAACTGCGGAGGAAGGGGCACAAGTGTGGTCTGGTTAGGGTGCGCTCCTACCGTCCATTTCCAATGCAAGAGCTGAGGGATGTGCTTTCCGACCTGCGGGCGGTGATGATTATCGACCGGGCGATTTCGTTCGGCATGGAGGGCCCGCTTTACTCCGAGGTGAAGGCGGTCCTTTACGGCAAGAGCGACGCCGAGGTTTATAACCTGGTGACCGGCCTGGGCGGAAGGGACGTCACCTTCGAAATGATCGTAGAGAACACCGAAGCCGCCTTGAAGGGCAAGATGGAACAGATGAGCACCTGGCCCACGGTTCGCATGAACGAACATCATATGGTGAGCCGCCGGGGGCTGGAAGAATTCTGGAAGGAGGGAAGCGCGCAGTGAAAAAATTGCGCGACTTCGAGGAAGACGAACTGTTTTTGCAGGGGAGCGCCGCCTGCCAGGGGTGCCCGGGAAGCATAGCCCTGCGCGTAGCCTTCAAAGCGCTTGGGCGCAATACCATGCTCGCGGTTATCGCGTCCTGCACGTCTGTCTTCCAGAGCCCTTACCCACTATCCGCACTTGGCCTGCCGGTCATAAACATGGCCTTTGCAACCGGAGGGGCGACGGCATCCGGACTCTCGGCAGCCGCCGATCGGCTGGTAAAAAATGGCACCTTCAAGGAGAAGCCGACCATCCTCGTATGGGCAGGGGACGGCGGGACCTATGATATAGGGATACAAGCATTATCGGGAGCGGCCGAACGCGGCACCGATTTTATCTATGTCTGCTACAACAACGAAGCCTATTCCAACACGGGGACGCAGAGGAGCGGGGCCACGCCATACGCCGCATGGACCACCAATACCGTGCAGGGCAAGGAGGAGTGGCGCAAGGATGTCCCCCAGATAATGGTAGCCCACGGCATCCCTTACGTGGCGACGGCATCGCTTGCTTACCCCACCGACCTCTATCGCAAGTTCGCCAAGGCGAAGGAGATCAAAGGTACGCGCTACATCGAGATACAGGCTCCCTGCCCGCCCGGCTGGAAGTTCCCCTCGAGCCACACGATCAAAGTTGCCCGCATGGCTGTGCAATCCGGGATGTGGATGCTGTACGAGCACGAGAAGGGGAGGACGGTGTATACAGGGGGCACGCAGCGGATCATTCAGGCCCAATCAAAGCTCCTGCCGGTGGAAGAATACCTGCAGGCTCAAGGCCGCTTCAAACACCTCTTTTCACCGGAAAAGGACGAGCTACGCATTGCGGAAATACAAGGCCGCATCAATCATATCTTCGATACCCTGCAGTTCACTCACAAAATGAAAGAGCATATAATGGATATCGAGTTGGCCCCTCCCCGCTGATCAGCGGCAGGGGTCCTTGATAATTCAGCTCTTTAATCTTTCGAGCCGACGTAGCTCAGCTGGTAGAGCAGCGCATTCGTAATGCGCAGGTCAGGAGTTCGAGTCTCCTCGTCGGCTCCAATATATTTGCAGGTAGCTCAGACATTCCTCTATTTACCACGACAAATCCCATCTTCGGCAAAAAGACTTCCCTAAAGCTGCAGCGCAGCCAAAATATGGCATTTTCATCCATATCAGCTGCAATTTAAGAGCTCACCTGTTGCTGACGATACGGTCTATTGCGGGGGTTTAGGTTTATGAAAAGACAGGGATGCACGAGTCATGGCAAAAAAAATACTTTTTGCCCGAAGTGCGGCGCAGAGATGCGAACAGGGCAGAGATTTTGTTCTCAATGTGGCCATAGCTTTTCGGAAAGCACGCCCGGGCTTTTCGGTCATCAGCCAGGGATAGAACAACCGCATCAGCAAAATCAAAATTATCGATCTTTTCCGATAGCACCTACTCGGAGAACTGATGGTTTCTGCGTAGCTGCTCTGGTCTTGGGGATATTGGCTTGGGTTATTCCCTTTGCAGGAATTTTGCTGGCCATACTGGCTATAATTTTTGGATCAATTGGCATAAAGAGGGTGAACCGAAATCCAAATTTCTTGACCGGCACAGGTCTGGCTGTTGCGGGATTGGTGCTAGGTGTAGTTGGGATTGGTATTGCTATACTTTTCATCTCAATCTTCGTACAAGTATTTTCCGCCGCGCAAAGCACCGCTCAAGAAAAAACTTGTAAATCACAAATGCGAACAATACTAAGCGCTTCGGATATTTACGCCGCATATTATGATGGTCGTTATCCTACTTCTATATCTCAGCTAGTGCCTGACTATATAGAGACCGAGTATCGATGTCCTAAAGATAACGCGAAATACGTGATTCAATGGAGTGAGAATGCTCGCCCCCAAATAACATGTCCCAATCACGGCTCGATCTGAAATCAGGCTTTGCTTAAAGGCGAGCTGCCTTCGATATTGTTAATCCGCTGGCTGTGGGGTTTTCAAATTGTATATAAAAGTCATCAGGCATGGCCATGCTTTCCAGCATCTGAAGTTTCTACGTGAAGGTCTTACTCTTGTAGCTCAGTCGTAAACATCTTATCTGGGGTACAAGCCCAAAGCCGGGTCCTGCTCGGCATGGCGATAGAGACAATCCTTTCATCTATTTCAAACTGTTTTGTTAATTCCACTCCGTTATAGAATTCAATTACACCTTGCGGGCAACCCAGACCATTGTTCCTAGGGCTGTCTTCGAGCAAGCGGGTGACCCAGATATGACTTGAATCCAAAGCATAAATGCTTGATTGAGGTGCATATGTTGTTTCGGCGGACTCAACCTTGTTCCATGATTCGCCATCGAAACGTAGAAGTGAGGAAGAGCCATCTTTGTTTACCGTTATGCACCAGGCGTCATTGCTATCAATCACGGCCAGATCCATAATTTTTTGTCCCTCTGGCAGTGCCGTACCCTCTTTTGCATCAGATTTCCCGAAATTCTTCTGCAGTTTGATCTGTGGAAGCCAGTCCCAGAGTGAGAAAAGTGCCTGACCCTTTTTGTCAGAATCAAAGTCCGAAGAATCAGCGTCGAATTTAAAAACAAAGGCTTCGGAATGAGTTGTTTTATCGGGATCTACAAAATCTCGCATTCCCCCCGCCCATAGAACGGAATCAGTTTCCAGTTGAAAACAGGTAAGGCTGGCGCTCACATCTCCCTTCTTCTGCCACTCGGTGCCATCGAAGAAATAAATGCGAGAATTGGTGAGGCCGTAAATATCGGGATCACCTATGGCCCAAGCGGATTTGCCCCGCGCCTTTATCATCCTGATCTTTGAATCCGCATGATATTGATTGCTCCAATTAGATCCGTCGAAAAAGAAGATATCGCTTCCCGACCAGGCCCAGACTTCATTTGTACTGATAGGCAGGATGCTACAGTCGCTCTCGAATTCCAATTGCGTTTCATAACTATGCCCGTTGTAAAAATAAATGTGATACGTGGATTCATAATCCTCTTCGTATGAACGAGATATCACCCAAATATGTTGCGGATCGAGGATATTGAAGGATTCAATTATTTCATTGCGCTCGAAAGCCTCTCCTGGATTGAATACCTGCGTCCACTCTTCATTATAAGAGAATAGAGCTTGGTCGGTTATCGCGTAGGCGTGATTGTCATCGAAGGCTTGAACGTCGATCAGAGATCCTTCTCGCTTCGCGGTTTTTATATCAACTTCATTCCAGGTCCCGGAATCAACTCGATAGACCACCGAGAAACAATCGTCTCAGCCATACCCTCCGGTAAACCAGGTAGTGTCAGGTCCTGATGCTGAAATGCAATTTACGTTGTATAAATCTCCCGGCTTAAAGCGGGCCCAGTTTATTCCATCGTAGTAGTAGCAATTGACCTCGCCATGGCTTTCAATATAATTCCAAGCCCAGGCATGATTTCTGTCAGTCGCCTCCAAATGGTCAAGATTACCGGTAATCTCTTGTTGTACCCTCCATCGGCCATTCTTGAAGAATAAGAACTGATATTGCGCATTCTTATTGGCCGTCGGCTCTTCTTGAGTGCAACATAGCATCCAGGCTTCTCCCGATTTGACAGAGGATATATCTTTTATTAATGATCCCGGCCGCAATTGCTCTCGCCAGGAATCTCCATCGAAAAACCAACATGCATCTTTAGTGCAAGCCCATACTCGATGTGGGTCAGCGGCTGTAATGCCGACGAAGCCGGTGGCTGAGGTGGATTGTCTAGACCAACTCTTACCATCATAAGAGAGGATTTCATTGCCAGCAGCCCAAGCATGAGCGTTATCAGCGCAGCAGATATCATCCAGAACCGAGCTGGTTCTGTATTGTTCCGACCAAGTTAGACCGTTGAAATATAGGATGATATCTTCAGCGGTAAGCTCATCAGAGGCCAGCGCCCAAACCGCGTTGTCGCTTGCCGCGCATATTTTTCCGATACTCATACGAGCTATGAACTGCCGTTGCCAAGAGTTCCCATCAAAGAAGAGAATTGCCCCCCGGCTGTAATCCGATCGGTCGAGGCAAGCGAGCCAAACATGTTGATCATCAAGGCACTCGATTTGTCCCGGTCCCGCAACAAAGTTTTCAAAGACCTTCTGCTGGCTCCAGGAATAGGAGTCAACAGAACTTGCCCTTACTTCAGCAGCTGCATTTATTAGGGGCTTATTGTTGCAGCCAACAGAAAAGGAGAACGACACCAGGAAGATAACTACGATTGCGAGCTTAGCTTTTTGTCTCAAATTTGCTCCTAGACCCTATAACATATAGCCCAATTGCCCTTCCAGCAGATACACTAATTCCTTTCTCTATATTATGACAAGATGTAATTATTTGTCAGCTAGCCCCGCCGATTGTCGGTCTGCTGACATCCTTCAATATTTTAGTTCGAGTCTCCTCGTCGGCTCCACTAATATATATCTAGATCAATACCTGCATGCTCTCTAAGCACAGATAAACAATCGGCTTAATTATAAGCAAGACAGACATCCCAATGATGCTAAAAGGAAAGTGACTTGCGGGCGATATTAATGCCAACGGACACTGCGCGATGAAAGGCCGGGAATGCAGTACGAACCGACGCGGGATTCGATTGATAGTCATGAGGTGCCTCAGTGGTACAACGATGCTAAATTCGGAATATTTATCCATTGGACGCCTTCATGCATCCCGGCGTTTGCTCCCCGGGACAAGGGGAGCATCATCGATATCATCAAGAATTATGGGATCAAGGCTGCGATGTCCAATCAGCCCTACTCGGAGTGGTATCTCAACTCAATCCGCATCAAAGGAAGCCCTGCCTATTTGCATCATATAAAGACATACGGCGAGGGATACGACTACTACAATTTCGCGGATGATTTCAACCGGGCTCTGCCGCAGTGGAATCCCAACGAGTGGGCGGACCTCTTTGAGAGCGTAGGGGCGAAGTATGTGGTGCTCGTAACCAAGCATCATGACGGATTCCTGTTATGGCCCAGCCGGCATCTCAACCCTATGAAGCCGGAGCTTCATGCTTCGCGCAACGTGGTCGGCGAGCTGACGGAGGCCGTCAAAGGCCGGGGAATGAGGATGGGCTTCTACTATTCGAGCCCGTATGACTGGACCTTCACCAGCAAGCCCATCCGCGATTTCGTCGATGGGGCGGTCATCGTACCGACCGATGAGAAGTACCTGAAATATATAGACGCCCATTGGCGCGAGCTGATCGATGATTATGAACCTTCGTTGTTATGGAATGATATTGGATACCCGCAGGGACCTGATCTCAACAAACTCTTTTCATACTTCTACAATCGCATTCCCGAAGGGGTAGTCAACGACAGGTGGGCACAATATCCCATGTGGGCCAGACGGCTCATTGCATCACCGCTTGTTAGGCCATTCATGAACAGATTGATGGCAAGCATGTTTGCGAAAGGCGTGACGAGTTCTGCTAAAATACACAGCGACTATGTCACACCGGAATACACCACCTTCCAGAACGTGCAAGAAAAGAAATGGGAATGTGTGCGCGGCATGGGCACGTCTTTCGGCTACAACCGCGAGGAGCTACCCGGGGATTTCATTACTGTGCCGGAACTCATCCATCTTCTAATCGATGTTGTCAGCAAGAACGGCAACCTGCTTCTGAATGTGGGCCCCATGCCCGGCGGCCGCATCCCCCAGGTACAAGTCGACATCCTCAAAGGGCTCGGTACCTGGCTTGAAATAAATGGGGAGGCGGTATTCGGGACAAGGCCCTGGTCACGAGCCGAAGGTGCCACACTGGAAGGGCTGGACGTCCGCTTCACGCAGAAGGAGGGCGTACTTTTCGCAGCGGTGATGGGGACGTCGCAAGGACGTACTATCACGATCTCTTCCCTCACGGCACGAAGTGGCGCGAAAGTCGAACTATTGGGGATGTCCGGTCACCTCGACTGGATTCAGCGTGATCAGGCAATCGAAGTAAGGCTTCCCGAACCACTTCAAGAGCAGCCCGCACACGTTCTGAAGATTAATCCAGCCCCTGTGCCATGATACATTTCGCAAGGGATGATATTTAAGTACGGGGGTAATTGATGCCGAGGGGGACGTGGTAGGCATGGAGGTTCTGGATGCTTCACGCAGAATTGAGCATCCTGCTGAAATTGAATTTGATCTCCGGCCGTCCGCGTAACTCGTTCATATTCGTTTTGCCTTCTCACTGACCAATTCTACACATGTAGGACAAACTGGATGATTACATCCCGGCTATCGCCAGGAAGTTTTCGAGCAACCGCCGTCCTAAGCGCGTATACTCGTCCCGGATAGAAGCGAAGTCCGCCCGCAGCGCTTCCTTATCGAGCTTTAGCAAATCCGGATCTTCATTTATCCAGCTCTCGAACATTTCGGGCGTCAGTTCGAAGTGACATTGTATGCCATAGGCATTGGAGCCGATTCGGACGACCTGATTGCGGCAGTATTTCCCGGCAGCCAGGAGCAGCATTCCGTCAGCCAGTTCAACCGTTTCCCCGTGCAATTGGAAAACATGAAAACTGCTTCCGAGGCCTTGAAAAAGCGGGTCGTGCCGGCCCTTTTCGGTCAGCTCAATCTTATAAAGCTCACCTTCAGGATCGCGGAAGCCCACTTCTTTCACCGGGCTTGGTGCGACTCTGCTTCCAGCTGTCTTTACGAGAGCCTGCAAACCGAGGCAAACCCCAAGGCAAGGCTTCCGTATGTCCATGGCTTCGCGCAGGCGGGCCAATTCCTCCCGCATCTTGTCGTTTTTATCGTTGGCGCTATCCGGCCCACCGAGGATGACTATCGCATCGTAGCGGTCAACCGGGGGAAACCTCTGTCGCTGATCGAGTTCGATGGTCTCACTTGCAATCCCGCGTTCCCGGACTATTTCTCCAAGAATGCCCGGCCCTTCGCGGGCAATATTTTTTACTATGAGCAATTGCTTTCCCGTGATGATGCACCTCGTGATGCCATAATGTTACCTACTGTAAAGAGAAAGGGCCCGGCATCAGCCGGACCCTTTGGTAGGTGCGATCAGTGACCCGCGTCTCTTCAAAGATCTTCCGGGTTCTTATAATCCTTCATGACCGGCCCGATGGGCAGCACGACCCTCCCGTACATCTCGTTTAGCAGCTCGGCCATAGCCAGATAAACGGCGCTCAATCCGGTGAAGATACCTACCACACCGGCTGCTTTGATGACACCGCTGCTTCCCCAGCCAAAGCCTATCGCCAACAGGCCGAAAAGAACGACGAGAGTGGAAAAGACAATCTGCAGCGCCCGGTTTACCTTAAGGGTTCCGAAGAACATCAATAATGTAAAGAGGCCCCAGAGGGCGAGGTACCATGCCAGCCCTTTGTTAGAGGCTTCCAGCCCCAAACGGTCAAGCAGCAGCGGCTTTGACCATATGTAGAACACCAGGGTCAGCCAGAAGGCTCCGTAAGCACAAAACGCGGTGGTTCCGAAAGTGTTCGCCTTCTTGTACTCCATGATGCCCGCAATGATCTGGACGCCTCCCCCAAGAAAAAGCCCCATGGCCAGTATGGTGGCATCCATCTTGAAGATGCCCACATTGTGCAGATTCAATAAAGTCGTAGTCAGTCCGAAACAGGTCAGTCCAAGTACCGCCGGATTTGCCAGCTTGGGTTCATCCGCCATTTCCTCCTCCTTTTGGTTAACTCATGCTACATTTACGCTCGGCTACTTTTGGGTTAACCCCCTCTGCCATTTAGCGCCGAGCAATGTTAGCATTAAATGAGGTTACCAGGCAACTCTTGATGTTCCCTTTCCCGCCTGGTTCTTCCCGCGAAAACTCAAGCCACTGATTCAAAAAGCAATGATTTGAGCATAATAGTTTAGATAATGACGAGTCGGAGGGCGAAACCGGGGGTGAAGATCATGATCCACAGGTGTTCAATATCAGCCATCATCGTTGTTCTCATTCTGTCCGTATTTTGCTTGAGTTACTCCATGCTTCAAGAAAAAGCGGTTGCAGATACGAGCTTTCAGGAGGTGGAGCTGAGGGCCAGATCGATCGGAGCCTGGCAAATGCTGGCAGAAAAGGGTTTTGGCCGGGGAGCGAATGCTTTTTTGGCTTGGTCTTTCGCCGAATATCGAGGTGAGTTGTATGTGGGCATAGGGAGCGAGCAGGGAGCCGAAGTGCGAGTCAAGCAAGACGCGAACTGGATCGTTGCTGGGTCCATGCAAACCGGGTTCGGCAATCCGGCCAACCTGGCGATTGCGGCTTTAAAGGTCTTCGGGGATAAACTCTATGCCGCGACCTTGAATTACGCCCAGGGTTGTGAGATATGGCAATACGACGGCAATGCCTGGACCTGCATCGGGCACGGCGGTTTTGGTGACACGGCGAATATAGCCGTTATGTCTATGGAGGTCTACGATGGCAGGTTATATGCCGGCACCCTGAATCTCGATATGTCCGATGGCGCCAGTGAAGGCGCTCAGATATGGGCATATGACGGCAGCGCTTGGGTCCCTTCCATGACGGCGGGTTTTGGTGATACGCGTAATTGCGGGGTGACAGCCCTGAAGGCCTACAGCGGCTCCCTTTATGCGGGAACAATGCGCGCCGACACCAGCATAGGGTACGGCTTCACAATGGATATTACATTCATTGGAAAAGGCTGCCAGTTGTGGAGCAACAATGCGGGTTCGTGGACCCAGGTGCGGGGCGACGGGATAACGAGAACCGATAACCTCGCCATTACATCGATGGAAATATTTGGCGGGAAGCTCTTTATAGGCACGGCCAGGGGAACGCTGGATATTTCCATTACTATTTCACCTTTCAATGTCCAAAGATTGTCCTGGCAGAGCCAGGGCCTGTGTATATATTCATTTGACGGCATCAATATTGAATCGATCAGAGAAGATGGATTGAATGACGGCAATGATGCCTGTGCCCTCTCCATGGCAACTACCAGTGTCGGAGACAGGGAATTGTTATTGACGGCCGTGGGGAGGACCGCGGCTTACGGCGCCATGTGCGGATTCGTGGCGGGCTATGACGGCCGCGAGTGGTTCAGAGCATCGAATGAGGGTTTCGCCAGTTCGAACAACATGCTCATCACATCCCTCGAAAGCTCGAGTGGGCAGGTGATGGGGGGGACCTTGAATCCGGGATCGGGTTGTGAAATCTGGTGCGTGCAGCCGGCTGCTCTTCCAACTCATCCCCTCGGGAGCAGCACCTTCTATTTTGCCGAAGGCTTCACCGGCGATAACTTCCAGGAATACCTCACGTTAGGCAATGCAAGCGCGAGCGCCGTCGATGCGACCATCACCTATATGTTCAAAGGCGGGGGAAACCAACAACAAGCGGTTTCTGTGCCCCCCAACTCCAGGGCGACGGTCGATGTCAATGCCGCCGTTGGCCACGGCCGAGAAGTGTCGGTCATAGTGGAAGCGGTCGAGCAGATCGTGGTCGAGCGGCCCATGTATTTCAATTATCAGGGCGAGTGGACGGGAGGCCACGATGTAATCGGAGCTACCACTCCTTCCTATACCTGGTACTTCGCGGAAGGGTACACGGGGACCGGTTTCGACGAATGGATTTGCGTATTGAATCCCGGTGATACGGACGCCGAACTGACCTTCCGTTTCCAGACCGAGGAGGCGGGCCAGAAGATGATCGGCAGCATTTTCGTTCCCGCCCACTCCCGGGAGACCTATAAGGCCAACGACCTCTTAGGTGGTATTTCTTACCAGACGTCCCTGATCCTCACCTCCAGCCAACCGGTGATCGCCGAGCGCCCTATGTATTTCGACTACATCGGCACCAATAACTGGCACTGGACGGGTGGCCATTGCGTCATGGGCAAGACCGCTCCGGAAACCAGTTATTACTTCGCTGAGGGAACGACCAGGTCCGGCTTTGAGGAGTGGCTGACTCTGCAGAACACGGGACTCCTCGATATTACGGTAAACGCCGTATACCAGTTGGGTCCCGGCCAGGGTGACCCGGTCGCCAAGTCATACTCGATTTCCGGCGCTTCCCGGAAAACGGTTTTCGTTGCGGACGAGGTGGGAACCGGTAAGGACGTATCTGTTTTCCTTTCCTGCTCCTCTCCGTTCCTCGCCGAGCGCCCGATGTATTTCAATTACGGCTTCGGTAACCTGAGCGCAACGGGAGGCCATTGCGTCATAGGCGCACGGACTGCGGCGACAGAGTGGTTCCTGGCTGAGGGATTTACGGGAGCCGGTTTCAATGAGTGGCTGTGCCTGCAAAACCCGGGAGATACCGAAGCGGTCTGTGAATTGAGCTACTACACACAGGAGCAAGGAAGCCTTCCCATCAAGCTGGTAACCGTGCCGCCGCATTCCCGGCAGACGATTATGGTGAATCAGGACGCCGGAGCGGACTACCAGCTTTCGGTGCGAGTGAGGGTTGCATCGGGGCCGGACATCGTGGTTGAGCGGCCCATGTACTTCAACTTCAGGGGCTGGACGGGAGGGCATGACGTAGTCGGTTATATGCCCGAAGGCTCTTAAATCAAGGTTGAGCCACCGGAGGGTGGCTCTGCAGCCGTTTGGCGTTCTTAAATACTACTTCTGAGGGATGCCCCCACCCCCGCTTCGCCCGAAAAGAATTAAAAGGGATAAGATGCAACACCATGTGAGCTGTGGAAACGGAGGGGACGCCATGAAAACGGGGGCAATAAAAGCATCTACTACTCCTATATGGCAACATTCTTTGGTTCTATTCATGACCGTATCCTTGATCATGTTCTCATTGGGTCTAATCATAAGCGGGCAGGCAAAAGTCTTTGCCACCGCCGACGATTCGCCCATCGAGGAATTCTGGATCACAAACGGCATCGTGAATAAAGTGCTTCCCGCCGGTGATGTCACGTATATAGCAGGGGATTTTTCGATGGTTGGTCCGGCAACCGGACTGGGAGTGCCGGTTGATGCGACAACCGGAAGTCCTGTGGCTACGTACCCCGAAGTTAACAACTTGATAATGGATGCCATAGCTGACGGATCCGGAGGCTGGTTTATCGGCGGCTACTTTACAGCAGTTGGCGGGCAGACCCGCAATTACATAGCCCACATTTTGGCCGACGGCTCGGTGGATCCGGCCTGGAACCCCGGGGCTACCTCCAACATAGAAGTCTTAGCACTCTCGGGTACTACTCTGTATGTGGGCGGGGAATTCCATAACATAGGCGGCCTCGCGAGAATGCATATCGCAGCCATCGATGTAGACCCGGTTTCACCGACATACGGTCAGGTGACGACCTGGAATCCAAATGCGAGCGCGGGTGTACTATCTCTGGTTGTCTCGGGGACCACCGTCTATGCCGGTGGTGCTTTTACCAGCATTGGCGGTCCTCCAAGAAACTATATCGCCGCCATCGACGCCGATCCGGTATCGCCGACATACGGTCAAGCCACCGCCTGGGATCCTAATGCTAATTCCTCCGTATGGGGATTGGCGATATCCGGATCGACCATATATGCAGGAGGGCCTTTTACAAACATAGGCGGACAGGCCCGGAACCGCATAGCGGCTATCGACACCGGATCCGGCCTTGCCAATTCCTGGAATCCCGATGCAAACAATAGCGTGGAGACCGTCCAGGTTTCGGGCACCACCGTTTATGCCGGCGGTCTATTCAACACCATGGGGGGTGAGGTGAGGAACCGCATTGCGGCCATTGATGCGGATCCCGTATCACCGACTTACGGCGATCCGACCACCTGGGACCCAAACGCCAATGCGGCCGTCTATGAGATTGCGATTGGGGCTTCAGCGGTCTATGTGGGGGGTGGCTTTACGAGCATAGGCGGTCAAACCAGAAGTTATATTGCCGCTATCGATCCCTCTACCGGCAATGCCACCTCCTGGGATCCGAGCGCAAGCGCCTCTGTCCAGACCATCGCCATCTCCGGTTCCACTGTTTATCTAGGCGGTAACTTCAGAAGCATCGGTGCGGTACGGAGAAACCGCATAGCCGCCATCGATTCAAATCCGGCATCGCCCACCTATGGCCAGGCCAACTCCTGGGACCCCAACTGCAACGTCTATATATATGCTCTGGCTCTTTCAGGAACAACGGTTTACGTTGGAGGTAACTTCAGCAACATCGGCGGCCAGGCCAGGAGCCGCATCGCGGCTATTGATGCCGATCCGGCTTCACCCACTTATGGACAGGCCAACTCCTGGAACCCGAATTCAAACCTTTCCGTGCGGGCTCTTCAGGTGTCCGGCTCAACCCTTTATGCGGGCGGGGAGTTTACAAGCATAGGCGGCCAGTCCCGAGACTACATAGCGGCATTGGATATCGATCCGGCCTCTCCCACCTATGGACAAGCTAATTCATGGAATCCCGACGCCAGCACGTGGGTGTACAGCCTGGCCATTTCGGGAACGACTCTTTACGCAGGAGGCGGTTTTTCGACAATAGGTGGACAAAGCAGAAATCGCATTGCAGCGCTGGATTGCGATCCAGGCTCTCCAACCTACGGGCAGGCGAATTCCTGGAATCCCAACTCGAACGATTACATCTATGGAATAGTGGTATCCGGTACCACCGTATACCTCGGTGGGTCTTTCACCAGCATCGGCGTACTTTCCAGGAATCGCGCCGCCGCGATTGATGCCGACCCCGGCTCTCCCAACTATGGATTGGCAAATGAATGGAATCCGAATGTGAATAGCAGTATTTTCTCGGTGGCAATCTCCGATAATACCGTTTATATGGGGGGATGGTTTACCGAGGCAGGCGGAGCTTCGAGAAATTACCTCGCGGCCATAGACGCGGACCCAGGCAGTCCGACCTATGGCCAGGCGACTTCATGGAACCCGGATGCTTCTTCCGGGCCGAAGTCCCTTGCCTGCGAAGGCTCGACTATCTATGCCGGTGGAGACTTCAGCCTGATCGGAGGAGCGGTGAGGTACGGTCTCGCCGTCTTTGCTCCCGAGGTCGATGTTACCTCTATCACCCCTAACTCCGGTTACAACAACGGATCGGTGAATATTACCGATCTGGCGGGAGAGAACTTCGCCACGGGAGCAATTGTCAAGTTGAAAAAGACGGGTGAGGCGGATATAGATGCCAGCTCCGTAACAGTCGCCTCTTCGTCCCGGATAACCTGTACATTTAACCTGACCGGAGCCGCAACAGGTGCTTGGGACGTCTATGTCGAGAACCTCGACAGCGAATCCGATACACTGGCGGCAGGCTTCACCGTGCAGGCACCACTGCCTCCTCCCGATGTCACCTCCATAACCCCCAACTCCGGTTACAACAATGGAGCGGTAAGCATCACCAACCTGGCCGGAAGTAATTTCGTGAGCGGGGCGGCGGTTAAGCTGAAGAAAACAGGCCAGTCGGACATAAACGGAACTTCCGTCACCGTCGCATCCCCAACCCGGATAACTTGCGCCCTTAACCTTACGGGAGCGACGACCGGCGCATGGGACGTCTACGTCGAAAACCCCGATACGCAATCCGATACCCTGGCTTCCGGCTTCACGGTGCAGGGACTGCTTACACCGACCACCACGGCTATCCAACCGATTTCAGGATACATAGGAGATGAAGTCGCGATACTGGGGTCGAACTTCGGGGTAAGCAGAGGAATCTCCTACGTTTCGTTTGCTTCGGTCAGCGCCGGAGAATACGTATCGTGGTCGGACACCCTCGTAGTCTGCAGGACGCCGGCCGGTGTCTCCGGCACCGTAGCGGTTACCCTGACTACCAGTAATGGAACCTCCAACTCGCAGAGTTACACCATTAATAACTACACCTTCTATTTCGCGGAAGGCTACACGGGGGAAAATTTCCAGGAATACCTGTGTATCGGCAATGCGGGTGCGGAGGCGGTTACGGCGGTCATAACCTATATGTTCAAGGGTGGGGGAAACCAGGAACAGCAGATCTCGGTCCCCCCCAATTCCAGATCGACTGTGGATGTGAACGCAGCGGTCGGGGCCGGCAGGGAGGTTTCGGCAAAAGTCGAATGTGCGCAACAGATAGTGGCGGAAAGGCCTATATACTTCAACTACCAGGGGCGATGGTCGGGTGGGCACGATGTTATCGGCGCCACCTCAACCTCCCTCGAGTGGTACTTCGCGGAGGGATACACGGGGTCCGGTTTCGACGAGTGGATTTGCGTATTGAACCCCGGGGATTTGTCTGCCGACCTCACCTTCTCCTTCCAGACCGAGGAGGCGGGGGAAAAAGTGATAACGGGGCGTTCAGTGGCCGCTCACTCCCGGGAGACCTTCAAGGCCAATGACCTTCTCGGTGGGGCCTTTCAGACCTCACTCAAGCTTTCCTCCACCCAGCCCGTCGTTACCGAGCGCCCCATGTACTTTGATTACATGGGGACCGGGGGCTGGCACTGGAATGGAGGCCACTGCGTGATGGGAGCAACATATCCTTCGTATGCCTACTATTTCGCGGAAGGGACCACCAGGTCCGGATTCGAGGAATGGCTCACTCTGCAGAACCCGGGGACATCAGAGATAATCGTAGAGGCCGTATACCAACTGGGAGAAGGCCAGGGAGCCCCGGTAAGCAAATCGTATCCGATCGCAGCTTCATCCAGGCGAACGGTCTATGTGCCTTCCGAGGTGGGAACGGACAAGGATGTTTCCGTTCGCCTCTCCTGCTCCTCTCCATTCCTCGCCGAACGGCCCATGTATTTCAGCTATGGCTTCGGGGATCTACGGGCGACAGGCGGTCACTGTGTTATAGGAGCGAGCACCGGCGCATCCGATTGGTTCCTGGCGGAGGGTTACACCGGAAGCGGATTCAACGAATGGCTGTGCCTGCAGAATCCCGGGGACGGCGAGGCGGTCTGTGAAGTCAACTATTACACCCAGGAGTCGGGCGCATTGCAACCGCGGCAATTCTCGATTCCCGCAGGCAGCCGCAGGACCATCATGGTGAACCAGGACGCGGGTCCCAACTACCAGCTGTCGGTGCGGGTGCGAGTTACATCCGGGTCTCCCATCGTGGTTGAAAGACCAATGTATTTCATTTTCCGCGGCTGGGACGGGGGTCATGACGTGGTGGGATACTTGCCTGAATAGATGAAGTTCTGCAATGGGATCGGGTACGTTTGTAGAACCTCCGAGTTCCATTTTGCTTGCATCCCTATAGTAAAGCGTCATCAACGTATGATATATTGATTTCACCAACGGGGGCGTTGGACTGACGGATTGGGCTTCGTGTTGTCTGATTTTAGACAAAGGGGTGGAAAATGCGTGCTATATGTGGTCCGTTGGGTAAGGCCGGCGCTTTATTGGGCAAGTTCTCGCTTATCTTACTCCTCCTGTTTCTCGCTTTGGCTTTCCTCACAATGGGCTTCCCCGCCCAACACGTGGAAGCGGGCACAGTCATTGCGGCTGTTCCCGCTATCAGCACGATCGTACCGAACGCGGCTCCGAGAGACTCGATCGTGGAAATAAGCGGCACGGATTTCGGAGCGACTCAAGGCACCTCATACGTTACGTTCGGCTCGACCAAAGCCGTCGTGTATCCGGTGTGGACCAGTACTTATATCGCTGTAAAAGTGCCAAGGGTAACGCCCGCCGGCGATCAAGAGCAAATTAATGTCACGGTGACCACCGGCGAAGGAACATCGAATGCAGTCAAATTCGACGTAGTTCAATACGGGGTGGGCCTGGCGGAGGGATACACTGGTGATAATTTCCAGGAGTATCTGTGCATCGGGAATATGCAGAACGTCGCGGTAGATGCATCAATAGTATTCCTCTACTCGGACGGCGAAGTCGGCGGAACCGAGGTAACGGTGCCCTCGAATTCGAGGGTGACCGTTGATGTTAACGAGGAGGCTGGAGCGGGTTTTGAAGTATCGGTAATCGTGTTCTCGGATCTTCAGCTCGTTGTCGAGCGGCCCATGTATTTCAACTACAACGGCCGATGGACAGGTGGCCATGATGTAATTGCTACACCATACGTTAGCAAGCTGTGGTTCTTCGCCGAAGGTTACACCGGGGCCGGTTTCGATGAGTGGATATGCGTGCTTAATCCCAATGAAACGGCCACGGCCAATCTCACCTTTCACTTTCAGACAAAAAGCAGCGGCGAAATTGATAAGACGGGCAGTGTCCCGGCAGCATCACGCGAGAGCTTCAAGGTCAACGAACTGCTGGGAAGCAACCAGGAATGTTCTCTGATTCTCGAATCGGATCAGTTTGTCGTCGCTGAACGGCCGATGTACTTCGATTACGAAGGCAAGGGAGCGCACCACTGGGAGGGAGGGCATTGTGTGATGGGTTTGCCCTGGCCCTCAACCGAATATTTCTTCGCCGAAGGATGCACCCGCGACGGTTTCGAGGAGTGGCTGACACTGCAGAATCCGAATGCCGAGCCAATCAGTGTAAATGTCACGTATCAATTAGGAATAGGGCAGGGGAACCCGATTCAGAAGACCTACAATGTCCCAGCTGAAAGCAGGTCTACGATCTATGTCGCCGATGATGTCGGATTGGAAAGGGACGTTTCGATCAAAGCCACGTCCGACGATTATTTCCTGGCTGAGCGCCCCATGTACTTCCGCTATACCGGTTATGGAGCCGGCTATGAAGGAGGCCACTGTGTTATAGGGGCGGGCTCTACCAGCTCCGATTGGTTCTTCGCCGAGGGATATACCGGCCAGGGCTTCCAGGAGTGGCTATGCTTGCAGAATCCCGGGGATGAAGATTCGGTGGTGGATATTTACTATCTCGGAAAGACAGGCGTGGCGGCGGTAAAACAGGTAACCGTATCCGCGAGGTCCAGGAGGACCTTACGGGTGAACGATGAAGCGGGGGCCAACCTCGAGCTGTCATGCCATATAGTCGTGGTTGCCGGCTCTCAAATAGTCGCTGAGCGGCCGATGTACTTCAACTTCCGCGGCTGGGACGGCGGGCATGACGTCATAGGATATTATCCGGAGTCCGACCTCTTCGCTGCATCATCTAATGAGGCAACGGGTAAGTCGCAGGCTGCATTGTTGAACGACTTATCTTGGGAATGGCTGCGTTAGTCTAAGCATTGTCGATACATCAAGGCGGCCGGGGAGAACCCACCCCGGCCGTTTTATTAATAGCCTGCCTCTTTCGTGATCTTCTCGTTGCACGATCGTAACTTTGGCCCGCGGCGGCATTATTTTATAATTATAGAGACTAGCTTCCAGTTGAAGGGCGAATCGGGGTGAAAACCATGGTGTTATTAAGGCCGCGTGAAACAGGACCTAATCCGGTCAGGCTCATAATAGCCGCTGTATCAATTTTCTGCATCGGACTGTTGATCATGATTTCTCCTCCTGTTCTCGCATCGGTTCATAGTGCTGACACCATCGATTCCTGGCAAGAGGATGCAGGAGGAGGATTTGGAAATCCGGATAATTTTATGGTCTGGCCCATGGTTGATTATGGAGGCTCCCTTTATGCGGGAATCGGTAATGAGAATGGTTGCGAGGTCCGGGTGAGGAGCGGTTCGATATGGAATGCAGTCCCCGGGTCCGCTGCCGGGTTCGGAAACGCTAACAATATGGCAATTCTTTCCATGAGGGTCTACAATGGCCGGTTATATGCCGGAACCATTAATTACGCGCAGGGCTGTGAGGTGTGGTCCTATGACGGCGCCGACTGGACCGAGCTGATCGGTGGTGGAGTGGTAGGACCGGGATTCGGTAACCCTAAGAACATTGCCGCATTCTCTATGGAAGTTCACGCCGGCAGGCTCTATGTAGGGACCTTCAACCTCGATGTCGGTTGGATTTACGTTACCAGCCAAGGCGCGCAAATCTGGTCGTATGACGGCGCCAACCCCTGGCAGCAGGCGGTTACCGGCGGTTTCGATGATCCCAGCAACTATGCAGTCACTTCCCTCAAGGAATACAACGGAACGCTTTATGCCGGGACGTTATGCGTGCGCGCGGATCTCGCTCTCGATGTATGGACCGGCAATGCTGACGTAACGCTTACCAGCCTGGGGTGCCAATTGTGGAGCCGGGGAACTTCCAGTTGGAGCAAGGTCGCCGGCGGCGGATTCGCAAGGGTTGATAATGCGGCCGTGACTTCCATGCAAGCATACGGTGGCAAGCTGGTGATAGGAACCTCGAGTGGAAATGCCACTATTTCCGTTACATTCAACCCATCCTTCCGGATCACGGGCTTCTCCTGGCGCAGCGCCGGCCTTGGAGTGTACGGGTATAACGGCGGCAATGTCAGCGCGATAAAAGAGGGTGGGTTGGAGGACACGAAAGACTTCGGCATCCTCTCTATGATCACGACTCCGATAGATGGAAAAGATTTCCTGCTCGCAGCGGTAGGAAGGGCAATTTCGGACACGACCCTTGTCGGTTACATTGCCGCCTATGATGGCGGCACCTGGTTGAGGGCTTCAGAAGACGGCATGGGCAATTCGAATAACACGCTCATTACTTCGCTCGAAACCTTGAACGGCGAAATATATGCGGGTACCTTGAACAGTGAAGAGGGTTGTGAGATATGGCGGGTAGATCCCACCGAACCTACTGAGCCGCTTGGAACATCGACCTTCTACTTCGCCGAAGGATATACCGGCGGCGGTTTTCAAGAATACTTGAGCATCGGCAATCCCACCGAGCAGCCGGCTATCGCCGCCATTACCTATATGTTCAAAGGCGGCGGCACGCAGCCTCAGACCGTATCCATTCCACCGAATTCACGGTCCACAGTCGATGTTAATGCAGCTGTGGGCGCCGATAAGGAAGTCTCGGCCAAGGTGGAATCCGAGCAGGAGATCGTGGTCGAGCGGCCGATGTACTTCAATTATCAGAACAAATGGACAGGAGGTCACGACGCGGTCGGAGCCACTGCTCCCTCTTCTACCTGGTACTTCGCGGAAGGTTATACCGGCGCGGGTTTTGACGAGTGGGTTTGCGTTTTGAATCCCGCAGACACGGCGGCGGACCTTACTTTCTTTTTTCAAACCCAGGAAGCGGGCGAGAAGGTGATAACCGGACTTTCGGTACCGCCTAATTCGCGACAAACCTTCAAAGCCAACGATCTATTGGGTGGAACACCTTACCAGACTTCGTTAAAGCTCGCTTCCAGCCAGTTGGTCGTAGCCGAGCGGCCTATTTATTTCGATTACACGGGCAAGGGAAACTGGCATTGGAACGGCGGGCACTGTGTTGTTGGTACGACAGGTCTTGCCAAGAATTACTACTTTGCGGAAGGGACAACGAGATCCGGTTTCGAGGAGTGGCTGACGCTTCAGAACCCGGGCTCCGAGAACCTCACGGTTGACGCCTTCTATCAGCTCGGTCCCGGCCAGGGCGACCCGGTTATGAAGTCCTATCCTCTTCCCGCAGCCTCAAGGCAGACTGTTTTCGTGCCTGACGAAGTAGGAACCGACAAGGACGTTTCAGTTTACCTTTCGTGTTTCTCCCCCTTCCTCGCGGAGCGCCCCATGTATTTTAATTACGGCTTTGGCGATGTACACGCCACCGGAGGCCATTGTGTCATTGGAGCTGCGTCAACAGGAGATGACTGGTTCCTGGCCGAGGGCTTTACCGGCTCGGGTTTCAACGAGTGGCTGTGCCTGCAAAACCCCGGAGATAGCGACGCGGTCTGCGAGATCACCTATTACACCCAGGAATCGGGTGCTCTGCCGGTCAAGCAAGTAACCGTCCCGGCCAGGACGAGGAAGACCATTATGGTCAATCAGGATGCGGGATCCAATTATCAGCTTTCAACCAGGGTGAGGGTGACATCGGGACCGAGTATCGTGGTGGAGCGGCCAATGTACTTTGTGTTCAGGGGCTGGGACGGAGGGCATGACGTCGTCGGGTTTCTCTAGCTAGAGGTGTATCCTTCCTTCGCCGCCGCATTTGGGACACGCAACCGTTTCTGTTACCTTCCCGCTTCCTCCGCACGTACCGCACGGTTCGAGTCCGCTTCACGTATAACAAGTCCCCGTGCCGTTGCAGGTCGGACAAGTCCTGGTTGAAGTTATCGTCCCCGAGCCGCCACAAGTCCCGCATTTCACATAGGCTGATCCGAGACTTATGTTTAGTGTTACCGTGGAGCCAGCGGCTACACTGGAATCAGGCGCCGGTTCCGTCGCATATACTAAACTCGCTTTTACCTGCTCGGAATAATTACGCTTCAGGTTTGGCTGCAGCCCGAGCGAACTCAAGACGGCACTCGCATCGGCTTCGGATTTTCCTAGCAGAGAGGGCAGTGACACCATCTGCGGTCCGCGGCTGACCAGTATGACCACTGGCTGACCTTCCGCCAACTCCTCGCCCGAAGCCGGGGTGGTCGATATTATGGACCCGTTCGGCATATCGGAATCCTGCTCTTGCCTTTCTATTCCCAGGCCTGACTCCTGCAGTTTTGCCTGCGCCTGTTCGAAGGTAAGCCCAGCGAGATCGGGCACCAATACCATTTCCCCGGCCGTATTCGAGGCATTTTGTGCACTAGAGCAGCCCACCATCAGAAGAAGGGCGGCAAAAAGCGCAACGCCGACCACTGCGAAAAGCCTGTTCTTCATGATCGATCTCCTAGCTATATATGCAACTCCACTTTTATAATCGTAAAATCGATGGTATTCATTACAGAAATTAGAGAGCGGGGTTGATTTTGCGCCCGATTCTTTTTCATATAGGTAGTTACCCTGTCTATTCTTATGGAGTGATGCTTTTTCTGGCCTTCCTGGCCGGAATATTCGTCGCCCGCTATGAACTCAACCGGCGCGGCCTGGATGGTTCAGCCATCTATTTGATAGGGGCGGTGGCTGCTATTGCGGGAATAGTCGGAGCTCGTATCTTTTATGTCGCCGGCCACTGGGATGTTTTCTCTCATGATTTGGGGAGCATTATCGACTTCAATATGAGAGGCCTTGTCTATTACGGCGGGCTTTTCCTGGCAATCCCCTGTTGTCTTATTTTGGTCAAGCGAATGAAGCTGCCGCTTGGAGCCGTAGCCGATGCGACCGCCCTCGCCCTTCCGCTTTCCATAGGCATCGCCAGGGTCGGTTGTTTCTTAAACGGATGTTGTGGCGGCAAGCCTTCCGGACTACCATGGGCCGTCACCTTTCCGGGGGATAGTATCTCGGTCCATCCGACCCAACTTTACGAGTTGATATTGGACCTCGCCGCCTTCGCTTTCCTGTTCTATATGAGAAAGCGGATGCGTAAAGATTGGAATCTCTTCCTGCTGTCCCTCGCCGCCTACGGAATCATTCGGTTTACGGTCGAGTTCTTCCGTTTTCATTATGACACGTCCGCTGGCCTATTCTTCCAAGTGGTCAGCCTGGTACTCGCGGCTTTAGCTCTTGGTTTCTTCTTCTACAGAAACCGGGGGGTAGAGGAGAGTGCCACGGTTGCCGGAGAAGCAAATGAGTGACCGCGTTCCCTTTGTTAATCCCTTTGGGGAGGGTTAAGGCAGCAGGGGGTCGAACCGATTAGTTAGATAGCCTCCAACGTTCGGGTATCCAAACTATATTTGGCCGGTAAAAAAAATGTACGGGAGGTTCTTATGAGCCACATATTGGTAGTGGATGACGACCCGATGGTTACACGCCTGGTTCGAATAAACCTGGAATTAGAGGGATTCAAAGTACAGGAAGCATGGGATGGTAAAACCGCCCTGAAAATGCTCGAGGAGGACGGCCCGGATCTCCTGGTCCTGGATATCATGATGCCTCAGATGGATGGCTGGCAGGTCCTGGAAAAAGTGCGCGAACAGGACGACTACAAGGAACTACCTATTGTCATCCTCACGGCAAAGGTGCAGGACGAAGACATCCTCAAGGGCTGGAGAATGGGGGCGGACGGCTACATCGTGAAGCCGTTCAATCCGGTCGGCCTGGCAGAGACTCTACGGGGCGTTCTCTCAACAACACCCGAAGAGCGCGAGTCGCGGCGGGAACAGGAACTGGCCAGGTTCGGTGACCTCCTCGGGTAATCAAGACCCTGCCTATTAATCCGGATGTCTGAAGACCGCCGGCGCGGCTATAATTGCTTTGACTCACATTACGGAAAGAAGGCCGAAGATGCCCAAAATAGTCGTGCTTTCACCGATTCCTATTGAATTGCTACAAGCAATGCTTCCTGTTGGTGTCGATGCCGAAATCTATGCGGGGGACATCGGTCCCGGACTGATAGAAGCCGTGCGCGGTGCGGACATAATAATAGGTGACTACACGTATCGGCTGCCTATCGATGCCGAGGTGGCCAAGGCGGCCAGGGGATGCCGCCTTATTCAACAGCCGAGCGTCGGCTATCAGCATATAGACCTGGAAGCTACCCGAAGTGAAGGCATCCCGGTGGGGAATGCGGGTGTGGCGAATGTAGTCGCAGTGGCGGAGCAAACCATAATGTTTGCTCTCTGCCTGCTGAAGAAGGCACTCCATTTTCATGAGAAGACGGCTGCGGGGGAGTGGGCGCAGCAGGATGCGTTCACCATGGGGTCGTTTGAGCTGATGGGGAAGACGCTGGGGATCGTCGGCATGGGAAATATTGGTAAGGAAGTAGCAAGACGAGCAAAGCCTTTTTCCTGCCGCACACTTTATCACGACATAGTGGCTCTGCCGGTAGAGCTGGAGTCGGAACTGGGAGCAGAGCGGATGGAGTTGGAAGAGCTTCTGGGAATCTCGGATATCGTCACCCTCCACGTTCCCCTGTTACCTGCCACAAAAAACCTCATGAATCGAGAGCGTCTATCTTTAATGAAACCGACTGCATATCTCCTCAACCTGGCCAGGGGGGAAGCGGTAGACGAGGAAGCCCTGGCCGAAGCCCTGAGTGAAGGCAGGCTGGCGGGCGCCGGCATAGATGTCTTTCGCGAGGAGCCGCTGAACCCGGATAATCCATTGTTGAAATTGAATAATGTCATCCTCTCGCCCCATATAGCGGGGGTGACCAACGAAAGCAGGGCAAGAATTCTTATGGTCACCATAGAGAATGTGAATCGCGTGCTGCAAGGCGAGAAACCCATGAATATCGTCAACTAAGTGGAATGAAATGAACCGCGCCCAGATATTGATCGAGGGCATGGCCCGCCGTGGTTGATGCGATTATCGATCCTAATGACGCTCCGCCGCTCAATCTCGAAGCGTTGGCCCGCATGACCTTCGAGTAGTTCCTTTGCTATGCTGTCAATAAAACCGGAGGTTTTGGATGGAAGATCTTTTCAGTTTCGAGGTCGAGACGCATTCGCGGGCGCAGATGCTGGATATAACCAGCAGGGTTCGTGAAGCATTGCGCGAATCGGGGACAAGCCGCGGAACCTGCATGGTCTATGTGCCGCATACTACGGCGGGCATAACCATAAACGAAAGTGCCGATCCCTCAGTGGTCGTCGATATCCTGGAGCAGATGGAGAGGTTGGTGCCAAAAGGACATTATCATCACCAGGAGGGAAACGCCGATGCCCATATCAAGGCGAGCATGATGGGATCTTCCCTTACCCTTCTCGTCGACAGGAGCGACCTGCTGCTCGGGACCTGGCAGGGCATCTTCTTTTGTGAGTTCGATGGACCGCGCCGGCGGCGGGTGATGGTGAAGGTGATGCCGGGTGTCTGACGTGATAATTACTCTGACTACGGATTTCGGGCGGAGGGAGGAGTGGGCCGGGATCGTAAGGGGCGTGATCCTCTCGATAAACCCGGCTGCACGGTTAGTGGATATAAGCAACGATATACCGCCCTTTGACATATCCAAAGGGGCCTATGTCCTGGCGGCGGCCGTGCCGCAAATGATGATAGGCATCCATCTCGCCGTAGTAGACCCGGGAGTTGGAAGCGGACGCCGAGCGGTTGTCCTGAAGGCGGCCAGGGGTGATTACCTGGTAGGGCCGGACAACGGCCTGCTGCTGCCGGCTGTCGAGCGCCTGGGTGGGGCCGAGGAGGCCTATTCCCTCGACAACCAGGAATTTTTTAGAACGCCTGTCCACCCCACTTTTCACGCCCGCGATATTTTCGGTCCGGTAGCGGCACACCTGTCGCTCGCTGTCGCGCCTCGAGAAATGGGCTCGGCCCTTGATGTCAGTGAACTCGTGCCCGCGCCCTGGGATCGTGCGAGACTGGGCGAAGGTGCACTTTATGCAACCGTGATTGATGTAGATCGCTTCGGTTCCCTACGGCTGAATGCCTATCCCGAGCAAATGACAAACATTGGTTATCGAATGGGGGACAAGGTAATGCTGGGAATCGGCGAGGAGGAATTGAAGGCGCCGCTGGTTTCCACATTTGCGGAAGTCGAGGCGGGCAAACCTCTAATCTACGAGGATTCATCGGGCTTCATGGCCCTTGCCATGAATGGTGTCAGCCTGGCTGAATGGAGCGGCGCCCAACCGGGCCAAATCATAATCATCTACACCCCATAACCTACACAAAGGTGTCAGGCACCTTTGTGTAGGTTACCTTGCGTCGTGGGAAAATCCTCATTAATGTAAGAGCATGGTTCAGGAATGTAGTAACTTCGAAGCCAACATGAAAGACTGCAACTGCAGCTACGAGCCGTGCCCGAGGAAGGGCAAATGTTGCGAGTGCCTGCGTTACCACCGGCGCATGGGAGAACTCCCGGCCTGTTATTTCCCGGCAGAAGTTGAGAGAACCTACGATCGATCGATCCGCCGTTTCATCAAAAGCCAATAATCAACACCGAGAAGGAGGAGGAAGTGAACGAAGCATACATTGTCGCCGGCTGCCGCACCGCCATCGGTAAGTTCGGAGGAAGCCTCAAGGATGTTATGCCGGGAGAGCTGGCGCGAATCGTGATTGACGAGGCATTAAAACGCTCCGGGGTATCGCCCGATCTCATTGAAGAAGTCATCTTCGGACATGTCGCAGTCCGTTATGACGAGCTGTGCACGGCCGCCCGATATGGAGCGCTAAAGGCCGGCATACCTCAGGAGGCAGCGGCTAGTGGTGTCATCCGTGGTTGCGGATCGGGCATGCAAGCCCTGGTCGACGTAACCCGCTCCATTCGTCTGGGCGATTCTACCATCGCTATAGCGGGTGGCGTCGAGAACATGAGCGCAATACCTTACTACTGCGATGACATGCGCTGGGGAAGGCGCATGCGGGCTTGCGAATTCAAGGACGGCCTTACCGATATCCTCACAGATCCCTACAATGGCCTGATCATGGGAATGACGGCGGAGAACATCGCCGAGCGCTTTGGCATCTCGCGTGAGGATCAGGACGCCTACGCGCTGCTCAGCCAGCAGAAGGCGATGGCGGCTATCAAGGAGGGAAAGTTCAAGGAGGAGATCGTTCCGGTAGAGATAAAGACGCGCAAAGGCGTCAAAGTTTTCGATACCGACGAGCATCCGACTCCGGATACCACGGCAGAGAGCCTCGCTTCCCTGCGGCCGGCATTTAGAAAAGACGGGACCGTGACCGCGGGCAACGCCTCGGGAATCAATGACGCCGCCGCGGCACTGGTGCTTATGTCGGGCGCGCGAGTCGAAGAACTGGGTCTGCAGCCGATGGCACGAGTCGTATCTTATGCCTATGTGGGAGTCGATCCGGACATCATGGGAATAGGTCCGGCGTATGCGATCCCCAAGGCACTTGCAAAGGGCGGCCTCGAGCTGGCAGATATCGGTGTGATCGAGCTCAACGAAGCCTTCGCGTCTCAGGCGGTGTTCTGTATCAGGGAACTGGGTCTCGATCCGGATAAAACCAACCTTTATGGTGGGGGAATCGCGCTCGGCCATCCCGTAGGATGCTCCGGCGCCCGCATCGTTATTACCTTAATGACCGCTTTAAAGGAGCGGGACGAAAAGCTCGGCCTCGCCTCATTGTGTATCGGGGGTGGCCAGGGGATCGCGATGGTAATCGAGAGACTCTAACCCGGCCCCATTTAATGACTAGCCGCTCGAACCGGGCGGTGCCTGGCTTATGACGATGACCACTGTCGTATCCCTGGCAACCCGCTGCCCGGCCGCCGGACTCTGGCTGATCACCCTGCCCTGCGGAACCGTCTGGCTCTGCTGCTGAACCACGCTCACCCTGAGTGAAGCGTTCTGCAACTGCTGGATGGCGGTGTTCTGATCGAGATCGACGACATTGGGCACGATTGCGAGGTTGGGTTGCTGGCCGATCTGTAGTGTTACGACCGTATCCGGAGTAATAAGGGCGTTTGCGCCGGGCGTTTGCTGAATAACCTTGCCGACATGGTTTTGATCATTTGTCGGGACGTTGCTTTCCTGGATATTGTTTATGCCCTGGCCTCTCAGCGTATTCTCGGCATTAACCTGGCTTTGGCCCATAACGTCAGGCATCCTCAATTCCCGGCTCACCGTCGCAATGACCACGCCGTTTTTGTTGAGCTTGGTGCCCGGGGCCGGATTCTGATCGATCACTACCCCAACCGGTTGACTGGTGCTGGTAATGAAGGAATCTTGTTGCTGATAACTCAAGCCGTCCTGCTCTATGGTCTGAGCCGCCTGCGCCTCACTCATACCTATAATGCTCGGCACCGTTATCTCCGTTCCCCGGGTTAAAAGAATGGCGAGCACTATCCCCCCGATTGCCAGCAAGGCTACCGCCGTGATGACGGCCCAGAGCCAGGGAGGGATCGTGCCGCTTTTCTCCACGTAGACCGCTTCGCTGGGCGCGACTCCATCGACATAGAGCAGAAGAGCATCGTGCATCTCCTTAGCCGTTTGATATCTAAGGAGTGGATTTTTCGAAAGCGCCTTCATGACGATGGCGTTAAGAGACGCCGGAATGGAGGGGTCGATTACGGACGGGGACACCGGCACCTCGTTCAAATGCCGGTAAGCCGTAGCTCGGATATCCGGCTCATCGAAGGGCACGCGGCCCGTGAGAGCCTGGTAAAGTATGATCCCCAGCGAATAAATATCGGAGCGCCCGTCGATCTCCAGCCGCTGGATTTGTTCGGGAGAAATGTACTGGGGATAGCCCCGTCCGCTCGCCGCCCAGGCCATCCCGAAATCCTGCAATTTCACCTGGCCGATTTCGTCGATGATTATGTTTTGAGGTGAGAGGCCGCCATGCACCAGGTTCCGGCCATGGGCGAGTTCCAACGCCGCGCAAACCTCAGCAGCTATCCGCGTTGCTCGAGAGGGAGGAAGTTTCCCCTTCGTACTCAGGAATTCAAGCAGGCTGCGCCCCTCGGTATATTCGCCGATCAAGAAATACAGACCATCCTCGTCGCCCCAATCAATCGCCCTGGCAATATTTGGATGATCCAGTATGGATGCCATTCGGGCTTCGGCTTCCAACCTCTCGAGATATGAGGGATCAGCGGTAATTTCGGGGTAGATGATATTGACCATGACACCGCGTTGAAACAGCAAATCGTCGGCGAGGTAGATTTCCGTCAAGCCCCCGCTTTCCAGGTGCTTCCTGAGCCGGTAGCGCTGCTTGAATAACTTGGGTTGAACCTCTTCTTTTTCAGCGAGTTTCACGGCAATTCCCCCAGCACGCGAATAGACCGGCTGCCTTTGGCGTAAATTATTCCCCGCGACAAAGAGGGGCAAACCTTAACGAAGGGTGAGGCCCCAGACCCCATGCTGTGTTTGTTGGTCGGGCTCGACCCCCACGCCTTCTCGGTCAGCCCCCACCCTTTGTTGCGTTTGACCTACGTGATCGCATGATGTTAGGATTTTCCCACTTGGACTTTGAAAGAAGGATTACGCTGTCGAGGCCCCACAAGGGCTAAGAGGGAAGCCGGTGAAAGGCCGGCACGGTAGCGCCGCTGTAACTGGGGAGCGAAGCTCCATTCATCCACTGACAACAGTCGGGAAGGAGGAGCCGAGCCGGGATCCAGGAGTCAGAAGACCTGCCTCGGATAGCGCCAGAAAACTCTCCGCTTCAGGGAGAAAGCTGGCGAGCATGGTTATTGCGCCCGCTCTTCCTGAAAAAGGGAGCGGGTTTTTTTCGTGATCGGGAGGCGGTATGGACAAGGGTATGACCCTGGTTTTAGGGGGAGCAAGGAGCGGCAAGAGCGCCTTCGCGCAGCGCATGGCGGAGGAGAGCGGAGAGAAGGTCTGTTTTCTTGCGACGGCCGAAGCGGGCGACGGCGAGATGCTGGAAAGGATCAGGAAACATCGCCAATCTCGGCCGGCGCATTGGGACACGCTAGAGCTCGCAGGCGGAACAAAACTGGTAGTTAATCCCAGCAGAACGGATATCCTCTTATTCGATTGTTTCACCGTTTGCCTCTCCAACCTGATGGCCGTCGCGGGCCTCGACTGGCCCATCGAAGATGAGGACCTGATGCCGGAATCGCAGGCAATAGAGCTGATGAATAACACCGAACAGAAAGCCCTGGATCTGGTGGACCGCCTGCGGCGATCAACGCCCAAACTAATCATCGTATCCAATGAGGTGGGGATGGGAGTGGTGCCGGCCTTCAGGCTGGGCCGCATATTCCGGGACCTTTCCGGACGGCTCAACCAGGCCTTGGCTGACCGTGCCGATCATGTTTACTTCGTGATCGCCGGGATTCCGCTCAGCCTCAAAACAACCAAATAGGAGGAAGTCATGGGTAAGCTCGACGAGACCTTGCAGCGGATAGGCAAGCTCGATGCCGAAGCGATGGCGGCCGCGGCTGAAAGGCAGGACCGCCTGTCCAAGCCTAAAGGTGCTCTCGGCGTTCTGGAAATTATATCCATAAAGGTGGCGGGTATCCTCGGGGAACCAATCCCCGAGCCTGGCGCGAAGACCGTAATCGTGATGGCCGCCGATCATGGCGTTGTCGAGGAAGGGGTAAGCCTTTATCCGGCCGAGGTGACGGCCCAAATGGTTCACAATTTCCTCTCGGGCGGGGCGGCTATAAACGTCCTCTCGCGCCATGTAGGAGCCAATGTTACGGTGGTCGACGTCGGAGTGGCGTCGGACCTCGCCGGGGAAGGCCTGGTTGTAAAGAAGATAGCCCCCGGAACGGCGAATATGGCCCTGGGACCGGCAATGTCGAGGGAGCAGGCGGTAGCCGCCATTGAAGCCGGAATCGAGGTGGCGGAAGCTGAAATCTCGCACGGCGCGCGTTTTCTTGCCACCGGAGATATGGGGATAGGCAACACAACTGCCGCGAGTGCCATAACCGCCTGTCTAAGCGGGCTCGATCCGCTCGAGGTAACCGGACGCGGAACCGGTATAGATGATGCCGGCCTCGATCTCAAACGGCGCGTAATATCCGAGGCGCTGCGCGTTAATTGCCCCGATAAGAACGACGCTCTTGATGTCCTTGCCAAGGTAGGCGGCCTGGAGATAGCGGGTATCGCCGGCGTTATTCTCGCCGCGGCCGCGGCGAAGTGCCCGGTTGTAATCGACGGCTTCATCTCGGCGGCCGGCGCCCTCGTTGCGGCGGGACTCCATGAAGGTGCGCCCGCCTTCATGATCGCTTCCCACCTTTCGGTGGAAAGGGGACACGGGGTTATTCTGGAGCGCCTCGGGCTGTGCCCGATCATTCATGCCGAGATGCGCTTGGGGGAGGGGACCGGAGCCGCCCTCGCCTTCTCATTCATCGATGCCGCCTTGAAAGTGCTAAGAGAGATGGCAACTTTTGATGAGGCCGGCGTTTCCGGTCCCGAGGATGCCCTGGAGAAGACCCAGTGCTAGATGCTTTTCGCTTTCTCTCTGCGGTTCCGCTCCCCGCAAAGCGGGGTGGCGAAGCTAGCGGACTTGTCCGCTCGGTAGCCTATTTCCCGCTGGTCGGAGCCGCGCTCGGCGGTCTCCTTATACTCACCGATTGGATATGCGGTGAGGTTTTCCCCCAGGCCCCTTATCTGATCTCGGCGGTCTTGATCCTAGGCGTATATGCTCTCTTTACCGGTGCCCTCCATCACGATGGCTTGATGGACACCGCCGACGCGTTCTGGGGCCGGCATAGCAAAGACGAGCGCCTGCGCATAATGAAGGATTCCAGGGTCGGAGCGATGGGAGTGACGGCTCTCATGCTGGCTATCCTCGCCGAATTCGCTTGCCTGTATGCGATTCCAGGTTCACTGAGCGCATCCAGTGGCAGGTTTCGCTGGGCTGTCCTGCTCAGTTTTCCCGTACTGGGCCGCTGGGTAATGAGTTACTTATGTTTCCGCTTTCCTTATGCCCGGGATAATGGCACCGGAGCCGTTTTCACCGGAGCACGACCGTTTAGGTTCGCCGTTTCCACCTTGCTCACGGCCGCTGCGCTTACCGGCGCCTTCGTATTCATGATGCGTGACCCCCTGCTCCTTGCGGTGCTCCTAATCTCATCATTGGCCTTCGCCGAATTGGCGGGCGCCCTTTTCACAAGATCGATAGGCGGCGTAACGGGAGACATCATTGGAGGGGTCGGTATGCTTTCAGAGTTACTCATACTACTACTGCTCGCCAGCCGGATTCCGGAGTTGTTGTTGCATTGAAAAAGAACAAAAGATCACGGGGCTTGGAACTAATCATCGCTTACCTTCTGGATGCGTTGATTGGTGATCCCGAAATTTACCCTCATCCAGTGAGGATAATAGGTAGATCGATCGATTATCTCCAGCCACGTTTGAGGATGGGAGATCGGGATGCGGTGGCGGCTGGAGGGCTGCTTGCGGCGACAGTCGTAGGCGGCACTTATGGGATTACGCGGCTGCTGGTGGCGGTGGCCCCGGGTTTTGCCGATACCGCTTTACTTTACACAGCCATAGCTCGCAAAGACCTGGAGCGAAGTGCGCTTAGAGTCGCGGAAGCGCTGGAGGAGAACGACCTGGCGTCGGCACGCGAGGGCCTCAAGGCGCTCGCCGGACGCGATGTGGATAAAATGGATAATATTGCCATATGCCGGGCGGCGGTGGAATCGGTTGCCGAGAATTTCGTGGATGGCGTTCTAGCCCCTATGCTCTGGGGAGCCACGGCCGGAGCGCCGGGAGCCATGGCTTTCAAGGCGGTCTCGACCCTCGATTCCATGATTGGGCATGACGATGAGACGCATCGCTACATCGGCAAGCTTTCAGCCCGCCTTGATGACCTCGCCGTCTTCCCGTCGGCCCGGATTGCATTGCCTCTGATTGTCGCAGCATCTGCAATTCTGCGCCTGGATGCGGCCGCGGCACTCAAGATAGGCCTTCGTGACCGAAAGAACCATCCGAGTCCGAACAGCGCGCACGCAGAGGCTAGTTTTGCCGGCGCGCTTGGGCTCACACTCGGCGGGCCCTCGGACTACGGAGGTTTGAGGCGCGACCTGCCCGAGATAGGGGAGGGTACGAGTGAAGTTGAACCACGGCATATACGTGAGGCGGTAAGATTGCTGAATATTGCATCCCTGCTCGCACTCTCCGTCGCCGTCTTACTATCGGGAAGGGGCGGGCGATGGAAATAAGAACCGGGGACTACCCGCTGCATGGAGGAAACCTGGAGTGGGCGGCCGAGCGTTACGGTTTGGAGCCCGATTCTTTCCTCGACTTCAGTGCCAACGTAAATCCACTCGGGGCGCCGCCTTGCGCTTTACAGGCGGCAAGGAAGGCGCTGGATAACATTTCCAGGTACCCCGAACCCGATTCCGGCTCCCTCAAATATGCGATGTCCCGTTTCTTTGGCTTGGAATCAAACAGCATCATGGTGGGGAACGGCTCAACCGAGCTGATACATCACTTCTGCCGCTCCCTCAACCCCAAACGGGTTACGTTGGTTATGCCGGGATTTGCAGAATATGAAAGGGCGGCCCGCAACTCCCAAGCGGCGATTTCTCATTACCGACTGTCATGGGAAGAGGCGTTTTCAATCGATCCCCAGCGGCTTGCCGAAGCCGCCGCAACTTCGGACCTCGTATTCGTCTGTAACCCGGCGAGTCCGAGCGGCCGCCTCTATCAGCGTGAAGACATGCTGCCGGCTTTGCAGGCCTGCCGGGAAACGGGTGGCCTGCTGGTGGTGGATGAGAGCTTCATGGGGTTCTGCCGGCCCGAAGATGTGAGTTCGGCCAGCCTGATCCCGGAAGCTAAGGGAGGCGGCCTGGTAATTATTACCACGCTAACCAAATTATTTGCGCTGGCCGGGCTGCGCGGCCCCGGTTGCCTCATTTCGACCGAGGGGCACATATCGCGGTGGGAAGGGGCGGGCTATCCCTGGCGCGTGAATTCTCCGGCGGCGGCCGCCGGCATGGCAGCCTTAACTGATGGGGAGTATCTTTCACGGACCCGGGCGCTGGTGGCGGAATGGCGCAAGGGGCTATATGAGGGGCTTCATGCAACAGGTCGCATTGAAGTATTTCCCTCGCGGGTGAATTTCCTGCTGCTCAGAGTGTTAGATGGTCGGGCCACGTCCCTCTGCGATGAACTGGGAAGAAAAGGGATACTTATCCGGGATTGCAGCAATTTCGCCGGCCTCGACGATCGCTATGCCCGCGTCTGCGTGCAACGGCCTGAAATCAACAACCGCCTGGTCGAGGCGATCGGGGAGGTGTGGGCCGGATGAAGGCGGTGATGATCGCGGGGATGTCGAGCGACAGCGGCAAGACGACGATAACATTAAGCCTCATCTCCGCCTTGCGAAAAAAAGGCCTTAAGGTGCAGCCTTTCAAAGTAGGCCCCGACTATATAGACCCCGGTCACCATTCCGCGGCCGCTTCCCGGCCGTCCCACAACCTGGATGGATGGATGATTCCGCAACAAGCCAACGTAGAGATATTTCATCGCGCTTCGAGCACGGCGGATATCGCGGTGATCGAGGGAGTCATGGGCCTTTTCGACGGTCTCGATGGCAGGGACCAATCGGGCAGCAGTGCCGAGATGGCCGGGATGCTGCGAGTGCCGGTGATTCTCGCCGTCGATGCCTCGGCCATGGGGCGAAGCGCCGCAGCTGCCGTCTGGGGCTTTTCATCTTTCGATCCGAACCTCGATCTCGCCGGCGTTATCTTCAACAATGTCGGCGGACCATCTCACGAGGAGATACTGCGCGAAGCCCTGACCTCCCGGTGCGACATTCCCTGCCTTGGCTGCCTTTATAGAGAGGGAAGCATTCATATCGACGACCGTCACCTCGGTCTGGTTACCGCCTCGGAAATGAAGGAGGCCGGGCACATCTTCGGGCGATTGGCGGAACTGGCCTTATCCCGTCTCGATCTCGATCTCCTGATGAACATTGCGGGCCAGGCGACTATTCCGGCGGTTTCGGGCAAGGAACGGCTCTTCAAGGGAGAAAATATCGGTCTTAAAATTCCCCTCGCCGTGGCTATGGACAAAGCCTTCAATTTTTATTACCAGGCGAACCTGGACCTCCTCGAAGATGCCGGAGCCGAAATAATACCTTTCAGCCCTCTGGAAGAAACTACCATTCCGGCCGGTGTTCGGGGTCTCTACATAGGAGGAGGTTACCCCGAATTATTCGCGGCCGAACTCGCCGATAACAGGACGATGCGAGAATCCCTCCGCGGAAAAATCGCCGAAGGAATACCGGTCTTTGCCGAGTGCGGGGGCTTCATGTATCTCTGCGACAGCCTCGTCGCGAAAGACGGTAGGGAATATCCCATGCTCGGGATAATCCCGGGCAGGACGGTGATGACCGCCTCGCTGCAAGCTCTCGGATATATCGAGGCTGCAATCGCCAACGATTCGCCTTTGGGTGCCGCGGGTTTGGTCCTGCGAGGCCACGAGTATCGCTGGTCGAAGGCGGAACTCAACCGGGATGTGAAGCCGGCCTATGACGTATCTAGCGCACCGCCTAGAGTAAGCGGGACGAAAAGCGGCTTTGCTGAAAGGAATATCATCGCCGGGTACGAGCACCTTCATTTCGCCTCCAGGCCGGAGGCGGCATCGAAATTTTTGGAAACCATGAGAAAACAGAAGGAGGAAGAACATTGAAAAAAGTGTTATGCATAGCGGTACTCGCCGTATTGCTGCTTGCGGCCGGTTGCGGCAACCAGGCGGAGCTGAAGGCCAGGACAAGACCGGCGGCTTATACCGACGATCTTGGGCGGCAAGTAGATATCACGGAGGTTCCCCAAACGATAGTCTCCGTCTCTCCCGCCTGCACCGAAATACTTTTCGCCCTTGGCCTGGGCGAAAAAGTAGCGGGTGTAACGACCTACTGCAATTATCCGGATGAGGCGACGTCGAAGCCGAAAATAGGCACGTTCACGACACCGAACCTCGAATCCATAATCGCGCTGAAACCGGATTTGGTGCTGGCTACCGGCGGCGTACAGAGGGACATCTTAGACCGCATGGAAGAACTCGGCCTCACCGTTTACGCGGTAAACGCCGCGACTTTCGATGCCACGATTGAAGACATAAGAGACATCGGCGAGATAACCGGCACCTCCGATCGGGCGGAAGTAATCGCCGGGGACATGGAGGACCGGGCGGCCGTGGTAGCTAGCGAGGTGGCGAAGAGCGAAGCGGTCGGCGATGCGCGCCCGAAAGTGTTCTATGAGATCTTCTACGAAAGCAATGTCTGGACGGCGGGAAGCGGCACCATTATTTCCGACCTCATCGCGAAGGCGGGCGGATTGAACATTGCGGACGTTCAAAGCGGCGATTACTACGAGTTCAGTGTGGAGCGTCTTATCACCGAGAATCCGCAGGTCTACCTGGTCGGCAGCGGATCGATGTCGAATCCCGGCGATATAGGGACAAGGTCGGGTTGGGACCGCATGGATGCAATCAAGAACGGCAAACTTTCCATCATTTCGGATGATCTTGTTTACCGAACCGGGCCACGCCTGATCGAAGGGCTGGAATTGATTTATAAGGCGATCTATCGATAGGCGGGGGAAATCCGTGGAGGGGACGATAACGATAACCGAGAGGCTGGCCCTGGTAAGGCGCAGGAAGTTATTGATCCTGGGTTTACTCGGCTTGGCCTTACTGGCGGCGCTCATCATAGCCGTCGCACTCGGTGCCGTCTACATTCCCGTATTCACGACGGCCAAGATCATCGCCTCACGCCTGCCCCTTGTCGGGCGTCTCTTTCACGGCACCTGGGAAGCGACCCAGGAAACTGTGATTCTATCGGTAAGGCTGCCCCGCGTGCTTGTGGCCCTGCTGGTCGGAATGGCACTGGCTCTCGCCGGCACCATATTCCAGGGGCTGTTTCGCAACCCCATGGCCGATCCCAGCTTCATCGGTTCGGCGCAGGGGGCGGCACTCGGGGCGACCATAGCCTTTTTCTTCGGAATCGAGGTAGGCCTCGGCAAGCTCAGCACCGTCCCGCTCTTCGCCTTCGCCGGTTCCCTTCTGGCCGTAGCCATCGTCTACCTTATTACCAGGACCGGAGGCAGGGTTTCGGTTGCCTCCCTGCTCCTGGTGGGAATCGCCTTCTCCTCGTTCCTGGCCTCCATCGTCTCCACCTTGATGGTCATAAGCAAAGATCGCTTGCACAACATATTCTTCTGGCTGATGGGCGGTGTTGCGGGGGCTAATTGGGACATGGTGCTCGCGGTTATACCGTTCATCCTGGTCGGCTCGATTGTCGCAATGTTTTTCGCGAGGGACCTCAACCTGATGATGCTTGGCGAGGAGCGGGCTTCGCAGTTGGGGCTGGAGGCCGAGAGATTCAAATGGATAATGCTGGTAATCGCGTCGCTTGTGGTCGGCGCGGCCGTCTCCGTCTCGGGGATAATCGGATTCGTCGGGCTCATGACTCCACATATTGTGAGGCTGCTCACCGGCCCCGATCACCGCTACCTGATTCCGGGATCGCTCCTCGCCGGCGGCCTTTTCCTGGTGCTCGCCGACACCCTGGCTCGGCTGGTCATGGCGCCGAACGAATTACCGCTCGGCATAGTAACCGCCTTTTTCGGAGCGCCGTTTTTCATATACCTGTTAAAGAGGAGGAAAAATGTCCTCGCCTGAGACCGGCGGCGTTGAATGGAAAACGCTGGAAGCGACTGATGTCTCGGCCGGGTATTATGATGACGACGTCGTGAGCGGGCTCAATCTCCGCATCACCGCGGGTGATTTCATCGCCATCATCGGCCCTAACGGCTCGGGAAAGACCAGTTTCTTGAAATCGCTCTCGCGGGCATTGAGGCCGCGGGCAGGCATGGTGCTCCTCGGAGATGATGACCTCTACGGTCTCCCGGCCAGACAAGTCGCCCGGCACCTGGCCATGGTCCCTCAAGATTCGCAGCTCGCCTCCGATTTCACCGCCCTGGAAGTGGTCATCATGGGACGCAATCCCCATCTCGGAAGGCTGCAGTCGGCCGGGCCGGACGACCTCGAGATCGCCAGACAGTCCATGGAAAAGGCTAATGTCTGGCACCTGGCCGACCGGCCGGTGACCGAGCTATCGGGAGGAGAGCGCCAGCGCGTGATAATCGCCCAGGCCCTGGCGCAGGACACCCGCCTCCTGCTTCTGGACGAGCCAACGCAGCATCTGGACATCAATCATCAGCTCGCCTTGCTGCACATGCTCTCTGCAATGTGCTCACAGGGAATGGCGGTTGTAATGGTCATCCACGACATCAACTTGGCCTCGCAGTATTGCAATAAGATCCTGGTAATCAAGAAGGGAAGCGAGTTCGCGCGAGGAACCCCGCAGGAGGTCCTTACATCGGCTGTGCTGCAAGAGGTCTTCGGTGTCGGCTCCATCATCACCGGCCATGCCGTGACCAAGAGACCTCACGTTGTCTTCCTGCCCTCGGCGGACGGCCTCTCGGCTGGAGCCGGTCCCAGAATTCATCTTATATGTGGCGGAGCGAGCGGAGCGCCGATCATGCGAGACCTACTGGAGCGCGGGGCCTATCTCACGGCCGGAGTGCTCAATCTGGGAGACGGCGATGAGGAAGTGGGGCGGGCCCTGGAGCTCAAGATGGCCACCGAGATTCCCTTCTCCCATATATCACGCGAAGCGCACGAGGCAAACCTGGAGTTGATAGACGAGGCAGACATAGTCATAGTAAGCGATTTCCACGTAGGGCCGGGAAACCTCCTGAACCTGGAAGCGGCAGGTTACGGTCTTGAATCGGGCAAGCGGGTCCTGCTTTTTTCACCCGCGTCCATAAGTGAGAGAGATCATACCGGCGGTCTCGCGGCCAGTGCCTATCGTAAACTGGCTGAGTCCGGGGCGGTCGAAATAGTCGGTCGGGAAGCACTGATGGATATGGTGGAACGCCCATGAAATCGCCGGCCGCCTGTATCATGGTGCAAGGGACCGGTTCCCACACCGGCAAGAGCATTATGACCGCCGCGTTATGCCGTATCCTCCGGCAGGACGGCTGGCGGGTCGCCCCCTTCAAGTCGCAGAACATGTCCCTAAATTCCTATGTAACCCCCGAGGGCGGGGAGATGGGCAGGGCACAGGTGCTGCAGGCGCAGGCGGCCGGGATCGAACCTCACACAGACATGAATCCCATACTCTTGAAGCCGGCTTCCGACGAGAGGGCGCAGGTGGTCTTGAACGGCAGGCCGGTCGGGCACCTGGGCGCGCGCGAGTACCATGACTTGAAGCTGGAGTACTTGCCCCATGCCGTGGCCGCATTGAACAGACTTCGCGCGAATTACCAGATAGTGGTAATAGAGGGGGCGGGCAGCCCGGCCGAGATCAACCTCAAGGATCAGGACATAGCGAACATGCGGATGGCCGAGGCGGCACAGGCACCGGTTCTCCTTGTAGGGGATATAGACCGGGGCGGAGTCCTGGCGTCGCTCGTCGGTACGCTTGAGCTGCTCGATCCCGGTGAAAGGACGCTGGTGGCAGGTTTCATCATCAACAAGTTTCGGGGCTCGCTCGACCTCCTGCAGGGCGCCCTCGATTTTCTCGAGGAGAGAACCGGAAAACCGGTGCTGGGGGTGGTGCCATACATTCGGGATATCGGTCTGGAGGAGGAGGACTCGGTGAACCTCGAGGAATTGCGTGCATCGGCCGGGCGCCTGGGGGACAAGGCGGAGATAGACATCGCCGTTATTCACTTACCGCATATTTCCAATGCCACCGATTTCGATCCACTTGCACACGAGGACGGCGTCCTGTTGCGCTACGTGAGCCAACCGGCCGGGCTCCGCGTCCCAGATGCCGTATTGATTCCCGGGTCGAAGAGCACCTGCGATGATTTGGATTACATGCGCGGCAGTGGCATGGCTCAAGCGCTTCTGCGGCTGGCTCATGCCGGAGTGCCGGTGATAGGCATATGCGGCGGCTACCAGATGTTGGGAACAAGGATCGAGGATCCGGACGGCTGGGAGCGCCGGGGTGCGGCGATGGAAGGCCTTGGCCTGCTGCCGGTTTCGACCGTAATGACCGGCGATAAAAGCACACATCGCGTCGAGGCCTATGCGACTTCATCGATTCCCGCACTGGGGCTCGAATCCGGTTCCCCCATAGAAGGTTATGAGATACACATGGGTAATTCCGTGAGCGAATCGGACTATTCGCTCGCAATCTTCTCGCGTGACGGCGTCGCCGTCTCCATTCCGGACGGGGCCTTCAATCCGGCGCTCCCCGTCTTCGGCTGCTACCTGCACGGACTCTTCGAGAACTCCTGTGTAAGAGAAGGCTTTATTAATTCCCTGAGAAAACGGCGGGGGCTGCAATCCCTGGAAAGCGCCGGACGCGATTGGCAGGAATGGCGGGAAGACCGCCTCGATAGGCTCGCCGCCATCACACGATCATCCCTCGAGATGGACCACATTTACTCCCTCCTCTACACCTCCTAAGGGGTCGGGCCTCAACATCAACAAGCTTAAGAGCAGTCGCAACTTATTCTGAACCCTTTTCTCTTAAGCTTGTTGATGTTGAGGCCCGACCCCCATGGGGCCCGACCCCAATGTGGTGGACATCGGCACGTCCCGGATTTTTCGTATAACATTAAGAGGAGTGGGAGGCGGAACAATGCGGAGAACGCTTAACAATATAAAAAGACAGCAGCTTGCCAGGCGCCAGAGGATGTTCCTTATCACGGGCTTCAGCGCAGTGATAATGGCCGTGCTGCTCATATTCTATCTAACGCCGCTCGCCACGAAAGGCGGACTCGCCAACGTGTGGCAGGAAACCCAAGCCAAGGAAGCATCCACTTCGGACGGAGGGGAATCTCTCAGCCTGGGTTTTGGCGGTGACGTCAGTTTCGTACTGGAGGCTGAGGACGTAACCAAGACCGGGGGAGCGGACCATCCCTGGGGGGCGATCTCCGGGCTCATTCTTGATTACGATCTATCGGTGATCAACCTCGAAGGCCCGATCTGTTCCACCGGTGAGCCTAATCAAGATCAAACCTCAATCTCGGTGAAGAACGAACCCTCCAACCTGGCGGGAATGGCCGAAGCCGGCATCGATGCCGTCAACCTGGCGGATGATCATGTAATGGACTATGGGTCAGCCGGACTTCAGGAAACGCAAAGCTTTCTCAAGAGGAACCAGATCGCAACTTTTGGAGCGGGAGTGAATAGAAGACTCGCCGCGCAGCCCGCCTTGCTTGAGTCGCTGGATGGGGCAAAGGTAGCGATAGTCGGCCTGTGCGATGTGGCCCCGGATTCTTACTACGCCGGGGACAGCTCGGCCGGCGTATGCGAGGCGGATCTTGAGAGTGTCGCGGGGATTATACAGGAGGCGCGTAAATCGGCTCCTTATGTCGTAGCTTTTTTTCACTGGGGAGAATCAGGCTCGACTGAAGTGACGCAGAGGCAAAGGGACCTGGCTCATGCCTCGGCGGAAGCCGGAGCTGATCTTGTCGTCGGTTGCCACCCGGACGTTATACAAGGCCTGGAGATATGGAAAGGAGTTCCCATCATCTATTCTCTGGGAAACATGGTCTTCTATCCCAAAGACGAGCAGGGCAAGAAAGCGATTTTCGCCGGTTGTCATTTTGACGGGGGCAGCCTGATATCGCTGGAAATCATTCCACTCCATATCGAGAGTGCCAGGCCGCAAACCGCCAGCGGAAACGAAGCACAGCTTATTCTTGAGCAAGTGGCGAAATCCTCACCGGGAGTCGACCTCGCCATAGATCCGAGGACGCGGATCGCCTACCTCAACCTCTGACCTGACTCTCAGATGGGAGCGCGCTGTGAGATGGGAAAGAGAACGATTTAAAGTCATCCATCGCCTGCAAGAAACGATACGGCATTGGGACATGCTCAAACCGGGCCATACCGTTATACTCGCCGTATCCGGCGGCAGAGATTCCTTGGTACTTCTCGATGCCATGTGCAATCTGGCGCCCGATCTCGCAATTGATATCAAGGTAGTCCATATCGATCATGGCTTACGCCCCGAATCGGCGGAGGATGCCGACTTCGTGCGTGAAGCAGCCGGGCACTACGGTCTACCGCTAAGCATCGAAAAGGTAAATATTACCAGGGAAGCGAATGAACGCGACCTGAGTCCGGAGGAGGCGGCCCGAAAGGCAAGGTATGAGGTTTTTGAACGGGAGCTCTCCAGGAGCGGATCGGATTGCCTGGCTACCGGTCATACCGCGGATGACCGCGCCGAAACACTGTTGCTTCGGATGATTTCGGGCGCCGGCCCCAGCGGCCTCGCCTCCATCGCACCGGTCCGCCGGCCTTATATCCGTCCCCTGATCGATGTCTGGAGAAGCGAGGTGGACGCATACGTGCCCTACCTGCCCTTCACTCCCCGCGATGATCCATCCAACCGCGATCTCTCCATTCCACGCAACCGGATCCGGCACGAACTTCTTCCTCTACTCGAGGCCCATTACAATCCTTCGGTCAAAAAAGCTCTCATTAGAGATGCCTCTCTGCTTGCTTCCTTTGTTGAAATGATCAACCCTTCTATCCAAGAAGCGATGGAACGTGATTTATCCCGATCCGACGCCGATATTACGATCGACATCGAGAGCTTGAAGACGCGGCCGCTTGCCGTTCAAAGACAGGTGATAATGAACGTGCTCGAGCGCCTGGGCGTTGAGCAGGATTTCGATCTTATTGAAGGCATACGGCTCAAACTGATGCACGGTGCGGGCAATCCACAGCTTCGCCTCTCCCCGGAATTGACGGCCCGCAAGGTCTACGATGTCCTTCTCATCGGGCCTCATAGAGGAGAGAATCCAATCGAAGGCACCTGGAGTATTCCAGCTGAGGGCCTCTATTTTCTGGAAGACGCATCCTTGCGTCTTAAGCTCACATTAAATACTTACCGCGGCGAGGACCCGAAAAAATGCTCGAGCGGCGAAACCAGTATCTGCCTCGATGCCGATAAGCTCCTCTTCCCACTGACCCTGCGCGGGATATTGCCCGGTGACCGCTTTCATCCTCTGGGAGCGGCGGGAACCAGGAAAGTGCAGGATTTTCTGGTGGATATCAAACACCCTCGGCAGGAAAGAAGCCGGGTTCTGGCTCTGGAATCAGAAGGAAAGATAGCCTGGCTCCTCGGCCTGCGAATGGACGACCGCTTCAAGATCGAAGCCGGCACCCGCCGCATAATCAAAATCGAATTTTTGCGGGGATGATGGGCGCGATTCAACATGGCGGCTGCCGTCGACGATAAGATATTGTGGACGGGACCGGCCTGAACTTAGTCGCCGGGGACCCGGCGTGGTAGAGTGAATCGAAACGCGGCAAACCGCGTCAAGCCTGTTAGGCAAGCGATTGAGGCCTATCATTAATTAAGCCGATCGCATGGAGGATAATTCGATGCGAGATGAAGTCGAAAAGTCACTCTTGAGCAGCGATGAGATCTCGAGACGCACCATTGAGATGGCGAGCGAGATAACCAGGGACTACCGGGGCAGGGACCTGGTGACGATAGGGGTGCTTAAAGGAGCATTCGTTTTCCTTGCGGATCTGGTCCGCCACATAGAACTACCCCTGGAAATAGATTTTGTCGCCGTTTCCAGTTACGGAAAGGATACGGTATCCTCGGGGGTTGTTAGAATAATCAAGGACATCGATCTGGATGTGGCCGGAAAACACATCCTTTTAGTCGAGGACATCGTAGACACCGGCCTGACGCTAAAATACCTGATCGGCGTGCTTCGCGAGAGGGGACCGGCATCCGTGGAAGTGTGTGCCTTGCTTAACAAACCGGAGACGCGTAAGGTTGAGATTGATGTCAAATACAAGGGTTTCGATCTGCCCCCGCTCTTCGTTGTGGGCTATGGCCTTGATTGCGCGGAGAGATTCCGACACCTCCCTTATGTGGGTGTACTTAAAGAATTTGAAGGGAGTAATGAGACACGTTGAATATGGGCAATAAGCGGTTATGGAGGACCGCGATCTTTTATCTGATTATTGTCTTCGTGGTCATCCTGGTATGGACGAAGTCGCCGAGCATTTTCGGCAACAATAAGGGCCACGACCTGAGCTGGTTCGAGGACCAACTGGCCGGCGGGCAGGTGGCCAGCCTGATCATCAAAGATAAAGACCACCTTGTCAGTGGAACGCTGCAGAGCGGCGAGGAATTCGAGGTGAGTTATCCCGCCGATTATACGAGCGATCTGGTGAAGGAGATAAACGGCTTCCGGGCGATGGCGAGCACCGACGAAAAGTACGCTGCTTACGCCGACCTGGAAGTAAAGGTGGACACTCAGGGAGGCTTCGATTTCCTCACCATTGTTCTCAACCTGTTGCCCTTCATCCTCATAATCGTGCTCTTTTTCTTCCTCTTCCAGCAGATGCAGGGAGGGGGAAGTAAGGTGATGTCTTTTGGCAAGAGCAAGGCCAAGTTGATGACCAAGGATCAGCCTCGTATATCATTCAAAGACGTTGCGGGCATCGACGAGGCGGTCGAGGAACTCATGGAGATAAAGGAATTCCTGGCAAGCCCCGGCAAGTTTCAGGCATTGGGTGCGAAAATCCCCAAGGGAGTGCTGCTCTACGGGCCGCCCGGGTCGGGCAAGACACTGCTGGCGAGAGCGGTGGCCGGCGAAGCCGGAGTGCCATTCTTTTCCATCTCGGGATCCGACTTCGTCGAGATGTTCGTGGGCGTCGGCGCCTCGCGCGTTCGCGACCTCTTCGAGCAGGCCAAAGGTTCGGCCCCCGCTATCATCTTCATGGATGAGATCGACGCCGTCGGCAGACATCGCGGCGCCGGACTCGGGGGCGGTCACGACGAGAGAGAGCAGACCCTGAATCAGCTCCTGGTGGAGATGGACGGCTTCGATATGAAGACCGGAGTTATCCTGATCGCCGCCACCAATCGCCCGGATATCCTCGACCCCGCATTGCTCCGGCCGGGCCGCTTCGATCGTCAGATCGTGGTGGACAGGCCTGACCTGCAGGGACGAATAGGAATCCTAAAGGTGCACACCCGCGAGAAGCCTCTGGATGACGGCGTCAACCTGGAGGTACTGGCGCGGAGAACTCCCGGCTTTACCGGTGCGGACCTTGCGAACCTGGTAAACGAAGCGGCGCTGCTCTCAGCCCGGCATGGCAAGAAGAAGCTGGACATGGTGGAACTGGAGGAGGCGATCGACAGGGTGCTCGCCGGACCCGAGCGGCGTACACGGCTAATAAGCGACAAGGAAAAGCAAATCATCGCTTATCATGAGAGTGGCCACGCTCTGCTGGCGCACGTACTGCCCAACGCCGATCCCGTGCACAAGATATCCATAATACCGAGGGGACAAGCCCTGGGTTACACATTGACGCTTCCTACCGAGGACAGGTACCTGGTCACCAAATCGGAACTGGTGGATCAACTCGCCATGTTGCTTGGGGGCCGGGTGGCCGAGGAAATGATATTCGGAGAGCTGACCACCGGCGATCAGAACGATATCGAGAAGGCGACCAAACTCGCCCGCAAGATGGTCTGCGAGTTCGGCATGAGCGAAAAGCTGGGACCGCTCACCCTGGGCCAGAAGCAGGGTGAGGTCTTCCTGGGAAGAGATTTCTCCGCCCATCAGGATTATAGCGACCAGGTTGCCTACGAAATCGATCAGGAGGTAAGGAGACTGATTGGTGAGGCCTATAAGCAGGCCGAATCGATCCTTTCAGAAAATCGCCCCAAACTGGATCTGGTTGCCAAAGCCTTGATAGAGCACGAAACCCTCGAGAAAGAAAACCTCCTCGCCATTTTGGAGGGAAGGGAACTGGCTCCGGCCGTCCTACCCGACAAGAAGACCAGCGAGGCCCCGGACAAGAAGCACGGTGAGGTTAAGCAGCCCGTTCCCTTGAAGGGAAGGCCGCTTCCGCAGCCCGAATAGAGGTGCCGTGTCTTGATTCTTGAATTTTGCCTCGAAAAATTCATGAATCAAGACACGGCACCCTTGTGTCACCCTATACGATATAATATCCGCGATGTGTAGGAGGTAAGGATTGGACAGAGAAAAAGTAATCCAGGCTATTCGTATGCTCCTGGAGGGAATAGGGGAGGACCTCGACCGCGAAGGGTTGGTTAAGACGCCGGAGCGAGTCGCTAAGATGTACGAGGAAATTCTGTGCGGCATGGATATCGACCCGGCGAGTGTCATTCAACCTATGTTTACCGAAGAGCACGAGGAAATGATAGTGGTCAAGGATATCCCACTTTATTCCATATGCGAGCACCACATGGTTCCTTTCATCGGAAAAGCCCATCTGGCATATATCCCGGGCCCCGAAGGTCAGATAACGGGCATAAGCAAACTCGCCCGGGTGGTCGACGTACTCTCCAAGCGCTTGCAGGTGCAGGAGAGGCTTACGACCACCATTGCCGATACGCTGGTGAAGGCGCTGCACCCTCGCGGCGTTCTTGTGGTGGTCGAAGCCGAGCACTTATGCATGTCCATGCGCGGCGTGAAAAAACCCGGCACCCTCACCATCACCTCCGCCGTTCGCGGCACCTTCCATACCAATGCCGCCTCCAGGGCCGAGGCCATGTCGCTCATCAGCCATAAGAAATAAGGGCGGTCGAGGTGAGGTTCAACCCACGTTTCCTTACTATTCAAGATATCGAGGGCGCAAAGGGCCGGCTGCAGTTGCTGGGACCTTCCGAGCAGGGGCTTTCGATTATGGCGCCTAAGATGGTCTGCCGTTCTGTCTATGTGGAGAACGTCGACAGCAGGGCGGCCAATATGCTGAAGCAGAATATGCTGAGTATAGGAGGCGAGGTGTCCTTGCCGCGCGATGCTTTCGCCTTTGACGGCAGCCAGATAGCGGTCATCATCTCCGGCAATCTCAAACATTATCGAGAATTGATGAAGAAATTAAGGTTGCAGCCTTTTGGCCTCCGAATTCTCGCGGACGAACTCGAGCAGCTGCTTGATTCCGAGAGCGCCGGGAGGATATTGAAGCTCGGCGGCCGTGCATATGATTTGGGCCGGCGCACCCTGATCATGGGGGTTATAAACACCACGCCCGATTCATTTTCCGATGGCGGCATTCATATCTCGGCAGAGGATGCCGTGGAGCACGGTCTACGCCTGGCCGGGGAGGGGGCGGACATACTCGACGTCGGGGGCGAATCCACCCGTCCCGGGTCCGATTTCGTATCGCTCGAAGAAGAGCTGCAGCGGGTGATACCGGTGATCGAAGGGTTGGCCAAGCTGACAGATATTCCCATCTCGATCGATACCACCAAGGCCGAGGTGGCACGACGCGGTCTGGATGCCGGCTGCGCGATGGTTAACGAGATAAGCGCCATGCGGCTGGAGGAGGATATGCTTCCGCTTGTGGTTTCGCGGAACGTCCCGGTTTGCCTGATGCACATGCAGGGAATGCCCAAGGATATGCAGGTCGAACCGCGCTATGATGACGTAATAAGGGAGATCGCACAGTTCCTGCGGGAGCGGGCGGATGCCGCGGTGGAGGCCGGAGTGTCTCCGTCCAATATCATGATCGATCCGGGAATCGGATTCGGTAAGGCATTGGAACATAATCTGGAGATCATCAAGTGCCTGCGGGAGTTCCGCTCCCTTGGCTATCCGGTTGTGCTGGGGCCTTCCCGGAAGTCTTTTATAGGAAAGGTGCTCGACCTTCCTGTTGACGAACGCCTCGAGGGGACGGCGGCAGCGGTCGCTTTGGGCATAGCCAACGGAGCGGATATGGTCAGGGTGCACGACGTGAAAGAGATGGTAAGAGTTTCCAGGATCGCCGATGCGATAGTCGGAAAAGGTTAAGGGAGGAATACAGTTGGGTAGAGCCCAGAAGTTAAAACAACAGCGCAAGGAAGAGCAAGCCAAGCTACTAAAGAAGGAGAGGCGCGAAGGGTATCAGAAGCTGATTATACTGGTCATCTCGATCCTGGCCGTAGCCGTGACCGTCTTCCTGGTGCTCCTTGTCAACACAATGAAGAAAGACGAAGCCGCCAAAGCCATATCGAGCAAGCAACTAATACTTGAAACCACCAAAGGTCAGGTCGTGATCGACCTCCACACCCAGGACACGCCGCTTACGGTCGATCATATCCAAACCCTCTGCGATCAGGGTTTCTACGACAACCTCCTCTGGTATAGGATCGAGGAATTCGTGGCGCAGACCGGCAGCCACCTGCAGTCGCTGATGGCGCAGTCCGGGGAAGAGCAGCCGGACGAGACCGTGATGCAGGATGCGTACACCCAGGACCAGCAGGCAGGAACCGTGCTGGATGAGTTGGGGCAGTCCAATGTCAGAGGGGCAGTGGGGATGGCCAAGCCGAGCGATCAGACCACTCAGTTGCCACAAGCGAATTCCGCCACCACTGATTTCTATATCCTCAAACAGGACGCGATCAGCCTGGACCAATACTTCACGATATTCGGGAAGGTGGTCAAAGGGATGGATGTAGTCGATTCCCTCGAAACAACCGATACGCTGATATCGGCGCAGGTGAAGAACAAGTGATCCCCGCCTGCGGAAAGGTGGTTATTTCCGGGCTGAAGGTCTTCGCCTATCATGGCTGCACGGCCGAGGAAAAAAAGAGAGGTCAGACCTTTTTTATAGACATCGAGCTGGAAGGCGATTTCTCCGCCGCGATCGAAAACGACGATCTCAACCGGACCATCGATTACAACCGGGTGGTGTCCGCTGTGCATGAAATCGCCGCCGGGGAGAGATATGATCTCATAGAGACGCTCACGGGCAGAATCGGGGAATACCTCGTGCGGGAGACCGCGGCTTCGAGGGCTGTCGTAAGGGTGCGAAAACCGGAGGCGCCGCTCGAGTTCGAGGTGAAAGAAGTGGCTGTGGAAATGGTGTTCGAGGATAATGCCTGAGGAAGAGTTTCATTGGGTTTTCCTCGGCCTTGGTGGCAATATAGGGGATAGAAAAGAAAATCTCCTGAAGACGCTGCGAATGCTGGATAATAAACCGGGCATCAGCGTCGAGGAGGTGTCTTCTGTTTACGAAAGCGAGCCCTGGGGGGTCACGGATCAGGCGCCCTTCCTGAACATGGTAGCCCTGGTTTCGACGGCGCTCGAACCGCGGCGGTTGCTCACCTCCTGCATGGAAGTCGAGACCGAAATGGGACGCGTCAGGGGGGAGAAATGGGGACCGAGGTTAATGGATATAGATATCTTGCTCTTTGACGATGTGACGATGAGGGAGGAAGACCTCTCCATTCCACATCCTCATATGTTGGAGCGCGAGTTCGTGATGGCGCCCCTGCTCGAATTGAGGCCCGGTATTGTCATACCGGGCAAGGCCGGGGTGCGCCCATGTTATCCGCCGGGAGGCGAGGGAAAGGTTACAAAGGCGTTTCGGTTGGACGAGGAGGAATGGCATGGCAACGGCTAAGAAAGTGGATCGCTTCGTGCTTATCGGGGCCGGCAGGGTGGGTACTGCCGTAGGGCATATCCTGGAGAGGGAGGGTGTCGAGGTGGTAGCGGTCGCCTCACGGAGCGAGGAATCCCTCAAGCAGGCCTCCAAGTTCATAAGCAAAGCGCTTTTTACCCCCGATGCCGTAAAGGCGGCGAAGAGGGGTAACGTGATAATAATAACCACGCCCGATGATCTCATAGCCGACACTTGCCTGTTGCTGGTTACCGAGAAAGCGATAAATAAGGGCGATTATGTGGTGCACATGAGTGGCGCTTTGCAGCTCGATGTGCTGAAGCCGGCGGAGGATCTGGGTGCGAAGACGGCATGCATTCATCCCTTGCAAACTTTCGCCGAGGTCAAGGGAGCGGTGAAGAGGATGCCCGGTTCGGTATTCGCGGTTACCACACACGACGAGAAAACGCAGCATTGGGCGGAAGCCCTGGTGCACAAGCTGGGCGGAGAGCCGGTCGCTCTCGAGGAAAAGGCGAAGACGCTTTACCATATAGGGGCTGTACTGGCCAGCAACCTGCTCGTTGCTTTGGAGCACGCCGCCGAACTCCTGTATCAGGAAATCGGTATGCGAGACGAAAAAGCGCTGCGCGCACTGATGCCCCTGATCGAGGGCACGGTTGATAATCTCAGAAAATACGGGACCGAAAAGTCTCTGACCGGACCGGTGGCGAGGGGCGATATCGGAATTCTGCGGCGGCACCTGGAGTTCATGGAGCAAGACGATCTCGAACTGCTGCTCAAAGTGTACGCCTCGCTCAGCCTCTATGCCCTGGACCTCGCCGAGGCCGAAGTAAGCAAGTCCCGTTGTGACGAAATAGAAGCACTACTGCGCCACCACCTGTAAAAGGGTTCGGGCCTCAACATCAACAAAGGTAGCTCTTGAAGTTAATAACCTCCTTCGACGAGATGAGGGATGCCGTCAAGGAACACCGCCGGGCCGGCGATTCCATCGGTCTCGTACCCACCATGGGGTTTTTTCATGCCGGCCACGTTTCCTTAATGGAGTCAGCCGACCACGAAAACGACATGGTAGTGGTTAGCATCTTCGTCAACCCGACACAGTTCGGGCCGGGCGAGGATTTCGAGGATTACCCGCGCAATCTGGATCGCGACATGGAGATGGCGGAGCAGGCCGGAGCCGATTATATTTTTCATCCTGCTGTTGAAGACATGTACCCCCGGCCTTACCTCACTTATATAAGTGTCGAGGATATAACGGAAGGACTGTGTGGTGCCAAACGTCGGGGACATTTCACGGGTGTGGCGACGGTGGTTGCGAAACTATTCAATATCATACCGGCCGATCGCGCCTACTTCGGATTAAAGGATGCCCAACAAGTGCGGGTAATAGAAAAAATGGTTGAGGACTTGAATTTTAATATCGAGATCGCGAAGTGCCCGACGATAAGGGAAAGCGATGGGCTCGCCTTGAGCTCCCGCAATATGTACCTAAATGGCGAAGAGCGATCCGCGGCGGCGATCCTCTACCGCTCCCTGCAAGCGGCGGGTGAGATGATATCCCGGGGTGAAAGGGATGCCTCGGCAATAATCGCGGGAATCAACAAGCTGCTCGACAGCGAAGAATTGATCGAACCCGAGTACGTGGAAGTGGTCGACTACCGGCTGCTTCATCCCTTAGAGGAGTTGCGGGGCGAAGTCCTGATTGCTCTCGCGGCGCGGGTGGGCAAAGCGCGGCTGATCGACAACCTCCTCATTAACTTGGCTCAATCCCCGGATTGAGCCCGCTCTATGGCCTGCAACCCGGTTATGCTATATTTATTAAGGAGCACAAGTCCCGCCATTGAGCAGGCCTTATTGGCTTGACTTTGAAAAAACGGAGATCCAGATTATGCCAACACAGAGGATCATGCTAAAGAGCAAGATTCACCGGGCGACGGTTATCGACGCCGATCTTCATTACCTGGGAAGCATTACCATAGACGAGGATCTTATGGAGGCGGCCGATCTGATACCCTACGAGCGTGTGCAGGTCGTCGACATAAACAATGGCAACCGGCTCGAAACCTATGTAATAGGAGGGGAGCGGGGGACCGGGATGATAGCCATGAATGGAGCGGCGGCCAGGCTGATTCATAAAGGCGACAGGATAATCATCTTCTCATTCAGCATGGTGGACGAGGAGGAGGCGCGCGACTTTAAGCCAAAAATTGTCTACGTCGACGAGCTTAATCGCATAAGTCTGGTCGAAGACCACGTGACCGCCGGAGACAGATACTAAACCCCCCGGGCCTTGGCTGGTCGCCCTGACCCCATATTTTTCAATCGTAATCTCGGAAGGTGGAGGCGGGACTGTTTATGAATATATACCGCGAATTGAAGATATCCACCTGCCCTTCAAGGTGATGTAATTGATCCCCCGCTATCTCATAGATTTCGATCTCGAACAACTGCCCGGCGCCGACGTTGACGTCGTTGTCATCGGGAGCGGGGTGGCTGGCCTTTCCACGGCGCTGCGCGCCGCCCGGGCTTTTCGGGTCGCCCTACTCACAAAGAGCACTCTCACCCTCACAGCTACCCGTTATGCCCAGGGTGGGATTGCATCAGCCCTTTCCGATGATGACAGCCCGAATCTTCATTTCGACGACACGATTCGTGCCGGCAAGGGGCTGTGCGAGGAGGAGGCGGTATGGGTTCTGGTAAGAGAAGGGCCGGAAAGGCTACGGGAGCTTATAGATGAGGTAGGGGCGCGCTTCGACACCAAAAACGGCAAGCTCGACCTCACGACGGAGGGAGGGCACTCCAAGGCCCGGGTCGCACATGCGCGCGGTGACGCAACGGGAAGCGAAGTCGAGGCCAGCCTGTCGAGGCGGCTTATGTATAACAAACGCCTGGAGATCTATGAGCACTACTATGCGATAGACATACTGACGGCGAGCGGCCGCTGCGCAGGTGTCATCGGCATGGATCTCGAGAGCGGCCGATTGAGTTATTTCCGTGCCCCGATCGTCGTTCTGGCGGTGGGGGGGATGGGCCAGTTGTATGCGATTACTACCAATCCGGCAATCTGCACGGGTGATGGCATCGGTATGGCACTGCGAGCCGGAGCGGACATAGCGGATATAGAATTCCTGCAGTTTCATCCAACCGCCCTTCATATGTCGGAGACGCCCCGCTGGCTTATAAGCGAAGCATTGAGGGGTGAGGGCGCCATCCTGATCGACCATTCCGGCAACCGCATTATGGAGGGAGTTCATCCACTCCGTGATCTCGCGCCCCGCGACACCGTTGTGAACGAAATGGTAAGGGTAATGAAGGCGCCGGGAGAAGATCACCTGTTGCTCGATGCCACCCATATTCCTTCGGAGAAGCTCAAACAGAGGTTTCCCACTATTTACCAACACTGCCTGGAAGCCGGCATCGATATAACGCAGGTTCCGATCCCGGTCTCACCGGCCGCCCATTATATGAGCGGGGGCGTGGTCACCGATCTTCATGGCAGGACCAAGGTAAGAGGCTTTTACGCCTGTGGTGAGACGGCCTGTACCGGAGTGCACGGCGCCAATCGCCTGGCCTCGAATTCACTCCTCGAGGGCCTGGTCTTCAGCCGCCGCATTATGGAGGACCTCTCGCCTGAAGTGTCCGTTGGCTGGCGGGAATTAGAGGGCATCGAGGGCATAAACTATCAGTTCGGGAGAAGCCAGGTCGCAATGGACGTGAAGCTCCTGCGCCGTTTCCTGAAACAATTGATGCTCGATTGTGTCGGCTTCAGGCGAAGCCGGGATGGTCTGGGTGATGCGGAGGAATTCATGAAGAAAAACCTCGAAGTCTTGCGGGTGGAGTACCAGGAGGCGAAAGGCTTCGAGACACAGAACATGATAACGTTGGCTTCCCTGATGACCAAGGCGGCTTTATTGCGGGAGGAGAGTAGAGGGTGCCACTACCGGGTAGATTTTCCGGGTCAGGACGAATTCTGGCGCAAGCATATAATCTTTCAGTTTAGCGACGGACACGTTTCATGGGAGCTGCGCCCGATCGGCAAGCTCCAGGACAAGAGCTATGATTGGTCGCTTACTAAAATAAGCGAAGGGAAATAAACCTTGGATGACGGCTTCAAACGCTCGTGCATGGAAGCGGTGCAAAGGGCACTCGATGAAGACCTGCAGTCAACCGGCGATATTACTTCACGGGCGCTGATTCAACCGGGCAGTAAAGGACGGGCCGAAATAGTCATGCGTGAGCCGGGAGTGGTAGCCGGCCTGCCTTTGGCCTCAATGGTCTTTCGCCTTCTCGACAATAAAGTAAACTTCCGGTCCCTGGTAAATGACGGAGAGCATCTGCATGGGGACAGCGTGATAGCAACCTTGGATGGATCCGTGCTTACCATCCTCGAAGGCGAGAGGACGGCACTCAACTTTTTGCAGAAATTATCCGGAATAGCTTCCCTGACGGCGAAGTTCGTTGCCCTAGCAGCTCCTTATGGCGCAGAAATCCTGGATACCCGGAAGACCACGCCGGGGATGCGCGAACTGGAGAAATATGCGGTGCGGGCAGGGGGAGGCAAGAACCATCGTTTCGGCCTCTACGATGCCGTCTTGATAAAGGATAACCACATAGCGGCCACGGGCGGTGTCGGAAAAGCCGTGCTACTGGCGAAGGAAGCGGGGGAAGCGCCTGGCCCTATCGAAGTCGAGGTAGGGCGTCTGGAGGAACTGGAGGAGGCTATCGAAGCGGGAGCCGATATCGTTATGCTTGACAACATGCCGCCTGAGGATGTGGAGCAGGCAGTAAGGGTCACATCCGGCAGGGTGAAACTCGAGGCTTCGGGAGGCATAACACTGGAAAATGTTTCCTCCTATGCGCGCACAGGAGTCGATTTCATATCGGTCGGGGCAATTACACACAGCGCGGCCTCTCTCGACATCGCCCTGCAATTGCAGGCGGTGAAGACGGCGGCAGGCGAACGGGCGAATTAAGCAGGAGGTACAGATGCTTCTAGCTATCGACGTCGGCAATACGCAAACGGTGATCGGCGCCTACCGTGAGTCTGAATTGGTCGGCCACTGGCGCGTATCGACGGACGCCAATAAAACCGGGGATGAATTAGCCCTCTACTACCAGGGCTTCCTGGTGCTCAAGGGTATGAGCTTCGCTGAATTCGATGCGGTCATAATCTCATCCGTAGTACCTTCCGCTACCCTGGCATTGGAGGAAATGACGCGCGATTACTGGGATTTCCAGCCGCTGATAGTCGGGCAGAACATTGAAGCGGGGATCAAGGTCCTTATGGATAATCCCAGCGAAGTCGGGCCGGACAGGCTGGTTAACGCGGTCGCGGCTTTCGAGCGCTTCGGCGGACCGAGCCTGGTGGTCGATTTCGGCACCGCTACAACTTTCGATGCTATATCCGTGAAGGGCGATTATCTGGGCGGAGTGATCGCACCGGGCATAGAAATATCGACGCGGGCACTCTTCAACGCTGCGGCGCGGCTCAGCCGTGTCGATTTGCACCGCCCCCCCGATGTCATAGGGAAGAACACCGTTTCAAGCCTGCAATCCGGTATCATCTACGGTTTTGCGGGTCAGGTGGATAGGATAGTAGGGCTGATGAAGGATGAGCTGGGCGGTGAAGCGACGGTTATTGCCACCGGCGGTCTGGCGGAAGTCATAGTCTCCGAATGCCAAACGATCCAAGCGCATGACCCCCTTCTCACCCTACACGGTCTGCGCCTTATTTATGAAAAAATATAGAGAAGCAAAAGATGCGTTTTCGCAGTTGGCGCATTTTATTGACAGGGAATAATGCTGAATATATTATGTTACCGGACTTAAAGACATTCGCGATCTGAAATGATATGCCAGAGTCGAAGCAAGAGGTCGGAGCATCATGGCAGAATCCAAGGAAAAGGTCAAACCCAAGACAGCAAGGAAGAGCAAGGAAGAAACGCATTTATCAGACCAGTTGGAACAGAAGTTTATTGGAGCCAGGACCGAGGTTTTCAGTCGCATAACATCAAAAGAGGCTGAGATAAGGTCCAAGACCAGTGCCGAAAGGGCGAAAGCAGATCGGCTGATTGAGGACGCCAAGGGGCAGGCGGCGGCGACCAAGCGCAAGGCCACCCTCGAGGAAATCGGCAAGGACGTCCACGCGAAGATCGTCGCTGAGGCCCACGAAGAAGTCACCGAAATCGAAGCTTCCACCGCCAAGGAAGTCGCAGCGGTTCAGAAAACCGGCGAGCGGAACCTTGAGAAAGCGGTGGATTTTATCTGTGAATCGGTAATAACGACTGGGTACTCGGACGCTTGATTATTGGCATCCGGTCCGATCCTATCTTCAGCCTCTACGGATTTTTTTGCGGGACTTCGGTTGGGCGGATCAGCCGAGCCGACCAGATTGGGAATTATGAAAACGAAGGCGACCAGGTAAGGTAAGGGGACGGGAAATGCTTCTGACGATGTCGAAGGTGGAGATCGTAGGGCTTAAGACCCTATTCTTCCAGGTACTCGAGACCCTCCAGGATCTGGGGAGCATACACCTCGAGGACATTACGAAGAAGAGGGGGCCTCGCTATGCGGATCTAATCCCCATGGAGATGGATCCGGCCTTGGAGGAAGAAAGAAATCTACTGCAGAATCTGGCGATGCGGAACAACGCCATCCTGTCCGAGCTCATGCCCCCTAAAGAGAGGGTCAGCCGCAGCGCCATCGACGAGAAATATAAGGAATTCAAGGGCAAGACCCTGGGCGAAATAGGCGCCATGGTGGATGAAGAAGAATCGGCCACCAAGGAACTTATATCTTATAAGAATGAGCTGGAAGTCGAGCTTTCCCGCCTCTCGAAATACGAACCGATTATCAAAAAAGTCTACCCGCTTGCGAGTAAGGTGACCACGACTGAGCAGTATACTTCGATAGCCCTCCTCATCGAGGAGCGCTACAAAGCGGTGCTCGACTACATCGAGGCGGAACTGGAAAGGATTACCGGCGGACAGTGCGATGTCTTCTCCGCTCGCGTGGACGAGAATACTCATGCGGCCATCCTGGTCTTCCATAAGCGCTTCTCGGAGCAGGTGCACAACTTTCTGGCGAGCGAGAACGTGAACCAGGTACGCCTCCCTTCCGAGCTCGCGGACAAACCATACGATGAGGCCCTGAAGGAGATCGAAACCCGCTATGAGGAAATACCGCCCAAGTTGCGGAAGGTCAGGGAGGATCTGGAAGCGATTTCCAACAAATGGTATACGACCCTGGTTGCCCTCAAGGACTACCTCGCCGACCGCATCGAATCCCTGAACGCTATTCCGAAATTCGGCCAAAGCGGCCATGTATTCGTGATAACGGGATGGATTCCCAGCGAGAAGGTCGAGGAGACGCGTCTGATCCTCGAGCAGAAATTCGAGGGCAAGGTGGAGCTTACGGAAGAGGAGCCGGGTCACGAGGAGATGGAGGATGCACCTAGCGCCCTCAAAAATCCGGCTGCGGTCAAACCCTTCGAATTCATTTACATGTTGGTAAACCCGCCCAAGTACGGCCATATCGACCCCACCTTCCTGGTGGCCATTTTCTTCCCGATACTCTTTGGCTTCATGCTGGGTGATATGGGATATGGCCTGGTGCTCTTCGGCGCCGTAATGCTGATAAAGAGGACTCTCAAGAAGAAGCAATCGAAGAGCCTTTTCTTCTCTTTGTTTGCCAACGTCTTGCTGATCTGTTCCATATCGACATTCATTTTCGGAATAATCTATTTCGAGTTCTTCGGCGACCTTCTCATCAGGGCTTTCGGCTGGAAGGACGCCGCCGGTCACTTGCAGGTGCAGTGGGTATGGGGCCACACGGCCAACGGCACCTGGGGATGGCCGGTCGAACGTATTGCGCAAGCCAATCCGGACATGTTCAAGCTCTTACTGATAGTCGTGATCATCATCGGGGCTCTGCATATGGGCGGCGCCCTGACTATAGGTCTTATAGATGCCATCAGGCATAAGGAACGCAAGCACGTGATGGAGAAGACGGGCTACCTTCTCTTCATTCTGGGTCTGGTGGTGATTTTCGGAAGCCTTTGGGGCTTCAAGGCGATCAAGGGAGTAGGGGTTCCCTTGGGAGCATTGATGGCGGTAGGTGGCATCGCAGTTGCAGGTATCGGGGGCGGCTTCGGAGGCGGATTGGAGGCGGCACTCACCTTCGGCAATCTCCTGTCCTATGCCCGACTTTACGGTATAGGATTGGCCTCGGTCATTCTGGCCGAGGTGGCGAACGAACTCGGGGCTGAGTTCGGCGGGGGAGCCATGATCATCCTGGGAATCATTGTCGCTGGGGCTCTGCATACCTTGAACATTGCATTGGGTATACTCAGTCCCTCCATACAGTCCCTCCGTCTCAACTTGGTGGAGGGTTTCACCAAGTTCTATAAGGAAACAGACGTAGTTTATAAGCCGTTCAAACGATCAGGAGGTGAATAGTTTGGAACTTGGACTCATCGCCATCGGAGCAGCTCTAGCCATAGGACTTTCTGCTCTGGCGACCGGATGGTCGCAGTCGAAGATTGGGGCCGCCATGGCCGGGGCGCTGGCCGAAAAACCGGAGCTCGCCGGAAACGCCATCATCATGATAGCTATTCCGGAAACCATGGTGGTACTGGGATTCGTTATTTCCTTCCTTATCACGGGGTTGAAGCCCGAATAACCCCAAAGGATATTTTTCCGTAGCGTATTCCAATATTTATTTAGACGGGAAGTGAAGGCATGTCTATAGAGGACATCCTGCAGGCGTTGGACGATCAGTGCCGAGAGGAATGCCAGGAGATATTCGCAAGGGCCGAACAGGAAGCCAAGCAAATCCTGGAGAGGGCGAAAGGCGAAGCGGAAGCTATTCGCCAAGCTCGCATGGCCAAGGTCAGAGCCGAGGCGCAGAGCGAGACGACCTCCATGCTCTACTCGGCCCGTCTCAAATCCAAGAATGCCGTAATCAGCGTCAAGGAAATCGTGGCCGAGAGGGCGATGGCCGAGGCCGAGAAGGAACTCGAGAACCTGAGGTCTCGCCCGAACTACGAGGCCGTGTTGGAAGGATTGATTAAAGAAGGGCTTGCTCGCCTAGGCGGGAAGGTGGTTTGCCACCTCGATCCCGCGGATAAAGAATTGGCGGATTCGATCCTTCGTAAGCAGGGCGTAGATTATGAAGTCCTGACGGATGTCGAATGCCTCGGCGGAGCCGTGGTATCCAACACTGAAGGCAGGGTCAATATCATCAACACCGTGGAGGAGCGCTTGAACCGGGCGCGTGAGAAATTGCGCATGAATGTCTCGGGGATCCTCTTCGAAGAGGAAGCGAAGGCCGCGGTAGGAGGGGGTTAGTCCCCCTCTTTATATGTGAAACCCCGGAAGGCTTGAGGTTTTATGGTTCAAGTCCCACTGAAAGACTACACTTACGCTAATGCCAGGGTGCGGGCGATGAACTCGCGTCTCCTCGACGAGCACGTCTATAAAGATTTGCTCGATGCGCCGGATTATAACCAGGCCCTGGGCGTACTCGAGAACACCGAATATCAGGTGGATATCGAACAGTTCATCCTGGAGGGAGCCCGGCCGACCGTCATGGACAGGGCCTTCAACCGCAACATGGTGAGGAACTTCGCCAAGATCAAGGAATTTTTTGAGGGTAAGCCGGAGGAAATGGTCCGCGCCCTCCTAGCCCGCTGGGATCTCTACAATCTGAAGACGATTCTCAGGGGGATGCGCGCCCTCATCCCCAAGGCGGAGATATTGCGCAATCTGGTCCCCATCGGGGCGCTCGACCAGGTTGTCATGGAAGAAATTGTCAATCAACCGGATTTGCGCGCGGCAATCGATGCTATCGTCATATTCGGCCGGGAATGGTGGATCAATTACGGCCAGGCGCTCAGCGCCTACTTAGGTGAATACCTGCGCGAGCACGACCTGGCCATCCTCGAGCTGGCCCTCGACAAATATCATTACGAGCGCATCCAGGAGCAGCTAAAGGGCGGCGGAGCGAACGCTGACCTTGTCCGCCAGGTGGTCGATTTGGAGATCGATGCCATAAACATCGTAACACTGATGAGAATCTGCGGTGTCGAACTTGCGGGGGGGCATGTGGAGGATTACTTCCTGCCGGGGGGAGTTCTCAGCCAGCGTGAATTCGAAAAGATCATGGCCCTTGGCCAGCCCGACCAGGTCTTCAACGCCATTCTTACCAAAATGCCTTACAAAGCCGCTCTTGAAGCGGCTTGGAGTCGCTTCGAAGAGCGCGGGGAGAATGCTTTCGAGGATGAGATGCAGAAATATATCATCCGCACCTGTATGGGGATGGGCAAGGACCCGCTGGGTATAGGCGTGATAATCGAGTACATGTGGAGGAAGTACCTTGAAGTCACCAACCTCCGCATAATCATTCGGGGCAAGAGCATCGGGCTTTTGGAAGCCCAGATACGCAAGGAGCTCTTCCTCATGGATGGGAATTCGAAGGAGAAATAACTCTTGTATAAGGCAATAGTGGTGACGGATCCGGAAACGGCGGACGGCTTCCGCCTGGCGGGAGTGACCGTGATCGAGGCTGAGAATGCAAGTGAGGCCAGGGATAAGATAAAGCTGCTTCTCGACGACCCCGACGCCGGGATACTTGCGGTCAACGAGCATTTCTACAACGAGATCGACGAGAAGACGCAGGAGAAGATCGACAGCATATATCGACCTATCGTGATCCCCCTGCCCATCAAGGAGACGGTGGAGATGGCCGGAGAGCGCCGGGCTTACCTGGCCCGCCTCATCCACAGGGCCATCGGGTTTGATATCACCCTGCGCGGACAGGCTGGAGAGTAAAGATGTCATTGCGAGGCGGCCGTCTTCGGCCGACGAAGCAATCTCAAAGTTCATAAGTACTAGAATCTAGACGGGAGAGTGTCGATATGATCGAGGGAACAATCGCAAAGGTATCCGGACCGGTGGTCAATGCCGAGGGCATGGCCGGCGCCAAGATGTACGACATAACCCGGGTCGGAGACCTGGGGCTGATCGGTGAAGTGGTGCGCCTGGATGGCGAAACGGCGATCGTCCAGGTCTACGAGGATACTTCCGGCCTGCAGGTAGGGGAGAGGGTGGAATGCACCGAGGAGCCCCTGCTGATCGAGTTGGGCCCCGGCCTTCTGTCCTCTATCTACGACGGCATTCAGAGGCGGCTGGTGGACATTGCCGATGAATACGGCGACTTCGTCGTGCGCGGCGTGACCACGCAACCGCTGCGGCGCGACAGGCTGTGGAAATTCGAGGCCATGGTCGAGAGGGGCGACGAGGTCGGGCCCGGCGATGTCGTGGGCGAGGTACAGGAGACGGTCCATATAACCCATCGCATCATGGTGCCTCCCGGAATGTCCGGCCGGGTTTCCGAAGTCAAGGAAGGCGAGTTCAATGTGGACCAGGTAGTGGTCCGATTGGAGGGCGGCGGCGAGATCAAGCTTCACCAGACCTGGCCGGCGCGCGTACCGCGTCCGGTAAAGGAAAAGCTGAATCCGACGGTCCCCTTCATAACCGGCACTCGCATCCTGGATACCTTCTTCCCCATAGCGCAGGGGGGTTACAGCATCATCCCCGGTGGTTTCGGAACGGGCAAGACGGTCACGGAGACGACGCTCGCCAAGTGGGCGGATGCCGACATAGTAATATATATAGGCTGCGGCGAGAGGGGAAACGAGATAACCGAGGTTCTCGCGGAGTTCCCGAGCCTCATCGACCCCAAGACCGGGGTGCCGTTGATGCAGCGCACCATCCTGGTGGCAAATACTTCCAATATGCCGGTGGCGGCCCGCGAGGCTTCCATCTATACCGGCATCACCTTAGCCGAATATTACCGGGACATGGGCTACAACGTGGCCCTCATGGCCGATTCCACCTCCCGTTGGGGCGAGGCCCTGCGCGAGGTCTCCGGCCGCCTGGAGGAAATGCCCGGTGAGGAGGGATATCCGGCCTACCTGGCAACCCGTCTCGCCGACTTCTATGAGCGCTGCGGCCGGGCTACCTGTCTGGGAAGCGACGAACGCCCCGGATCCATCACCGCTATCGGCGCCGTTTCGCCTCCGGGCGGTGACTTCTCCGAGCCGATGACCCAGAACTCGCTACGGATAACCGGAGCTTTCTGGGCGCTGGATACATCGCTCGCATACAGGCGCCACTTCCCGGCTATCAGCTGGATAAAGAGCTATACACTGTACCTCGATCAGATCGAGCAATGGTACTTGAAGAACGTATCCGAGGATTGGAGGGCGCTGCGGGACAAGGCTATGGGACTTTTGCAGAAAGAAGTAGAGCTGCAGGAGATCGTGCAGTTGGTCGGTCCGGACGCACTGCCGGACTTTGCCAAGGCTGTGCTTGAGACCACCCGAATGTTGCGCGAGGACTACTTGCAGCAGTTCGCCTTCTCGGATACCGACGCCTTTTGCTCGCTGCGCAAGGGTTACCTGATGCTCAAGGTCATCCTCACTTATTATGATTGCCTGGAGGAAGCCCTGGTTCAGGGAGTTGCTCTGCGGCAGGCGACCGAGCATCCCATTAAGAACGAGATCGCCCGCATGAAGGAGATCTCCTCGGAAGAGGCGGAGGAGAGGATATCCGACCTGGTGGAGAGGGTTCAATCCGAGCTCAGGTCGCTGAGCGAGTGGTAAGATATAAATGTTGAAACGGGAGAAATAAAATGTCTATTGGTAAAACTTTCCTGGCAACAACCGAGTACCGCACGGTGGGAGAGGTCGCCGGGCCGCTTCTCTTCGTGAGTAAGGTCAAGGGCGCCGCCTACAACGAGATGGTGGAGATCCGTTCCTCGGACGGGTCGGTGCGCTATGGGCAGGTAATCGAGCTGCACGGCGAGATGGCGGTGGTGCAGGTCTTCGGACCGACGGCCGGACTCGATGTGGACAAGACCAACGTGCGCTTCCGCGGAGAAGTGGCCAAGATGGACTGCTCCGCGAACCTGTTGGGCCGCATCCTTAACGGAATGGGACAGCCGATTGACGGCGGACCCGAGGTATTCCCCGAGGAAGAACGGGAGATCAACGGTTCGCCCATCAACCCCTGGAGCCGGGAGGAGCCCCGAGACTTCATCCAGACCGGTGTATCGGCCATCGACGGCCTGAACACCCTGGTGCGTGGCCAGAAGCTCCCCATCTTTTCGGGAGCCGGCCTTCCGGGAAACGAGCTGGCGGCCCAGATCGTTAAGAACGCCAAAATCGTGGGAGGCGAGGAGTTCGCCATCATATTCGCCGCTATGGGCATCACCCGCCGTGAAGCCTCCTTCTTCCAGGACAGTTTCGCTCGTTCGGGAGCATTGGAGCGGGTCGTCTTCTTCCTCAATCTGGCCGACGATCCCACGGTCGAGCGGCTGCAGACCCCGCGTTGCGCGCTCACGGTCGCCGAATTTCTGGCCTTCCAGCACGACATGCAGGTGCTGGTCATTCTCACCGACATGACGAATTACTGCGAGGCGCTGCGCGAGATATCGACCGCGCGGGAAGAGGTGCCGGGACGCCGCGGTTACCCGGGATACATGTACACCGACCTTGCCTCTATATATGAGCGCGCCGGCCGCATCAAGGGCAAGCCGGGATCGGTCACGCAGGTGCCCATCCTTGCCATGCCTGACGACGACATCACCCATCCCATCCCGGACCTGACGGGGTATATCACCGAGGGCCAGATCGTACTCTCGCGGCAGTTGCACCGCCGCGGAATATTCCCCTGCATCGACGTGCTGCCTTGCCTCTCCCGCTTGATGAATCTGGGAATCGGGGAAGGCCGGACCAGGGGAGACCACCGCGGGGTGGCCGACCAGCTCTACGCCTACTACGCGGAGGGGGTCGACCTGCGCAGGTTGGTAGCCATTGTGGGTGAGGAAGCTCTTACCGAAAACGACCGTATGGCGCTCAAATTCGCGGATGCCTTCGAGCAGAACTACCTGGACCAGAAGGACGAGAACCGTGACCTGGAACAGACGCTGCAACTGGGTTGGAACCTGATCAGCATGATGCCCAAGGATTCCATCAAGCGTATTAAGATGGAATATGTTGACAAAAACTACAACCCGGATAAGGCACAGGAATTCACTGCCAGCGAGTCGTAGGCAAGCGAGTCGCGAAGGCGACGAAGCAATCTCGTAATTCCATGAAGGAAGGACATTAAGAGAGCATGGAACAAGTCCACCCGACAAGAAGCGAGCTTTTGAAGCGCAAAGCCAACCGGACGTTAGCCGACCAGGGTATGAACCTGCTCAAGCGCAAGCGTGACGCCCTGCTCGCCGAATTCATGCCCATTATTGATGAGACCATGCGCCTCTCCTTGCGTCTGGAGCGGGTGACCGCCGATGCCCAGTACGACCTGGCCATGGCTAAGGCCAAAGACGGCGGGCCGGCAGTGCGCTCCGCTTCCTATGCGGCGCAGGGTGAAGTTTTGGTGGATATCACCGGTACCCATGTCATGGGGGTGCCGATTCCGGTGATTCGCAAAGGCCAGAGTTCCATGCGCAGCGTGTTGAAGCGCGGTTACGGGATAACCGGAGTATCGAGCCGCGTCGACGGCACAGCCGAAAAATTCGAAGAGATCATAGACGTCATCATCGAGAGCGCCGATATAGAGACCCGCCTTCGCCGCCTGGGTGAAGAGCTCCGTAAGACAAACCGCCGCGTCAACGCACTCGAGAATATAGTCATCCCCGATTACGACGATCAGATCAAGTTCATCCAGATGAGCCTCGAGGAGCGGGCCCGAGAGGACATCTTCCGTTTGAAAAAGGTGAAGAAGGCCCTCCAACGCAAGGAAGCCGAGCGCGTCGCCCGCCTCACCTCCTAGTTAACATTGGGGTCGTTAACATTGGGGTCGTTAACATTGGGGTCGTGCCTCAACATCAACACATTCAAGCAATGCAACTAAGAAATACTTCCCTTATGGAATGTGTTGATGTTGAGGCGCGACCCCAATGTTAACTAGGCACCTTTGTGAACCCTACGTGATATCATCGGTTTATGGCTGAAACAAAGTTTATAATCACTGGTGGAAACAGGCTAAATGGCCGTGTGCGCGTAAGCGGGGCCAAGAATTCAGTTTTAAAATTAATGGCCGCGAGCCTCCTAACCCCGGATGAATGCATCATAAGCAACGTACCTAATATCACTGATGTTCAGATAATGATGCAGGTTTTGCGCACCTTGGGCGCGGAGGTGGAATGGGAAGCGGACCACCTGAGGATAAGACCCGGCGATCTGAAATCGCGTAAGGCGCCCTATCATCTGGTACGGCGAATGCGGGCCTCGATCGCGGTGCTCGGCCCGCTGCTGGCACGCTACGGGGAGGCGATGGTTGCTATCCCGGGCGGCTGTAATATTGGCTCTCGCAAGATCGATATGCATTTAAAAGGATTGGTTGAGCTGGGTGCGGAGATAACTTCCGAGCACGGTTATGTGACCGCTCGCGGATCGAACCTCAAGGGAGCGCACATTATCCTCGATTTCCCGAGCGTCGGCGCCACCGAAAACCTGATGATGGCGGCGGTAAAGGCGGATGGCAATACTACAATAGAGAACGCCGCGCGGGAGCCGGAGATCCAGGACCTGGCCGCCTTCTTGGGATCGATGGGAGCGGGCATTTCAGGCGCCGGTTCCCCCATCGTTGAAATCGAAGGAAATGCGGACCTGCATGGTACCAGTCATGCATCTGTCGGTGACAGGATCGAAGCCGGCACCATTGCAATCGCCGCGGCCGTAACGTCGGGAGACGTCGAGATAACGGGCATTAATCCATCTCATCTCGGCCTGCCGCTCGAAAAGCTGAGGGAGATAGGGGTGGAAGTCGAGGAGAACCGGGATGGCATGCACATAAAGGGCAACGGCGATTACCGCTCCGTAGATCTTGCCACTCTCCCTTTTCCGGGATTTCCCACCGATCTGCAGCCACAGATCATGGTGCTCTTGAGCCTTGCGCCGGGGGCGGGGATCGTAACGGAAAACGTCTTCGAGAGCCGCTTCATGTTCGTGGATGAATTGAACCGCATGGGGTGCGATATTACTATCGAGGGCCACCACGCAGTGGTGAAAGGCGACGGTCCATTGAGCGGAGCCGAGGTCTGTGCCACCGACCTTCGCGCCGGTGCAGCACTTGTCCTCGCCGGCCTGGCCGCTCAAGGCCAGACCGACCTGCTCGATATTCACCACATAGATCGTGGATACGAGAAGTTCGAGGAAAAGTTATCCGGCCTCGGCGCCGATATAAGGCGCGCCGCGGTTGATGAGGGCGAAGAATTCTGATTCTTCGCCGGTACCAAGGTAAGAAAAACCGGTTCATAGCGTTCTTGTTCTATGGAGGAAGTTAGGATTGCAGCATAAGTTTGCCTACCGCATCTGCATCTTCGGCCTCGCCTTAGTACTGGTCCTCGCGACCGGTCTCTGGGCGGGCTTTTCACTTACCGGCACATCGCAAAGTGCGGGTGCCGGACTCACTGCACCCAAGCTTGGCAATATCGCTCGGTTAAACGACACCACCTTCCCGGAAGGCAGCTATAAGCCTGGTGAAGTGGTAGTTATGCTCGAGGATTCCAGTAGGGAGAATATGGAAAGTCTGCGAGATCGTTTCGCGAACCTGCTCGAAAATGATCAGGAGGAAATAACGGCCGCGGCCGACGGCCAGGAGCGGGTCGCATTGCGCTTGCGGCTGCGAGAGGGCATCGATGAACTCGAAGCAGCGAGAGAATTGGCTTCATCCCCGATTGTGAAGCTGGCGGAGCCCAATGTAATTTTCAAAGCCGACATCACTACCCCAAACGATAACCGCTACAACCAGCAATGGAACCTCTGGGATACATATGGCATAAGGGCCAACCAGGCTTGGGATCTCCAAAAAGGTTCCGCCGGCCTTGCGCTTGCGGTGATCGACACCGGGCTCGACTACAACCATGAGGATCTGGCGGGGCGGCGGGCAGGCGGCTATGACTTCTATAACGGAGACAGCGACCCCATGGATGACAACGGGCATGGAACCACGGTATCGGGAGTCGCTTGTGCCAATACCAACAATATCCTCGGCACAGCGGGCATTGATTGGAACGCCAAGATCATGCCGCTCAAGGCTCTGAACTCCGATGGTGAGGGGAGCCTCGACGGAGTCGTGAACAGCCTCTATTACGCGGCCGCCCAGGGAGCGGATGTTATCAACATGAGTTTCACTTCTTCCACCTATACCCAGGAGCTGGAAGCGGCGGTCGAGTATGCACATTCCAGCGGGTGCGTTATGACGGCGGCGGCGGGCAATGAGGGGAACTCAAAAATCAATTATCCCGCGGCCCTTACCTATGTAATAGGAGTTGGATCGATCGGGCCGAGCGGAGCGCGCTCCAGCTTCTCCAATTATAATTCTTCCGTCGATCTCACGGCCCCGGGCGAAAACATTTACGGACCATACATCGGGCCTGGAGAGAACAGATACCTCAGCGGTTCCGGCACATCGGAGGCGGCTCCGCACGTATCAGGTGCGGCCCTTCTAATAAAGGCCGAATACCCGGGAAGCTCCACGGATGGGATATGGCGGCGCTTGAAAGACGGGGCGCGAGACCTGGGCGATGCCGGATACGACGAGCGATACGGGTGGGGACTCCTGGATATAAACGCGTCGCTGCGGCTACCACTTGTTGATATTACCTCGCCCTCTGATTTCAGCTATCCGGCATCAGGAAAGGTATCGGCGGACGCCTCAGACGCAAACGCCTTCGTCCAATATTTTGAACTGTGGGTGGACGGGCAGCTTCTGGATTCCGGTTCAGAGGCGCCCGGCCATAATGTAAGCCATACCTTCAATTCCTGGGACCTCAGCCAGCTGAGCGAAGGCACCCACATTATTAACGTGAAGGCCATAGATTCCAGCGCGCAATGGGCTGGAGAGCAGTCGATTACCGTTTATCGCAACCAGAGCCAGCCTCGCCCTTCCCAGGATTGGTACCTGGCCGAGGGGACGACGAATTGGGGGTTCGAAGAGTACGTCCTCGTTCAGAATCCGAATGGAGTCGGTACCGGGATCCAAGTGACCTTAATGAAGCCGGGCGGTGCGACGCAACAACATGCTTTTTCCATGCCCGCCTATTCCCGGCTCACGATAAACGTAAATTCCCTTGTGCCCTCGAGCGATGTTTCCACCCACGTGCACGGAGACCAGGCGATCATAGCGGAGCGAGCCATGTACTGGGGGGAAAGGACCGGCGGCCACGACGCGGTCGGAACCAATAGCCCGAGTGCCGATTGGTATCTGGCGGAGGGTTCCACCAATTGGGGATTCGAGGACTATGTTCTGATCCAGAATCCGAATGCGGCCGGTGCATCCCTGCACGTCACCTTCATGAAGCAGGGTGGCGAAACCCAGGGTTTCGATTTCTCCATGGCCGGTTATTCCCGCCTCACCCTTGCGGTTAATAGCTTGATGCCGGCAAGCGACATATCGACACATGTGCACGCCGACCAGGCCGTCGTGGTAGAACGCGCCATGTATTGGAATAACAAGGATGGAGGCCACTGCACGATTGGGGTTACTGAAGGGAGCTCATCCTGGATTCTTGCGGAGGGATCGACGGCGTGGAATTTTGAGGAATACGTGCTGGTACAGAATCCTAATGCCATAGCCGCAAGTGTCACCTTCGAGTTCTTGAAGCCGGGAGGCAATATCGTGAGAAGATCCTTCTCCCTCGCAGCATTCAGCCGCTTCACATTAAACGTGGCGGACGTTGTGCCCGGAAGCGATGTTTCAACCTACATTCGAGCGGACCAACCGGTTATTGCCGAGCGGGCCATGTACTGGCCCAAAGCGTCGCGCAGCAGAGCGGAAGGCCATTGCAGCACCGGCTCGGTCACAGCCGCCTCGACCTGGTACCTGGCGGAGGGTTCCACCAATTGGGGATTCGACGAATATGTGCTGCTGGTAAATCCCACCGACGATATCGCTCATGCGGCTCTTGAATTCATGCGAACGGATGGCAGCACCAAGACCTACGAGGCAAGCATTCCGGCCCATGCCCGCTATACCGTGCATTCCAACGAAGTTGATCCGAACCAGGATGCATCCGTCAAAGTCAGCTCCGATTTTCCGCTCGTTGTTGAACGCGCCATGTACTGGTCGGACAAGGAAGGCGGCACCGACGCGCTGGGCGTGCTGCAACCGTAGCGTTGTAGTTTGCCCGGCAAAGATAGAAACCAGACCTAGCTTGCAAATCGAGCAAAAAAAGTATATAAAGCAAGATAGCCGGTAAGCTTGAAATGGATGGAAATCAACTGCATCGTGGAGATTACTATGGCTACAACTGCACAAATCTGCAATCAGCATACCTTGAAAGACATGTCCACTTATTTTTGCTTGCTCGGGATGTTACGTGAGTGTTACTGCGGTGTTAAGAAACTGCAAAAAAGAGATCAAAGGGGTTTACCAGGGAGTTTATTATCCTAAATAATGGATATAGACTCGAGGTTTGTATGACTCCTTTAGCTTACAAATGGTGAATTGAGAATCAAGTCTGCAAAAGGCACCTATAGGGCAAATAGTGTTGACAGGCAGCTGGTATCAAGAGGATTAGGGTTTAGTGGCCAGGCGGTTTGGGGGGTAATAACTTGGCTGAAGATACAAAGCGGGGACGGGGATGCTGAGAACTTCGGTCCAGACAGTAGTCAATATTGTAGTCGTCCTCTTAGTAGTAGGAGCGCTGGCCCTCGGCGCCGTCTCGTTCATCCCCGCTAAAAACCCGGCTGGTCCTCTCATCGGCAAGGCACTCTCCGCCAAACACATCCTCTCCGGAATGTTGGAGAACCTGGATCCCGAGGCTCTGGGAGAAGCGTTGCGCAATAATCCCAATATGCTTGACGACCTCTTCAAGGAGATGGGGGAGGAGGAAGCAGCCGATATTGCTGACGCTATCAATGAAAACGAGGCATTCGTAACTGCGCTTGTGGGAGAGCTCGACCCTGAGACAGTGGCCTTTATGCTAAATGACCCGGCCCAAGCGGAGTTCACGGTGAAACTGGTAAATAAGTTGGATCCCGCGTCAATAGCACGAATAGTAAATGCAAATGAACCGTTTGTCACAGCCCTTACCGGAATGCTCGATGCACAAGTCATCGCTTCGGTAGTGAATGCCAATGGAGATTTCCTCGCCGCGTTGACCGCTAACACGGATCCCAGCGTTATCGCTCAGGTCGTAAATGAGAACGGGCCTTTCATCGCAGGTCTGGTCTCCTTTCTCGATCCCAACGTTGTGGCAGGAGCCATCAACGCCAATCCCAATATGGTGGACGATCTGATCGGCTTCCTGGATACCGGGGTCATAGCAGCGGCAGTGAATGAGAACGGAAGCTTCGTGTCGGACTTGCTTGCGGAGCTTGATCCCGCCGTCATCGTACAAGGCACGAATTCGCACCCAACCTTCCTGACTAGATTGGTGGGCAATCTCGATCCGGCGGTTATAGCCTCCGTGCTCAACGCTAATTCCAATAATACGGTTCGCATGGTAAGGAGCCTTTCCAATGAATTGCTGACCGCCGCCCTGGCCGAGACCGCAAACAATCCGGATTTCATAAATTCATTGATCCCGAAATTGGATCCATCGGTTATAGCCAAAATGGCCAATGCATCATCCACATTCTCGGCCGGTCTTATAAATGCTCTCGATCCCGCTTGGGCTGCCGGCATCGCAAATCAGAATCCGAAACTGGTATTCCAGGTAATGGACCAGATAGACCCGGACCTGGTGGCAACAATGCTCAATAATGAGAGCGTGCTGACCCGGGTGCTGCCGTTAATCAATACGGCGGCAATAGGAGCTGCGCTCGCCGACCACACCGATTTCGTTACCAGGCTGATTCCTTTGCTTGATCCATCGCTAGCCCAGGTGACCAACCGTGCCCTTACCGGCAATCCTGGATTGGTATCGGCCCTGCTTGCCAATCTAGATGGAGCGCAGATAGCAGGCGCCCTGGCGCAGGCACCCCAGTTCCTCGAAGGCCTCGTGGCCGGAATATCACCAAACATGGTTGCGGCCATCCTCCGAGGAGCGAATGATAATCCAGGTTTCTTGATAAGCCTGACCAATGCCCTGGACGCCGGATCGATCTCGCGGGCCTTGGATCTCTCGGGATCCTTCCTGCCTACCCTGCTGGCTATCATGCCACCGAACGTGGCGGAGAGCGCTGCCCGAAGCTTGAACGCGCGGCCGGACCTGGTCGACACTGCGCTCAAGGCCTCCGACCCGAAGGTTATCGCCGGTATCCTTAATTCCGGGGCCGCCGACAATCTCATCGCCGGCCTGATTCCACTGCTGAATGATGCGACGGCGACGGCAATAGCGGAGGGGATAAACACCAATGCCGGAAAATCCACTGCGGAGTCTTTGATAAAGAGTCTTCTTGCAACCAGCAATCCCGATGCGGTTGCAGATGCCATAAACAGAAACCCCGGTTTCGTCACCGGTCTCCTCGCTAATCTTAATGAAAACGCGGCGAGGGCGATAGCCGAGGGCTTGAATGCCAGCCCGGAGGTTTCAACGATAGTAGCGAGGAACCTCTCCGGTGAAACAGGGGCGCAGATCGCCCGAGCCCTTTCACAAAACACGGCCATATTGGAGCCTTTGATCGGGAATCTCTCACCCCAAGTAGGTCGGGCGATAGCCGAGGGTCTGAATCAGAACACCTCCGACCTTAACTTCCAGCTTATGTCGAACTTGAACGATAATGTGGCGAGGGCAATAGCCGAGGGCCTTGATATGGCTGTTACCGATGCCTCGGGCAACTACCAGCCGGAAAACTTTCTCACGTCGCTGCTGCCCAACCTGAATGGAGCCGCTGGAAGCGAGATAGCGATCGGTTTGAACAATAACTCTTCTGCAACCGGTCCCGGTTTCTTGACCGCCATGCTTGCGGCAACATCTCCCAATCTCTCGACGGCGATAACCAATGTAATTAATACGGCGCCTTATAATACGGATGCTTTTTTAAGCGGGTTGATAGGGAGCCTCGATGCAAACACTGCTAAAGCGGCGGCGGATGGCTTAGACGCCAATGGGGATTTCGTTGACTATTTGGTTCGTAATCTCAACGGCGCCCAGGCGGCACAACAGCTCAATAAAAACGAAGCTTGGACTGCCGCCCTGGTCGATGCCTTGGATGCCAATTCTTTGGGGGCGGCCCTCAATACGGCGCTTGCATCCGATGGCGGAAAACAATTTGTAGCGGACTTATTAAATACCCTTGATGGCGGCATTGTGGCGCGAGCTCTCAATGCTAACCAGCAGCTTGTGAAGGACTTATTAGCAACTGGTGCGGCGATCGGTTTGGGTACCAACCTCAAGGATCTTCTGCTTGATGCAGCGAACCAATGGCCGGCACAAACGCAGACCATACCTCTGACGAGTACGGATCCTAACGCCATAGCCCACTGGAAGCCTTTGGATTTCCTGTCCGATCTCTTTACAAACTTGGATCCCGGAATGGTGGCAGCAGCCTATAATAGTGCGACAGATCCAGGGGGCAGGACCGACCTTCCATATACAGGAGCTGACGGCAATAAGTATACCTTACTGCAGGTCCTGTGGTTGAAGGCCGATTCGGTCCTGGAAGTGCTACCCATCCTTCAACTTGAAATGTGGATTCATATTGATAGCTTGGTTGGACCGATAAACTGACGGGAGCGAGTAAAGTGTTTGTACGTAGGCCGGTACAGATCTTAGTCAACCTGATAGTGGTTGGCCTTCTTCTTGGCCTGCTCATAGGCGGAATAACCCTGTTCCTTCCTGTAAAGGGGCCAATCGGAACCGTCTTGGGAAAAATGGGGAGCCAGAAATACACCCTGGCCGGAATAATATCGGGACTTGATCCGGTCGAGGTGGCACGGGCCATTAACGAAAATCCCGAGTTCCTGGCGTCCGTCTTTATCGAACTGCAAAATCCCGAGAATGCCCGAGCGACCGCTATTGCGGTAAACGAGAATCCGGAGTTTCTTATTACGCTGGCAAACAACCTCGATGCGAAAGTTGTTGCCGGAGCACTAAATAAAAACGGCGATCTCATAGCCAATCTCCTGCCGCTTCTTGATTTAGAAACGCTGGCGTCCACGATCAACCAAACCTCTGATTTTACGGCGGCACTGATGCCTGAACTGGATCCCGATGCTATTGCACCTGTTGTCAACCAGAACGGGGCCTTCTTGACGCAGCTCGTTTCTTTCCTCGATCCGGCTGTTTTAGCGGACGGCATGAACAAGAACGCCGCCTTTACCGGAGCACTGCTCGGAGTGCTCGATGCGAATGTCATTGGCTCTGTTGTTAACTCCAATGGCGCATTTCTCTCTACTTTGCTTGGGCAGCTTGATCCCGGCCCTACCGGTGAGGCGATAAATAACCATCCGGAATTTGTGTCAGGGCTCTTAAGAGCACTCGATCCGGTTGTCCTGGCCGAGGCTCTGAATCAAAACGTTAGTTTTCTGGCTGGCCTGACGGCTGCGACAGATCCCGAAATATTGGTCAATGTAATCAATCAGAACGAGGATTTTCTAATCGGCGTAGTCAATCGCCTCAATCCCCGGGCTTCGGCCGAACTTGCTTCCGACCAGGCAATCTTGACCAAGGTCCTCGGCCTTCTCTCGCCCGGGCCCCTGGCCGGTGCACTCAATGCCAATGCCAGCTTCATAAAGGCGGTAATGAATCAGCTTGACCCAAAGGGCCTCGCCGCTTCACTTAATGGTAACGGCGATGCGGTTGCGAAAATCGTGAGCTTGTTGCGTGATGATTACATAACCCATCTGGGGAATGATGTCGATTTCATGGATCAGGTGATGAAGCGCCTGGATCAATCAGGCCTGGCGCATGCTTTGAACGCAAACTCTGCATTTATCACCTCACTCATCGGAAATCTTCCACCCTCGATCGGAAGGGCGGCAGCGGAGGGCATAAATCTGGCCCCCGCCTTCCTTGACCGAGTGATCGCAAGCTCGGATCCTCAGTTCCTGGCCGATGTTCTGGCAGGAGCGGGACCGTTTGTCTCCTCTCTGCTTGCCAATATGGATCCAGTGGTTGCGCAGGCGATTGCTTCCGGGATGAACCGGAACCCGGCACTGATAAACGCCGCTCTCGATAATCTGAATATTCCCACCCTTATATATATTTTGCAGAACACAACCGGCTTTTCCGAAGAGCTTTCCGCCCACCTTTCCCCGCTGGCGGGCGCTGGAATAGCCATGGGCCTTTCGGCAAACCTGAACTTCCTGTCGACCCTGATAAGGAATCTGGATGCGGTCGGGCTGGCTGCGATCCTCAATAATAATCCCCAGGTGAACCGGGAACTCTCCGCCTATTTCAACTCGCATTTCGGACAGGCGGTGGCACGCGGACTAAACAATGGACAGTCTTTCCTCACAACGCTTATCGCCCATTTGGATCCGGAAGTAATAGCGCAGGCGACAGCGGAGAATCCGGAACTCGTGAGGCAACTTGTAGCCAGGTTGTCCGGAAACCTTGGGAAGGGAGTGGCGGATGGATTAAACGCCAACCCCGATTTCGCCCGAGTTATCATCGCAAACCTCAATGGAGCCCTGGGAGCGGCGATGGCGCAAGGAACCAATGAAAACTCGGCTTTCATGGAGGGTCTTATATCCAACCTTAGCGGGGACATGGCGAAGGCTACCGGACAGGCACTGGGTTCCGCGAACCCTGATTTCCTGCCCGAATTAATAGGGAATTTGAGTGGCGCCAGCGGGACGCGCATGGCTGATGCTCTCAATCAAGCGACTGTGGTCAATCCTACCTTTACCGAAGTACTGATGAAGAGCCTGTCTCCCGCAACCGCTCAAGCCCTCGCCGACGGGCTGAATCGCAGCCAGGCGCAGAACCCGGGCTTCCTGAACAGCCTGATTGTCAGCCTGAATCAGGATACCGGGGCGGCGATAGGCAGGGGAGTCAACGGCATGGCTGCGGGAGGTGTCGGTTCACCGCTCTACTTGACGCTTATCGGCACCCAGGTTCATACGATTAACGCCGTCACTAACGCTTTGAATTCCAACACCGCCTTCCTGGACGGGATTATCAAGAATTTGGACACAGAAGTTTTAGGCCAAAACCTTTCCGAAGCTTTAGATCCAGTCAATTCTCAGTTCCTGGTTCAAAACCTGGCTAATCTTGATGCAAATGTGCTCAATAACGTAACCAATAGTCAGCTTCTTGATCTCGTTAAAGAATTGCTCGGGGTGGGTCGTAGCGCCGGTCCTTTGAGGGGAGACATCGTAGCCAAAGCACTGACAGGAGGAATCAGTCATCTAATAGAGAGCCTCCTGGCGGAACTTGACGGTGTCCAAACGGCGAAATCGGTAAACGAGGCGGGCTTCCCATTCTTGACGCAAATGCTCGCCGAAAGTCCGGGCGCGGCTGATGTTTTAGCCTCATCAATCCAGAACAGCTGTAATACGGGTCAGGGCCTCTTCCCTCATCTGGGCATGAACGTAACGGCAATAACAGCTTTATTGGGCCTCGAGGTACATGTTGATATAGGTGCTTTTATGATAGGCGCATGGGCCGGTACATGGCCTGATCCGCCTGGTGGGCCGGGTGCATGGCCTGGCGGGCCATAAGAGAGATGGTGTGAGATGTTCTTACTGAAGCGACCCTTACAATTGGTCATAAACTTAGCGGTGGTGCTGCTGGTAGTCGGTTTCATAGCCACAGGAGCGGCTATGGTCCTTCCCGCCCGGAGTCCAGTCGGGCCACTGCTCGGGAAGTTCGCCTCTGACACCGATTTGCTTTCTAATATGCTGAAGAGCACGGAGCCGAAGGCGGTTGCCCAGGCATTCAATGAGAACCCCGGTTTCGTATCCGAACTCCTATCGACCATGGAAAGTGAGGGAACAATCCCCGTAATAGCACAGGCCATTAATGAGAATCCGCAATTCCTCACCGCCGCGGCACCCTATTTCGATCCGGAAGTGATAGCCGGTGTGGTCAATGAAAGCGCGGATATGGTAATCGAGTTGGCGGCGGAGCTTGATCCCGGTGTAATCGCCCAAGCGGTAAACCAGAACGGCACATTCTTGACGCAGCTTCTTCCTTACCTCGACCCTGTTGCTCTGACCTCCGGTGTCAACAAGAACGCCCCCTTCGTTTCAGCGGTCGTCTCAAAGCTCGATCCTCAGGTGGTAGCCGGGGTCGTAAACCAGAATGGACCTTTCCTCACGGGATTGCTCGCGAACCTCGACCCGGCCGTAACCGGGGAACTTCTAAATAACAACGGCGTCTTCATCTCGGCTTTGCTGCAAGGTTTGAGCCCCTCGGTGGTCGCTCAGGTGATAAATGAGAATGGGGCCATGCTCGTGACCTCACTCGATTTCATAGATCCGGTCGTAATAGCATCTGTCATTAACGACAATCCTGCTTTCCTGGCGTCGGTCATGGGATATTTGGATCCGACAGTGCTTGCCGGCGCCCTCAACGCCAACGTGGCGACGACAAGGCGCATAGCCTCCCAGATATCGCCGAGTTTCGTAGCCGACATTATCAACAAGTCGAATATGCTCACTGCGTCGGCACCGTTTATGCAACCCGTTCCGGTTGCCAGAGCGCTCATGACGGCAACCGGTTTTGTGAACAATCTCATAGCTCTCCTGGATCCTAATGTGGTAGCGGATCTGGTAAATTCATCCATAAATCTCGTACGGGAATCGTCGAACTTCATCGATCCCGGCTTTGTCGCCGGACTCATCTCCAATCGTTCGATGCTCTCCCGGATAATAGGCTTGCTGGATGTGAATGCTCTGGCTACGGTCATAAACAGGAATCCGCAGATGACCGAGCAGTTGCTTCCGCTGCTTGATCCTTCGGTAGGAGCGGGCGCGGGAGCGGGCATATCCGGGAACCCGGCCTTGATGGTCGAGGCGCTAAAAGCGTTGAACCCGCAGATACTCGCCAATGCCCTCAATGCGCACCCGGAAATATCGGAGCAATTGTCGCGGCTCATGCCGGCGAGTCTCGGTCCATCGATCGCAAGCGGGATTTCCGCCAACCCGGAATTCCTGGGCGAGCTCTTGAAGAACCTCGATCCGGGACCGATCGCTCAGGCTTTGTCTACCCATACGGCGTTTATCGAAAGTCTTATCGCGCAACTTCCGGCTTCGGTAGTCGTGCCGATGATACAGGGGTCTAACCGCAACCCGGCCTTCCTGGCGTCGATTCTTGCCAACTTGAACCCGTCGACAATCGCGGCGGCCCTCAATCAGAACCCGGACTTTCTGAAGACATTACTCTCGAATTTGAATGGGACCATGGGCGCGGCAATGTCCGCGGGTATGTATGATAACTTCCTGGCCGGAAGAGACTTCCTTCCCGGGCTGATAGGATCGCTCAACCCGGCGGTGATCGCCTATGCCCTAAACCAGAATGGACCCTTCCTCACAGGTTTACTGGCCGCAACGGATCCCGCAGTGGCCGAGAAACTGGCCCAAGGGATAAACGATAACGTTAGCAGCCACCCCGGCGGAACCGACATGCTCACAGTACTCATTACAAATATATCGCCGGCAACAGCGCGGGCGTTGGCTCTGGGAATAAGCGCAAATGTGACGGATGCCTCCGGCAACTTCAAGGCCGATAACCTTCTGACTGCATTGCTAGCGAACACATCTGGACCCGCTGGTGCCGCAATCGCAAGCGGCCTCAACAACAACGCGGACTTTATAAGGCAATTGATTGCCAACATCGATCCTAACGTCGCCATAGCGGCGGCAAACGGGATCAACCTGAGTTGCCAGAGAGCGCAATCCGACCCCGCCCAATATGGATTCCTTAGAAACATGCTGGCCGGAATCGGCCCGGCCGTAGCGGAAGCGTCGTCGCGTGGCTTGGGCGAGAACCCAAAACTCGAGGCATTAATCGGTGCGCTGATCAATAATCTGAATGCAGCCTCGGTGGCGCCCTTCCTCGCTCAGGCAATCAACAGTAACTCGGGCGGACAAGCCATGATCACGGCATTACTTGCACAGCTTGATACGACAACGGCGCAGACTATTGCGGCCGCGCTGAATGCAAACCCGGATATGACCAGTTGGCTGCTGGCTGGTGATCCCGCAAGCGGACAGCCAGGCGGACTTCAGCCCGCTGTTGTGGCCGGACTGCTTAATAACAATGGACCATTCCTTTCAGGCCTGATCTCCAATCTGGATGGTGCCGCCATAGCCAGAGCCGTAAATACGGAAGATGCTTTGCCAGGCTCTTCATTGATAGAGGAATTAGTGCCCCTCATGAGCGGGGCGACAACAGCGCAGCTCCTAAACGATGCCGGCTATGAATTTACAGTTGACCTTATCGGCAACCTCGATGGGGCCGCTGTTGCCCAAGGTATGAATAATGCCGGTCCTGCATTCCTTAGCGACTTGCTTTTGTATCTGGACCCTGTGCAAGTGATGAATATGATCAATGCGGAAGCGGCTTTCCCCAATGGCGGAGCGATAAAGCAACTGGTTATGAGGCAATGGCTGTATCGCTTTACGGCGAGTCTGTTGCCAATACCGATTCCCGCCGGGCCTGCGCGTTTAAAGTTTACGAAGGCAGCGATCTACGACCCGCCAACCCAGCCAGGCCCATACGACTGAGCCTGATAAAAATAATTGTCAGACGCGCAAAATCGCTGTGAATCCTCCTTTTCCTTGAGGCCGTACTAATTCTATGAATCCTCATGTTCGAAAAGAGGGCATGACATTAATGTTGACACCCACCACCTATGCCTACTATAATTCTCCGGTAATACTTAGCTAAGCTAAAGGTAAATATAAGTTATGAGCGCAATTATCGAAGTAACCGATCTTGTCAAGAAATACGGGGACCTGGAGGCGGTCAAGGGCATCTCCTTTGAAGTGGAGCTGGGCGAGATCTTCGGCTTCCTCGGGCCGAATGGGGCGGGCAAGACAACCACCATCAGCATTCTCTGTACCCTGCTCAGTCCAACGCATGGCACTGCGAAGCTGGACGGGTGGGACGTAACGGCGGAACGAGATCGGGTGAGGGAGTCCATAGGGCTCGTCTTTCAGGATCCATCCCTGGATGAGAGGTTAACCGCCCGTGAGAACCTCGAGTTCCATGCCTATGCTTATCGCGTGCCCAGAGAGGAGAGGGACAAGCGCATCCAGGAAGTCCTGGGCATGGTCGAACTCCTGGACAGGCAAGAGGACCGCGTAGAGACCTTCTCAGGGGGCATGAAGCGCCGTTTGGAGATAGCGAGGGGCCTGCTTCACTATCCCAAGGTGCTCTTCCTCGATGAACCGACCATCGGTCTCGATCCACAAACCAGGAATTCCATCTGGGAGTACATACGGGAACTTAAAGAGAAACACAGCATAACCATTTTCCTCACCACTCATTACATGGACGAGGCGGAGAATTGTGACCGCATCGCCATCATCGATTACGGCCGGATTATAGCCCTGGATACACCGGAGGCGCTCAAATCGCAAGTCGGCGGTGATATCATCAAGATTTCTACCGCCAATAACGAGGAAGCCGAGCAGGTGCTCCTTAAGGATTTCGAAGTGACGATGATCCAGGAACGCGATTGTCTCTGCTTCGAGGTTCCGGACGCCGCGAATTTCATCCCCAGTTTTATAAAAGCCTTTCCGGTGGCAATAAATTCCATAAGTATGCATCGCCCCACCCTGGATGATGTCTTCCTTAAATTGACCGGGCGTGAGATCAGGGACGAGGAAGCGGGGGGTATCGACAAGATGCGAGCCTTTGCTCGAGCGTGGAGACCGACGGGCAGGCGTTGAAGAAGGATAACTATGGCAGGAACATCTCAACAAACGCGAGTAGATATAGGTAGTGCCCTTTCAAAGCTCGCAATCGGGACTTATATAATCTGGCTGCGCGATCTCAAGCGATTCTTCCGCGACAGGACTCGCTTGATCGGATCCTTCGCTCAGCCGCTGATATATCTTTTCCTGCTGGGGACCGGACTGCAGTCGGCCTTCAGCCTTTTCGGAAGCGGGGAGACCAAGTACATCACCTTTATGTATCCGGGCATCGTATGCATGACCATCCTCTTCACGTCCATGTTCTCGGCCATTTCCCTTATCTGGGACAGGCAATTCGGTTTCTTGAAGGAGATGATGGTAGCCCCCATCCCTCGCTCATCCATAGCCTTGGGTAAGGTGTTCGGGGGAGGCACTACCGCTTTGTTTCAGGGTTTCATCCTCCTGCTTTTTATGCCGCTTGCCGGTATAGGCTATAGCGTCGAAAAGATACTGGGGATGCTCTTGGTCATGTTCATACTGGCGATGGGACTTACCTCCCTGGGAGTCCTTGTCGCCTCACGAATGCGTTCCTTCGAGGGATTTCCAATCGTCATGAATTTCCTGGTCATGCCTATGTTTTTTCTTTCGGGAGCATTCTTTCCACTGCAGAATCTGCCACGCTGGATGAACGTTCTTACCAAGATAAATCCCATGTCATATGCGGTCGATGCCATGCGGGGAGTAGCCCTCAAGGGAATCGCCATAACCTCGGGCGGGCTTGCCATAAATATCCCGAGCCCCCCTCCGGAGTTGTTGGGCAATCCGCAATTCACATCGTGGCTGAGCCAGGTTCAAGCAAGCATACCCCAGATGCCGCAGTTGAAGACACAGTATTATCCTTTGGGTTTCGACCTCCTCATAGTAGTCGCAATCGGAGTCGTCCTCACTCTGCTCGCCGTCTGGCGATTCAACAAACAGGAGTAGCCGCAATAGAGGTACTCACACCCGGAACAACTCACATCTAAAATGATATAATTCCAGTATGATGGGGGATTTTCCTAGGGCTCTAACCGCGGTTTCCGGCCTTATTAGTCTGGCCATAGGCCTTTACGTCTTCATGAATGGGCGCGACCGTATCGTCAATCGGCTCTTCTTCCTGATGACCTTTCTTCTTTCCCTGTGGGCGGTCGCAGAGGCGATGACTATGTCGGCCGGCGTACTCTCAGACAAGATCTTATGGACCAAGTTCCAGGGAATAGGAGAGCTGCTCCTCGTACCCACTTACTTGATGATTGCGCTGTATTTTCCTAATGTGAAGAGCTTTATGAGGGCGGGGCGCAAGACGGCTGGAATAATAGCGGCAATTTATACACCCTTTATTCTGGGGCTCGTCTTGCTTTTCACGACCGGCTTCATTTATAGCGCTTATTATGAAAGCGACAACATATCAAAGATTGCGGTAACCAGGACTCCGTTTTTCTGGTTCCTGGAAATCCTCAGCTTCACGGTTGTTTTCACTGCAATGGGGGTCTACCTGGGGCAGCGCAGTCGCGCCCAATCCTCAGCCGCACGAAAGGGCTTGCTCGTGCTCGCCCTGGCCCCCGTCCCGGTGCTCATTGCCAATATATGCCAGAACTTTGAACTGAGTGCCTACATCACGGCGACTCAAGCCAGCGTCTTCTCCGTAGTCCTGCTCGCCTTCGGGGTACTGCGCTATGGATTATTCATAGATCTGCGTTCCATAAGCAAGAGATTGCTTATCCATGCCTCGGTAATAGTCATAAACATATCCCTGGTCGTCCTCGTCGGTGTCTTATATATTTACGCGCTGGGTTTGGGCGCCGGACCTATTGCAGTTGCCCTCATCCTTATCACCACCATCCCTTTTATGCTCGCTTACGACCAAGAGGTCAAATGGATGCGAAGAGCGGCCAATCGTTATCTCTATGGCCGTGAGGAAGAGGAAAGCAGGCTCCTTCAAGAATTGAGCGCTTCCATTCGCACCGTCGGGAAGCTCGAGGATCTGGCCGAGCAGGTGGTAGGCAAGGTGAAAGGATCTCTTGCACTCACCGCATGCGCTCTAATGATGAAGGAAGGCGATCTCTACCGGGCAATCGGCTTCGTGCCCGATGCGAACCTCTTGAGTTCTGGTTTTAATGATATGGTTGAAAAAGGGCTCACAATGAGGAAATGGCCGGGCTTCTTCAGCTTCGAGGACGAGCAAAGTTCGCTCTCCGGATGCTGGTTGCTGGAGGATGAGATAGAGCGCGGACCCTGCAGAATCGGTTGCATGTCCCTTGGCCTGTTCAGGATCTACGAGGGCGGCGGAAGACTGGAGGAATTCCTGTGGAAGGCAGACGAGCACGGGCAGGCTTTGTGTGTGCCTCTGCAGGTGGCGGGGGAAGAAGTGGGTTTGCTGTGGATGATATCGGGGAGGGAGAGGGCCAGGTTCAGTCTGGAGGAATATGATTTCATGGTAGCACTTTCGACCCAGGTCGCCGTATCGTTGAAAAATGCCCAGCTCCTGCAGGAATTGCTTAATAAGAGCAACCGGCTGCAAGAGCTGATTCAGATGGCGACGACGGCCCAGGAAGAGGAGAGGATAAGGGTCTCACGGGAACTGCATGACGGACTGGCGCCCTACTTCTTGGATATAATCTATCAAGTGGACACATTGCAGGATAAGGTCGGCGAAGCGAATCAGTTGAACGGGACTTTGGATGAAGTGAGGGAGAAGGCGAGAACCGGCTTGAGGGATTTGAGACAGATTATTTCCGACCTCAGGCCTTCGTCCCTGGACGTCCTGGGACTAAAAAAATCCCTCGGAACATACTTGGAAAGATTTGGCATAGAGAACAATGTGCAGGTTGCATTCGAGGCACTCGGGGATCTAGGAAAACTCGATCCACTGATCGAAGTGACTGCTTTCAGAATCGCCCAGGAAGCATTGGCCAACATAAGCCGCCATGCCGGAGCTTCCCGGGTTTTGCTATCGCTGGCATGCGACAACGGCACCCTCGAGATGAAGATTGAGGACGACGGCATAGGTTTTGCCGAAAGAGAAGTCAGAGACAGGATGTTGCGTGGCGATTGCCTGGGCATTAAAGGTATGACCGAGCGGGCTGAATTGATGAGGGCTGATCTCGGTATCGATTCGGCTCCCGGTAACGGAACCAGGCTGCGCCTTTCGATGCCTCTGCCTGGAAGATGAGGAGAGACAGTGGGACAAAACACGATACGGCTGGCCATCGTTGACGATCATGAAATCGTCCGGCTGGGCATCCATCGTGTGCTCGAGGGTGAAGATAACATAATGCTGGTGGGTGAGGCGGAGACCGGAAAGGAAGCGCTCGCCATGGCCCATAAGCTCAAGCCGCAAGTGATGCTGGTGGATGTCAAACTTCCGGACATCAGCGGGATCGAGGTCGTGCAGAGATTAAAGAATGACTCGGATACATGCGGCGTACAGGCGATCATTCTAACTGTTTTTGACGATTTGGAGATAGCGGTGGAAGCTATCAGAGCGGGAGCAATCGGCTATATACTTAAGGATTGTGGCAAGGAACAGCTGTTGCAGGCGATAAATTCCGCGGCTGACGGTGTACCTCTCGTTTCTTCAGCCATAACCAAGAAGCTGGTTAACATCCTCTACCCCAAATCCGCGCAACAAACTGCACCCTTCCCCGGCAAGGAAGAAATGCCGCAGCTGACGGACCGGGAAAGGGAAGTCATGCACCTGGTCACGAAAGGCTATAGCAATAAAGCATTGGCCAAGGAACTGGATATCAGCATCAGCACCGTAAAGACGCACATCAGAAACATATTTCGCAAGTTGGGAATAGAAGACCGGGCGCAAGCTATAATCCAGGCGATAAAAAGTGAGAGGTTTTGAACAGCCTTGTTCTTCCTTCTGTCGGTACCCTGTGATATATTTCTACGCAAGGCAACCAGTGCCCGGGGGTTTTAATCGCACTTGAAGGGCGAGAGAACGTTTAAAGCAAGAATCTCCTCCCAGTGGCGTACCCGAATCACTGCGAATCGTTGTCGTTCTATTGCATTTGAAGCAATAAAAGCCGGCGGGAAGTATTTAAATGGAAGAATTTGGAGAGGGTGCGGAATTCGCTGTCGATGCGGATGGATCCGTCCTCAGGGAAGTAGCGCATTTCTTTAAAGAGAATCCCTTTCTTCTCATCGATGAGAAAAGGCTCGCCACCTTGCTCTGCCGGCCACTGCAGATGGTTTCCCAATCGGTCAGCACCTTGGAGCGCGCCGGCTTTCTGGGGAGAAGGGACGAAGAAACCCTGGTCTGCATTGCGGGGGATCTCGTCTATGCCTCATCCGGCGATGCCTCTTAACTTGGGTCCTTAACTTGGGGTCGGGCCTCAACATCAACACATTCGATCAAGGAAATCTTGTTCTAGTGGCATTACTTGAAGGT
>Ga0154635_135_pt2 | contig 90886 bp, 77 predicted proteins | sample Rifle2008BG13ft_FD_116064 | JGI IMG/M metagenome (GOLD analysis project Ga0154635, IMG submission 116064) | Solincola sediminis RBG_13_55_18
GATGCTGGCGGAAGCGTTGAATGCATTGAATCCCGGGATACTGTCCGGCGCGTTGAATGCACATCCGGAACTCTCCGGAAGGCTCACGGCGGCCCTTGCGCCTTCACTGGGCGGTCCCATCGCCCAGGGCATGTCACGCAACCCTGGTTTTCTCGGAGAACTCTTGAAAAATCTCGATGTAGGCCAGATCGCCCAAGCCCTTTCCGCCCACTCCTCTTTCTTCGAAGCGCTGATCGTGCAAATGCCCGCTTCGATCCTCACGCCAGCGATAGAGGGGTCGAACCGTAACCCGGCCTTCCTCGCCTCGATACTATCCAACCTCAATCCGGCGACAATCGCCGGTGCGCTGAATCGTAACCCCTCCTTTTTGCAGGATTTGATTTCCAACCTCTCCTCGACGATGGGGGAGGCTGCTTCCGCGGGCCTTACGGCGAATTACGCTTCTGGTAGAAAATTCCTCACCGGTTTGATTGGAGTTCTGGATCCTGCGGCTATCGCCTATGCCCTAAACCGGAACGGCCCTTTCCTCTCCGGTTTTTTAAGGAACGCGGATCCGTTTATAGCTCAGATGATTGCTGATGGAATAAACGCAAATATCGCTTCGCATGCGCCGGGCGGCGATATGTTGTCGGTACTGATAACCAATATCTCACCTGGCGCGGCTCAAGCGCTGGCCCGTGGAATAAACGAAAATGTGGCTGCGAATCCTGATGACAATTTCCTGATATCGCTGCTTGCGGCCGGCTCCGGATCGATGGGAACCGCCATCGCTCGCGGATTGAACAACAATCCGGCTCTGGCTCGTGAATTATTGAAGAATATTGACTCGAGTACCGCTATGGCCTTCGCTAACGGCATAAATCTAGGTTGCCGGAAGGCTCAGGGTGATATAGCCGAGTATGGGTTCATAAGGAGCTTGTTGGCAAATATTGGTCCTGTCGTGGCCCAGGCGGCTTCCGAAGGTCTCGAGCAGAATCCCAACCGTGACGGATTCATCGCCGGGCTCATCAGCCAGTTGAACGCACCTTCGGTGGCCCCCTTGATCGCCGAGGCGCTGAATCGCAACTCCGCTTCCAAGGGGATGATAGGGGCGATCCTGGGTGAACTGAATTCAACGACGGCGCAGACCCTGGCATCCGCCTTAAACGCCAATCCCGACCTCTTGAAACTGATGATCCGCGAGCTAGACCCGGCGGTGCTCGCCGATATAATCAACCAGAATGCAATGCTCCCTCCCAGGATATCCCCGACCGGGCCTACAAATTTTATTGCCAACCTCCTGGCCAACCTTGATGGTAAAGTAGTGGCACAGGCCATAAACGACGAGCAAGCCCAGACCGGCTCATCCATCGTTTATCGTATAATGACTTCTCCAAGCAGCACCGGCGCCACCGTAGCAAGCACCTTGAACTTCTACGGCTACCAGTTTATGGTAGATCTGCTTTCAAATCTGGATGGAGGTATCATGGCCGCCGCGATCAACAACGCCGGCAAGAGATTCCTTTCCGAATTTATCGCCTTCCTCGATCCCGACTTCGTAGTCGATCTGATCCGGGCGGAACCGAACCCCGTCTTTGAGCCCGCGGATAATCCGTCGCAATGGGTGCGCGGAGGCGCGATCAAGGAGTTGAATATGCATGTATTCAACTTCATGACCTCCCTGGGAATAGGATTCGGCGGCCAGATATTCACCCTGAGCGACGCCGCCGTCTACCTGCCTCCCGATGCTCCCCCCTTCGAATAAACCTCCTAAACATGTGTTAAACATGGGGTCGAGCCTCAACATCAACAACTCCTGGCTTACGAAACTTGTATAGAGATGGTTTCTTGAAGTTGTTGATGTTGAGGCTCGACCCCATGTTTAGAAGGTTGACAGGATAGGCGTTTGCTTCTTACAATCACTATATGATGTTGGATTATATGCAGAGCAGGTTGTCGGATTGCCGATGGTGGTGGAGCACCTCATAGAGAGGGCTCCGGTTTCTGCATGTTTTCTGAGCATTAATATCTAGACATCTAGGCCGTGAATCCTCTTAAAGGGATCACGGCCTTTTGTTATGCTCGACTATCTGGAAATCGAAGGAGACCGAAATGGTAAATAATACTTGTCAGCCGACGGAAGAAGAATTCGCAAAGCTTGCTGCTGAATTCAACTTGCTTACCGTTCATAAGACCGTAAACGCGGATATGGAGACGCCGGTATCGGTATTCATGAAATTAGCCCACCCCGACTATTCATTCCTGCTCGAGAGCGCCGAAGGAGGCGAACGTTACGGCCGCTATTCCTTCATCGGCTGTGAGCCCTTGGAAGTGATCGGCTACAAAGCAGGCCGCATGATCGGGATTAACGGTGAAGGAGATACCGGCGAAGCCACTAACCCCGTGGACTTCCTGTTTAGTAAGATGGCGGGCTTCAGGGTTTGCGAAGACGGCCCGGAACTGCCTTTTCGTGGAGGGGCGGTGGGTTATCTCTCTTATGATTTGCTCCCCTATATCGAAGACATCCAGCTGAATTCTAATTCGGGCCTTGGCGTGCCGGACATGATGTTCATGCTGAGCAAGACCTCGGCTGCCTTCGATCACCTGCTCGGGCGGCTGACGTTGATGGCCAATGTCTTCATTCCTGAAGGATCGGATCCAAGCACATTGAGACGACTTTACAAGACGGCGGTGTCCTCAATCGATGGCATGATAAGCGCTCTCTCGGCAGGGATTTCATCCGATTTCAGCCGTGACCTCTACCATTTGCCACGGGAGATGGACTTCGATGGCGTCAGTTCGAACCGCGGACTCGAGGAGTTTCAGGATATGGTAATCGCTGCCAAAGAGCACATCTTCGCGGGCGATGTCTTTCAGGTAGTGCCTTCACAGCGGTTCTCCCTTCCCCTGCGCTGTCCGGCTTTCTCCATCTATCGAAGCCTGAGATCCGAGAACCCCTCGCCCTATATGTTCTACCTGAACTTCGGTGACCTGGCGCTCATCGGATCCTCGCCGGAACCACTGGTTAAGAAGAGCGGCGGCAAGGCCATCATAAGGCCCATCGCCGGCACCCGGCGCAGGGGGGCGACCGAGCAAGAGGATCGCGCTTTGGAAGAAGAATTATTGGCGGATGTGAAAGAGCGGGCCGAGCATCTGATGCTCGTGGACCTGGCCCGAAACGATCTGGGGAGGATCTGCAACCCCGGGACCGTCAAGGTGACCAGGATGATGGAAATAGAGAGATTCTCCGAGGTTATGCATATCGTGAGCGAAGTGGAGGGAGAGCTGCGGGCGGATTGTGATAACCGGGATGTGCTGCGCTCCTCCTTCCCGGCCGGAACCGTAAGCGGTGCGCCGAAAATCCGCGCCTGTCAAATCATCGATGAACTCGAATCCGAAAAGCGCGGTCCCTATGCCGGCGCCGCGGGTTACATATCCTATAACGGCGATATGGATACCTGCATCGCCATTCGCACCATCGTATGTCATGGGGGCAAGGCTTACGTGCAAGCGGGGGCGGGGGTCGTCGCCGATTCAGACCCGGCAATGGAATACGAGGAAACCAGAAACAAAGCCAGGGCTCTGATCAGGGCGATACGGCTTTCCGAAGCGAGGGAGGGGGTTGTGTGATTCTGCTCATCGATAATTACGATTCCTTCACCTATAACCTATCTCAGGCTCTGGAGGCCATGGGCCAGGAAGTCATGGTGGTAAGAAACGATGCAACCGATGGCGACGGGCTGAAGGCGCTGGAACCCTCCCATCTCATTATCTCTCCCGGTCCCGGCACTCCTGAAGAGTCCGGTATCAGCATGGAAGCCATTCGAATCTTCTCCGAAAAAGTCCCCGTGCTCGGCGTGTGCCTGGGGCATCAAGCCATAGGACAGTGCTTCGGGGCCGGACTGGTGCGAGCGCCGCAGCCGATGCATGGAAAGCTCTCGCAGATCCTGCATGACGGGGTCACCATTTACCAGGGGTTGGAAAATCCCTTTACGGCTATGCGCTACCACTCCCTGATTCTCGACCAATCTCCCAAGGACTTTGAAATAAGCGCCCGATCGGATGAGGGCTTGATCATGGGCATCCGGCACCAACAGCTTCCTATTGAAGGAGTCCAGTTCCATCCGGAATCTATACTGACGGAATGTGGAAATACCATTCTCGAGAACTTCCTTTCTCTGGAGGTAAAAAAATGATAAGCGATGCAATCCACAAACTCACATCGGGAGAAGATCTCGACCGCGCAGAGGCCAGGGAAGTCATGCTCAGCCTGATGAAAGGTGAAGCAAGTGACGCCCAGATGGGTGCCCTGTTGGTTGCCCTTAGAATGAAGGGCGAAACCCCGGATGAGATAGCGGGCCTGGCGGAAGGCATGCGTGAATCAGCCGAGAATATCCAGCCGGCCAGCCGGCCCCTCCTGGATACATGTGGAACCGGCGGCGATCGGCTTTCAACCTTTAACATCTCCACGGCTGCGGCATTTATAGCGGCGGGTGCCGGGGTATCCGTGGCAAAGCACGGCAACCGGGCCGTGAGCTCCAGCTGCGGCAGTGCCGACGTGCTCGAGGCACTCGGTGTGACCGTCGACATCGAGCCGCTGCGGGTGCAGCAGTGCATTGACGAAATAGGAATCGGTTTTCTCTTTGCTCCGCGCTTTCACCCCGCGATGCGGCATGTAATGCCCGCGCGGCGGGAACTGGGTATTCCAACCACATTCAACCTCCTGGGCCCCCTGACCAATCCCGCTTCCGCCGATGCTCAATTATTGGGGGTTGGTTCGAAGGAATACGGCCTGCTGCTCGCCGAGGCCTTGAGGGAAATCGGAGTAAGTCATGCTTTGGTGGTGCACTCCGAAGACGGGATGGACGAATTAACCACGACTTGTGGCAACTTCGTATGGGAAGTGAATGATCAGGGGCTTCGCGAGTATTCACTCGACACCCGAGATCTCGGCTTCGAGCAGTGTTCCCTGGCGGACCTGAATGGCGGCGATCCCCTTAACAATGCCCGAATTTTACGTAATGAAATACTAGCCGGCATTTCCGGCCCGCGGCGTGATGTCGCGGTTCTGAATGCAGCGGCAGCAATTTTTGTGGCCGGCGTTGCGGAGACCATCTCCGACGGCATAAGGCTCGCAAATGACTCAATAGATTCGGGATGCGCACAAAGCAAGCTGGAGCAGCTGATTACTTTTACCACGGAGGAGCGAGCATGACTTTTCTCGAGCAGGTCTGCGAAGCGGCGAGGAGGCGCGTCGAGCGCAACAAGCAGCTGATGCCCGCCGCAAGCTTGGAGAGGATGTGCGAGATGCTCGATGATTCACTGTCCTTGAAGGCCGCGATCGGCAGGAAACCGGATGAAGGGATAAAGACCATCGCCGAGGTAAAACGATCTTCGCCGTCCCAGGGAGACATAAAACCCTCGTTGGTCGTCGAGGAACTGGTCCGTGAATATGAAGCGGCGGGAGCGGACGCCATATCGGTGCTGACAGAACCCTTCTTTTTCGGCGGTAGTCTGACCGATCTGGCCAAGGCGGGCAATTCGGTGGACCTGCCTGTTCTGCGAAAGGATTTCATCTTCGACGATTACCAATTATTGGAGGCAAAGGGCTGGGGAGCGAGCGCCGCCTTGCTCATCGTTTCCATCCTCTCCCAGACCCAGCTTGAAGGCCTCATTCACGAAGCTTCCAGATTGGGACTGGAAACCCTGGTCGAGGTACACGACGCGCTGGACATGTCAAAGGCCGTTGAAGCAGGCGCGGATATCCTTGGAATCAACAACCGCAACCTGGCGACGCTGGAAGTCGACCTGGATACCACGATGCGATTGCTCCCGATGGTGCCGAACGGCACGGTCATCGTAAGTGAGAGCGGCTATTCCCGGAGGGATGAGGTCGTGCGGGCGATAGACGCCGGTGTCGACGCCATCCTGGTGGGGACGGCGGTCGCCGGAAACGAGAACCCGGGCGAAGCCTTATTGCGACTGCGGGGTGACTGTCATGACTTGGCTTAAGGTCTGCGGCATCAGGCGAAGTGAAGAAGCTTCCGCCGCTTGCAGAATCGGCTTTGATGCCATCGGAATGGTCTTCACCGAAAGCACCCGCCGGGTGAGCCCCGATCAAGCGAGGGAAATCTCGGAACACTTGCCGCCTTCCATCCTGCGGGTGGGAATATTTGCCAATAACGACCCTGGCGAGATAAGGAAGATCTTCGAATACTGCCATCTGGACCTGGTTCAGTTGCACGGGGATGAAGCTTCGCGGGAAGCGTCGAAGTGGGGAACCCGGGCGATCAAAGCAATTCGACCGAGACATCCGGAGGACTTGGAGCAGTTGGATCAATACGCGGATAATTTTGCTGTACTCATCGATAGCTGGGACCCGTTCAAGCCAGGTGGAACCGGGGTAGTCGGTGATTGGTCCTTGGCCGAATCGGCTTCCGCCCGAGCTCGAATTATACTGGCCGGAGGCTTACGGCCCCTAAATGTGGGACGGGCTATTAGTTCGGTGCGGCCATTCGGGGTGGATGTTTCAACCGGGGTGGAGAGCGCTCCGGGAATAAAAGACGAAAAGCTGATGCGTGATTTTGCACGCGAAGCAGGATTGGCCGCCGGCGGGCGGCTTCGGGAGGATCGAGATGCTGGAACAGGAAATTGAACACAAAGCAGGGTATTTCGGGGCGTTCGGGGGGAGGTTCGTACCGGAGACTTTGATCGCCCCCCTCGCAGAGCTGGATTCCGCCTATAATGATGCGCGCGAGGATCCGGCTTTCGGCGCGAAATTGGAAGATTATCTGCATAATTATGCGGGAAGGCCGACCCCCCTATACAGGGCGAATGGACTTTCGAATGCTATAGACGGTCCCGCTATCTACCTGAAGAGGGAAGACCTGTGCCATACCGGCTCGCACAAGATAAATAACAGCCTCGGCCAGTGTCTCCTGGCGCGACGGCTCGGGAAACGCAGAGTCATTGCGGAAACCGGTGCTGGGCAGCATGGAGTTGCGACGGCGACTGCGGCCGCTCTGCTCAAACTGGAATGTGAAGTCTTCATGGGCGAAACAGACATGCAGAGGCAGGCGCTAAACGTGTATCGTATGCAGCTTTTGGGTGCCAAAGTGACTCCGGTGAGAGCCGGTTCGAGCACTCTCAAGGATGCGGTAAACGAGGCCTTGCGCGATTGGGTCGCCAGCTTCGACCACACCCATTACTGTATGGGCTCAGTGGTCGGACCGCACCCCTTCCCCCGCATCGTCAGGGATTTCCAATCGGTGATAGGAAGGGAGGCGCGGCGGCAGCACCTGGATGCGATGGGCCGCCTGCCGGATTGCCTGATCGCCTGCGTCGGGGGTGGGAGCAATTCCATCGGCCTGTTTTATCCCTTTTTGAAAGACGGGTTGCGGATGATAGGCGTGGAAGCCGGGGGCAGAGGCAGCACAAACGGTCAACACGGCAGGAGCCTGGGCCTCGGATCAGTGGGACTATTGCATGGTTCGAAGAGCTACGTCCTGCAGGATGACGACGGCCAGATAATGGAAACCCATTCCATATCCGCCGGGCTTGATTACCCGGGAGTGGGGCCGGAGCACGCTTTCATGAAAGAAAAAGGGTTGGTGGAATACGTAAGCGTAAACGATGAAGAAGCGCTACAAGCCACGGAGCTTTTATGCCGGAGCGAGGGCATACTCCCCGCGCTGGAAAGCGCTCACGCCATCGCATATACGGCCTCTGTCGCCCGAAGCTTCCCCAAGTCCGATTCAATCGTGATCTGCCTTTCGGGCAGAGGCGACAAGGACGTGGAAACCATAAGAAGCGCGGGGATCTCAAGATGAGCCGAATCGATGAACTATTCCAGTCCGTAAAGGGTGCGAGGGCCGCACTGATCGGCTACACGACAGCCGGATTCCCGGATTATCATGATTCACTGGCTATCGCCTCGAGCCTGCTCGATAGTTGCGATGCCTTGGAATTGGGCATACCTTTCTCCGATCCTACCATGGACGGACCCATCATCCAGGAATCGTCCCACCTGTCCCTCGAGGCGGGTACTCGAGTGAGCGATGTTATCACCCTGGCTGGTGAACTTAGGGACAAAACCGAGAAACCCCTGATCATAATGAGCTATTACAATCCCATTAACAGCTTCGGGGCGGCCGCCTTTGCCCGGGAAGCCGCACTGGCAGGAGTCGACGGGGTCCTGCTGCCTGATCTGCCCCTCGAGGAAATATCGCATTGGAAAGTGCATGGTGACAGGGCTGGGATCGACACCATGCTCTTCGCCTCCAGCACGACGCCCCCGCACCGGCTCGAGAGGCTCGGTGAAATGACGAACGGCTTCCTGTACTGTCTTGCCGTAAAAGGCACCACCGGGCTCAGGGAAGGGCTGTCCGAAGATGCTTTTGAATTCATGCGTAGGGCAAGGGAATCATGCAAGGTACCGCTCGCGCTCGGGGTAGGCATATCGAATGCCGAGCAGTGCCGGCTCGCCGCCGGGGTATCCGACGCAGTTATCGTCGGGAGTGCACTGGTGAAGGAAGCGCTTGATGCGTTTCGGAGCGGAGGGGATCCGAGCCGGTCGGCCGGGCGAAAGGCGGCCGAGTTTGCGAGGAGTCTCTCATAACGCACCTACACAAAGGTGCCTGACACCTTTGTGTAGGGGGGAGAAAGGCGTATGGTGGACCGGTTATTTACATCGATCCACCATGCATAATTGGGCCCCATCAGCAAAACGGAGCCCACCCTCCGGAAAACGCCCCGTCCCTCAGTTTGTTCAAATGCTTACCATTGGATTTTTCCCAACGAGAAATGATCAAAACAAAAAACTCTGAATGGATTCTTTAAAAGGAGTCCGGATCGAACGCAATCCACGCGGGTCAGCTTTTCGGCTCTATCGTGCCTTTTCGCATCTGATGGAATTCAAAAAGAATGGACGCCACAACGATGAAGATCCCGATGACCACCAGCCCAACCAATAGATATGAAGTATAGGCTGCGGGGCGGCCGCCCTGGTACTTCTCCAAGATCTCGGTATTGTTTTTTACCTCGGTAACAGCGTGATGGGCGATACCCCAAAAGACGGAGGCAAGGAGAAACAGCAAAGCGACCAACAATATTATGCGAATGACCAGGAAAAATCTGCTCATGCAGCTATCTTACTCTACGGCAACACTAAGGGCTACAGAAAGCTTTAGCCTACACAAAGGTGCCTGACACCTTTGTGTAGGCTTAGTGGCGGAAATGCCTCTTGCCCGTTAGCACCATTACCAGGTTGCGCTTCTTTATTTCCTCGAAGATCTCCTCATCCCTCACTGACCCACCAGGCTGGATATATGCCTCTACGCCGGCATCAGCCGTGACGATCACCGCGTCCGCGAAAGGGAAGAAGGCATCCGAAGCGCAAACCGATCCTTTGGATTTCTCCCCGGCTTTCCTAACCGCGATGTAGGCCGAATCCACGCGACTCATCTGTCCTGCTCCGATTCCCACGGTTGCCCTGCCCTTGACCAGCACTATGGCATTGGATTTGACATACTGTGCGACCTTCCAGGCGAAGATGAGATCTTGCCGCTGCTCCTCATCGGGCTCGCGCTCTGCGATGAAGGACATCTTGCTCCAGGGCTCATCGCCCCGATCGTAGTCCTGCACCAGCAATCCCCCTTCGACCCGCTTTAAATCCATTAGCTTGGAAGATGATTCCGTTTCAACCGGTAATCGCAGCAGCCTTATATCCTCCTTGCCGGTGAGTATATCCAACGCCGAATCGCTGAACCCCGGGGCTATTACGACTTCCACGAAGATTGAATTAATCAAGCCTGCCGTCTCCTCGTCGATCGGCCGGTTAAATGCCATCACACTCCCGAAAGCGCTTACGGGGTCGCATTCGAAAGCGCTTCGATATGCACCGGCTAAATCTTCGGCTTCAGCAACACCGCAGGGGTTGTTGTGTTTCATCATTACAACCGCGGGAGAGCCGAACTCCTTGCTCAGGGCCCAGGCAGCATCGAGATCGAGCATATTGTTGAAGGACAACTCCTTACCGTGCAACTGCTCGGCGAAGACCAGGGATGAAGATTTCGCCCCTATCTCCTGATAAAGTGCACCTTGTTGATGCGGATTTTCGCCATAGCGGAGGTCCGACTTCTTTTTAAAGACCATATTAAGTGTGTCCGGGAATTCTTCCGGGGATTTCGACAGGTAGGCATAGATGGCAGTGTCGTATGCCGAGGTGTGTCGAAAGGCTTCCTCCGCCAGGGTGCGCCGCGTTCCTTCGGAGAGTCCGCCGCCCTCACGACGCATTTCAAGGAGCAGCGACGAATAGCGTTTGGGGTTGGTTACGATTGCCACACCGGCAAAGTTCTTGGCGGCCGCCCTTATAAGAGTCACGCCCCCGATATCGATCTGCTCCACCGCTTCTTCCAGGCTTGTCTCCGGTTTGGCGACTGTCTCCTCGAACGGATAGAGGTTGACGACCACAAGATCGATAGGTTTTATGCCCATCTCTTCCATTTCTTGCATGTGACCGGGGTTGCCCCGGTCGGCGAGGAGCCCGCCGTGAATATGAGGATGAAGTGTCTTGACGCGGCCTCCCAGCATCTCAGGAAAGCCGGTGACCTCCGAGATGGGTGTTACTTCCACGCCCTCTTCCTTAAGCCTTTTTTCCGTCCCTCCTGTGGAAATTATCTCCACACCCATTTCCTGTAACTCGCGGGCGAGACCTACAATACCTACCTTGCTGGAAACGCTTAGTAAGGCCCTCTTGATAGCCGCCATACCTTATCCCCTCCTCGGGCTCACTAGGTTTATATGATATTCAGTCGCTGTTTTCGACGATCCTCACTCGCCTGCCTTCGATTCGCAGGCGCCCCCTACAAAAATGGTCGATAGCCTGAGGATACAAGCGATACTCGACTTCATGAATGCGCGGGTATAGTGTCTCCTCGGTGTCTCCCTCCAATATCGGGACCGCTTCCTGCAGAATAACAGGACCCGTGTCCAACCCCTCGTCCACGAAATGCACGGTAACTCCCGTCACCTTCGCCCCATACGCCAATGCATCGCCTACGCCCGAGGTGCCCGGAAACGAGGGGAGCAGGGCGGGATGTATATTCATGATCCGGTAGCGAAAGCGATTCACGAATTCATGGCCGGCGAGTAGCATGTAGCCGGCCAGGACAACCAGGTCGACACGGTTTTCCTCAAGCACCCTTATCAACTCCGCATCGTAGGCTTCTCGATCGGGAAAGGAACAAGGGTCGATGAAGGCGCTGTTAAGCCTGTGTGATTTTGCCCGAACCAACGCATAAGCTCCCGCAACATTGCTTATGACAATGGCTATCTCGCCCCCGATATCGCCTTCTTCGATTTGTATGGCAATATTTTCCATATTGGTGCCGCTTCCGGAAACAAGAATCCCCAGCCGGCACGGTTTCATTTGCCCTCCCACCTTCTCAACAGGTAAGGCATATTCCTCCCGTTCCCGGATGTATCTCGCCTATGCGGGTCGCCTTGATGTGTGAGAGACCGAGGTTCTGAATTGCCTGGCGGTGGCCCTTCAGGCCCACCACAACCACCATTCCTATTCCCATGTTGAAGGTTGTAAACATCTCCACCTGCTCAACCCCCCCCATGCTCTCGATGATTCTGAAGATATTGGGTGGGTGCCAGCTGTTGAGATCGATAACGGCATCGACATGTGATGGTAGTATGCGTGGCAGATTCTCTATAAGGCCTCCGCCGGTAATATGCGCTATTCCTTTCACATCCACTTCCCGAGCCAGCTTCAGGATGGCGGGCGCATATATCTCGGTGGGAGTGAGGAGCTCGTCGCCCAGCGTTCCGGCAAGACCCTTTAGGTTGTCTCCGGGATCGAAATCGTTTAGCTCAAAAAACACCTTGCGGACCAGGGAATATCCGTTGGAATGTAACCCGGAGCTTGCCAGGCCGAGAATAATGTCTCCCGCCGCTATCCGGGAGCCGTCGATTATGCCTTCCCTGTCGACAACGCCAACCACAAATCCTGATAAATCGTATTCGTCCTCCTCCATCACACCCGGGTGCTCAGCCATCTCGCCCCCTGTTAAGGAACAGCCGGCACGCCGGCAACCGGCCGCGATCCCTTTTACGATCTGTTCGATTTTTTCCGGTCTCAACTTACCCATCGAAATATAATCGAGCATAAAGAGAGGCTCCGCTCCACAGGTCACTATATCGTCAGCGCACATGGCGACCAGATCTATGCCGACGGAATCATGCCGTTCGAGCATTTGTGCTACCTGTAGTTTGGTTCCTACCCCATCCGCGGAAGAAACGAGCACCGGATCTTTGTGTCCCTTGAAAGCGGCGGAAAACATTGCGCCGAAGCCTCCGATATCGGAGATTACTTCCGGCCGGCGCGTGGATTCCACTTCTCCCTTTATGAGTTCAACCGCCCTCTTGCCGGCTTCGATATCGACTCCGGCGTCAGAGTAAGCTAGCGGCAACCCGCAATCTTGATTGTCTTTGTCCATGCCTTATTCAACTCCGTTTGATGCCGACCTTACCGTCTTCAAGCCTGCCCTTGGCCATTTTGAGATCGTCGGGTACCGGAACGGGGTAATCTCCATCGAAGCAAGCCATGCAGAAATCCTCACGGGGCCGGCGTGTCGCACTGACAAGATTATCTATGCTCAAGTAATGGAGGGTATCTGCTCCTATGAACTTGCGAATTTCCTCCACCTTCCTCGATGAAGCAATGAGCTCCTTGCGAATAGCCGTATCTATTCCATAGAAGCAGGGATATTTGTCGGGAGGAGAACTGATGCGCATGTGGACCTCTTTGGCTCCTGCTTCCCTCAGCATCTTGATTATTTCCTTGGTCGTATTACCCCTCACTATTGAATCATCGACTACCACCAACCGCTTTCCCTGGATGTCCCTGATGATGGGATTCAATTTCAGCCGGATGCCGAGTTGGCGTATTGCCTGTGTCGGTTGAATAAAAGTCCTGCCGACATAGCGGTTCTTGATCAGCCCCTCACCGAAGGGAATCCCGGCAGCCTCGGAGTAACCGATGGCGGCGGGAACGCCGGTGTCGGGTATCGGCATCACCACATCCGCTTCGACTGCCCCCTCATCCGCCAGGCTCATTCCCATATGCTTCCGCGCATGGTAGAGGTAAGTGTCATACATAATGGAATCGGGGCGCGCGAAATAGATGAACTCGAAGATGCAAAGGGATGGCTTGCGGGGTTCCACAATCCGCTGGAAGTCGAGCCCGTCCTTATCGAAAACGGCCATCTCTCCCGGCTGTATCTCGCGCAGGTATTCGGCACCGATAATGTCCAAACCGCAACTCTCGCTCGCCAGTGCGTGGCCGCCCATGTAACTCCCCACGCAAAGCGGCCTTATTCCGTAGGGATCGCGGATCCCGATCAGCTTCTCTTCGGTCATGATGGCGAGGGAATAGGCGCCGATCAGTTGGGGTATTACTTCATGTACGGCTCCAACGATATCCGGCGCTTGGGATCGCGCCAGCATGAGCGCTATGACTTCGGTATCCGAGGTCGTCCGGAATCGCACGCCCTCGGCCTTCAGTTTATTGCGCAGCGCATCCGTATTTACGAGATTTCCATTGTGCGCGACGAGAACCGATCCTACCCGGCTGGGCACCTGGACCGGTTGGGCGTTTTCCCAGAATGAAGAACCGGTGGTCGAGTAACGGACATGGCCCATGGCCATGTGGCCCTTGAGGTTGAGCAGGTCCCGCTCGCTGAAAACCTGGGATACCATGCCCATGTCCTTGAGCAGCAGCACCTCCCTGCCATCGGAGACGGCTATCCCCGCGCTTTCCTGGCCGCGATGCTGCAGGGCGTAGAGAGCATAGTAGGTGAGTTTGGCTACATCCTCGCCAGGAGCATAGATGCCGAAGACTCCACAGGATTCATTAATCTCAAAACTCATCGCGGAAGTTCACCTCGTATTTCGGATTTCAGTCAGGCCTCGGCTGATAAGATCTTCTCCAGGGCTTCGTCCTTTGCCCCGCTCATCTCATCGACCCCGAGGTCCAACCAATCATTGATCTTCAGCCGGTCTCCACCGGTTTTTCCGAGGACCCTGACCGGCACTTTGCGCACAGCCGCCAGGTCCTGGATCGATTTCAGATCGGACTCTGAGATAGTAATTATAAAACGGGATTGGCTCTCACTGAAAAGCCAGTAGATGGGGGGAATGGACTCCTCAACTTCAAGAACGGCTCCGATCCCTCCGGCACAACAACATTCCAGCAGCGCGACCGCCGCTCCCCCCTCGGAACAATCATGCGCCGAAAGGATTATTCCCCGCCGTATGCCTTCTATGCACGTGGCCTGGACCTTCTTCTCGAGTTGGAGGTCGAGCTTCGGAGGCTCTCCGGCCACCATTCCGTGGCAGAGTTTGAGATACTCGGATCCTCCCAGTTCCTCCTCGGTCGTCCCCAGCATCAGAACGAGCAAACCTTCGCTCGGGAAGGCGATGGTGCGCCGATGCGCGAGGTTTCCGATCAATCCAACCATCCCGATAACCGGGGTGGGTCGGATGGCTTCACCGGATGACTCGTTGTAAAAACTCACGTTTCCGCTTACCACCGGCAATTCCAGGAACTGGGCGGCATCGGCCAGCCCTCTCACTGCTTCCTTGAATTGCCAGAAAATGTCAGCCCTCTCCGGGTTGCCGAAATTCAGGCAATTGGTGAGTGCCATGGGTACGCCGCCGGATGCGACAACGTTACGCGCAGCTTCCGCCAATGCTATCTGGGTTCCCCTGTAAGGATCCAGATAAACGTAGCGGGAATTGCCGTCGCAGGAGACGGAGAGCGCTTTACTCGTGCCCTTCACCCGCAGTACGGCGGCATCCGAGCCAGGGTAGACAATCGTGTTGAGCTGCACCATATGATCGTACTGCTCGTACACCCATCGCTTATCGCACAGGTTGGGTCCGCTTATAAGATCCAGCAGCACCCGTCCGTAATCGCCGGGATGATCCAGCGCCTCCATATCGATAGCGTTGGCTTCATCAAGGTAAGCCGGTCTCTCGGCGGCCCTGTCATAAATCGGCCCGCTGGCGAGTGTCGAGGCCGGAATGTCGGCGGCCTTTTCCCCGCGCCAGTAGAACTCCAGCTCGTCGCCGGGGGTGACTTCACCGACAACCACGCCGTTAAGGCCCCATTTCGCGCATATCGCCAGTACTTCATCAAGGTGTTCGGGTTCGACTATGGCCAGCATCCTCTCCTGCGATTCGGATATTACGATCTCGAAGGGCTCCATATCCTCGCGCAGCGGCACCTTATCGAGATCTATCCTCATACCTACTCCGCCACGGGCCGCGGTTTCGGAACAGGCGCAGATTATTCCCGCCGCTCCCAGATCCTGGAGACCGACGAGGAGCCCTTTATCGAGCAACTCGAGGCAAGCCTCGATGAGCAGCTTCTCCGTAAAGGGGTCGCCCACCTGGACGCTGGGCCTCTTGGCCTGCGAGGTCTCATCAAATTCCTGTGAAGCGAGAACCGAGGCTCCCCCGATGCCGTCCCGCCCGGTCCGATTCCCCATAAGCACGACGGCATTGCCCACACCGGTCGCCTGCCCGCGTGTGAGGTTTTCCTTCGCCATCAACCCTATGCACATGACATTTACCAGTGGGTTGCCGTCGTAGCACTCGTCGAAGTAGATATCACCCGCCACGGTCGGGATGCCGAGGCAATTCCCGTAGCCGGCGATGCCGGAGACGACTCCGGAAAGCAAATACCTGGTTCGAGGGTTCTTGGGATCGCCGAAACGCAGGGGGTCGAGGCATGCTATCGGCCGCGCGCCCATGGTGAATATATCCCGCACTATTCCCCCAATCCCTGTCGCCGCCCCCTGATAGGGCTCGACCGCACTGGGGTGATTATGGGATTCCATCTTGAAGGCGACCGCCAGGCCTCCGCCGATATCAATGATTCCGGCGTTCTCACCCGGGCCCTGCAGGACATAAGATGCGCGTGAAGGGAGTCTGCCGAGTGAGGCTCTCGAACTCTTGTAAGAGCAGTGCTCACTCCACATCAACGAGTACATGCCTAACTCGACCTTATTCGGCTCCCTGCCGAGAACCCGGATTATCTCCTGGTACTCCTCGCTGGTAAGACCAAGTTCCTCGTATAATTCAGCCATACCTAAAACCTATCCTTTTCCTCTATAATGCGCCATGATAGACTCCCATATCACCAGCCCGTCCGTGCTTCCAAGGATCTCCTCGGACGCCCTCTCCGGGTGCGGCATCAAGCCGAAAACATTGAAGCCTTCATTACAGACGCCTGCGATGTTATCCATCGCACCGTTCGGATTGGCATCCGGCGTGACCTCTCCGAGCTTGTCGCAGTAACGCAGGATTATCCGCCCCTCGTCTACCATGCGGTTATAAATATCCTTGCCCACAATATAGTTGCCTTCGTTATGGGCAATGGGAATTCTCAGCACTTGTCCTGCTTGACCCTGGTTGGACCACGGAGTGGAATCGTTCTCCACGCGAAGATTGACGAAGCGGCATATGAAACGAAGGCTGGTATTCTTGAGGGTGGCTCCGGGCAGAAGCCCGGCCTCCAGAAGGATTTGAAAGCCGTTGCAGATGCCGATCACCAGGCCGCCTTCCCGGGCGTAATTGGCAATAGTTTCCATAACCGGGCTGAAGCGGGCGATGGCGCCACAGCGCAGGTAGTCCCCATAAGAGAAACCACCCGGCAGAATCAGGCAATCGTAGGAAGAGACGTCCGTCTCTTGGTGCCATATGTATTGCACGTCTTCCTCGAGGACTTCCCCGATCACGTGATGGCAATCGGCTTCACAGTTCGAGCCGGGGAAAACGACAACACCGAATTTCATCTAGCTCCTCTCCTTTTCTGAGGCCTAAGTTATTTATTCTACGTTCACACGGTAATCTTCGATGATCGGGTTCGCCAGCAGCCGGTCACACATCTCGGTGACTCTCTCTTCAGCCTTCGCCGCATCATCGCCCTCGACCTCGAGGGTTATATATCTCCCGATGTGAACAGCGGTCACTTCATCGAATCCCAGCGACTTCAGGGCTCCCAACGCCGCCTGGCCTTGGGGATCCAGAACTCCTTCTTTAGGGGAAATATAGATGGATATCTTCATCCCGAAACCTGCCTCCTTCTCATCTCCGGCTGCCGGGCCGGTTAAAACTCCAAACCCTGCAGCCGCTCGAATATCTTGCCGGTGTTCCTCAACTGCCTTTCGAGGCTGAAACACCCATCGAGGTTCTCATCGCTCAGCCGTGAAGTCACCTCGGAGTCCTCCTTCAACAGAACCTTGAAATCCAGGCCGCTGCTCCACGATTCCATAGCATTCCGCTGCACGATGCTATATGCCTTCTCCCTGGACAGCCCGCTTTCCACCAAAGCGAGCAAAACACATTCGGAATGAATGAGTCCATGCGTCAGCTCCAGGTTGCGCTTCATGTTCTCCGGATGCACCTGCAGATCCTGGAGCACACTGGTAATTTTAACCAGCATATAATCGAGCAGGATGGTCGAATCGGGTATAATCACCCGTTCGACCGACGAATGCGAGATATCCCTCTCGTGCCAGAGCGCAACGTCCTCCAGCGCGGCCATGGCATTTCCCCGGAGTACTCGTGCCAACCCGCTCACCCTTTCGCAGATGACAGGGTTGCGTTTGTGCGGCATTGCGCTCGATCCCTTCTGTCCCCGGGCGAAGGGCTCCTCCGCCTCCAGGACCTCCGTACGCTGCAATCCCCTTATCTCCAGGGCAAACTTATCGAGACTCGATCCGGTTATCGCTATAGCCGATAGATACTCGGCATGACGGTCGCGCTGCAACACCTGCGTCGAAACCTCCGCCGGATGCAGTCCCAGCTTCTCACATACGTACTTTTCGACTTCCGGATCAAGATGCGCGTAGGTACCTACCGCACCGGATATCTTACCATAATTAACCATTTCCCGGGCTCGTTTGAGCCGGTCCAGATTACGCCCGGTCTCGAAAGCCCACAGCGCCAGTTTTTGCCCGAAGACGATCGGCTCGGCATGCACCCCGTGCGTCCTGCCTATCATGGGCAGATCCCGATAATCCAAGGCCTTCTGTTTGAGAAGGCCGCCCAGTTGCCGCGCCTTTGCGATCAGGATATCCATGGCATCCCTCATCTGAAGGGCTAACCCGGTGTCGAGAATATCCGACGAGGTCATACCGTAATGAATGAAACGGGAAGCGTCGCCGACGTTTTCCGCAACGTTGGTAAGAAAAGCGATGACATCGTGATGGGTCGTCTCTTCGAGTTCCAGAACGCGGTCTGGCTCAAATGCGGCTTTGCGTTTGATTTCCTCCAACACGTCCCGCGGTACCTCACCCGCCTCGGCCCTGGCTTCAACAGCGAGTATCTCGATATCCAACCATTTCTGAAACTTGTTGCGCTCGCCCCAGACCGCGCCCATCTCCGGGAGGGTATAACGTGAGATCATTTTCCAACCTTTTCCAGTTAAGCCCGGTTCAAATATCCAATCAGGCCTCAGCCAATTCCTTGCGATATACTTTGAGGGCTTCGGCTACATCATCATACTTCAATGCCAGTATAGAACAGGCCAGGAGGGCTGCGTTCTCGGCACCGTCAATGGCAACTGTTGCCACCGGTATGCCCCCTGGCATCTGGACGATGGACAGCAGCGCGTCCAAACCACCAAGGTCGGAAGATGAAATGGGCAGGCCGATCACCGGCCGGGTGGTAAGAGACGCCACAACTCCGGGGAGATGCGCCGCCTTCCCCGCCGCCGCTATGAAGACTTCTACCCCCTGCTCGCCCGCGGATTCCACGAATTCCCGCAGCTTCTCGGGCTGTCGATGCGCTGAGATGACGGCCGTGACGGCCTTGACGCCCATCCTGCCCAGCATTTCCTCCGCCGGAACCACCTTTTTCAAATCGGATTTCGATCCCATGATCAGTGCCACAATCCCGCTCATTATGTGACCCCCGCGGCCCGCGCTGCTATGTCCCTGCGGTAGTACATATCCTGGAAAGAGATTTTTTCCGCTCCCAGATAAGCGTTCTCCCTCGCCAAGGCGAAATCCTCGCCCAGCGCGCTTACCGCCAGAACCCTGCCACCATCCGTCAAGACCTCGCCCTGATTGCCCAGACGAGTCCCTGCCTGAAATACTGTAACACCTTGAATGCTGTTGGATTCCTCCAGGCCCGAAATCGGATAGCCCTTCTCGTAACCGCCGGGGTAGCCTCCCGACGCCACTACCACGGTTACGCAAGGCTCATGTGTCCAGGTCAAGTTCACATCCTCCAGCTTTCCTTCGATGACAGCCAACATGGCTTCGACAATATCGCTCCTCAGCCTGGGCAGGATTGCTTGTATCTCCGGGTCGCCGAAGCGAACATTGTATTCCAGCACCCTGGGGCCGTCCTTGGTCAGCATCAGACCCGCATAAAGAATCCCTTTGTAATGGATGCCCCTTTTCATCAGGGCAAGCGCCGTCGGATATAAGACTTCGTTCACGGCGCGAGCATAATCTTCCGGCGTTAGAACGGGAACCGGTGAATAGGAGCCCATGCCTCCCGTGTTCGGACCGGAATCACCGTCGTCAATCCGTTTGTAGTCCTGGGCCGGCGCCATAGGGAGAACGTGGGTGCCATCGACGAAGGCGAGTATTGAGACCTCGGGCCCTTCGAGGTACTCCTCGATCAGGACCTTTTCCCCTGATGTTCCGAATTCGCGATCTATGAAGCAGGATTTCAAAGCCTGATAAGCGGCCTTATCGTCTTGTGCGATTATCACGCCCTTGCCTGCCGCCAGCCCGTCCGCTTTTACCACATAAGGATGTCCCGTCGCCTCTATGCATGCCGCCGCCGAATCATAATCCGTGAAGACTTCCGCCCTGCCCGTCGCCACCCCGCCCTCCAGCATGATCTCCTTGGCAAACGACTTGCTGCCCTCCATCTGCGCGGCTTCCATACTGGGCCCGAAGACGGTTAGCCCCCTTTCCCGGAAGAGGTCAACAATACCGGCTACCAGCGGAGCCTCCGGACCGACCACGGTGAGGTCCATCTTCTTCCGCTCCGCCAATTCGGCCAAGGCTTGAATATCCTCGGCTTTGATTTCGATGTTTTGTGCGAGCGATGCCGTACCCGCGTTGCCCGGCGCACACCAGATTTCATCGACCAGTGGAGATTGGGCAATCTTCCAGGCGAGCGCGTGCTCGCGGCCTCCACCTCCCACGATAAGGACTCTCAATGGATACCTCCTTCATGATCGGCCCTACATCATTATATTTACTGTATGGCAGTGACAATCCTTCCGAAACATAAGGAAAGGGCCTCCGGCTTGCAGCCGGAAGCCCTTGGCATCAGTTTTGAAGAAGTCTATGGATTGTAACCCATCACGTCGGACCCCCCGTCCCAGCCGTTGAAGTTGAAGTACATGGGACGCTCAACAACGAGATCCGGCCCCGATATCACCACTATTCTCGCGGATAACTGGTAGTTGGCGCCGGCATGAGTGTTTACGAGCAAGGTCTGGCGCGTGTCGGCGGGAATGGTCTCGGTCCGCACCGGCAGCGCTCCCGCTTCCTGGGTGTAGTAGATCACCTGCACCTGGGCATCCGTGGAGCCCGGGTTCTGGATCGTGAGCCACTCCTCGAAGTTGGAGGCCGTGAAGCCTTCCGCGAAGAACCAGTCTTGAGCGGTTGAGGGTGCTCCGATCACGCAGTGACCTCCCTGCCAACCCCTCGATGCCGTCCCCTGGTAGTTGAAATACATGGGGCGCTCGGCCAGGAAGGGTGAGTTGGAGGTTAGATAGACCGAAGTATCCTTTTCGGTTCCTATCTCATCGGGCACGTAGATGCTGGAGCGACTGTTTGCGCCTATGGGGTAGCTCTTGGCTATCGGTGCCCCCTGTCCGGGGCCCAGTTGGTAGGTGGCCTGAACATTGATAGGAGTCGGGTTGGGGTTCTGCAGCGTGAGCCACTCATCGAAGACGCCCCTGGTGGTTCCCTCGGCCAGGTAGTACTGGGAAGAGAGGATGGGGAGGCCCATCACGCAGTGTCCGCCTTCCCAGTTCCGGGAAACCTTCCCCTGATAATTGAAGTACATTGGGCGTTCGGCGACTATGGCCGAATCGGATTCCAGCTTGAGTGAGGTCTGGAAGCTGCCTCCGGATAAGAGGTCGTTCGCCTTGAAGGTCTCGCGGGAATTGGCGGGAACCGTCCGGCCCGTTATCACCTTCTCCCCTTCCTCCTGCGTCTGGAAGCGGAAGGTAAGGTTGGCCGTTATAGTGCCGGGGTTTAGTACGCAGACCCATTCATCGAAGCCGGATCCGGTGTAGCCCTCGGCGAAGTACCAGTTGGTGGAGGCCATGTTTGCCCCAACCACGTCGTGTCCTCCCGACCACGCTCCCTGATAGTTGAAGTACATGGGGCGTTCGGCCACGAAAGAAGAATCGGAGGTTACTTTGAGTGAGACGTTCTTGTTGCTTCCTACCACGGAGTTTACATTTATCGTAGCACGCGAAGTACCCGGCACCGTGACCGATTGTTCCTGGGGAGCGGCTCCGGTGAAGAGATAGGTTATGGTCACTTGAATGGGGCCCGCATTGGGATTTCCCAAGGTCAGGTACTCCTGGAAATTCGCTCCCGTGAATCCCTCCGCGAAGTAGAAGGTGTAGGGGGCTGCGAGTTCCTTACGGAAGACCTGCTGGCCGGTGGTGCCGCCCAGTGCCAGATTGGTGGCTGCGGAAGTAAAGACGGTGTACCTGCCGTCACTGTTTATTGCGGGATAACTGCTGCCGGCGTTGCCCTCTGTTCCCGCGGCATCGGCCGAGCACAGGTTGACCGTACCGGTCTGCAAGTCCTTGCGGAAAACCTGCTGGCCGGTAGTTCCACCCGCAATAAGATTCGTCGCCGCTGCATAGAAAACGACGAATCTCCCATCATAGGATACCTGAGCCCACGAACTTGGCCCGTTTCCCTCCACGCCGGCCGCATCGGAAGAGCACAGGTTTACGGTGCCGGTCTGCAGGTCCTTGCGGAAGACCTGCTGGTTGGTGGTGCCGCCCGGCACCAGGTTGGTCGCCGCCGAATAAAAAGAGACGTATCTTCCGTCCGAGGAAATATCGGGAAAGACGCTCACACTATCGCCCTGCGTTCCGGCCGCATCGGAAGAGCACAGGTTTACGGTGCCGGTCTGCAGGTCCTTGCGGAAGACCTGCTGGTTGGTGGTGACGCCCGGCACCAGGTTGGTCGCCGCCGAAAAAAAAGCGACGTATCTGCCATCTTCCGTAATGTTGGGAAAAAGGCTCCCATTGTTGCCCTGAGTGCCCGCCGCATCGGCCGAGCACAGGTTGACGGCACCGGTTTGCAGGTCCTTGCGGAAGACCTGCGTGCCGGTAGTTCCACCTGGTATGAGGTTGGTAGCCCCGGAGAAGAAACTGACATATCTGGCGTCTCCCGAGACGGCAGCCCATTCGCTGTTGCCGTTGCCCTGTATTCCCGCCGCATCTGCTGAAATCAACCTTACCTCGCCGGTCAACACATCCTTACGGAAAAGTTGATCGCCTGTCGTACCACCAGGAACCAAGTTTGTCGCGGCGGAACGGAAGGTGACGTACCTGCCGTCAGCCGAAATAAAAGGATAGGAGCAGCCAGCATTTGCCTGGGTGCCGGCGGCATCCGAAGAGCAGAGCAAGGTTTCTCCCGTTTTAATATCTTTTCGGAAAACCTGCTGGTTCGTGGTGCCTCCAGGAACGAGGTTGGTGGCCACCGAAGTAAAAGCAACATATCCTCCGTTTGCTGAAATTGCGATGATAATGCCGGCATTGTTATTGCCCTGGACCCCCGCTGCATCGGAAGAGCACAACTCGACGTCTCCCGCCGCCGCCTGGGCTGCCTGCTGCGCGAATGAGAGCAGAACAAGCACCAGGAGAACCATGAGCGCAAAGCGTAGTATCTTCCTTGCCGGTTTTCCGGTTTCAAGAACCCTATCCATGTTTTCCCCCTTCAGATCAGTACCGATACTTTAAAAATCGCGGAGATGCTTTTGAGATGGGAGTAGAGTGAGTATGAGTCGAACGCGTATTCGATTACTAAAGATATCACACGGCTTAACGCTTTTCGAGAGTGTAGTGTTCCCCATGCCTCGAGTTTAAAACATGGCCGGGATCTACAGAGGCAGGTCATCCTGAAATACGAGGCGGCCCTGGCGCAGAGGTTCCCCATCACCTTCGAGGACGATCGTCTGGTGGCGAGCAGGGCCAACGGAGACGAGCTTTATGGGTATTCCTCCGGCCGCCTGGATGAACTGCAGGTAGTCGCGGGCTTCCACGGGCAATTCGTCGAGGCTTCTCGCCTCGGAGATATCACTCTTCCAACCCGGCAATTCCTTATATACCGGCTTACATTCCTCGAACTCCCCGCTCAATTGCGGGAATTCTTCGGTAACCTCTCCCCCGGATTCGTAACCCATACATACTTTAAGGGTATCGAAGCCGGAGAGAACGTCGAGCTTGGTGATCGCCAAGCCGGTAAGACTGTTCAGGCGTATAGCGTAACGCAAGATGACCATGTCGAACCAGCCGCAACGGCGGCGGCGGCCGGTCGTAGTACCGAACTCCCCGCCCACCTCCTGCATATGGCAGCCGATCTCGTTATCCTGCTCGGTGGGAAAAGGACCCGATCCTACCCTGGTGACATATGCTTTGGTCACTCCGATTATCTCGTCGATGTCCTTCGGGCCCACCCCCGCTCCTGCGCAAGCAGCACCGGCGACGGTATTGGAGGAAGTCACGAAAGGATATGTGCCATGGTCCAAGTCCAGCATCAAACCCTGAGCTCCCTCGAAAAGGACATTGCTCCCGGCGTTCAACGCCTGCTTCACAAGCAGTCCGGTATCGGCCAGGTAGTCTTTCAACCTCATGGCGTAGCCCTCGTAAGCCGCGCCCACGGTATCCGGATCCAATTCGGCCCCGCCGTAGAAGCAGGAAATCAGCTCGTTCTTCTTCTCGACCGCTTCGCGCACCTGTTGCCCGAACAGACTCGGATCAAGCATCTCCTGCATGCGAATTCCCGTGCGGGCCGACCTGTCGGAATAGGTTGGCCCTATTCCGCGCAAGGTAGTCCCCAGGTTCTTTCCTCCCCGCCTCTCCTCCATAAGGCCATCGATCGTTTCATGGTATGGCAGGATAATGTGGCTGTTATACGAAATACGCAGCCGCGAGGCGTCTACATCCATCGCTTCGAGTTTATCGATCTCCTCCAGGAGCACCTTGGGGTTTATGATGACACCATTACCAATTACTGGAAGGATATGGGGGTAGAGTATCCCGGAGGGGATCAGATGAAGCTTCAGGGTATGGTGATCGTAAACAATGGTATGGCCGGCATTGTTGCCCCCCTGAAAGCGGACAACCATCTGCATTTCATCAGAGAGGAGATCGGTGACTTTGCCTTTTCCCTCATCTCCCCACTGGGTGCCGATAACGACGATCCCGGGCATCCTCTTGCTTTCCTCTCCATCGACCTTGTTTTTCCGAACGAAGACATATTATACCAGACCAGAATGTCTTTTTTTCTAAGTCCTGCGCGCGGAAAGGATTGACTGCGCCGCAACGATGCCGGCCGCTGACGCCTGCACGAGGCCGCGCGTTATGCCTGCCCCATCGCCTATGGCATAGAGCCCGCGTATCTCGGCCTGAAGGTCGGCGCCTAGCTTGGGCCGAGATGAATAAAACTTTACTTCGACCCCATAGAGGAGGGTATCTCGCTGATAAAGTCCCGGGCAGAGATTATCCAATGCCTCGAGCATTTCGAGGATATCGCTGATGTAGCGGTAAGGGAGGACGAAGCTCAAATCTCCCGGTGTGGCCGAGGCAAGGGTAGGTTGTACCGTCGAGCGCGAGATGCGTCGCGGGGTCGAACGGTGCCCTTCGAGCAGATCACCCAGGCGTTGCACCAGGATGCCTTCTCCCAACAGATTGGCCAGCCGCGCGATGTATTTCCCGTAAGCGATGGGCTCCCGGAAGGGTTCCGTGAAAGTGGTACTGACCAGTAGAGCGAAGTTGGAGTTGTCCGTGCGCTGCTCGGCGTAACTGTGGCCGTTCACCGTTAGGACGTCCCCGAACCGCTCAACACAAACCTGGCCGTATGGGTTCATGCAGAAGATACGCACCCGGTCCTCGAAACGCCTGGTGAAATAATGCAGCTTAGGCTCATACAGATCGGATGTCATGGGTTCGACTATCGGAGCCGGCACTTCGATGCGCAGTCCTATATCAACGGCGTTGTTGAACAACTCTACGCCGAGTCTGCCCATCTCACCGGCCAGCCAGTCGGCGCCATCTCTTCCCGGTGCGACGACCACGTTTGGAGCCTCTATCTCTTCACCACTCGCGATCCTCACTCCGGCCACGCGGCCACTATCGACCAGAATCGATTCAACGCCGCAACTCGTCCTTAATCCGATCTTATCTTCCAGGAAGCCCCGCATCCTCACCAGAAGTTGCCGGGACCTCTCGGTGCCCATGTGCCGGAACGGACAGGGGGTTAGTATCAGGCCGGAAAGAATCGCCTTTCTCTTCCATCCCTGGATCTTTTCGGGCTCGTCCCCGAAAATACGGCGGGGCGCCCCGAACTCGAGGTAGAGCTGATCCACCCTGTCTATAAGCTCCCGTAGTTGCTTGGTGCCTACGTATTCGCCCAGCCATCCCCCGACCTCGGGTGCAAGTGACAACTTGCCGTCACTGAAGGCGCCGGCCCCGCCCCAGCCGCTGGTTATGGCACAGGTCTCGCACTTCCTGCATTTCGAGAGCTTTGCATAGCAGTTGCGCTCTTCGATATCGGGGCCTTTTTCGAGCATGAGGACCTTCACGCCATCGGTCTTGACCAACTCCAGTGCCGTGAAGATGCCGGCCGGCCCGGCGCCGACGATTATTACATCGTAGTTGTCGCTCACCTAACCTCCTTGCACAACCATAGTGCCATGATTCCCTCGATGAAAATTTTGCCCAATAAGTATCTGGGTTTATAAATGAATCCAGATACAAGTATCGGTTGAAGCGAAGGAAGCTTGAAAGCATCGATGTTTAGGCCTGGCACCATGTTTATGTTTAGGCACGACCCCATGTTTAGGCCTGGCACCATGTTTATGTTTAGGCGCGACCCCCGAGTTTGGTGAAGGTGAAGGCACCGGGGCCGTCGACGTCCACCTGGATCATGTCTCCTTCGACGAAGTCGCCCTCCAGCATCTTCCTGGCCAGGTTGTCCTGGATCTCCCGCTGGATCGCTCGTCGCAGCGGGCGCGCCCCGAAATTGGGGTCGAATCCTTCCGAAGCCAGTTGCTCCAGGGCTTTATCGGTCAATCCTATATCCAACCTGCGGTCGGCCAGCCGCCTGCGTAAGTAGTCGAGCTGGATATCAACTATCTTCTTGATTTTCTCGAAGCTCAAGGCATTAAAGATTATTATCTCATCCAGGCGATTCAGGAATTCAGGCCGGAAATGAGACCTCAGAGTCTCGAGCACTTTTTCCTGCACTTCCTCCGGATCCATTAGCGCCACGTCCTGATAAAAAGAGCTGCCAATATTCGAGGTCATGATTATAAGCGTGTTCCTGAAATCGACCGTGCGGCCGTGGCCGTCAGTCAACCGGCCTTCGTCCAGGACCTGAAGCAGGATGTTAAATACATCGGCATGGGCTTTCTCTATCTCATCAAGGAGCAACACACTGTAGGGACGCCTTCTCACCGCCTCCGTGAGCTGGCCCCCTTCCTCGTAGCCGATATAGCCGGGCGGAGCCCCGATCAGCCGCGATACGGTATGTCTCTCCATGTACTCGCTCATGTCCAGCCTGACCATTGCCTTCTCGTCGTCGAAGAGGAACTCGGCCAGTGCGCGAGCCAGTTCGGTCTTGCCTACACCTGTCGGCCCGAGGAAGAGAAAGGAACCAAGCGGCCGGTTGGGGTCCTGCAGTCCGGCCCGTGCCCGCCGGATTGCGTTGGAAACTTTTTCCAACGCCTCTTCCTGCCCGACGACCCGTTGCCGCAGCCGGTCCTCCATGTGGATCAGCTTTTCGACCTCGCCTTCGAGCAGCTTGGAAACGGGTACCCCGCTCCAGGCGGAAACAACTTCCGCTATATCCTCGTCGTCCACTTCCTCCTTGAGCATCTTGCGCTCCTTCTGCAACTCCTGCAGGCGCTTGTTCTCCTCCTCGAGGTAGCCTTGTACCTTGACCGTATCGCCATAACGAAGCCGGGCCGCTTTCTCGAGGTCGCCCTCGCGTTCGGCCTTCTGCTCTTCGATGTGTATGGTCTCCAACTGTTCCTTCAGCTCACGGATGCGGCTTATGGCCTCCTTCTCCGACTGCCAGTGCGCCGTCATCTCGCTCGATTTCTCCTTCAGGTCGGCGAGCTCCGCTTCCAGTTTCTCCAAGCGCTCCCGAGAGGCTTTGTCCTTCTCTTTCTTGAGCGCTTCCTTCTCGATCCCCAACTGCTTGATGCGCCGCTCAACCTCGTCGATCTCGACCGGCATGGAATCGATCTCGATCCGTAGCCGCGATCCGGCCTCATCCACGAGGTCGATGGCCTTGTCCGGCAAAAAGCGATCGGATATGTAGCGATCGGAGAGCACAGCCGCCGCGACCAGTGCGGAGTCTTGAATGCGAACGCCGTGGTGCACTTCATAGCGCTCCTTCAGCCCCCGAAGGATGGCAATGGTGTCCTCCACGTTCGGCTCGCTGACGAGGACCGGCTGGAACCGCCTCTCCAGAGCTGCGTCCTTTTCTATGTGCTTGCGATATTCATCGAGAGTCGTGGCGCCGACACAATGGAGTTCACCGCGGGCCAGTGCCGGTTTGAGCATATTGGAGGCATCGATGGCACCCTCGGCGGCTCCGGCGCCGACCAGAGTGTGCATTTCGTCGATAAAGAGGATTATCTCCCCCTGCGATTCGATGATTTCCTTGAGCACTGCCTTCAGGCGGTCCTCGAACTCCCCCCGATACTTCGATCCGGCAACCAGCGATCCGATGTCGAGGGTCACGATGCGTTTATTGCGCAAACCCTCGGGCACGTCACCCTCCACTATTCGTTGCGCAAGGCCTTCGGCGATCGCCGTCTTCCCGGTTCCCGGTTCGCCTATTAGAACGGGATTGTTCTTAGTCCTTCGAGAAAGCACCTGCATGACGCGCCGGATCTCCTTATCCCTGCCGATAACCGGGTCGAGCTTGCCCCGCCTTGCCAGGTCGGTCAAGTCCCGCCCGAAGCGCTCCAAAGACTGGTAACGCGCCTCCGCCTCCGGATCGGTGACCCTCTGGCTGCCCCTTACCTCAGTCAGCGCCTTCAACACCCGGTCATGATCGACGCCCTTGGCTTTCAGGATTTCCGCCGCGTCGCCTTTCTTTTCTTCGGTCATGGCGAGGAAGAGGTGTTCGGTTGATATATATTCATCTTTCATGCGGTCGGCTTCCGCCAGGGCGGCCTCGAAAAGCTCGGTCAGTCTCGGCGATATCTGCACCTGGCCGGCCACGCCGTGAACTTGCGGGATTTTATCCAGTGCGTCGCTTACTTCTAAGGACATGCTCCCCGCGTCCGCGCCTAACTTCGCCATCAATGAAGGCACGGTTCCACCCTGCTGCTCCAAAAGGGCGAGCAGGAGGTGTTCAATCTCGATGAACTGCTGGTGTCGCTCACCGGCGACATTCTGTGCGTCGGCTACGGCCTCCTGGGCCTTCACCGTAAATTTGTCAAATCTTACCATCACCTATCAACCTCTACCACAATGGTCAGTTCCGTTTGTGGAACCGTCATTTTTTGCGGCGGAAGAGAACGAGATCGCCCCGCTCGAGCGGCATGAGGTCGTTTCGAAAGCCGCGGTTCAACCTCTCCTCCATGCCCTTTTGAAGCTTGAGAATCTCGTCCTGCAAGGACTGCATGCTTTGAGACATGCCGTCTATTCGCTGCCTCATCTCGAGAATCATCTTTACCCCGGCCAGATTAACCCTCATCTCCTGAGTCAGCTCCTGTATCAAGCGGCACCTCTCTATGTCCGCATCCGAATACCGCCTGCGGTTATGCACCCTTGCCGGCACTATCAAGCCTTTTCTCTCATAGATCCTCAGGGTTTGAGGATGAACATCCGCCAGTTCGGCCGCAATACTGATAACGTATAACGGTTCTTCGTTAATATTCCCGGCACTCATATCTAATCACCTGCGTCCGAATCTTTTTCCATAAAGGCGCGGGGATTCTCTTTCTCGATCTCCCGCAGCTGCTTGATCAGTTCCTTTTCCTTTCCCGAAACTTTCTTGGGCACGGTTATGCACGCTGTAACGATCATGTCGCCGTGGCCCTTGCCTTTGGGCTTTGGCGCTCCCTTCCCCCGCAATCTGAACTTACGGCCGCCAGAGGTTCCCGCCGGTACCTTGAGTTTGACCTTCCCGTTTATGGTGGGCACCTGGATCTCCGTTCCCATCGCCGCTTCCGGGAAAGTCAAAGGGAGGTCGAGCAGAATATTGCTATCCTTGCGCTTGAAATATTCATGTGGTGCTACATGCACTCGAATGTAGAGATCACCCGGTGCACCCCCCCGCGGCCCGGCTTCACCCCTGCCCGCAAACTTGATTGTCGCGTTATCTTTTACTCCAGCCGGAATCTTCACATTTATGGTCCGGGGCATCTCCACGGCTCCGGCTCCCCTGCACGAAGGACAAGGCTCCTCGATAACGGTCCCCCGTCCCGCACAGCTCGGGCAAGGGCGGGATATAGCAAAGGGCCCCTGGCTCTGCGAAATGCTTCCCCTCCCCTGACAGGCCGGGCAGGTCTTGGGAATGGTCCCGGGCTTGGCCCCGCTCCCACCGCAGGCGGGACAGACGTTTCTGCCGCTTATGGTCAGCGGGATGGATACACCGTTGAGGGCATCCTCGAATGAAATATTTACATCGGTCTCGAGATCGGCTCCTTTTCGCGGCTGCCGCTGGCGCCCCGCACCGGCTCCGGCTCCTCCCAATCCGCCGAAAAGGTCGAAAATGTTCCCCAGGTCTCCAAGGTCCCCATATTCCACGCGGCCGCCCTGACCCGGGCGGGAGCCGAATCCCTCGTATCCGAAAGGACCGAAACCCGGCCCGGGTCCTCCCGCCATCCCGGCTCCGCCTGAGTCGTATTCCTTGCGCTTGTCCGAATGCGAGAGCACCTCGTAGGCCTCGGATATCTCCTTGAACTTTTCCTCTGCTTCCTTGTTGCCGGGATTCACGTCCGGATGGTATTTTCTGGCAAGCTTCCTGTAGGTGTCCTTTATCTCCTTTTCGGACGCCTTCTTATCGACTCCCAATGCCTTGTAATAATCCTTTACGCCATTCATCTTCTTATCGCCTCACAAGTCCCATCCTCCCGGGATGAAATAATGGCTTTATTCGCATTTGTTAACGGTGGCCCGTGCCGCCCGCAAGAGATTGCCCTTGAATTTATAGCCCTTCTGGTGGACCTCGAGCACCGTCTCGTCTTCCTGATCCCGGCTGATCGCCGCCATCACGGCTTCGCAATCTTCCGGATTGAAGCGCTCGCCCTTGGGGTTTATTTCTTCGAGGCCTTCCTGTTTGAGTACATTCATCAAATTTTTGTAGACCATCCTGATCCCCTCGGACAGGTTGTCATTACGCCCGTCCGCCACCTCGACCGCTTTCTCCAGGTCATCTATCACCGGAAGCAGTTTCTTCACGAGGGCGCTGCTGGCCTGTTCTATAATGCGCGTCTGCTCGCGTATCATGCGCTTGCGGTAATTCTCGAACTCCGCCTTCTGTCTCCGCGCCTCCTCGAGATATTCCTTCGACTTCGCACGCTCCTCCGCGAGCTGTGCCTCGAGTTCCGCCACCTTTTCCTCCAGGCTTTGCTCGGTCATCTTTTGTGGCTTGCCTTGCGGTAAATCGGAGCCGGACTCCCCTTGATGATCTTTTATTTTCCGCTTGTCATCACCCATTCGTTTTCACCTCTCATGAATCCTACTTTAAAAAGGGGGCCGGACCGGCCAGCCCCTGCACCATCGAACTTGAAAGACTCTCTTAGTACCTTGGTTTATAGCGGCGCTCGAATGCGATGGTATTTGTGAATCAAGCTGCTAAGCCCCGGGATTTGCATGGGTTTGTCTTCCTTAAGCAAAGGCGTGGTCATCTTCAGCATCCCATTGCACACAATCTTCGCATAGCTCGCTGTGCGAAGCCTACATCTCCTCGAAATCCGCTTCGTCTATTACCTCGCCCTCGGCTTCCTCTGTGGCACCATAACTACCGTCGCCTTGAGGCCCACCCTGGCCTTCCGTGCTCGCCTGCGCGTACATATGCTCGGCCAGCTTATATGACGCCTGCGTCAAGATCTCCGTCTTACGGCGAATGTCGTCAATATCCGAGCCTTTCAAGGCCTCCTTCACATCTGCAAGCGCCGTTTCGATCGCCTTGCGATCATCGGGCGAAACCTGATCGCCGAGATCATGCAAGGACTTCTCGGTCGTATAAACAAGGCTGTCGGCATTGTTACGTACATCCGCCTCCTCCCGCCTGCGGCGGTCCTCCTCGGCGTGTGCCTCGGCGTCCTTTACCATCTGCTCGATCTCCTGCTCGTTCAAGCCGCCGGAAGCCGTGATAGTAATCTTCTGCTCGTTACCCGTCGCCATATCCTTCGCCGATACATGGAGTATTCCATCGGCGTCGATATCGAAGGCCACCTCGATCTGCGGTACGCCCCGTGGCGCCGGCGGTATTCCCACAAGCTGGAAGTTGCCGATCATCTTGTTATAAGCAGCTATCTCGCGCTCGCCCTGAAATACCTTGATATCCACACTGGTCTGGCCATCGGCGGCCGTAGTGAAGATCTCTCCCTTGTGCGTCGGTATGGTGGTGTTCCGCTCAATAAGCTTAGTGAAGACTCCGCCAAGGGTCTCAATACCGAGTGAAAGCGGGGTGACGTCGAGAAGCAGTATATCTTTTACCTCACCCTTGAGCACGCCGGCCTGTATGGCCGCACCCATGGCGACTACCTCGTCCGGGTTAATTCCCTTATGGGGCTCCTTGCCCCCGGTGAGCTTGCGCACCATATCCTGAACCATGGGCATGCGGGTCGATCCTCCCACCAGGATAACGTGGTCGATATCCTTGGGGTCGAGGTTGGCGTCCTTGATCGCCCGCTTGAAGGGACCCACACACTTCTCCAGGAGATCCGCGGTCATCTTTTCAAAATCTGCACGCGCCAAGGTCATATCAAGGTGCAGCGGGCCTTCGGGGGTTGCGGTAACGAAGGGCAGGTTGATGCTCGTCTGCGTCGTAGTCGAAAGCTCTATCTTCGCCTTTTCCGCCGCCTCCTTCAAGCGCTGCAGTGCCATCTTGTCGGAGCGCAGCTCTATGCCGTTCTTGGCCTTGAAGTCATCAGCCATCCAATCGATGACTCTCTGGTCCCAGTCGTCGCCACCCAGTTGGGTATTACCGGCGGTCGATTTGACCTCGAATACTCCCTCGCCTATGTCGAGAATGGAGACGTCGAAGGTTCCTCCACCGAGGTCGAAGATCAGGATGGTCTGATCACTTTCCTTGTCGAGACCGTAAGCCAATGCAGCCGCCGTCGGCTCGTTGATGATGCGAAGCACATTAAGGCCCGCAATACGGCCGGCATCCTTAGTGGCCTGCCTCTGCGCATCGTTGAAGTACGCCGGAACGGTCACGACTGCATCCGCTATTTTCTCGCCGAGATATTCCTGTGCATCGCTCTTGAGTTTCTGAAGTATCTTGGCCGAGATCTCCGGGGGAGTGTAGTCGCTTCCGCCTAGGGGGACCTGTTCGCTGGTCCCCATCTTACGCTTGATTGATGCCACGGTATTCTCGGGGTTGGTTACCGCCTGCCGCTTGGCCACCTGGCCTACCAGCCACTCGCCGCTTTTTGATACGGCTACCACGGATGGTGTCGTCCTGCCACCTTCGCTATTTGGAATAACCGTGGGTTCGCCGCCTTCCAGAACAGCCACGACCGAGTTGGTTGTGCCCAGGTCAATACCTACTGTCTTTGCCATTTCGCTAATCCTCCTCTTAAGAACATTTTCCCATTAAAAATTATAGCCTATTCATAATATATAACTTGACAATACCATTGTCAATAATACTAACAATACTAATATTACTTTAACGCTGCACCCTCACCAACCCTTTCCTGACTATTATTACCAGGGGCAACGTTCATTAACGAGCCTCCTCAGAAATATGGCAGAGATTGAAGGCAGCGTAGGCGCTACGTGACTATATCGGTGACATGAGTATCCCTTTGGCCGGTTATGGCTACTTGATAGCCAGGTGCACTCCATAGACAAAATAGAAAATCGTGAGGGCCGCGAGGGGGTAGACCAGAAGGCCTGCGTTGAAACGGATTTGCGGAGGTCGGTAGAGGATGCGCATACCGATTGTAAAGACCAAGGCTCCCGGCAACGCGAGTGCTATAAAAAGTTTGAACACCCAGCTCTGGGACATGAAGAAGTTGATTACCGCGATAGGGATTAACAACAAGCACATGGGGATCATTGCGTCTATCAAGCGCTTGGCCCCAAAGACCACCCCCGAGGTGCGAAAACAGGCAGCTGCATCGAAGGGAACATCATTCGCGACACTAGGCATATACAGGGTGGCCGAAAAAAGGAACCCGAAGGCCAGAGGACCCCAGGGCGGCCAGGTTGCTGGCTGTAGGGCTTTCCAGCCGGCCACCAACAAAAGGCAGGCGCCCGCGGCATTGGTAATTATATCCAGCGCCGGCCTGTTCTTAAATCGGAACCAGTGAAAGGAATAAAGGATGCCGATGACGATAAAGATGGAACCGACCATGAAGGCGGCAAATTGCAGGTTTACCAAGAGGGAAAAACCGATGCAGCCGGCGGCGGTCAAGGTAAAAAGCAGGACGGCCTCGAGCTTCCCCATCTCGCCCGTAACGAAGGGCTGATCCGACATGTGGGCATCACCCTTGTACATATTATTATGCAGGCGATCGGATTCGACGTCCTCATAGAAATTCAAAGTGCTGGAGAAGAAGGAGCCGCAGAAAAACGCGAGGTATACGAAGGCGATTTTGTAAGGAGCGATGCGGGCTCCCCCCGCGGCGGCACCGGCGAAACCCAGGATTACCGGAAAGAGATAGATAATGGTAGTTCTTATCCGGAAGAGCTTGGCATACTTCTGAAAAATGCGGTTGGCATTGTTTACCGACTCCATCACCCCTCAGTTAGTAAAACAAACAACTTCCTGCTATCCCTTCAATTCTTCAGAAGATCCCTCGTCCCCTCCATCACATCACAGAATATCCGTCGGGCTTCCTCCTCCTGCCCGATTCTCGAGACATCGAGGTTGAAGAGAAAACGGCTCGAAAACAAACGGAAGGAATCGCCAGCCTTGGGTTGTTCGGGGACCTGGTCTCCCAATGCGAGTCGCAGGGCTACAGCGGCTATCTTGCCGGAGGCGATAACCAGTTGCGGCCCGATAGTGAAGATCTCTTCCGCCAGGTATGGGGCACATCGCCTCACGTCACGCAGGTTGGGTTTCCGGCCGATGCAACGTATTGCGGTAGAGAAGTAAATATCATGAATATCCCACCCCAACTGCGCGCCTGAATGATTTATAAATTCATCCCGCCATTCGCCCCACGGATTCCCGACTCGAGCGCCGGGCCCGGGCATCCCGGAGAGCAGGAGCACTGCGGCGCCGATGTTTCCATGCCCCGGGATTCCGCGCCCACCACCGCATCTGCGGCAGGCCGAAATCGAATTGGCGAGATCGCATAGATCACAGGCCAATTTTCCTGATATCGCTCCGCACAAATCCCTTTCCTTGGTACGTTCTTCTGAACCTTTTCGATTCAAGACAACCTCCGGGAAACTATGTACCAAGCCCATTATAGGGGCTGCAATGACAACTATTCTCGGTCAGCGCCGTGATTGCTCTTCGAATCGGCACATTATGTAGTATATTTCCCAGTATTTTAGCCACAATATATTGACAATACCTATATATATGGATTAGTATAGCCGCAAATATACAAGATATGGGCTTAAAATGAGGAGGGGATGGCTTGCCGGTTAAAGAAAAGAGCAAACCCTACTGCCTGGAGATCCTCTACGAGGAAATGACCGACGAAGAACTCATCGCCTCCACCAGGCGGGGCGATTCCCAAGCCGAAGCCTATTTGCTGAACAAATACCAGTACCTGGTCCACGTCAAAGCCAAGTCTTACTTTCTGGATGGAGCGGAACACGATGACACTATCCAGGAAGGGATGATCGGGCTCTACAAAGCGATTCGCGACTACAAATTCAACGACATCTGCTCGTTCCGCTCGTTCGCGGTCCTATGCATCACACGGCAGATTATAACCGCCGTAAAAACCCACACGCGCAAGAAGCACAACCCCCTAAGCTGCTACCGATCCCTCGAAGCCAATACTTTCGATGAAGGCGGCGACGGGGTCTATTTCGCGACGACGGGTATTTGCACCAAGGCGGAAGACCCCCTGGATCTCTTCATCTTCGAGGACGAGGTTTCGAGGATCATCCACATCCTGAAGGAGAAGCTGAGCGGGTTGGAGTGGAAGGTGCTGGTGTCTTATCTCGAAGGCAAGAGCTATAAGGAGATAGCGGGTGAGATAAGGCGTGATACCAAAGTGGTAGACAATGCTCTGTGTCGCATAAAAGTAAAAATCAAGAATCATGTCGAGCCTCTGCTGAATTAAGATTCTTTGACATTCTATCCGAAAAGAAACCTTCATCATTCCTTATCTGTTGTGCTCTGCGTATAATCCCTCAAGACAGGCCGCTTAAGCGCCCGATATGAAGATAAGGAGGTGAACCTCATGGCACGAAAGAGATGGATTCAAATCGTTCTGGTCCTCTTGCTCCTTGCCACAGCGCTTGCCCTTCTCTATATGGCAGGGTGCGAAATCGGAGACACCTGAAGTTCACGGAAAGGACCGGTCGAGGTCCCCGTTGTCCGGATAATAAATCCCGCTACTTTCTCTTAGCCTGCTTCTGAGGCTGTTTTTTGGGCTTCGCCTTTCGCTTTTGCTTCTCTTCTTCCAGAAGATAGTAATAGAGGTGGTTGAAGGAAGCGGCGACGAAGACGATGCGGCCGGCCTCAAGAATCGAGAAGACCAAGAGCAGCAGTACGAATAATGGAGCATACTCTCTGATCCTCAGTATTAATAATATGGAGCCTGTAATCAGGATCTTGGTCACCAGGTCAGGGAGAATAAATAAGAGCAAGGCATCTTTGTAATGTTCCTTGATCTTATGGTAGCTGGCCCGAAGAACTTCCTCGACCTTCCTGCCCCTCTCCAATTGCAGCATCTGGGGGACGAGGGCAATGAAAACAATCGCCGCGTCGGCGACGATATAAGTTAGGAAAATGGCGACGTTTTGAAGAACCGTTATGCTTGTTCCGCTTGTCTGGCCCGCTGCCAAAAAGCTGAGCAATATACCCACGACTATCTGAGCTATCAAGAAGGCGATAATGCTGACCAGACCGCATAGCAGCCCGGCCAGGAAGGAAGGCCAGGCCCATCCCTCCATCCGGTTGAAGGCATCCTTATAGGACGCATCCTTCTTCGAACGAGCGTGCGTATCGTACAAGACGACAGCCATACACCAGAAGAGGAAGTATAAAGCGAAGCAGACGGCGTAGCCACCTAAAGAAAGGATCATATCGATACCGCTGTTGGTGGGCGTGAGGAGAAAATTCAAGAGGAAGACGAACGGCAATGTGGACGCCGAGACGATAAGCAGCATGAGCGGACGGCTGCGTATATCCCGCCAGCCCTCAAGGGCAATTTCCCGTACGAATCCCCGTTCACCTGCCGGCAAGCCGATCCTCCCTCCTCGATACCGGATATAAACCTATCTAAAGATATGCAGCGCCGCTTATCCCGTCAACACCAGACCCCAATGGGCTCCCCGCTTTGCTTGCTTGCAGGGTATAATACTTGAAAAGGAGGTGGCACGGAATGGATGATGCGGGCGACGTCATGCAGAATAAGCGGTGGGCTATTTTTGCCGGTGCTATCGCCGCTTTGTATTTCTTGAACAAGCTGCGGAAGCGGCGCAAGATGAAGAAGATGATCGAGGGACGGCTGAAGGCCAGGATCGAGGAGCAGCGCGAGAAATCGGTCTCCGGCAAGATGCAGCGCCGGCTGGTTGAAGAAAGCAAGACCAGCAAAAAAAGTCGCAGGAAACGCAAGAAGGAGAGGTCGATGCTCTCCACAATCATGAGGGCTGTGGTATTCCAGCTAGTCAAGAAAATAATAACCGATCAGATCAATCAAGCTGATATGGGCCGCCTCAAAGGCCTGAAATTGGGGAAAAAGCAGGCGGAAGAGGTGGCGTAGACCTCAGCCTGATAACGATTGTTATAACCCTATCCGCCTTCATGGTTTAAATCCGGTTTGTGGTTTTTCCTTGTCCATATCCGCTATCTCCAAGATCAGCCTGTAGGCTTTCGCGTATAGATCGAGATAAGCTCCTGCGTCGCGATACCTGGTGCTTTCCGCTTCACCGGCGAATTGAAGATAATTGGTTACCAGGTCGAGTGCGACCTCGGCTTGGGTCTTGGCGAGAAATCCATCCGGCATAATCCACTCCTCTCGTTTCCCACGTCACTGCCGCCTATTATTATATTCATTGATGCTTGAGAAAGGCTTGAGTAAACATGCAGATATCTCTTTTCATACTGATATTCACCTCCCTTATAGGTGTCCTCGGCCTGGCTTATGCCTATCATTTTAGAAACCGGGCGTTGACGCTGGGGGCCGAGAGCCTTAAGGCGGCCCTCTCGCGCACTATCTTGAAAAAAGAAGAGGATCCAAGGGAACCGTCAGAGAAGGAATGGAGAGAAGGGCTGGATGATTTAAAAATGAGGATTCGCAGGGGGATTATGATCGCCGCCGCCTCTTTCGCAGTCACTCTGGCCGCCTGCATTGCAGTATCGATCGCCGGGCTCATACATTGGGGGCTTTCCTTGGCGGGAGTCTCTATACTCCTCGCCTGTGCCGTCGCTTCCCTGAGGCTCTTATCCGGTATACCGCGGGCTCTCGAGAAAAGTCTTGGCTGATCGCATCCTTTTAGATCTCAACAAAGGGATGCAATCCGAATATGAGGTATATTATTTCGTAGCCGCTGTCAGTCGAAGCCCGTTGGCAGAAGGAGGTTGATTTCTTGCGCCGTCGCGGCCTTCTACTTTTTATGCTGGCCTTTCTGCCTTGGCTTGCTCTCGCTACCCTGGCTTATTTCGACATGGTCCTTTGGGGAGCCCTGTCCGGTCTTGCCATTGTCGGCGGCATGTTCCTTCTGATGCCGGCAGGGCGTAAGTGGGGCATACTGCAGCCTTTTTCGCTGCTGTTCTTCATTGTGGCCTGCATTGCAGCCATCGGGCTTAGAGGCGATCTCGATACCAGGATTTCAAATCTCCTTGCGGGAGGATTCGCCTGTCTCGTCATAATGGGAGGATATGGACTGCTCGAGGGAATAACCTTTCCTTCCAACTACATCACTATCGGCCTTCCGGAGAGTATGGCCGAGAGCCCGATACTTGCGCAGACTTTGCTCCTCCTCACACTGGCTTGGGACGCTATCTTCGCCCTGGGACTGGCGGTCAATGTGGTTTCCATGCTTGCCTTGCATGGGACCACTTCGATTTCGATTTCCGCGATTTCTTCAGCCGGCCTCATCGTTTTTGGGATGGTGATGACCCCGTTACTGGTTCTCATCGCCACCAGAAGGATGGAAACAGGGCTGGTCGAAAAAGGGCCTGTTTCCATTAAATGGAACCCCCAGATTCTAACCCCGGGACGGCCGCTCTTGAAAAACGAGTATGATGCCATAGTGATAGGATCGGGTATTGGGGGCCTGGCTGCCGCCTCCCTCCTTTCGACATCGGGCATGAAGGTTTTCATGGCCGAGAAAGGGAGAATCCCGGGGGGTTATTGCAGTACTTACGATTGGCATGGCTATCCCTTGAACGCCGGTCCGACCATCATGACGGGTGGCGAGGGTTCGATTATGGCGTCCCTGCTGAAGCGAATCGGCCTGAATGATGAGATCACGATGCGGAAACTGGACTGGGGTGTCGCGGATGGGAAAGTCGCCTTGCGTCTCGGCCAAGGCAGCGAGAGTGACATCGAGAAATTAGGCGGGAAGTTTCCCGAGTCCCGGGAAGGCCTGCGAAGGCTTTTTCAGGATCTTCGCCGTTTCCGGGGCGAAATCATGGACCGAAGCGACTTCCTTGCTCCTCCCCTACCCCTGAACCTGGAAGAGTACCGTGAGGATTTTCTACGGCATCCCATTTCCTCTCGATGGCAAAACGCCGGCTTCCAGGCGATGCTTGACGATTACCTGCCGAATGGCGGTCTTAAAAATCTTCTGGCCAATCTTTCGGGTCTTATGGGCGGCAGTCCCCACAGCTTTCCCGCCTACGAAGGCGCCATGGTCCTGAGCTCGCTCTTCCTTGACGGCATCGTCTACCCGGCCGGGCATTTATCGAACTTTTCACGGAAAATGGCGGAGCTTGTGAAACAATCAGGAGGTGATTTTGTGACATCGTGCGGGGCGGAAGAAGTCTTGTTCAAGGGCCAGGGAGCAAGAACGCTCCCCATCGGAGTGAGGCTGTCAGACGGTTCGCAGGTGAGATCGAATGTAGTCATCTTGAATGTAGATCCCAGACGGGCGCTGACCGGCTTGATAGCCCCGTCATTATTGGGGATAAACTTCGTGAAGAGCATGGAGAAGTTCACCCCCTCCTGCTCCGCGCTGGTCTTGCACCTTCTCTTCGAGGATGACCTTCGGCTGCCTGACAGAGTTTTCCTGTTCCCTCCAAAACCGAGACGGGTGCGAACCGGGGACAGCTACGTTCAGATCGATTCCATCACTCTGACCAAAGAGAAGCGGGATGAAGGCAGGAAAGGCTGCGTGCTCCTGGCCCGCATAAATGTGCCCCACAGCTGCTACCATATTTTTGAAAACGAAGTGACCGGCAAGGATCTGGGAGCCGAACTGTCGGCCGTGGTGAAAGAAGAAATAGGGAATGTTTTTCCCTCCACCAAGAAGGCGGTAAGGGAGTTCGTCACCCTGCCGACTCAATTCGCTAAGTTGACATCGAACAATCAAGGCAGCGCCTTTGGTTTTGCGCCACTTATCGGCCAGTGGTACTACAAGCGTTTCGGTCCCCGGCTCCCCATACCCAACACCTACCTGGTCGGTGCATGGAGCCGGTATGGGGGAGGAGTTGAGGGAGCGGCCTTGAGCGGGATAGTGGCGGCGAGGGAGCTGTGCGGGGAGAGAGCCTACTCCTCGCCTCCAATAACAGCGGAGATTTCTCCCGAAGAGGAAAACGGCGAAGAGCCCGCCGTCAGGCGTGGGATCTTCCAGCGCCGAAAACTCAGGAAGGCAGCGCTCAAAGATGACGAAGATTGAAGTTTTCTCTTTTCTTTCGATGATCCGTGTTGATGATGTAGAGAGGGTTTTTCAGATTACTCGGGTTGATCTCCGCCGGCTGTCAGTATCCTGTCCACCATATCCAGAAGGTCACTGAAAACGTAGGGTTTAGCTATATAATCGGCCGCTTCCAGATCCCTGCCCCTGTTCATATCCTCCGGGCGGTTCTTTACGGTTGAGATTATGATCGGGATGGAGGCCGTACCCTCGTTCGATTTCAACTCCTTCATAACCTCCCACCCGCTCATTCCCGGCATGAGAATGTCCAAGATTACCAGGTCGGGTTTCTTCTCCAGGCAGCGTTCAAGGGCATGTTCGCTTTCGACACAGCCCAGTACTTCATAGCCCTCACGGCCCAATTTGCGTTGTAGGAGCTCTACGATAACCGGGTTATCGTCGATGATCATTATCTTGGAGCTCATCGCGAAACACCTCGCAAACAGTCGGCACGATTCGAAACCGACTTTGAATTAACCGCCTATAAATTCTAATAAATCTTCGGCCTGAATGGGCTCGTCCTGTAACCTTTCCAAGGCTATCCGCCTTGTAATAGGTAGATAAGCAGAGTATAAATAATAAATCATAGGGATGGATCGGGCTGCTATAACCATAAGGATTATTAGATGAAAATTACATTGATTGAACCGAAGGCTCCAGGAGTCCACGTCTATTCCAGGTTCAAGCTCCCCCGCCTTGGGCTTCCCTTGCTGGGGGCGTTGCTGGAACGAGAACTAGGCATCCGGCCGCAGATATATTTCCAGGAGTTGGGAGGAATCGATTGGCGAGAAGTCGCGGAGTCCGACCTTGTCGGCATTTCCACGATCACAACCACCGCCCCCGGCGCTTACGCGATTCTCGAAAGGATCAAGCAACACAGCAATATACCGGTGGTCATGGGTGGCGCGCACGTGACTTTCCTGCCCAAGGAGGGACTCGCCAAGGGCGCCGATTTCGTAATCAGGGGGGAAGCCGAGTACGCTTTCCTGGAATTGGTAAAGAAGCTCATGCAAGGGTCGCAGGATTTTGAATCGATTCCCGGCCTTTCCTATCGCAAGGGCGGCGAGTACTTCCACAACGAGGCCGTGCCCCGTGTTGACAGCCTGGATGACCTGCCCTGGCCGGATATAACCATGATCAAGAATTTTGAAAAGATAAGAGTGCTCCCGGTTATGACCAGCCGTGGCTGCCCCTACAATTGCAAGTTCTGTTCCGTAACCAAGATGTTCGGGCGGCGCTATCGCTTTCGGGAGGCCGAGGATGTACTCGACGAAATCGAGATGCTGCACGCGCTCAATCCGGATGCCAGCATTTTCTTTTATGACGACAATTTCACGGCGAAACCGAGCCGGACGAAGGAGTTGCTGCAGGGGATTATCGATCGCAACATCAAAATCCGCTGGACAGCCCAGGCAAGGGTGGATGTCGTAAAGGACCGCGAGCTACTAGCCTTGATGAAAAAGACGGGATGTAGGTTCCTCTTCCTGGGCCTTGAATCGATAAATCCCCGGACCCTGGCCAATTACCGCAAGGAGCAAACCGTGCAGGATATTGCCGAAGCTGTGAACATATTGCACGAATATAGCATAAAGGTCCACGGCATGTTCGTACTCGGATCCGACGATGACGACGTCAAGACCATACGGGAAACGGTGAGCTTCGCAAGGGGCCTTAAGATCGATACCGTGCAGTTTCTGGTCCTGACGCCGCTGCCTGGTACCGAAACTTACGACGAACTGTGGCAGCAAGGCAGGATTCTGGTTGAAGACTGGTCGAAATACTCAGGCCATCATGTGGTTTTCAATCCGCAAAAGATGAGCCCTTATCAGCTGCAGAAGGAGGCGTCGATCAAATCGATGCAGCGTTTCTACTCCCTCTGGCAGTGCTGGAAACTGGGATTTCGCTTCCGGTGGCGCGACTTTGCCATGTATGCCTATGCACACCACGGCATAAGCCGGTTTGCCTCGAGAAACAAAGAATTCCTGAAAGATCTCAAGCGCAAGCACTTCAGGATGAGGGTCAAGAGCGAGGATAAAGAGGTTGCCGATCTAGATTACGATTCAGGTTCCGGATCGGCCCCTCAGCAGCCCTGATCGAATGCGGCCTGGAAATCACATTTCGATCTTTTTCGAAGGAAGTTACCCCCTCTGCCCGGAATTTCCTTATAATTGAAGATGGAAGCGAAGAATTTCTCGGCATTATCAATGTCTGGGCAACTTTCGAGGTCGGATTTGGAGCTGAAAGTAGGTTGTTGCGGGTTTCCTCAGGCGCGGCGCGTCTATTATAAAACATTCCCCCTGGTCGAGATTCAGAAGACTTTTTACCAATTGCCCCGAGTGAAAACATCCCTCAACTGGAGGCATGAGGCTCCGGCGCATTTTGAATTCACGCTTAAAGCGTGGCAATTAATAACCCACAGGCCGTCAAGCCCCACCTATCGCCACCTGCAACATCCGATCCCCGAGAAACAGAGGGAGGCCTACGGTTCCTTCAGGCCTACGCCGGAGATTTTTCAGGCCTGGAAGGAGACTCTCGATGTTGCAAAAGCATTGGAGGCCGAAATTGTCGTCTTCCAATCTCCCTCCAGCTTCGGGCCCGGCCCTAAAAACATGCAGCAGATGCGGGATTTCTTCGGATCAATAGAAAGAGACACCTTAAAACTGGCCTGGGAACCGCGAGGGCACTGGGAGCCGGAGGAAGCAGGCCGGATATGCCGCGAACTTGACCTACTCCACGTGGTTGATCCTTTTAACTGCAGGGAAAAATCAGGCTCCGTTATCTATTGGAGGCTGAATGGCACGGGCGGCTACCGGCACCGCTATACCGATCAGGAATTGAGCAAGCTGGTGACCGTGCTCCGCAAGAGTAAAAAGAAAAAGGCCTACGTTCTGTTCAACAACATTAATATGTGGGAGGATTCCCAGCGCTTCATGGAACTCTGGGAAAAAAGAACCTAACCCCCACCGTAAGGGCCCCATTGTTAACCCCCCTTAGCTACACAAAGGTGTCAGGCACCTTTGTGTAGCCCTTTTTGGGGAGCTGTCATTTATAATGCCAGCATGGAATTTTATAAATATCAAAGCTTGGGAAACGATTACATATTGTTCGATGCATTGCGGCAACCGCCGCCACTGGCACCAGAGGACATCCGCACTCTCTGCGACAGGCGCTTGGGGATCGGAGCCGACGGCATTATCCTCATCCAGCCCTCCACTCGAGCCTCATTCCGGATGACCAATTACAATCCCGACGGCAGCGAAGCCGGATTGAGTGGAAACGGGCTGCGCTGCCTCGCAAAACACCTCTATGACATGGGGAGTATTACCGGTAAGGAAATGGCGGTGGAGACCCACGCAGGCGTAAGGACCGTTAAGCTTCAAATATCGCTGGGTGCAGTTCATGGCGTGGAGGTAAATATGGGTAAGCCCGATTTCAGGAGATCCTCCATACCGATGACAGGGGAGGAAGATGAAGCGGTGGAGATTGCAATCGATGTCAAGGATGTATCGCTCAAAGCGACCTGTCTTTCCGTGGGAACCCCGCACTGCGTGCTCTTTCTGGAATCACTGGATGATTCTCAGTTTTGCGAGCTGGGCCCGATGATGGAGCACCATCCATTGTTTCCATTGAGGGTGAATGTCGAATTCGCGCGAGTGTTGGATATGTCAGAAATATCACTCAGGTCCTGGGAAAGGGGCGTGGGAGAAACGGCGTCGAGCGCCGCCGGGGCGGCAGCAGTTGTAGCCGCGGCAGCAAGAACCGGCAGGTGCAAGCGGCTGGCGCAGGTGCTGCTTCCCGGCGGTCTCATGGAGGTGGAGTTGAGCGCAGAGGGCGAACTCCTTACCAGGGCGCCTGCCAGACGCGTTTTCAGGGGAAAACTCGACGACGATTGGCGGGAACGCGGACGGATAATCGTTGCTTGAGGATCAGCCTCATCGTGAGGGAGGTTGCCATCCATGCGAGCAAGGGATACACAGGAGGCATCCCTCGCGCGATACCAGCCTGCTCTGCATGGTCGGCTCCCCGCAGTTCTTGCATGGGATCGAGGGTTCGATCTGAGCTTCCTCCGGCATCTCGAAATCGACCTCTTCGATATAGAATAGCTCCTCCAGGGCCGAGGAAAGTAATGTTTCCAATACCCTCTGCCTTCTCTCGGCCGGATGCTCGCCATCATGCGGCGCGTCGATCGCCCCCGCCTTCAGGCTCACGCGCAACGCACTTTCCGGCCGGCGCCTCAGCGCAAAAGTGAAAACCTGCTTGCCGTAATCCTGGAAGATGAGGTTGCCCTTGCCGAAGGTGCAGCCGCTCAGGTATTGCACAGCGTCCACGCTACACGATTTATTTTCAACGACACAAACCAGTTCTTCGTCGTAGGCTCTCTTGAGCCCGAGTCTCTGCATCGCACCTCGAGCCGCTCGATAGCCGATGGCCAGGCCCGGGCAAAGGTGCCCGTGAAAATCGATAGCCTTCTGAAGATCGTCCGGGATTTCCATGCTATGGCTCCTGTTTCGACGTACGCATGGTTCTCGCGCTTTCCTTGAATCTGTTCAAAGCACGCTTCAAAGTCTTTGGCGGAATGGCCGAGGGAGTTTGCTCCGCCTCTTCCACCAACTTGAGGACGGCCTCCTCCGGAGTGCTTAAATATATGGAGGAATCCCGGATCTTTGCCGGTGGATTCATAAGTTCAACTCCACCGGCAATAAGCCTGTTAATCACGACGTTGAGGTCTTCCACCAGTAGTGCGATTTCGGCGATTCCAATATCACCCCACCTTCTTGCCTCGAGAATGGGCTTCCCCTTGTACCCGGGGGTGTGAATAAGCTTGATTGTCGGACTCAGCGCCGCCATATCCCTCGCAACGAGAGCCACTTCCATATCCTTGCCTCCGGTCACCTCATCCAATTCGGGGAACCTGCCTTTGAATTCATATACGGTTTCTTCCAAGCCCAGCAGATCAGCGTAAAAATTCTGAGCTTTTTTCATATCGCCGACACCGACACCAACGTGCCCGATCCCCGCCACCCGCGGTCGTTCACCACCCTGAATTTCAACAAGCTGCAAAAGCAGCCCGTCGGGATCCCGCAAATAGGTATAGAGGCCTCTTCTTCCCGAAGAAGCATCAATGCTCCTCACCGGCGTTATGAAATCCACGCCACGACTCTTGAGGTCGAGGTAGAGTTGCTCCAGGTGAAACGCTCTCAGCCCCAATTCCAGATAACCGGTATCGCCCCACTCGATTGGCGCTAAGGGCGGAAGAGGCTTGGTCGAGATATGCTCGACAATATGAAGCACCGATCCGGATATTTTATCCCTGAGGGTTACTTTGCGCGCTTGTATAAGTGCCCCGATTACCGGCTCGAGTTCCTCCAGGTAATCCGTACTATCGTCAAGGACATCGCTGAAACCAAGGAATTCGCGATAGAAGCCCGCACTGTGCTCCACATCCTTAACTCCGATGGTTATGCTCTGAAAAGCGCTAATCATATCTTCCCTTTCCGATATATCAGGCGCATGGCCACTGGGACATGTAATCTTAGAAGCCCGGGCGAAAGACAGAGGTTCCCAATGCTTTATTATCTATAATAGTGGGCAGCGCACGCGGAGGGAAAGGAGGAGCCTTGCGAAGTATCGTAAAAACTCCACCAAGATTAATCGAAGACGGCAGAGTTGCCGAATTCGGAGCATTCAGCGAGCCGTTCAAGGAACTGAATCTGGATCAGGCCGAAGTCTTTGGGAGCAGGGGGAAAATCCCGGCCGGCCTCGTCAGATTCAGGCTGAAGGAGTGGCAGCATTTCGGGATAATACATCCCGAACATTATATCGGCCTGGTCATTTTCAATGCCAAGTTCTTGGGCGTCTCGTTTGTCTATCACTATGCCCGGGACACGGGGATAAGGATTGAGCACGCCAAGCAGGGACCGGCGGCAAAAGCGATTCTGGCGGAGACTACGTGGAACGGGGAATGCTCATATGAGGCCCGCGGTTACTCGATTCATGTCAAGAATCGCCTGGAGGACGGCTACCATCAGATTCTTGTGGACGTGGCGGAAAGGAAGCAACTACCCGGCATCCAGGGTGAATTCCGCATGTTGGAAGATATTACCAGATATGAGCCCCTGGTAGTCGTAAGTCCATTCTCCGCCAATCGCCCCCTTTACACCCACAAGGCCGCCTGCCCGGTCGAGGGTCGGATAACGGTGGGAGATCGGGTTATCGAGCTCGATCCCCAAAGAGACGTCTGCCTCTTGGACGAACAAAAAGCGTTCTATCCCTATCACAGCTTCTGGAAATGGATGACCTTTGCGGGACGATCTGAGGACGCTTCCATCATTGCGGCCAATCTGTGCCAAAACAACATAGCGAATGACGAGGAGTACAGCGAAAACTGTTACTGGGTGGGAGGAAAGATCTTTCTCACTGGTGCGGCCCGCTTCGGTTACAGCGAAGCAGACATCCTCGGACCTTGGTTCATCAAAACTACTGACGGCCTGGCGGACCTCGACTTCCAGCCACAGGGCGAAAGAGCGGAGCGGATAAAAGTCGGCCCTATTATGTCCGATTTTCACCAACCCTTCGGCCTCTTCAAGGGGAAACTGGGTTCGGGGCGAAAGGCTGTTAAAGTGAAGGACCTCTTCGGGCTCTGCGAGCAGCACATCACCCGCTATTGACGTATATAAAGAATCAGCCACCCCGGGACGAGAAATAGTTAGCAGAATATGTTACCTACCGGACGGTGTCAATTGAAATGTCCCAGGTGCGGAGCGGATAATGCAGAACAGGCACCATGGTGCTCGCTCTGCCAATATGCTTTTCAGGAGCAGCAGGGAGGTATGGTACCTCCGGAGCAGCAATACGAGTCTCCTTCCGTACCATATCAGCAGCAGGCACAAGTCCCTCCTCCAGGTGTTCCGCAGCAGCAGGGCTACGGCCCGCCGCCTGGCGCTTATTCGCCCGGCAATGCCCCGCCTGAATCCAAACGAGGCCTTTCGGGAAGCACTAGAGTTCTAGCTGGAATCATATTCTTCCTCTTGTTTTTTGCCCTCGTCGGTGGCGGCCTTTATTATATTTTTCACAAAACCGCTCAAATCCAGGTAACACCTCCCCCGGGCTGGAAAGACGCCGATGAGAAGGCAAAAGAAACGGCCGAAGACTCGGTTGTTCAGGGCAATAACGTGAAAATGGATTATCTGTTTTCGGACGGAACCCTCACCAACACCATTGTGATCGCGCATGGCGATTTTTTCCAGATGCAGACTCCGGACAGTGACAAATATGAAGACGTGAAGGCTTTCTTCGAAGAACACGAAGATGAATACATCAATCAACTAAAGGCAAGCAGTAGTGCCATCGATGCAGGCCTGAAAACAACAGAGGCGGAGGTTGTGGAAATGGCTTGTGGGATCGGCGCTATTCATGTAGGTTTTGCGATTAGAGCAAACGGCATTTCTCTTAATATGGATTATCTCGATTTTTATAAGAAGGGCTCTGAATATGTCACCATTGTGGTGACAATGGGCAACGAAGGCAACCAGGAAGAAGTAGATCACTTAATCAATAATATTTCCTTTTAGTTTCCACCTCCATGCTTTATCAATTCTCCATTCATTAATGCTAGAATGTCTCCTGGAGAGGTGATTGTATTGGAAAAGATTCTTTGCCCCGCCATGTCGGTCGATGACAAATATCGAACTCTCTACGCCGCTGTAATGGGAATCTTCAATGATATCGCGGAGTACGCTGCCAACAACCTCAATGGGAATGACTATCAAGGCCTGATCAATGCCGCCATGCACGGCCTGGGGAGCAGCACCGGAAAGCGTCTTGTCAAAGTATACCGTTTACAACCCAATGTCGAGGACGCCGTCAAACTCATGCTGCTATTGAATAACGAATCCCTCGCCTACCTTCCAAGAATGAAATTAATAACGGGTGAGGCGGAAGGGGATGCCGGATATCTCACCATAAGAAGGGATCCCTGGTACGATTGGTACTTTAAACATATCAACGTAGACTGTGAGGAAAGCTGCTCCCAATACGAATTCAAGGCGCTGGTCTCACACTTGGGGGGCAACTTCAGGATAGAGGTCTTGGAGTCATTGCCGCGCGGTGATGAGCGCTGCCGTTTCAGGATAACCAAAGGGAAATAGCCTTACCCCCGGCTATTACTCAGATCCTCGAGGTAAGCGGCTTCGTAATTCCCTTCTCGCAGCTCCGCCAGCAGCTCTTCCTGGCTTGATATGTCGTTTTCGAAGACAGTGACGCATTTGCCTACCTGCCACAGTGAATGCGCATCACTGCCCCCGGTCCCATTCAGGCTGAATTCACGTGCGACCGCTTGCGCCAGGTCGTTGCTCCTTGCCTTGTTGGCCCCGTTATGAGTCTCGATGGCTGCGATATGCCCCAGCAGTCCTTGCGGGAAGGAATGTTCATGTGCGTGCTTCGGGTCCCACCCCCGGCAGGGATGAGAAGGTATGATGACGGCGCCGTCTTCTTCCGCCATTTCGATCAGCTCGTCAAAGGTCGTAAGGTGGTACCTGGTTTCACGCTTGAGGCCGAATACCAACATGTCGCCCAGATTTGTATATATCTCGACCCCCCTGAAGATCGGGTAGCCGCTGCCCCTGGCATATTCGATCATCTTGTCAGCCCCACGGTGCGAATGATGATCCGTTACGCAAATGGCATCTATTTGCAGCTCCCGCACCCTCTGCAGCAGCTCGTCGGGTCCCAGTTGCGAGCATATTGAACCCAAGTTCGTATGAATGTGCATATCGATGATCATTAAAGTCTCCTGAATTCCGGCATGACATTCTGCTCTATTTCGGATGCGGAAACAGCCCGGCACCTACCGGCTTTTATCTCCCGTACCAGATCGTCCTCGCCGTTTATGTCCCTCTCGAAGATGGTGAGGCAGCGGCCGAGTTGCATAAGGAAATGAGCGTCGCTTCCTCCCACGCCAGGCAATCCATATCGGGCGGCCATTGCCTCGGCGGTGCCGTTTGCTACAGGTGTTGTACCGCCGTTTCTCGTCTCTACCGCATCTATGTTGGATAGGAGAAAGTCGGCGGTTTCCGGTTTCATGGTATCAAAGAGATCGTGGGCACCCCGGCAAGGATGGCAGAGGATCAGCACGCCGCCGGATTCTCTCACCTCGGCAAGCAATTCGCAAAAAGGAGTCCTAGTCGGATAGCTCGACCGGGCCGGTCCGAATAATAGCACATCGCCAAGATCTGTATATATTTCAATACCCCTAAGAACAGGGAATCCTGATTCCGTTCCCAACCTCCAGGCGACCTCAGCTCCTTCGGTCTCCTCGTGTTCCGTGACGCATATGGCATCCAACGCCGTAGTTGATGCAACCTTGATTAATTGAATCGGATCGATTTGCGAGCAGGGCGAGGAAACAGCGGTATGCACGTGTAGATCTATCAGCATTAATATCTGCATCTCCTGTTGCCGGAATTCGTCGGCGGCCAGCGCTATTTTTTCACAGACTGGAGCCGCACTCAAGGTGCGGAGGCGAGCTTTGCCAATAGAGCCTGGAAGGCTTTGTCGAGGGCTGCATATCCCTGGGCATTGGGGTGGGCGTCATCCGGAGCCGTGGCGTAAGTGGGGCGCAGCCAGTAGTCCGAAGTCGTAAGCGTTCTATAAAGATCGAGGATAAGGACCCGGCCCGGGTATTGCGCCGAGAGACCGTCGAGGAACTTATTGTATTCCTGGTTGTTCCAGGTAAGCCAGTAATCCGAGTATTGCCTGGTGGTCGGCAAGGCATTGCCGAGGATCAAGGTGAGTCCGGCGTCCTCCACGGCTGCCTTTACAACGGTGCGTATTATTTCTTTATCGGCCTCGAGATTCTGGCGCGCCCCATCCTGATCCCCTCCGATGAAATCGACGAAGCAGAGTTTGAAAAACATGATCTTATCGCCCCTTAGTTTCATCTGGTGGATGACATCCAGGGCGCTGGCAGTTATATCCGGAGGGCTATTCATCTCATGATAGATAAGATTATAACCGCCGAATCCTATAGGAGTGGCGGGGTCGCCTTCCCAGCCCCAATAGTAGAACCAACCAGCAAGCACGGAACGCCCGCACATATGAATAGTCATGCTCGATGATGCGGAATCGGCGTCTTGGGTTTCTACCGGTTTGGTTTCCGTTACTGCCTGATTGCCTTCCTCACTGTTCTGCTCTATTCCGGAAGGGGCCGCACCGTTTCCACAACCCGGCACGAGAAAAGAGGAACCTATTACGATGAAGATGCAGATTAGAGCCAGATTCTTCAGGTGATGACCGGACATTTTACCTCCTGCCACTCGCGGCTCCTACGTTCTCATCGTCATCCACAATGTAAATCATTATCTGTCAGATGTCGGCGTCGTCAGGTAATATAGAAGCGTTCGAAGGAAGGAGTGTGAAATGTCCCTAAAAGAAGAAATGCCCGAATTGAAGGCGGAAGTTGAGAGCTTCGACTGGTGGCATACGATTGATCTAGGAGACGGGATCGTTACCCCCGGCAGGGATAATTCACCTCGCAAGCTGGAACGCCTTCGTCTCCCCGACGATCTGACGGGCAAAAGCGTCCTCGATATCGGAGCCTGGGACGGGTTCTTTTCTTTTGAAGCGGAAAGGCGAGGGGCATCACGAGTGCTCGCCGTTGATTCCTATGCCTGGAATGGCAGCACCTGGGGAAGCAAGCGTGGATTCGAACTGGCCCGGGAAGCGCTTGGCTCGAACGTCGAAGACAGCGAGATGGAAGTACTGGACCTTTCTCCCTCAACCATAGGCACTTTTGATGTAGTACTCTTCCTGGGGGTTCTATACCATATGCGCTACCCCTTGCTTACACTCAAGAAAATATCCGATATTACACGGGAACTGTTGATACTGGAGACGGTAGTCGATCTCCTCTCAATCCGGCGCCCGGCCATGGCCATTTATCCGGAAGGCGTTCTCTATGGGGACATCTCGAATTGGAACGGCATAAACCCGGCCGGACTGGAAGCCATGCTCAAGGAAGTGGGGTTCAGCCGGGTAGAGGTAGTCCAGAAGCCCGATGCATTACCGAAGCGCCTCGCCCGCGCGCTCTATTACCGTTTGAAGCCCGGGGCCCCTAGGGGTCCGATAATGCACATAAGTCGTATCACCATTCACGCTTACAAGTAAGACAGCGGCAGGATCGGGGGCATCGATGCAACCGGATAGCGGGCATCTATTGGGAAAGGATATGTTCACCGCATATACCCTACCTGTTTTAAAACGATCGATCGCCACGGAAGATGGCGCCTACCTCGACACCCTTCGCATGGGAAAGGAGACGCGACAGGCGTTAATCATATGCCATGGTTTTGGTGGTAATAAAAACATCCGCGACCTCGTGGCACTCGCGCAGGATCTAGCCGAGCAATATACCGTATACACTTTCGATTTCAGGGGTCACGGCCTGTCGCCGGGAGTCTCGACCTTCGGTTACCTGGAAGCCTCGGACATCAAGGCGGTGGTCCAACTGGCTTCTGAGGACGGCCATGACAGGATTGGCGCTCTCGGTTTTTCAATGGGCGGCGTCGCACTATTGCGTTATGCATCCTGTTACAACCAATTATCCTCCGTGATAGTAGTAAGCGTGCCGGCCGATTTGAGAACGGCAAAAGCACCCGGCGCCCGCCGGATCCGACTCCAGATGGGAAATCCTATAGGCAGAGCTCTGGCGGCCCGCCGCTACAAAGTGAGGGTTGACAGAATATGGAAACAAGCCGAGCCGGTGGTCGAGTTGGTGGGTCGGATTCATCCCCTCACGATAATTCATGGCGAGGATGACTACATCTTCGAGGCCGAACAGGCAAGGGAATTACACCGTAGCGCCCCTAATTCCAGGCTGCGTATCTTCTCTGACTTCGGTCATGCCGAGCAGGGCTATGGGCCGGAATTCGTGGATTATGTCTCCGGGATACTCAAGGAAGATTTCACTAAATGGGGTCAGGCCTAAACATAAACATGGGGTCGGGCGACCCCATCGACCTTTCAGCTTTCGACCACGCCGATCAGCACCTTCTCCAGCTCATCGACTCCCCTCTGCCAGGAAAAGAGGTCTTCAGCGAGCGACCTTGCTCGTCTCCCGAGACCTTGAGAAAGCCTGCGATCCTTGAGCAGCCGAACGACTGCAGCGGCAAAATCGGAGGGTTCGTCGGCTACGATCATGTCCCGGCCACTCTCGGCATTCACGCCCTCAGCCCCCAATGAGGTGGTCACAATTGGCAGTCCCATGGCCATTGCCTCCAGAAGCTTTCCCCGAAAGCCGCCCCCGATCCTCACCGGATTGACGAATATCTTGCTCCTCTCGAAGTAAGGCCTCACGTCGTCCACCCTGCCGGTGACTATTATCGAGGAATCCTCTTCGGCCATGTCGCGGATTTCGGATGTCGGGTCCTTACCGACTACATAGAACCGGGCATCGGGTATTTCTTTTCTTACCTCAGGCCAGATCTTCTTAACGAAATAGACGACCGCATCGCGATTGGGGTCATGTGGATAGTTTCCCAGGAACATTACCGCCTGTTCCCTGGACGGCTCGCTGCAGGCAGCGAAATATTCGCAATCCACTCCATGCGGCACTACTGCAATATCCAAATCGGGCCTGATATCCAGAAGTTCCCGTTTCCCCTCGGGGGTGAGAACCAGGAGTTTATCGGCATCCGCGTATATATCGAACTCGAATTTCTTGAGTCCCTTCAAGTTCAGCAATGCGGAGAGCCCCTCGCGCGAGAACTTCTGCACCTTGAAGGCCTTCTTACGGGCCAGGTAATAGCACTCATGGACAGACATGATTCTCTTGATGCCGGCAAGATCGGGATTATGGTAAAGGTATTGGGCGACCATCGAATATTCGGATATAACGACGTCGTAGGTATTTTTTTCCAACATTGCTCTCAGCGCCTCATATATCTCCAATGAATAACCGTAGAGGAAATAGATGGGAACCGGCGAGAAGAAGAAATTCCAGGCTTTTCGAATGCCGCGTGACGGCACGGGTGGAGGCACGGTCTTGAAATCCCGGCAGTAGCGGGATACGGAGCCGGAAAAACGTTCTTCATCTTCCGTTGCGAAGCAGAGCAAAGAAACATTGTGTCGATTGGAGAGGAGCCGAATGCGGTTGAAAATTATTACCGGGCCCCCAATAACCCTCTCGTGTGGCAGCGTTTTGCATATAAATAGTATGTTCATATCTGCGAATATTACACCTTCTTCGCAAGCAAGGGAATAATACGCTAAGCCTGTTATAGCAGAGCGAGAAAAGAGGTGAGCGGATGGACCATTCCCAAATGGAGCACCATGAATCGATGCATGAGCATTCTGCCAGGAATGATCAAGCGCGCATGCATGAGCGTCCTGCAGAGGACCACCAATCTCATATGGTTTCTGATTTCCGCCGAAGGTTCTGGATAAGCCTTGCCATTACGGTTCCCATACTGATCCTTTCCCCCGGTGTTCAGAGAATATTCAACGTAGAGGAGACGCTGCGGTTTCGAGGTCAGTCATATTTCCTCTTCGCCCTGGCTTCGGCCGTCTACTTCTACGGGGGCTGGCCCTTCCTCACCGGCATGATCCGCGAGTTGCGCAAGTTGAGGACGGGGATGATGACTCTGGTCGCCCTCGCAATCAGTATCGCCTACATCTACAGCAGTGCAGTTGTCTTCGGTCTCGAGGGGGATGTGCTCTTCTGGGAGCTTGCCACCCTCATCGACATTATGCTTCTGGGCCATTGGCTGGAGATGCGTTCCGTGATGGGCGCGAGCGGAGCATTGCAAAAGCTGGCGGAGCTTCTGCCCAAACAGGCACACCGCTTGGGAGCGGCAGGCGAGATTGAAGATGTACCGCTCGAATCCCTGCATGAAGGAGACAGGGTGCTGGTGAGGCCGGGAGAGAAGATACCGGTAGACGGCAAGATCGTTAAGGGCGAAACCAGTGTCGATCTCTCTCTTTTGACCGGCGAATCGAAACCGCTACGGAAGGGAGTCGACGACCAGCTCATCGGCGGCTCCATCAACGGAGAAGGCGCCGTCCAAATGGTTATCGAGAAAACCGGCGCCGATACCTATCTTTCGCAAGTAATAGAAACGGTAAGGCGGGCACAGGAAAGCCGCTCTCGCAGCCAGGACCTGGCCGATCGCGCGGCATTTGTGCTCACCCTGATCGCGATCATCGGCGGAGCCGCCACTCTGGCCACCTGGCTGGCCCTCGGCTATACCTTTGAATTCGGCATCACCAGATCGGTTGCCGTAATGGTAATAGCTTGCCCTCATGCCCTTGGTCTGGCAATTCCACTCGTGGTGTCCGTCTCCACTACTATTGCAGCCAGCCGCGGTTTCCTGATACGTGATAGAAGCGCCTTCGAGCGCGCACGTCTCATCGAAGTGGTTGTCTTCGATAAGACCGGCACTCTCACCAAAGGAAGCTTTGGGGTAATGAATGTATTAAGTCTCGATGACGAGAAGAACGAAGATGGTATTCTGCAGCTTATGGCGGCCGTGGAATCGGGATCCGAGCACACCATAGCCCGCGCCATAGTAAACGAGGCGCAAAGTCGCGGGCTCAACATCGAGGCCTCGGAGAATTTTTCCGCTATTCCGGGAAGGGGCGCCAAAGCCCGCGTGCGCGGGCGTGAAATAGTTGTGGCAAGCCCCGGCTACGTGCGAGAGCTAGGCTCGCAGATTTCAAATGCCGGGGTGGAGCAGGCCAGGGAAAGGGGCGAGACGGTTGTTTATCTCCTCGAGGAAGATAAACCGATCGGAGCTGTTGCCCTTGCGGATGTGGTCAGGGAGGAATCAATGGAGGCGGTGCGTGATCTACGGGCCGCCGGAATCCGATGCATGATGATAACCGGCGACAGCAAGACGGTCGCACAACGAGTCTCGGAGGAACTGGGCCTTGCTGATTTTTTCGCCGAGGTGTTACCGCAGGAGAAATCACAACGCATAAAAGAATTACAGGAGCGCGGATTGGTTGTAGCCATGGTGGGCGACGGCATCAATGATGCACCCGCATTGGTGCAAGCCGATGTGGGAATAGCCATCGGGGCAGGCACGGACGTGGCCATCGAATCGGCGGATATCGTCCTGGCCCGCAACGATCCCAGGGACGTCGTTCAGATTATCGGGTTGGGGAAGATAACCTACCGCAAGATGGTGCAGAACCTGGGCTGGGCTACCGGCTATAACTTCTTCGCGATACCGCTGGCCGCGGGGGTCCTCTACCCGGTTGGGGTCACGTTGAGTCCCGCGATCGGAGCGGTTTTGATGTCGCTTTCGACGATTATCGTCGCCTTCAATGCCCGATGGCTGAAGCCGCCGCGACAATCTCGATTGGTATGACTAGATTTATGAAGAGGGGCACCTGGATACATTGAGGTAGTCCAGCGTCTTACGGGAGTTGTACCAGCCGTCGCTGGTTACTTCTTTTGATTCCAACCGCTTGTAGGTAAGGAAGAAGTTCTCTATCTCGTCCAGGAGAGAGGGCGGAAGCTCGTAGAGATCTTTTATATCTCCCCAGCGGGGATCGCTTAACGGAACGGCCAGGACCTTATTGTCTCCTCCCTTTTCGTCGTGCATCTCCAGATAGCCGATGGGCTTTGCCTCCACCAGGCAGCCGGGGAAGGTCGGCTCTTCGATAAGCACCAGCACATCCACCTCGTCCCCGTCCTCGGCCCTGGTATCCTCGGCGAAACCATAGTCAGCCGGGTAGTGAACGGCACTGGAGAGAACCCGGTTCAATTTCATCCGTCCACTATCGGGGTCGTATTCGTACTTGTTTCTGGATCCCTTGGGAATCTCAACGACGACCCTCACGATATAAGGAAAATCCTTATCCATTTTTTCCTTTCCGATGAGCGTGTGCTTGCACACATGGATTGTTAAAAATATCACTCATTCTAACACCCTTGGAAAGATTGACGCATCCGAGAGAACCCGATATCCTAAATGCATACCGACCGGTTGGTCTATTATGGATCTACAAAGGGGTCTTCAAAGGGGCTGGTCTGTTTGTAGAACCCCATCCCGTAAGGAGTCGCGCGTGAGCGAAGCAGTGCCGGGAAGAGTCAGACAGGCGAGGGGCGATCTGACCCGAAAGCGGATCGTGGATAGCGCGACGAATCTCATTTATGAAAAGGGATACGCCGCAACGACCGTTGACGATGTAATACGGCAGGCGGACGCAACAAAAGGTAGTTTTTACCATCACTTCTCATCCAAGGAAGAACTGGGCCGCGCGGTAATCGACAATGCCTCTTCCTACATTGCGCAAAGAATTGGTAAAGTGCTGGATCGCGAGCGATCATCCCCCCTGCGGCGCATCGAGATAATTCTTGGTGAAATCCAACGCATAGTGGAGAGTGCCGGCTGCGAGCGCGGTTGCATAATTGGGAACCTGGCCCTGGAGATGAGCCAGCGCTATGAAGAATTCAGGGCCGGTGTAGCGGAAGTATTTAAATCCTGGTCCTCGTCGATTGCCTCGCAATTGGATGAAATGAAGGCGGCCGGTTTGCTGAGTGCCGATTTTGACGGCAACGCTTATGCCGATTTTGCGATCGCTGCCGTCGAGGGGGGGATCATGATGAGCAAGCTGACCCGAGATCCCTCACCCATGCGAAACAGCATCAGCTTCGTGCTCGAGACGCTTCGAAATCTTTCGGACAGGTAAAGGAGTTCGACTCCGGAAAGGTTAAGGCTATGGACATCTACGAAGAACTCAGGGATCACTTGGACAAGATGCCGACCGCGTGCCCGCCGGCACCGGAAATCAACCAGATCCTCAAGATCCTTTTTTCCGAAAGGGAGGCTCAAGTAGCGCTTGGCCTGGGTTTCAAACCGAGCGCCGCCAATGCGGTGGCCGAGAAGACCGGCGTGGCAGAGGACGAGGCAAAGTCATGCCTGGAGGCCCTGGCTGATAAGGGCGTCGTGTATTCCCGCAAAAAAGATGGGCAGGTAGGATATTCGTTGCTTCCCGTCATGCCGGGCCTCTTCGAGTTCCCTTATATGAAAGGTAAGCACGACGAGACAATTGCACGATTAACTCCTCTCTGGAAGGAATACCTTCCGAAAGTAACTGCTGCTTTGGGATCGCCTTCAACCGCTGTGATGCGGGTTGTAACCGTACAGGAAGAGGTGCAAAGCGAGCCGGGGATACTTACCTTCGAGATGCTGTTTGAAATGATAGACCGGGCCAAGGTAACGGGACTCGTGCACTGTGCCTGCCGCGAACTGGAAGAGGAATGCGATCGGCCACGTGAGGCTTGTATGGTCTTCGATGATACCTGTACCTTCCTGGTGGAACGAGGCTTTGGGCGCTACCTCAGTAAGGAAGAGATGAAGGAGAAGCTGAGGGAACTCGATGCCGCCGGGCTGGTGCATCAGGTCAACAACTCACAAGACCGCCTCACGCTTATCTGCAATTGCTGCCCCTGTTGCTGCGGCTTGCTCAAGGCCTATATCGAACAGGGGAACAAGCTTTTATTACTCGGATCGGGTTTTTTACCGCAAAACGATGGCGATGCTTGCACGGGGTGCGCGATTTGCGCCGACGAGCGGTGTCCGGTAAAAGCCATTGAGATGGTTGATGAACGCGCTTCAGTTGCCATTGAAAAGTGTATAGGCTGCGGGCTATGCGCCACCGGCTGCCCCAATGAAGCGATGAAAATGGTGAAAAGGGAAGACTGGCCGGAACCTCCCGAAACAACGACTGAACTCGGCTTGCGAATACTGAAGGAAAAGGGCAAGCTGGAAAGATTCCTGGAACTGATGACCCCTTAACAACGGGGTCGGGCCTAAACATAAACATTTTTTAAGAAACCGCTTTTATATAAGGTGGGAAAGCTTGAAAAATGTTTATGTTTAGGCCCGACCCCGTTGTTAAGGTTATTCCATGAAATGGCGCATCTCCGGCGATACCTCAAATGGGGCGGTTCCCGCCGAGCATTCCGGAACGGCTGCTACCAGATTGTGTATCCGCTCATAAGGGACTGTGACAAAAACCACTCCGGGCCCGTATTTCTCATGGCGGCGCGCGGTCCAATCCCCGAAGCTGATATTGGTGCGTCCGGTGACCGCCGGGTAAGCAATAGCGGAGTGGCAGAGTGAGCCGGAAACTTCAACGATCGGGGAAATGCCGTCCCAGAAACTGTCGAGGCCGAGAAGGCGGCAAGTTTGCTCGGCAGTAGCGAGAAAAAGCACCAGGTCGGGCATTACCGGGGCTGATTGCATAGGACTCATCAGCATGAAATCGGCAACGTCAAAGGGCGGGGGTGCCGCCAGGGCTTGCATGCGATGAAAACTGATAACCGAATGGGTAAGCTTCTCCCCCTTGGTAAGAAAATGTTGCAGGGTGCGATGAGACCGGCCGGAGGGATGCTCGACGAATCCGCAATGCCAGCTTCCGCCCATGCAAGTCGAAGTCTCTTTATCAATTATGAAGGATTCCCCCTCCGCCGATGATTGCATGGCTTGGCACAATCGAACGCGCCTGCTTGCTCCCATCTCTACGGCCTGGTTGGTAAAAGTTATTGCCACCGGCTCGTTTTCGAACCCCAACACGTCGATCAACTCGTCCATCTGATTCTGCCAGAACTCTACCATTATTTACCACCTCCATAAGCTGAGCCATTAATTTAATGTTCGCACCACAATCCTGGTCACGGCCGGTTCGCCGGGGATCTCCGCCGAGGGCCCGGGATCGCCGGCAGCCAATGACACCCTGATATAAAGCAAAACCCGCCCCGGCTTGCCAGCTATTGGTAGCACCTGATATATCTCTCCGCCCTCTACTTCGAATCCTGAAACAGCCGCCTGTGGCGCCTCTATCACAAGTCCCTCGAGAAGCATCGGGGAGGCAAGATAGTTGCTTATATCGATGTTGGCGTGGAATCCTCCATCCTCGCCGGTTTCAGACTGGAACTGCAGTGCAGGCAATTGCAGCAGATCGATGTCGGTTATTCCCATTGGTACCGAACCGTCGTAGAAGGGGAAGGAGGATACGCCGTCAAGATAAGACATTGAATCGACCCTCCCGTTCCTGATCTCAACCAGGCGATAGGCGGGATATTCATCGCTCTCGCCCCCTGCACCGAAATAGACGGGATTCTGGCAGGTGTAGATGGTCTCTCCCCCGCCGTCAGCCCACGCTACTCGGCCCAGTTCGTCACTATGGAGATGACCGCCGAAGACGACGCCAATGTCATGACGGGAACCCATTGTAAGGAGCGCTTCTCTCCCTTTTCCTCCCCCGCCCCTCGTGTCGAAGACGCCGCGGACTACATTGCGATAAGCATAACCGCCGCCGTTCACACTATAAGGATCATGGTGCATGGCCATTACTTTTAAGGACGCCCGGTCATGCGCGGCAAGATCGCTTTCAGCCCAGGCAAGCTCACCGCTATAGGTAGATGGATTTTTCTCATCGCTTGCGCCGCGCACCTGTCCCTGCCACTTGCGCGGCCCCATATAGAAAAGCTTGTTCATGACGACCCGGTCTTCCGCCGGCCAATCATAAGTGTTGAGGCAGGTAAAGTGGCAGCCGCCGACATCGAAAGAAAAATAGGCAGGGCCTATGTTTTCCTCGAAGAACCTCAAGCCGTCGATCTCGTTGATATATCCGTCATGATTCCCCGGAACGAGAAAAGCGGGAACATTCAGGTCCAACAAAGCCCGGTAAAATTTCTCGTATTCGATGAGCAACTCCCCCGGTCTCCTCTGTCCCCTGGTGTAATCCCCCAGCATCAGGACGAAATCCGGCCGAATGAGATTTACCTGCTTGATTGCTTCTTCAAGAAAGAGAGGTTCGCCCTCATCGGAGATGCCTTTATCCGTTTGATACACGAGGAGGCTGGAATTATCCCTCTCGTGAACATGGATATCGGAGAGGACTATGAAATCGAAGTTGTTATCGTTATCCGGAGCAACCGAAAGCGCATGAGGCTGGCTCCCCGATATCCTGCGGCCCGGTAGCTCCGCGTCCACCCTCAGATCGTAGAGTTCCTTTCCCACCTGCTCCGGCAACTGAAAGCGGGCCCTCCACACATCCTCGCGATCCGGCCAATGATTGGATGTAGCGACAAGCGAATCCAGTAACGGCAGTTCATAGCTGAGACTCTTCAGCTCTTCCCTGGCGGGCGTAATTACGGCTCGCCAGGCGGGTACCTCGGCCGGTTGCGTTTCGCTGCCATCTGCTCGTAAGTCCATCTCCACTTCGATTGTCCCTCCCGGTAACGCGAGCGCCGGGCATCCGATGGTTGGCCAGATGAGAGACTCAATGCGGGAAGCCGGGTAGGCCCCGTTCTGCGGGTACTTGAAAAAGGGAGATGTTATGAAGGCCATGATCACGCCGAAGATCAGGGCGAGAACGGCCAACGATACCAGGATCGGCTTTATTATGATTCGTTGCATGAAACAATAATAGTAGACTATCCTACCGCAATGAATGGGGCTTCCCGCTTCTTAGGCTCCTCTCGCAAACCGAGCCCGATGAGGAAAGCGACAACAAAGAGGATAGCGAGGAAGAGCATCGCCCAGAAGAACGAGCCGGATGTACCCCCTGTGGCTCCTTTGATCCCCTCCATGATGAGGGTTATGACCACGCCCCCGAAATTCCCCAGAAGGAGAAGGATGCTGGTCGCAGTGCCGGTGAGTGCGGCTCCGGTTGTTTCCTCGGAGAACGCGAGTACGATGGGAAGAGCACTCAAGAGAAAAAAACCGAGGAAGGCTCCGGTCACAAAAATGAGGGCCGTGCTTTGCAGGCCGCCTATGAGAAGGATGGTAGGTATCGAGGCTGCCGCGGCCAATAGCACAAAGGGCTTGCGCCGCATCACGCTATCGGAAAGCGACGGCAAGGCAATGCAGCCGATGACTCCCGCTACCACTATCACCGCCCCTATATTACCGGCCGTGCTCGAGTTGATTCCCTTTGGCGCCAGTATCTTTTCTATCAGCTGCATGAGCCCGACGAATGCCCCGTTTCCGATTAAAATAATCAGGCAGAGCAACCTGAAATTATGCAGCTTGAGGATCGCCGAAAAGCTGCTACGGCTGATCGAGACTTCCCCTCCGGTTATATCCTTTTCAGTTCGTTTAGGGGGTATGGCCGGAGCGGGTCTCGCCAGGATAGCAAACAAGACGAGTACAACAACCGCTGCAAGACTATAAATGAGCACGATCCACCTGAGGGACGACAGTTGGGTCTCGCCAAAACCCTTGAGCAAGGCCGGCGTGAGGGCCAGGGCTATGATCATTCCAACAAAAAGCGAAAGGGTGGCGACACCGGTTGCCAGGGCTGATTCGTCGGTGGAAAACCACGTTGTCACCATCTTGGTAATGCTGTTGAGAACGAACGGTTGCCCTATCGATATTCCGATCATTCCTATCAGCACCAGCGTGTAGTTTCCCGCCGCCAGGCGAAGGAAGGAAAAAACCGCCATGAAAAGAGCGCCAACCAGGACTCCAAATCGATAACCTTTGCGATCGATAATGATTCCCGCCGGTATCGAGACCGGTATGTATACGAGGGGAAACATGGTGGCAAGGAGAACGACCTTGAACTCGCTCACTCCCATCAGATTTTGTGTTTGCGAAGTGATGGCCGCGTAGTTCAGCCAAATCAATTGGGTCAGGGCGGCGACTAACATATAAGCGGCGAGAACCACCCAGCGATATCCAGAGCGGCCGTTCGTCTCTTCCTGTGGCACCCGGAACTCCTTTCTCTCGCCCCCCTCTTTCTTCTCTACGGTCCCCGTATTCCCTCCTCGATTCGTTTAATCGCGACGGCCGGTTACGAGCCGGGCGATTATGCGGAAGGCCGTCAAGAGGACGACCGCGCCCACAAAGGCGACAAAGAAGCTCCACAGGTTGAATTGAGGTATGAAACGTTGGTTCTGGATATAAGTAAAGATAAAGCCCCCGATGAAGGCCCCGAGAATGCCTACGACAACATCCATGCAACAACCGAATGTCTTGCCGGTACCGGTTACTATCCCGGCCAGCCAGCCGGAAACAAATCCTATTATGATCCACCCGATTATCGACACACAATGTCCTGTTCCTCGACGACTCAACCTAAATATACAGGACAGCGTTTCTTAAAAGAAACGCTTGGCGAGCTCGAGCAGAGACAAATCGACGTGTTTTACTCCGGTAAGGGCGTCGTTATAAAAAATTCCGCTGACTTCATTGGCACAAATGCAAGCCATCGAATCAAATTGTCCTTGCTTGACCATCTCTACCGCACGAGCGCCAAGGCGAGTCGCGAGGACACGGTCGAAGACAGTCGGCGTTCCTCCCCTTTGCAGGTGTCCAAGGTGCGTCACCCGGGTCTCGTTCCCGGTCTTCTCCTCTATCTGATCAGCCAGCCAGTTGCCAATTCCTCCCAAACGCACGTGGCCGAAAGGATCCTTCTTCTGATCCCGCGTGAATTGTTCCTCCCTCCCCGCCGGCTTGGCGCCCTCTGAGACCACGATAATGGAAAACGGTTTGTTCATGAGCCTTCGCCGCTCGATGCGCTCGATCACTTCCTCGAGGGTAAACGGAACCTCCGGAACGAGGATAGTGTCGGCGCCTCCCGCTATTCCCGCTATTAGCGCTATCCAGCCGGCGTCACGGCCCATTACTTCGAGGACCATGATGCGATGGTGCGAGAAGGCGGTGGTATGCAATTTATCCAGCGCATCACATGCCACCTGGACGGCGGAGTCGAAACCTATCGAATAATCGGTTCCCGGCATATCGTTATCGATGGTCTGTGGCACGCCTACGCATTTTAATCCGAACTCCGCAAGGCGGTGCGCGACGCCGTTGGTGTCATCGCCACCTATCGCTATTATCGCGTCTATACCATGTTTGCGGACATTGACTAGAATATTGTCGACGCCGCTTTCTATATTGAAGGGGTTGGTTCGCGAGGTGCCGAGAATGGTGCCGCCCCGGTGCAGTATCCCGGATACCGAACCCAGAAAAAGCGGTTCCACTTCATCGTAAATGAGCCCCCTCCATCCCAATTTTATCCCAATGACCTGGAAACCCTCACCGATTGCCACCCGTACCACGGAGCGAATCGCGGCATTGATGGCGGAACTGTCACCGCCGCCGGTCAACAAGCCTATCCTCATTGGTTCTCCTCTCAATACTGGAATTAATTACTTTTAAACCCCGGAGGCCCTTTCCGCGTCTAAGATATCGGCATTTGAAGGAAGCTTTCTTTACCAGGTATTCTTCCCAAGTGTTATAATTTCGCACGTAGCCTACGAGGAGGATGGAGAAAAGATGTCCGGATTGTTGAAAAGGCCGGTATTGATGTGGTCGTTGGTTACCCTGGCTCTGGCCGCCGTTATTCTTATTCCCATTTTGACTATCGCCAATTGCGGCGGCGGCAACGAGGCCAGAAAGCTCCTGGATGAAGCGTCGAACGCTGCGCCTACGATGAACTCCTATCATATGACCGTTTCTTCTTATGGCCAGAACGAAGAATTTGGCAAGGTAAAGGCCGAAGAGTTATCGGCGGATATAGACGGGGAAAACCTCCGGATAAAGGATACGGTGTTCGACCAGACCGGCCAACTGCAGGCGAGCCAGGAAATAATCAAAGTCGGAGACAAACAATATGACAAGGACGTTGGCAGCGGCGCCTGGAGTGTAGGTGATGCAACTATAAACCAAGGTGATTTATTGGCCTACACGAACAATATCTCGGATTTTCTCAAGCAATCGGGTTCCGGAAAGGTCCTGGGCGAAGAGGAAGTAAACGGCGTCTTCGCCAAGCACCTCGTCTTCACCCTGACTTCACAGCAGGTATCGAATCTCGCCGGCGGATCGGATTCGCAGGACAGTGCCAGCCAATCGACTTCCACCAACTTTAATTTCAACGAAGGAGGGCAAGTCGATATCTGGATAGACACGAGCACGTTCTTCCCGGCCAGATATGAAATGGTTTTCAAGCACATTTGGGTCTCGCAGGAGAGTTATGCCGATGTTCAGTACGTGGTTGAAATAACCCGAGTAAACGAACCATTAGATATCGTCGCGCCGATCTGAAGAAGGCCACGCTTCGCGAGCCGAATGTAAAGAGGTTTCCCGATGCCCAGCCTCATGCCGCTTCCGACCACCTCGTAGAAGACCGAGGGAGACAGCCGCCGGCTCAGCCAGACTAGCTTTCCGGTAACGACAAAAAGTCGGCTCTTCTCCACCCCTTTGATCACCGCCTCTGCTACCTGATTTGCGGTCAACCTGGAATGGTCAAAACAGGCATCAGCGAATTCCAATTCCCATTCGTCGGTATAGGTCAGGATATCGGGCAGGCCGGTTTTGAAAAAAGTAGGGCAGACAGCGGTGACGCCGAGGCCGAAGGAGGGCAGTTCCCCGCCCAGTGTTTCCGCGAGTGCTACTTCCGCGGCCTTAATATAAATTAGTGAAAGATTCTTAGATTCCCGTTGGTGTCGTCGACCTCTATCTTCTGCCCGTCTTTATAATCCCGGATCGACGAGAATTGCTTCATAGCTGAGACTTACCAATTTCTAGAAAACTATCAAGAATTTGTCTGAATCAAACGAAAACTACAGGGAAACAAGCTGTGGGGATGGATATGGGGAGTGATGTGGAATGCCAGGGAAGATCTGTAAGAACTGTAAATCCTCAGTTTCCAATGATGAGTATTTCTGTCCCAAATGCGGGACGGCGCTTTTCGAAAATGCCGATGATACTGATCGATCGAGACGTCTTCTTGCGAACGAAATAATTCCTCCTCGACCGGAAAAGACACCTGACTGGCAATCGGCAATCAACTCCATGAGTAACCCGAAACGGGTGGAATCCCTACCACACGAGGCAACTCGGTCTTCCCGGAGTGAAACGACCTACGATTCCACATTAAAGAACAGGCATGAGCAGCCGGCAATGCCAGCTGCAGGCCAAGCCCTGGCTTCTGGATTTAACGAGCAAGGATACAACCGGGATCAGATCCGTGAACTGCTACAAAAGGACAAGGCAAGAAAGAAGAAATTTCTAATGATCGGCCTTCCCGTTGGAATTATTGTCATCGGTGCCATCGCCTTGATCCTCGTGCTCTTCGTCTTTGGAGGCGGCATAAGCCCGGAACAATACAAAAAGAAAGCTCTGGAGATCCATAAACCGGTCATGGAAGAGCTGAACGGAGTCAATAGTGAGGGGGACATAGACGGAATAAGCCAAGCTAGTGATGCTTTGCGGGCCCTTTTTACAGAGAGTGCGAACGGAATGGAGGATGCGATCCCTTTATTCGAGGATGCCGAAATTGAGATCGAGAATCTGAAAGCGCCTGAGAGCCTCCTGTCTCTCAAGGATGAACTTTCAGCATACTATCGGGCACTTGCCGATTATTACCGCGCATCGATTGGGGCATTTAATTTCGTGGCTGCCTGGTACAGCATCTGGGAAGAATACCTAAATTTTAGCGCCTCATTCGATAAGGTCAGGTCGAATATGACCAATGCCCAAGTCGCCGCGCTACTAAATGAGGACATCTCAAAAATTGCGGGCTTCATTTCTCAATTTCAAAGCCTGACCGTGCCCGCTGAATATCAGTCGACTATCGACCGGACCGTTGCTCTCATATCCGAGGACAAGGCAGTGCTGGAGAAGTACAAAGCCTCTTACACAAATTCGGATGAAAAAGCCTGGGATGCAGCCCAGAATGCTCAGCAATCCTTCAATGACCAATGGGATTCAAAAGTCGACACCATTTTTCAAGATTTGTATGGTCAAATGAATGTAGTCATAATTCTGATACAGCGGGGAACGGACCTGGAGAATCAGCTAAGTTCGCAAGAAAAAGCCTAGCTCTGTAATATATAGCGTAATTTTAGGGAGGTCGATTACTCGGCCTCTCTTTCTTAAACTCGGTGGTGGGAGGTAGCTTGTACCGGAGATTCGGAGAAGTTGCCGGAGAGCAGGGTATCAAGGGCTCTAGTATGTATGACGACACAGATAGGATCGAGAAAGCGCGAGAAATGCCTGCAAAAATGAGGGGGTCAGAAAGTGTCTGCTATCGAAAATAATGCCGTCACGGATAAGACGCAGGTTTATATCGTCGGGGGAGGCATCGCGGGCCTTGCAAGTGCCGCCTTTGCCATCAGGGACGGCAACATTCCAGGAAAGAATATACACATTTTCGAGGTAATGAACACCTTGGGTGGGGCCTTGGATGGTGCTGGTACACCTCAGGCGTACATCTGCCGTGGAGCCAGGAAATACAACTATCCGGCCTTCAACTGCACCTGGAATCTTTTGGCCACCATTCCGTCGCTCTCTGATCCAGAAAAGACGGTAATGAAGGAAATCGTTGAATATAACAAATTAAATCCGAAGAATGTCCAGACACGAATAATCGATAAAAACATGAACAGGGACTATGTGAAGAATTGGGGGCCTGAGCAATCAGACGTCCCCGATGTTATCAAGCTCATGTCAACTCCCGAGAAGATGATCGAGGATCGCAAGATCAGCGACTGGTTTCGGCCGTCATTCTTCAGTAGCAATTTCTGGATAGTATATTGCTCCATGTTCGGCTTTGAGCCCTGGCATTGTGTGATAGAAATGAAACGCTATCTCCTGAGATTCAGGCATGATGGTTATAGAACCGTTCAGGGAGGCGGAGAGGTTTCCACTCCGTACAATCAATATGATTCCATGATTCTGCCTATAAGGAGATGGCTGGAGGATCGGGACGTCAATTTTAAAATGGGATGCAAGGTCACCGACCTTGGTTTCAAGCCTTCCGCGGATGAATTGACCATTGACAGAATTCATTACATCGGCAACGGGAAAAAGGAAGAGGTAGCCCTCAATGAGGGCGATATTGTGATTGCCACCATCGGATCCATCGTGGCGGATTCAAGAAGCGGCTCCATGACCGAACCCGCCCGCCTTGAAAGGGGAAAACTGGATGGCTCCTGGACCCTCTGGGAAAATATCATAAAAAGCGTGAAAGAGCAGAGATCCTCAATTGACGGGGATGAGATGATCGAACCCACCGAATTGGGGAACCCCTCTGTTTTTTGTGATCATATAGATGAAACCAAATGGGTAGTGTTTTCGGTTACCGCTACCGACAGGAAGTTCCTTGAATTGTTTGAAGAATTTACCGGCAACAAAGATGGGCAAGCGGACCTGGTTACCTTCAAAGACTCACCCTGGTTGATGTCGATACACATGCCTGCTCAACCGCAATTTCCCGATCAGCCCGATGATGTCTTGTTTTGGATGGGATACGGCCTGATCCAGAATAAGGAGGGCGACTACGTAAAGAAAAAGATGGCCGATTGTAATGGTGGGGAAATATTGACGGAAATATGTAATCAATTCGGATTCACGGACGAGTTACCGCACATCCGCAACACCTCGACCTGCATTCCCACCATGAATCCATATGATACCGCCCATTTCATGCCGAGAAAAAATAGTGACAGACCCCGCGTCGTTCCGGAAGGTTCGACCAATCTCGCTTTTGTCGGACAATATGTTGAGATCCCCGACGAATGCGTCATGCTTGTCGAGTCCTCGATTAGGTCGGCACAAACCGCCGTATATACTCTGTTGAACGTGGACAAGATGGTACCACCGATTCATGGGCTCCAACAAGAAGTCGAGGATTCCGGATCATAAATCATTTAAGACCACTATACTTCACGGAAAATTTACGGGTCGAGAAGAGGCACACAAGTAACAGGCCGGGAAACCTGATTCCCGGCCTGCTTCTAAACTGGTAGCGGGGGGGAGATTCGAACTCCCGACCTTCGGGTTATGAGCCCGACGAGCTACCTGACTGCTCCACCCCGCGTCGATTATCAAAGACTATTACTATAATTAACAGCTGGAAGAATAAATGTAAACAGAACGATTGAAAATGCCGTTGGAATAACGGCCGCTATCAACCGGCAACGGTTGTTTGGCATTGAAGCCGATGCTAGCATAATCATATGAAACATAGACCGCATTATGCCCAACCTTATAAAGGAACGGCAAAGCGGACTGAGGATCCCGAGCGATCCGGTACCCTGCAAAAAATCATCGCCATAGTCATAAGCGGATTGATCCTTATAGCAGTCGGCTTCCTTGGTTACATTCTCTACGATCAATTCGTCGTATCTTCCGAAACAATCGGCCAGGAAGAAGCGCCCGAGGAATTTGTCCCCCTTACCCATGATGAGCTGCTCGGGCGCCCCTTATCCTTCGAGACGCCCGCCTTCCTTCGCATACCTTCCATAGATCTGAATCAAGAGATACGTGAGGGAAGCGACGATGAAGAAGAATTGCGTTTGATTTTGTCGATGGGTCCTGTTCATGTCACCCACACCGGCTACCCCGGATGGTCGGGAAACTGTGTTATCCAAGGGCATCAATCAAGCAAGACCAAGCCCTTCGACCGGCTGAATGAGCTAAAGACCGGAAATTCGATATTCATAGATAATCCGCGGGGAACCTACGAGTATATAACGCAGGACTTCTCCTACATCGACCCTGAAAAAAACTACACGCTCCAGACAGCCGACCCGATCCTCACCCTGGCTACACGTGCGCCGGAAGGAGATGTGCCCGAACGTCTTATCGTGAAAGCCACGCTTATCAATTATGTGCCGATAGAGGAAATGCAATAGCTCTCGTTGTTGATGTTGAGGCACGACCCCATGTTTAGGGGTGACCGTGGGGTTAGGCGGTCTTGACCTCTACCTTCACCAGGCGAGGTTCGGGGCTATAAAAATTTATCTCCGCCTCCCGCCCCTCCACGTACTCAAAGAGTCCGGCTATACGGCCGACTACTCTCGGCACATATAGAGGGTTCGCTATTGTTATTTCGAGATGGCCTTCTCCGTATGATAGGTCCCACACATTGCCGAACCCGAATGCGAGCAATTGCTTTGCCATTCGATCATAGGCATCCGGTTGCGGCACAACCCGTGTCTTCTGCAGTTCCCGCAGCTGCCAGAACTTGGTCGCCTCCAGGATGAAGGAACCAAGTTCTCGTCCCGTCCGCGCCTCCAGGTCACGAACGACGCCGACGAATATGTGCCCCGAGGTATAGATAAAGCGTCTGCCGGTGATCCGAGAGTAGATGCCTCCCTCGTCCTCCCGCCATTCCAACTCCTCCACACCGGACGGCACCCCGCATAACGAACACCTGGAGCATCTCTCCCCCTGAGGTGCCAGATATTGCCCGTCGAATGAAAGCTCGCTCCTGGCGTCCTTCATCGCCTTTATCGCCGATCGATCAATATTTTCATGCGGCTTGGATCCCGCCTTCTGGGTCACGGAAATCGTATATTCATCGCCCTCCTCATGCCACGCCAGATCGGCAGCCACACCTTCAACCAACTCGAAGATCCCCTTCACTCCCCATACCACAGAGATAATATCGAAGGGGTATTTGACTTTCATGACCAGGAGCTTTCCCCGCTCGTACTTGACCACGCTTACTTTTCCAAAACCGAAGAGACTGGTTTCATTGATAATCCGCTTGATCAGGAGATTAACCGGTAGGCGATGAAGCAGGTATTTGCGCCCTCCATAGAGGATATTATTTTCCATGTATTCCCAAGTAGATGCCTGCTGCCCCCTGATCATGGCATCGGAAATCGACAGCCCAAGGCGGTTCTCCAATTCAGACCAGATAGAAGGATAGTAGCCATCCTCGAAAATAACCATTCGCATATATGGATCATGCCTGGCGAGGATCGTGCCATTGCCCGGCCAGTTATAGCCCTTGGAGAGTCGGAGCGGCAAGCCGCATTTCTCGCAACGCCTAAGAGCCACGCGCTGTTACCTTTTCCGCGAACTCGATCATTGTCTCTTTTGGGAATCTCCTTCTATTGATTCAGGCTTGCCATCTGGCTGAGCACCTGGCCCAATTGAGTTATCTTTTGTGCATAAGCGTTGAAATCGCCGTTCCGCAACGCCGTCTGAGCATCATTAAACAATTGGTTTGCCTGCTGCGCCAGTTGCTCCAGGGTCGGGGCTCCCGGCTGCGGCTGGGGAGTGGGCTCGGGCGTCGGTTGCGGCTGAGGCGCACTAGTGAAGATAGCGGCGAGCGCCGCCTGCAGAGTAGGCTGCATTTCGACCTGATCTCCATATCCAACAATGACCCGCTTCAACTGCGGAATGGCCGGATTGGTGGCCTCCAGATACAGGGGTTCCACATAGATTAATGAATCCTCGATAGGAATCACCAGTGTATTTCCCCTTGTCACCCTGGAGCCCGCCTGATTCCATAATGTAATCTGCTCCGAAATCTGGGTCTGCTGATCGATCAAGGATTCGAACTGCTGCGTCCCCTTTACTAACTTGTTTGCCGGGAAAGCGAAATCCAGCAGATTGCCATAATTAGGCATATCGCATCTCGCTGCGACCCACTCTACCATATTGCTTTTGCCCCTCGGGTTGAAAGGAAGCATGAGCACCATCTCTTCCTTCTGCTCGCCGGGGATCTTGAGGATGACGTAATAGGGTTGTACCGCCTGCGGCTGGCCTGCCGCCCCGTAAGTCTCGGTCGATACTTCCCACACATCTTCCTTTTGATAGAAAGCGTTGATATCAGTAATGTGATACGTCCTGTACATTTCCATTTGAGCCGAGAAGAGATCCTCAGGATACCGGATGTGCTTCATTATGTCGGCGGGCATTTCCTCGAAGGGAGTGAAAAGATCTGGGAATATCTTGCTGTAGGTTACCGCTATCGGGTCTCCAGGATCAGCCAGATAAAAAGTGACCGCGCCGTTGTAAGCGTCTATGGTCACTTTAACTGAATTGCGGATGTAGTTGTATTCGTCGTTAAAGCGCTCGGAATAGGGGTAAAGACTGCTGGTTGTGTAAGCGTCCTGTATCCACATCAACGTTCCATCGTCCCTCACGATCAGGTAGGGATCGCCGTCGAGCTTCAAGAAAGGCGCAACCATCTTGACCCGATCGCTTATATTACGCCTGAACATCAGCCTTGATTCATTCGTTACATAGCCGCTGAAAAGAAGGGAGACGTCGCGGTTGCGAATAGTGAAGGCCACACGTTTTAAGAAATCGGAGATCTGCACACCGCCGCTGCCTTCGTAATAAGGCTCAACCGGCACGTTGGTATTCCCGATCGGGTAGTCAATCTCTTGAGCGCCGGTCCTGACCACTACATAATTGCCCTGCTGCTCGCCGTAATAAATCTCGGGGCGAGTTATCTCGACGCCGAGGTTTTCCTCCGAAACGGGCGGAATGTTCTCAATGGCAAAAATCGGGTCTCCATCCGTGGTCAGCTGATTGCTCGGCGACATCACCGCTCCGTATCCATGCGTGTACGAAAGGTGTTCGTTCTGCCATGTGCGCGCTTGATCGCTCAATTGATCGACGACCATTTCGCGGCCGGAGACCAACATCTGAGTATAGACGTTATTGAAGACTGTGTAGCGCTCAACATCTACGTCATCGAAACTGTATTCCTGACGCAACACCTGCCGCTGATTGAAGACCTGTTGTATCAGCCGCGGGTCCCACAGCCTGACATTGTTTATTGTGGCTTGGTTATCGGTTATATCGGCACTCGTAAGATCTTGGTTTGCCGGGAATTCCCGCCTACTGATGACTTGGTCTTCTCCCTGGTTCTGGATACGATAACCATCCTGGGTCGCCTCGATATGATATCCGATGTACTCGCTGTCCCGCTGCAGTTCCTTCGGCTTTACAACATAATTCTGGACAATAAAAGGGAACAGCCCCAGGGCCAACATCGCAATGATTGCAATCCCGATCAAACCCACGGCCGGCAAGCGCCAACCCTTATAGCGGATATTCAGGAGGAACAGGGCGGCCGCAATGATACAGGCCACCAACAATATCCATAGAGCCGGAATGGTGGCATGGACATCGGTATAGTTCGCCCCTGTGATATTCCCCCGAACCGAGTACAGGCGACCGAACATGTCCAGGCGGAAACGCCAGGCCTGAACAAGCAGGGCGGCCGCGGCGAGGACCGAGAGGTGAACCTTGACATTGGTGGCAAAACGCTGCTTCTTGCCCGCACCGACGTTTATGGCCCCATAAAGGAAATGAATCACCGCGGTTATCAATATGATGAAGATAAGCGATGTGAAGAGCCATCCGCCAAAATAGCGCTGCAGCGGATATTGAAATAAGTAGTAACCGATATCTTTATGAAATATAGGATCGGTCTTTCCGACTGCAGTCTGATTGAAATATTGAAGGACATTTTCCCACTGTCTGGCCGAGATCCATCCTACGATAAATGAAATCAGGATGGAAAGGGCGAGAAGGCCTCGGTTCAGCCAATTCCCGGCGCCCTCGCGGAACTTTTGAAGCGATTCCTCGACAGGTGATTCACTGCCTGTCGCCTCATAACCAGGCGTGAACTTTCTTGCAAGCCACAGGTTTCCGAACAGCAGGCCGAAGAAAAGGGCTCCGAATACGAAGAACAACCAGATCTTCGTCCAGATCACTTTCCAGAAGACGGATGTATAACCGACCTCTTTGAACCAGAGATAATCGGTATAGAAGGTCGAGAGCCAGGAGGCGCTCAGGATGAGGACTATGAGGACGATTATGATGATTCCGACTATCCACTTGGTGCGGTTGCCGACGCTACCCCACCTCTCCTTGAAGCTCTTACCAGGCCCGGTGCGCTGCCGGTCGCGAAAGATGGAAATCGGACCATCTCCCTTGCCGCCGCCGCCCCTGAAAATCGAATCCCACGGAAACCTTTCCTCTGGCACGTTTTCCTCCTTCTACGAAGCGGTGGCCAAGCCCGCGATACCCGAAATCCCTTACCCCTTATTAACACACTTTATATGATTCCCACCAGCCTCTTATAACCTTCAACGACTTGGGGCAGCACCTCGCCGGCATTTCCATAGCATACCAGGTCGGCCTCATCCTCATCATAGGTGGGGACTATATTGAAAATGATGAGTTTGCCGTTTCGCCGCTTGGTATACGCCGGCAATCCGGCGGCGGGATAAACCTCGAGACTGCACCCTATAATCAGCATCAAGTCCGAAGAGGCAGCCAGTTCCGCGGATTTGGAGAGCATCAAGGCGCTGAGCGGTTCACCAAACAGGACGACGTCGGGCTTTATTGCCCCTCCATCTTCCAGGTGACGGGGGACGATCTCATTATTATGGCTCAACTCGTGCATCTCATCCAGCGTGAACAAGCGATGGCAGATCATACAATGCCCGGTTCGATGGGTGCCATGCAGCTCGAGTACCAGACTCGAACCCGCTCTCTGATGCAAATCGTCTATGTTCTGGGTGATGACCGCCTTGCATTTCCCCAGCTCCTCCAGCTCCGCCAGAGCATAGTGTGCGGCGTTCGGGTAAGCATTTTCCAGGGTTGGATTCAGCTCCTTGGCCATTTCCCAGAAGCGCTCGGGATGAGAGAGAAATGACTCGTAACTGCCATAAAGCAATGGATCATATCGGGTCCACAAGCCGCCGGGAGACCTGAAATCGGGAATGCCTGATTCAACGGATATACCGGCACCTGTGAGGGCGACTACTTGGGATGCTTCCAGGATCATCTGTGCGGCTTTTTGGATACAATCTTCGTTCACCTTATCCCTCGCCTGCCAGTGAGTTTAGGTAACTGCATTTCGAGATTATATCACGGTAATAGCTGGATACCGCCCGCGATTGACAGGATAGGTATTTAGTCCGGCGGCACGCATCCTATGGCATTGGAGCCGCCATCCCAGGCTTCGTGATAAGAGAAATACATGGAGCGTTCTGCGATTATTCCCTGGTCGGATTCGATCTTTACCGCAACGTCCTTACCGGTCCCGACCACCCCGTTCACGAGTATCGAGAAACGCTGGTCGGGCATCAGGAGCAAGTCCTGATCCTGAGTGCTACCATCCTGAAACGAGTATTCTACATGTATGGCGGCCTCGAGTTCTCCCGGATTAAGCAGGCATATCCATTCCTCGAAGCCGGAACGAGTCGTACCTTCGGCTAAGTACCAGTTGCCGGCAGTCGAGTTGGTGCCTATTGAAACATGGCCGCCGTTCCATTTGTTCTGATAATTGAAGTACATGGGGCGCTCCGCGATTATCGCCTTATCGGAATCGATCTTGACTGCTGCATCAACCTCGGGGCCGAGAACGGCGTTGACGTCGATGGTGCGTCTCCTTCCCGCCGGAACATCTATATACTGGTCCGAATCCTCAGCCCCTGCCTTGTGATACGTGACATGCACCGTTGCGTCCTCCGTCTGCGGATTGGCCAGGCACAGCCATTCCTCGAAGCCGGATCGTGTCGTCCCTTCGGCGAAATACCAGGTAGTCGCCGGTGCCCTGGCTCCAAGAGTTATACTGCCGTCGTTCCAATTGGAGCGGTAGTTGAAATACATCGGCCTCTCGGCGACCAGCGGCTGGTCCGACTCCACCTTGAGCGCAACGTCCGCTTCCGGGCCTATGGTAGCGTTGACGTCAATCGTATGGCGCTTGAAAGCAGGGACGGTATAGGGGAGTGTAACCGAGTTTCCGTCGCTGAAAATATATGTAACGTTGACATTGGCATCCGTAATTCCCGGGTTTCCCATGCACAACCATTCCTCGAAGCCGGATCGAGTTGTTCCTTCCGCGAAATACCAGGTATTGCTGGTTGCGAGAGCCGGCTGCGTGGTATGACCGCCCGACCATTTATTCTTATAGTTGAAGTACATCGGCCTCTCGACAAAAAGCCTCTCGCTTGCCGTTACGCTAACCGATACATCGTGATCGGATCCGATTTCCGAATTGACGTAGATATTCACACGGGCGTGAGCGGGGACATTGTAGTACCTGATGCGGTTGGCGGCATCCGCTATGAGATAGGTAACGGTCGCCGTCACCTGGACGTCGAAGGGGTTATAGAGAGTGAGCCACTCCTCGAAGCCCGATCGGGTGGTGCCCTCGGCAAAATAAGAGGGGATCGCGGGTGGTTGCTCGAGAATAGTGAACTGAACCGGATTACTCGCTTCCAGCAAGGTTGTAACCACCACCGGCCCAGTCGTCGCAGTTGCCGGTACGATGACCCAAATCAAAGCGTCGCTCCAGTAGATCGCCTGACCGGCATCAACGCCGTTGAAGGTGATCTTACTGATCAAACCTTGAAGGGGACCGAACCCGGATCCTTGTATGGACACCGGGATTCCCGCTACGCCCGCGGCAGGAGTAACAACGGTTATGGTTGGAGCTTCCTGCGCTATTCCCGCTCCCTGGGCGGCTGGCATGATAACGAGGGATAAGGCGGCCACGACCATGATGATGATTATTATCTTAATGCGGTTCATCTCTAACCTTACTCCCCCCTATCGAAGCATCCAACGTATGATAGCACGATTGAATGACTATGTTGACGGAAGAGGAGAATAATAAAGCGGGCAGCCGTGGTGGCCGCCCGCACCTAAAAGGTGTTCTTACTTCTGGGCAGCGGGAGTCGTCTGAACTTCCATGACTTGTATGTCGGTAGCTGTTTTGAAGGTCGGGCCTAACTCATTGGGCAGGCTCGTAATATCCGTGACAACTCCTACCCCTTGTACGAGCCAGGCGTATTCGATTTCAGTGAATTTCTTCGATCCGTACCGGCGAGTGACTGTCCAGTCGTACTTGATCAGGGTTGCGTCATAGGTTCCGGCTGGAACCGTGATCTTCCCCTGCGCAACAACCGTGATTAAAGGCACGGACACATAATCTCCTAAATCCGTATGGACCCCTGATTCCGGCGAATGCGATTCAATCTCTACATAGTATTCCTCTATCGATCCCGTTCCGCCTGTCGAATAAGGAAAAGAAGCAAGCGGATAGGCGACTAGGTCCTTGGTACTGCTTCTCTTGTGATAATGAACGATTGACTTGGTCGATTTCTCCTCGCCGGGTATGAAATATTCCACCGAGCCGCCCCATTCATACCACTTCTGCGCACCGGCATCATTACTTCGATAGACAATGCCCCACGTCCGTACTCCGCCGGAACCTATGATGAAGAATTTGACCGCGTACGTCGCTGCCGGGAATTTCGCAGCATCGGGTGCCTCGTGGATCCCGATCACCTCTTCGACCAGTTTATAAGGAGTCGTCATCCGGAAGTACCACGGCCCTACCAGGTCGAAGTAGACGGGGTTAAGATTGCTGATACCGTCGGTAGTGTAATAGTGGCTGTCATAAAGCTGATAGGGTTCCGGCCAAAGGGGATCGTCATACAATAAGTCAATATCAAAGTAACCGAGGAAGACAGGTCCCCACACCTCGCCATGAATATCGTTTATATCCTGCATATAGTATACGGTCCGGGTCCCGATCTGCGGTTCCCAGAACTGTATGCTTCCCGTGTCCTGAGCCGGCTGAGCGCTGCCACCCGATTGTGCCGGTTGCTCTTGAGCCCATACCGAGATGCCTAACACGAGGAAAGTACCACCGGCCAGGAGCACTGTGCATAGCACGACGAGCAGGCGCCGGCTTACCTTGCTCAATCCTTTGTCATTCAGCATCACCGCACCCCTTTACCTAATCAACGCCTGATTTGAGGCGCTTACCCCCTCGAAATCAAGCAAACCTATCATTATGTTATGCCCCATACACAGGGCTGTCTATCGTCCAACTAATTTTTCGGCTGTCGCCCGTTTAATCTGAAGCAAATACCAGTTTCTGCAAGCGCTGAATGCGACCGTATTTATGAATCGAGGTGCTACCTGTCCCTTGGATAAGGATAAGGGCTGCGTTAATATGGTTTAAAGAATACCGAGGTGTATAGATGCAAGGCAGAATTCTCTTCATAGACGATGAGCCGGAGATCCTCAAGGCTGTTAAATTCTATCTCGAGGACGAGGATTTCGATGTACATGTGGCCGAGGAAGGCAATAAGGCACTGCAACTGGCCGAAAGCATCCAGCCCGACCTCATCATTCTCGACGTCATGATGCCGATTATGGACGGGATCCAGGTATGCCGGCAACTGCGCGCCCGGACCCGCACCCGCCTTATTCCCATTATTTTCCTCACCGCCAGAGAAGCGGTAGAGGACAAGATCAAGGGTTTCGAGGCGGGAGGCGTGGATTACATCACCAAGCCCTTCAACAACCAGGAATTAATGGCGCGAATCAAGGCTCAGATACGGCGCAGCAGGGAGGAGATTTCCTCCCACCCGGTTACCAGCCTCCCCGGGGCTCATGCCGTCGAGAAGGAGGTAACGCGCAGGTTGCACGAAGGGAATATCTTTACGGCCATATTCATCGGAATCGAATATTCCCGTGAATATCGAGAAGCATATGGCGTGAGCCGCAGCGAGAGGTTGCTGCTATTCGTGGCACGCATCCTCGAGGAGTCGTTATCCGGTCAATCCGATTGCTACCTCGGTCAACCGGCCTACGAAGAATTCATTGTACTGTGCGAGGCCGGCAAAGGAGCCGCTCTTGGAAAGCAGCTGATTGAACGTTTCGAGCACGAGAAGGCCGAACTGTATATGGAACAGCACCGGCATTGCGGCGAGTTGACCTACTACGACTATCGGGGAGAGGTAATACACTGTCCCTTTGTCAACCTTGCCCTGGGTGGGATCTGCAACGCTAAACGCTTTGTGGCCACTTATAATGCTATTGCGGAGTGGGGGGCCCAGGTGCTCCTCAAAGCGCGGGCTCGCGGCGAGAGTGCCTGCATTATCGAGGATTGAGGCTTGAATGGCCGGCGAACTTATCTTGATGGTGGATGATGAGGCGAACATAATCGAGCTTGCCCGTATTTATCTCGAGAAAGAGGGCTTCAGGGTGGCGGAGGCGTGCACCGGAGGAGATGCACTGCACCTCTTCGAGGAACTGAGTCCCGCCCTCATCATCTTAGATATCATGCTGCCCGAGCCGGATGGTTGGGAAGTCTGCCGCCGCATAAGGGCTTGTTCGCAGCTTCCTATAATAATGCTCACCGCCCGCGAGGACGAGGTGGACAAGGTGGTGGGATTGGAGTTGGGGGCCGATGATTATCTGACCAAGCCCTTCAGCCCCCGTGAGCTGGTCGCACGGGTTAAAGCCGTGCTCAGGCGTTCGCAATCCCAGGCCGAACCGGTTGAGGTGTTGCACGTAGATGACCTGGTCATCGACTCATCGAGGCGCCGCGTCACCCAGGATGGCAAAGAGGTAGAGATGACTCCGCGTGAATTCGACCTGCTCTACATATTGGCACTGAACAAAGGCATAGTGATGAGCCGCGAGAAGCTGCTCGAACGAGTCTGGGGTTACGACTACTTTGGAGATACAAGAACGGTTGACGTTCACATAAGGCATATGCGGGAAAAGCTGGGCGAAGATTCGGCAAAACCGCGTTATGTGGAAACCGTCTGGGGGCTGGGATACAAATTTCGGGAAGGAAAGAACTGATTGATGCCTGCCGATAAACCTTTCTTCCGCTCCCTGCGTGCTCGATTCCTTTTCTACTTTCTCATCCTCAGCGCCTTGAGCCTCCTGCTCCTGGGAGCAGTCTTCGGCTACTTCGTGCTGAGGCAGGAACATCGCGAAGAGGTCAAGGCTCGAGGCGAGTTGACGGAACAGGCGCAAGCAATGGCCGTGGATCTGGAGGTGATGCTGGCTCTCGGACAGTACGATCGAATATCACAGCTCCTGCGCCTCGAGGGAAACCTGGTAAATGCGACCGGCCTGGTAGTAAACAGCGCCGGAGACATAATGGCGCCAAGGCCGCTTTCGATGTCCATGCCTTTGAGAATAGATACCAATCTTCTGGCGCAGGGCGAAATAGAGACACAGGAGACCGATATTGGCAGAGTTGGTAAAGTTTTCCTGGTTGCCGTCCCCCTCCAGAGTGGCCAAAACCCGACTTATTACAATCTCATAGTGGCGAAGGGCGTCAGGAATCTTGCACAGACCTCGACCGGGGAAATTATGCGAAATGTTCTGATCGCCGCGGCCATCGCGCTCGGTCTTTCCATCCTCCTCGCCCTTCTGCTCAGCAGCTATGTTCTCAAGCCTTTACGAAACCTGAGCCATGCCGCCTGGGATCTAGCACACGGCAACCTGGAAAGAAGGGTCGAGGTCAGCGGGCAGGATGAGATCACCGAGCTATCGCGATACTTCAACTATATGGCGGAGCGGATTCAGCAGAGTTCGCAGCTGCAAAAGGATTTTGTGGCCAACGTTTCCCACGAGATAAGGACCCCGCTTACGTCGATCGAGGGATTTTCTCAGGCGCTTATGGATGACATGGTGCAGGACGAGGAGGATCGCAAGAGGTACCTTAATATCATTTCCGAGGAATCGCGCCGGCTGAAAAGGCTGGTCTCCCAACTGCTCGCGCTGTCGCGCATCGATGCCGGCGCCTGGACGTTGCGCGTGGCGCCATTATCACTCTCATCCTATCTGGCAGAAATTGGAGAAAAATTCCAGCCACTTGCGGATGAAAATGCTTTGAGCCTTTCTATTGAGGCAGCCTCAGACACACCAGCTATCGAAACCGACAGGGACACACTGGAGCAGATTCTCCAGAATCTACTCGATAACGCCATAAAGTTCACTGAAGCCGGCGGAGAGATTACGCTTTCGAGTAAGCCGGCAGGAGATGGAGGGGCCGTTATCGAGGTAAAAGATAATGGTCGGGGGATTCCTTCAGATGAACTCAAACAGATATTCGACCGCTTTGTCCGGGTTGAGAGGTCAAGGTCACAGCGCTTTGGTGGAGCCGGCCTCGGTCTTTCCGTCTGCCGCGATCTGGTTAACTTGCTGGGAGGCCGGATAAGCGTGCAGAGCGAGCCCGGAAGAGGAAGCATCTTTACAATCGAGCTTCCAGCGAAGTTGCCAGGAAGCAGTGAGGCGCAGATCTAGAGCCTGGTCTACAGGCTTCAAGGTTTCCATTGGGTGGAGGTGTTCGAGGGATGCCGGAGTTGCCCGAGGTCGAGACGATAAGAAGGCAGTTGCAGGCGGAACTGCCCGGTTTACGTATCGAAAAGTGCAAGGTGGGACTGGGACGCCTGGTTACGCACCCCTCCCCGCGCACATACTGCCGCAACCTGGCCGGCCGGACGATAGGGAACATCTGCCGGCGAGGAAAATATCTCATATTCGAGCTCGACAATCACCTCGACCTCGTAATACATCTTGGAATGACCGGATCTCTCAGCCTGGTTGAATCGCCCAGGGAGTATCCCCGCCACACTCATATCGTTTTCGGCTTGAGCGACGGCAGGCAACTCATATACGTCGATCCGCGCACATTTGGTGAAACCGCCGTCTTGAAACACGCTGATTACTCCCCTCTGCGCGGCCTGGCATCGATTGGACCGGAACCGCTCGCGACGGACTTCACCCCGGAACGCCTTGCCGCCGCTTTAAAAGGGACAGCCCTTATAAAAGCGGCCCTTCTCGATCAGAGACGGATCGCCGGTCTCGGAAACATCTACGCCGACGAGATTCTGCATCGAGCCGGAATCAACCCATGCCGCCGGCTGAACGAACTCTCACCTGTTGATATCGAACGCCTTCATACCTCAATCCACGAAGTGCTGAATGAAGCTATCAACGGTCGGGGGTCGACTATAAGCGATTATGTAGACCTGGAGGGTGAAAAAGGCGGCTTCCAGAATCTGCTAAGGGTATATGGCCGGAGCGATGAGGGCTGTCCGGTCTGTGGAGAGAGAATATGTATGATGCGTATCGCGGGCCGCAGCAGTCACTACTGCCCCTCCTGCCAAAAGTAACCTTAACAAACGTACCCGTCCCCAATGTGTAGGCTAGGGCTCTACAAGGGTGTCACCTACACAAAGGTGCCTGACACCTTTGTGTAGGTAAAGGGGCCGGGTTTCCCCGGCCCCTTTTTGTTAGTCCTTGCCTACCAGGAACCGTAGCCGATGGAGCACGACCCACCGGTCTTCTTAGATCCGTCCTGCGGGTCCGTGTAGGTGAAATACATGGCCCTTTCGGCGACGACTCCACCGCACACCCCGCTGCTGACGGCCTCGGCTGACTCCAGTGGCTCCGCCTGTATTCTTGTGGATACATCCGTATTGGCAAGAGCAGGATCCATATCATTTACCTTAATTGTCAGCCTATACATCGGAGGTACATCGAAACTCTTCTCGATGGTATTCCCACCCGACGTCATGAAGGTCGCCGTCACCTTCTGCCAGAAATCGAATGGATTCATCACCAGCACATAGGTATCGAAGCCCTTCCCGGTGTAGCCTTCGGCCAGGTACCAGTCGGGATACGCACATGGTGACCCGATCGATGTATGCCCTTCGCGTGCGGTGCCATACCGGAAATAGACCGAGCGCTCGGCCACGATGTTCGCACTCCCGTCTTCCTCGTTTGCTGTTTCGACGGACTTGGTGGCTGTTACCATCGCCGAGACATCGGTTGCCGCAAGGCCCTGCACCTCGTCGACGTGAATGCTGTCTCGTGAATAGTTTGGAATGTCGTAATGCGTCACGCTTATCGGTTCGAATCCCGGGGTGTTGGAATAGAAGGTATAGGTGATATCCGCCTTTCCTCCAGACACATTCATGGCGAGTAGCCAGGTGTCGAAGTCCCCACCCGTGTAGCCTTCGGGCAAATACCAAAGGGGTGAGGCGCCCGATGCGGCGATGGAATTGGATCCGCCGGCCTTGCCGTAGTAGTCGAAATACATCGACCTCTCCGCAACAATCTGCTGATCCGCCCATATGTAGGTGGAAACGTCGCAATCCTTGAAATCTACCTCCTTACCGGGAGTCGTTTCGCCGGTAGCCATCTCATAGGAAGTCGGGATGACATTGTTTTGGCCTTCCTTCCAGACCAGGTCGTCGACCTTGACGCTGGCTCGCCTGCCGGCGCCCACCACGGCAGTGAACATATAGTACTTGCCGTCCTCGGGTTTCATCAGCTTGAGGTGGATATTCGCGTCCTCCTCGTTGGGATTCATTAAAAGAATGTAGGTATCGAAGCCGCTTCCCGTATAACCCTCCGGCATGTACCAGCTGGTGCTGAGTCCATTAGCCCCGATCGAAGCGTGTCCGCCCGACCTATTCTGGCCTTCGGCGTTCTTGTAGTTGAAATACATAGCCCTCTCGGCCACCACTCCTTCGCCCTCACATTCGACCGCAGTAGCCACTTCCTGCTTCTCCAGGCCGGGAATGGTGTTCAGATAGATCGTATAGCGGGTCTCCTTCGCCAGTGGCACATCCCATGGGATCGGTTCTCCCCGCGGCGTGAAGAACGTGACATGCGCAATTGCATCAGTCTCGTTCGGATTCTGGATGAGTATCCAGGTATCGAAATCGCCGCCCGTATATCCCTCCGCAAAATACCAAGCCTTGGCATTGCAGCTCGTCCTTGCCTCTCCCTTCGCGCCTGCCAAAGGCATACTTACGACTAGGAATAGGCATATCAAAACCGATACCGCCGTAGCCTTAAGAATTATCTTGCCTCGCATAGTAAAAATTCCCTCCTTTTGCATCGTGAGAGGCGAAAAAAGCGCCCCGCAATCCGTCCCCGACTTTCCTCCAACCAATAGCTATACGTCTTTTTCCTATCGACGAACCGAGGCCGTCTCTTAAGATGCAAGAAGGTTTTATCCCGACACAGGTTTAAACGATTTCGCAAATCCTTTATTACAGCTTACGCTGGGATTACGCTTTTGATTTTGGAAAATGATTAGGCTTGCCGAAGTTATTCGAAATGCCGGACGAGGAGAACCGGTTTCTCAGCGTTGCGCAGGATCCCTTTGACCGTTTCCGCGTGCTTTTTGCTCATCAGCCCACGCCAGTGCAAGGCGACAATATCATCGCTGTTTTCGAGAGCGAACTGGAGAGTCACCCTGACCGGATCTCCCCCCTTGCTGAAGAGGGTCAATTCGACCTGAGGCTCTCGTTCCTCCAATATTCTTTTTACGAATTCCGAACACCAGGCGGGCCAATCATAATAAGGATGGTCAAGGTAAGCAGGGCTGGGGAAGGCTCCTGGTACGCGGGGTGGTTTCTTCCCGGCGGCCGCGATATTCAACAAGTCGAGGTCCGTATGCAGTGCCTCGGCGATAGAGAAGATAGTATCCGAGACATACTCAGGCAAAGGCATTCCGTCGAGCGGCACGAGCATCTTAGCAGGCCGCCAATCCGCGACGATCCGCTTCTTCATTCCAGCGCGAATGATCATGATCGGAATCGTTGTATGCTGGGCTATCCCTTTGGCTTTGCTGCCTAATATATCCTGGGTTTTAAAAGATGTCCCATGGCTGGACATCACTATCAGACGGGCTTCGGTCTCAAGGGCGAATTCGAGTACGGCCGGGACTATTTCTCCCGACAACTTGCGAATGTCGTACTTAGACTCGTCTTCTATTTTCAATAATGCGGGCAAATCCTTTTTGGGGATCCGCATTTCCGAAACGTGAACGATATGAAGTGCTCCCCCGAGGATCTCACTTATGGCTTTCGCGGCCCCTAACGCCTGAGCCGAAGTCTCCGAACCGTCGAGAGGTACGACTACATCCCGCTTGCCTTTCATTCTTCACCACCCTTACTTATATTCTGAGAATTTATCCCAGGTGCCTTCGCTCCATTCGGACACATATCGCCGGCCACATTCCAGGTTCTGGAGGGGCTTGCCGTATATTCCCGCCCTTACCGGCCCGGTGCCTTCAATATCAAGCAGGATGGTTTTGCTCCGGCGGATGTCCAGGTCCAGCCTTTTTCCTCGCCATTTGACGGAGAAATCCATGCGGCGCCAGCGAGACGGTAACTGCGGGTAGAAAACGATCCCATCCCGCCTGGTTCTCACTCCACCAAACCCCATCACCAATTGCTGCCAGAAGCCACCCATGGCGGCGGCATGTACTCCTCCCGCCGAAATGGCCGGGTTGCCTGAAAGGTCTATCAATCCAGCCTGTCTGAAATAACGAAGCGCCATCTTCATCAGACCCATTCTTGCCGCTACGAGGCCGTATATCGAAGGCGATAGTGAGCTGCCATGAGCCGTCCGCGCATCGTAATAAAGGAGATTTTTTCGAATCACATCGGGATCAAACTGCTCCTCCAAGAGATAAAGCAATAAGACCGCGTCCGCTTGCTTGACCGCCTGACTGATCTGTGTCTTCTTACGCCCCAATACAACATCGAGGGCGGCCATGCGGGGTTCGTAATCGAAGACATTGATGTCTTCGAGGTCGAAATAGCCCTCGAATTGCTCGATCAGCCCATCATTGCGTGTGCCCCCGATAATCTTGCCGGCGATTTCATGCCAGCGGTCCTTTTCAGCGTCGCTGAGATTCATTCGTGATCGGAAAGCCGGCCACTGCGGCGCATGAAAGGCCTGTATATAAACCAGGACATCGGCTGCCCGTCTCAGATTCCAAGCGGCCATCATGTTCGTGAAGGCATTGTTGTCTATGCATTCATGGTATTCGTCAGGGCCTTCCACATTCGTTATGCAAAGCCCACCCGCCTTCTCCTCCACCCGGCTTGCCCAGAAGCGGGCCGTCTCCACCAGTATTTCCGCGCCCGCTTTCAAGAGGAATTCATCATCCAGGGTTGCATTCCAGTAAAACCACACGCCATAGGCGACATCGGCGCTTATATGTTGTTCCAATTGGCCGGAAAGAATTGGGGTTTTCTTTCCTCTGGGGCCGATACCCACAAGCGGCGTCATTTCATCGCCGGTTATAGTCGATTCCCACGCGTAGAGCGCTCCTTCCCAGCCACCTGCTTTCGCCTTCCTGCGGGCTCCCGGGAGAGTATGGTAGCGATACATAAGCATGGCTCGGGCGGTCGGCGGATCGGTAAAGACGAAGAAGGGCAACATATAAACTTCGGAGTCCCAGAAAATGTGCCCCCTGTAGCCCGGTCCGGTCAAGGTTCTCGCGCCTATGGAAACGCGATCGTCTCTGGAATTGCCGGCGGCGATGAGATGATAGGTTGCGAAGTTGATCAACTTCTGCCCTTCACGATCCCCGGCCAGGGTGACCTTTGAATCATTCCACCGGGATTCCCAGGCATCGGCTTGCTCAAGCATAAGGTTATCCACCCCGGCCTCTTCGAGCTTATCCAAGGTCAGCTCGCTCTTTCTTTCCAGCTTGATGCCATCTCTCGAAGTGTAAATACAGGCGAATTTGGATATAGTCATTTCCTGTCCGGGCTCGCTCTCCCACTGCCATTCGTCTAAGAGCTCCGACTCCCTGCTCCGCGTTCTCCGATCGGGCTGTATGAATCCTTCCGTCGCTCTGGTTACATAGGCCTCCACCATGCTTATGTCTGTATGAGTAGTCTTCCCTTTTTCATAGGAACCGCTGCCTGCCTCATTGGGGTGTTTGTTTATAGTATGGATGAAGTCCTTCCTCGTCGGGAAATTTTTCAAACCCGTCTCGACCTTGATCTTTCCCCGATAGTTCTCCGGGATCAAGAGAATGCGGAAGACCAGGGCATGGGGCTCGAAGAGACAAGCGAAGTGCGTGTATATTATCCAGGTCGTATTGCCGCCCGCTCCGCGATGGCGCCATATGCGCCTGAAAATTCCCTTCTTCATATCCAGGATGCGTTGATGCTCGATAAAGTTGTGCTCGGTAATAAACAGCCGCTCTCCATTCGCTTCCACCCTGGTGAAAAGCCAATCGGGGAAGATAACGATATCCTCGGGTAAATCAGGGGAAGGTCGATCATACACACCCGCAACCATCATGGCGGGTTCGGAGGCCCGCCCTCCTTCTTCCAATGATGACCTTATCCCCAAGTATCCGTTACCAACCGCCATAAGAGCTTCGATCTCGCGTTGGCGTAATGGATCGAAGCCTTTTTCGGAAAACAGAAAGGCTTCATCTTCGGTCGGTGCAAGCTTGCCCTGGAGAGCGAGTTGCTCGCGCATGATGCTCAAGAAACAGCGAGGCCCTCCACTCGCCCTTAAAACACGCCTGGGAACGCCTCCCGGTTCTTTTCCCACCGAAACATAGGTCATTCCCGAGTCTTCTGGGAGGACCATGCGATAGTCGCTTCCCTCAAATCCCGCCACCGGCCCGAATTCGTCGCCTAGCACCAGGATATCCGCTATGGGAATATTACGACTTGCGGCGAGATTATTGATTACCCACCGGATGGAATCGGATTTATCGGTAAGGCCGATCTCGATGTGCTTTACATCGCTCGTTATGCGGGCATCGGTCAGGCCGAACGCCTGTGCGTACTTTTCCGTCAATTCGTATACACCCTTGATGCCACGTTTGAAGCCGCCCTCGAGCAGCCGGGTATTGGTAGCATGTAATAACACGCCGATCTGGGATTTCTCCGGATCTTTCCATTCGGGTATAAGATCGATCTTGCGCCGGTTAAGCCGCTTGTAAATAATGTTAACCTTCACATTCGACTGGTTTTCAATATCCCTCTTGACCGCCTCGGCAACCTGATCCAGCAACGCATTCTCCTCAGGACGCGCCTCCCGGCCGTGAATGAGAATGGGCTTCCTGGCACTCGCGAAGCCGAATACTTCCGAGCCTCTGTTAGTGCAGACAAAGAGGTTGTGCTTATTCGGAGTTCGGATCAGGGAGGCGAACTGGCGGTTGATGTTTGCGAAATTCGTGCCGGTAATTACGACAATGAAGATTTGATAGTCGAGTAATCCCTCGAGAACGCGGGCAACCTGCCTTGCATCCGCCTTCCGGTTCTTGACCGCCGTGCCATCCCAATCGAAAGCGATTATTCGGAAAGGATGTGAACTTGCGGCGGGAAAAACGCTTTCACAGGCTTTCATATCGTGTCCCGTCTTATAATTGCACAGCTTGGTGCCATGCCCGGTTCTCCCCCCTGCCATCTAAGTGTATAAGCCTCATTTGTGCGTCTTGCCGACATAGCATCGATCCTCTCGTGCGTCACAATTTTTATGGGACGGAACACTAGGTCTTCCTGCCAATCGTGTCAAGTGCTCAGTAGTTAATCTCAACAAGCCTCCTGCTCAGCATCCAGAGCTGAGAGTCGAGCTCTTTCTTTTTGGAAACAACCTCTTCATAAGGGGTATATGCCAGCGTGCCCTGCTTCCAGCCGACCAGTTTCCCCGGATCATCCCTCTCCAGCAATTCCACAGCCCCGGTCGCCAGTTGAGCCGCCAGACTGCGATCGTAAGTGCTCGGCGCTCCTCCCCTCTGCACGTGGCCCAGCATTGTGACGCGCATTTCAAATTCGGAATACGCGACGCTGCGGCTCAAGTATTCGTGTATTCCGGCCACATTATTCTTGGCGCCATCGGTCACGATGACCAGGGCGTAGTCTCTTCCGTTGCGATGGAATCGCCGTAACTCGTCCAACACTTCGGGAGGGTCCATCTCGTACTCCGGAGTTATAACTATTTCGGCTCCGCTTGCCAGGCCTGCCATCATAGCCAGATAACCGAAGTGCCTGCCCATTACCTCTATCAAGAAAACACGCCGATGTGATTCCGCTGTGGTCCTGATGCGGTCTATGCTCTCAATAATGGTGTTTAGGGCGGTATCGCAGCCAATCGAAATATCGGAACCATATAGGTCGTTGTCCACAGTAGATGCGACCCCTACTACCGGGAAGCCAAGCTGATGAAGGCCATAGGCTCCGCGTTGCGAGCCGTTACCGCCGATCACGACTAGACCTTCGATGCCATGGTGTTTCAGGTTTTTAATACCCTGCCGTCTCGCTCCCTCCTGCTCGAAGCGTTTGCAGCGGGCAGTCCCGAGAAGGGTGCCCCCCAGCTCGATCACGTCTTCCACATCAGCGAGAGTCATAGGGACAATATCGTTTTCAATCAAGCCCTCATACCCTTTACGGACACCGAAGGCTTCCATTCCGGCTGCAAAAGCGTTTCTGACAGTGGCATTGATCGCCGCATTCATGCCCGGAGCATCCCCGCCGCTGGTGACTAACGCTATCCGTTTCATAGCTCTCCTTCCCCTAGGCACTCCTCCCATCAAGGTTTATTAATACCCGACGGCAAACCCCCTAAACGCCGCCTAAGTGTAATATTAAATCAAACACTGTTTGCATTCCTCGGCTGAAATTGTTTGAGTTTTGAATAGGCAGGCTATAAATAGTCATTAGGATCGGGGACCGGCCGGACTTCCATAAAGGCGTCAGGCGCCTGGTTGAAGTCCGGCAAAACACAAGGAGGGGTTTCCTTATGATCGGTAAGATAAGACACTCGCTGGGTGATGAGGCCGATTATCTTCTCGGTTTCGATGCCCCGAAGATTCCCAAGGGAGAACTTCATCTTCCCGGTCCCGATTGGGTGAGCCGGATCTTCATCCCCTCCGACCGCCCGGCCCCGGTCCTCAAGAACCTTCAAGCGATATTTACTTCAGGCCGGCTCGGAGGCACGGGTTACCTTTCTATACTGCCGGTCGATCAGGGTATCGAACATTCAGCCGGAGCTTCATTCGCACCCAACCGCGAATACTTCGATCCGGAAAATATTATTAAGCTGGCTATCGAGGCGGAGTGTAATGCGGTGGCTTCGAGCTTGGGGGTGATGGGAATGGTCGCCAGGAAATACGCTCACCACATCCCTTTTATTATGAAAATCAACCACAACGAATTGTTGAGCTATCCCAATAAATGGGATCAAATCTTGTTCGCCAGTGTTGAACAGGGTTTCAACCTCGGTGCGGTAGCCATAGGCGCCACCATCTATTTCGGTGCGCCACCTCCTGAATGCCACATTACCGAGGTCAGCCGAGCCTTCGAAATAGCGCATGATATGGGTATGGCAACGGTCCTCTGGTGTTACCTGAGGAACCCTGCTTTCACGGTGGACAGTGAGAACTACGAGACGTCGGCTGACTTGACCGGGCAGGCCGATTACCTTGGCGCGAATATCGAAGCGGACTTGATCAAGCAAAAGCAACCCGAAATGAACGCCGGTTATGCGGCCCTCAATCGTGATGGGGTGAAGTTCGGAAAATACGACAAAAGGATGTATGGCGATATGGCATCGGACCATCCTATCGACCTCACGCGCTATCAAGTCATGAATAATTTCATGGGACGAATAGGCCTGATAAATTCAGGTGGCGCCTCGGGTGAAAACGACATGGCTGCGGCGGTGAGGGCTGCCGTCATCAACAAAAGGGCCGGTGGCATGGGCCTGATAAGCGGCAGGAAGACTTTCCAGAGACCAATGAAGGAAGGTATCGAGATCTTCCGGGCCATTCAGGATGTCTACCTCAGCCCGGAGGTGACCGTGGCATAAATGCAGTGGCAATGTTAAGAAGCACGCTTCCCGGCAAGCGAGGAATCTTCTTCTCGATTTATCAGGCGGGTGGTGAAGAAAAAGGTGGAGCCCGACCCGGGAATCGAATCCACCCAGACCTTTCCGCCCCACGCTTCAACAGCTTTCCTTACAATAGAGAGCCCGATGCCATGACCGGGAGCTCCGGACGGTCCCCCTCGCTGAAATGGTTCGAATATCAGCTCTTGCTCGTTTAAAGGAACTCCAACGCCGTTATCCCTGACGTAGAATATCGCCTCTTCTTTTTGATGCAACCAGCCTATCTCGATTTCCGATCGACGATTGGATTCGGTGTATTTAATTGCATTGGCAAGCAGATTGGCAAATACCTGCCGAAACATGGAGGCATCGACCAGAATGAGTGGAAAATGGTTCTTCACTTTGATGCGGATCCCGTATTCCCTAGCCTTATCTCTGTATTCTCCCAGTATTTCCCAAATGATCCGCAGAGGCTCGACCGCGGCCATTACTCCCTCCGGCCTGCCCGCTTCGGCGTAGGCGAGTAGTTGTTCGATCAGGCTGCTCATACCAATAATGGATTCGCTGATTTGCTCAAGGCTCTCCATTTCGAGATCCTTGTTTCCATTCAAGGCCGCCTGCTTCGCCACCCCGGCAAAACCTTTGGCGACGGCAAGGGGGTTCTGAAGATCGTGTGAAATGGTATGGGAGAATTCTTTCAGGTCCTTGTTTCTCAATTCCAATTGCTCCTCGACACCCCTGCGCCTGTTTACCTCTCTTCTCAATTCACGGAGCCTCAAAAGGGAAAATATGCCAAGAGCGGCTACGGTCATGAGGAGCAAGGTGTAGATTTCGAGATCGCGTGGTCGATAACCGGTGGTGAGCATGGCGAGCTCATGAAAGATGTGAAGGAAGTGAGCCAGGAGGAAAAGGGGAATGAAAATGGCGAGGAGAATTATCAGGTCGCGCAGGGCCCTATTGCCAGTGGTCTCCGGTCTTCGATATGAGAGTTTCATGGCAAAAGAATCCAATCCGTCATTTGGTTCAGCCTGTCGATATTATTCCTCATAATCAGGTGATTTAACTGGTCTTATATTGGGACTACATGCGGCGGTTGAAGTACATCGGCCTCTCGCAAATTATGGGGAGGGTCGAGGTGAGGGAGACCGAGACGTCTTTTCCCGGACCTATGATGTGGTTCACATGCAGGGTGGTGCGGGAGTGCGGGGCG